>ERZ1292632.400-Hain-H43-01um-R2-400-length-45737-cov-13_pt1 | contig 45737 bp, 57 predicted proteins | sample MGYA00564407_ERZ1292632 | MGnify/ENA primary metagenome ERZ1292632 (study PRJEB36523, sample SAMEA6512637) | groundwater metagenome | collected 2019-01-08 | study: AquaDiva: Metagenomics assemblies of 32 groundwater samples | reverse complement strand
AAAAAAAAAAAAAAAAATTAAGTTAATACGAAAATTAGACGACAGAAGAGAAAAGAAAGAAAAAAAAATTTTTCTCATATAAATTCATAACAGGGGTACATAAGCATTTTGATTTTAATCAACAAATAACCCTTATTTTATCACAAAACATAACTTGTAAACCCATTTTTGACCTCTTGTAAACCTATAAAAGTTATCCACACACTAACACTAGACATACAATTTATTGAGAGTATAATATACATATGCTTACACAAATGCAAAAGTTTATGGTCACAGGAATTATAAGAATAAGATTTAGCACAACCGAGGTACATTCGATTATGTTTCTCATGAAACATTTTAATCAAGCAACACCACAAGATCTTCTTAGATTTTTAGTATCTAAAGATAACGAAAAAGTAAAAGATACTCAATTAAAATACAGCTCCGCGGGGCCTAAAGAATCTATGGCAGAAAAAATATCAAAACTTAAAATGATGGATGATGAAGAAATAACCAAACTTCTGTATGATATAGGCTTCTTCAAAGATGGAATAATGAAAGATACTCCAGATTGTACCCTAAGTTATAGAATAACATATGGACCGACATACGGAGATAGAGTTGAAATGGTCACTTATACTCAAAAAGATCCTCAATATCCTCCATATGATCAAGAAGGTAGGCCACTAGAAGATATTATTAATAGAGTAGTAAAAGAAAAACTTGTATGAGCTGGGAAAAACCAAGATGTAATTTTCAATTAAATATATATCAAAGACCTAATACGACAAAGGTATTATTTTTTTGTTGTCAACTTCCAATTCGACATAAAGAGCCAGATCACCATTATCGTATTAGGGTTGGTGTGCCAGAAAAAGATGGAAAAGATTTTTTTATTAGCGTTAGTTCTAATTCGATAGATAAAATTAAATGACAACAATAAACGCCAAATTCCTAGACTGGTCAATGGGTAAAGAAATTAAAAAGCGAGCCCAGATAGAGGCGCAACTATTCTGCCAATTATTTAATGCAGAAGATCCAGATAATCCAAAAGAGGAAGAGCGACTATCCTTCACAACTGGCCCAGTGGTGCCTAAATTTGTAAATAAAAAAATTAAAACTCCTCTATCTGCCGGAATGTATAACTTCTTAAGACAGCTATTACCATAATATGAAAGCGCCAAATTATATTCAAAATTGCGAGCTATGTGGAGAGAAGATAGTAATCAACGGAGTAGTGAGATGGTGGATTCGCATAAAACATTACATATATTGCAAGAAATGTTATAATATTAAAGTCGAAAGTTTAAAAAATAATTTAGTAATATAAAAGAAATGGAAGATAAAATTTTACAATGTGTGGAGTGCCCCGATACCTTCGAATTCACTGTCGGAGAGCAAAAATATTATAATGACAAAGGATTTAAGGAGCCAAAACGCTGTCCAATATGCAGAAAAAATAAAAAACTCCGTAATATTCGAAATAATGATAATAATTTTAACCAATATTAAAGAGCAAGGCGATGGAAAACGATGAAGATTTTTTTGAAACTTACCCAAGTCAAAGAGATGATCTCGAAGAATTATTTCCTTTTCCTTCAGAAGAAGATATAGAAGATTTAGGTGAAGATGAGTTTTTATAAAGCAAATGAATTTCATTAATATAAAAAATAATAAAGTAGTACCTTCTTTTCAATATGATCCGGATATTGTTTTGGCGATCAAGTCAATTGATGGTCGAGTATGGAATAAAGGCGCAAAGCAATGGGAAATACCTATTGAAAATTTAGATGAAGTGATGAAAGTTTTAGTACCGATGGGATTTAGGGTGAGCTCCCTTGTGCTGGATGTGGTTAAAAGAGAAAGAGAATTTTTAGATAATATAGAAAAAATAAAACAATCAGATGAGCCTTTTTCTTCCTCTCTACCACTCTTCGACTTCCAGCACAAGGGAGCACGATTCCTTAAGAATATGCCATTTGCATTGCTGGCCGATGTCCCGGGATTAGGTAAAAGCATCCAGACTTTAGCCTCTACGATGGATGATCAGCAAATTTTAATCTTTTGTCCGGCATCTCTAAAATATAATTGGCAAGAAGAAATTTTTAAGTGGATTAAAGATGAGCCAGTAGTAGTGATAGACGGGAATAAAGAAACCCGACAAAAGAAATGGATAAATGGAATGCGAGGAAGATTTATAATTGCCAATTATGAATTACTTTTACATGATGCAGAAATTATTTTTCAAGCGGATTGGAGTAGAACGACTGTGGTCTGTGATGAAGCAACTCGAATATCAAATCCAAAAGCACAAACAACTAAAAATATTTATCAATTGAAATGCAAAAAGCGCATTGCATTAACTGGTACTCCGATAAGTAATAGTCCAACCGATATATTTGGAATATTTTATTGGCTGATTCCGGGATATTTAGGTACCCATTCTCAATTCACGAAAAAATACTGCGATATGGCTGATTCCGGATGGGGGTACAGCAAGATCACCGGATTTAAAAATTTAGAAATACTGCGCGAGAAAGTGGGGAGATTTATGCTACGAAGAACTAAAGAAGAAGTGTTTAAAGACTTTCCTCCTAAAGTGGTAGAAGATATAGTTTTTCAACTATCAGATGAAGAGCGCAAGATGTACAACTTTATCAAAGAGCAAGTGGTGAATGAGATCAAAAAGCTCGGAGATCTCGATACTCGTACCCTCGGTATCATACCAGTCAAAATGCTACGCCTTAAACAAACCACAGGGCACACAGAGCTTATTGATGTGCCGGGGATAGAAAGTACGAAGCTCACAACCCTTAAAGGCCTCCTAGAGCCAATTTACGCCTCTGGAGAGAAAGCCATTATCTTTACCCAATTCAGTAGTATGCTCCAAATCTTAAAACGAGAACTCTCTGGGAAATATGATTCTTGGGTGATATGGGGTGATGTGGATAGTGTGGACCGGATGAAGGCAGTCAAGGAATTTAATGACAAAGAAGGAGGGGCGGTTATTATCATGACGGAGGCCGGGGCGTATGGGCTCAATATGCAAAGTGCTAGTTATGTTTTTCATTATGATGCGCCTTGGAGTATTGCTAAATTACAACAACGCGAAGATCGGGCGCATCGTATTGGCCAAAATAAGCCGGTGACGATTTATAATTTGATTGCAAAAAATACCATTGACGAATATGTGATGAAAGTCCTACATAAAAAACAAGTAGTGTCGGTCGATATATTAAAAGATGCCGACAGGCTGGAAGAGATGGGCTTGTCGAAGGAAGATATAGATGAGATATTAAGGTTATAAAATTAAAAATATGGACAAAGAAAAAATAAAAAAAGAAATAGAGAAAGAGATAGATGAATTATGGAAACACATGACCAGAAGAGATACAGATGAAAATGGGATGATACATATTGACATAGTTTTTGAAAATATTAAAGAAGAAATTTTAGAAAAATTAGATAGAATAATTCCATGAAAAAGAAGATCGGTTTTACTGCCGGAAGTTTTGATCTCACCCATGCGGGGCATTATTTAATGTTTAAGGAATGCCGGGAGCAGTGCGATTTTTTAGTAGTAGCTTTACAAACCGACCCTTCGATTGATCGTAAAGAAAAAAATAGGCCTATCCAAGATTTAAATGAAAGATTAATTCAAGTGGATGCATGCAAATGGGTAGATGAAATAATAATTTACCAAACAGAAAAACAACTTTATAATTTATTAAAACGCCTTAAGCCAGACATAAGATTCGTAGGTGAAGACCATAAAGGGCATCCCTTTACAGGTGATGACCTCCCAATCAAAGTCATTTTTAACAGTAGAAAACATAATTATTCTACCAGCGATTTACGCGAAAGAGTTATGTTTGCAGAATATAAAAAGAAAGTATTAAAACATGAAATATAAACATTTTTTCTTTGATTTAGATGGTACTCTTTGCGAAAGTCGAGAAGCTATTGGCTTGGATGTAGCCGGGGCACTTGCGTTATTAGAAAGGATGGGGGCCGATACGATAATCGTATCTGGAGCTGAAAAACAAAGGATAGAACAACAATTAGGAAACAATTCTGTAAAATATTTAATGGCCCAATGTGGATCCGATACTCCTTTCTGGAAGAAGAAATTAACTGAAAGGGATGAGATAGAAGTTAGACGACATATTGCCTTAATTCAAAAAAGATTGAAATACGATTGGGGATATGGATCGGGTGATGAAAGATTTGTAGAAAATAGAGGAAGCCAAATAACTTTTTCTCTCACTGGTTTTGATTGCGATCATAAATTTAAAAAAGATTTTGATCCCGACACAAGAAGAAGGCAAGTTATTTTAAAAGAAATTCCATTTTTTAGTTTGAATTTAGAATGCAAAATTGCCGGGACTACATCACTTGATTATAATCACAAAGAATATACAAAAGGAAAAAATATAAAAAGATTTATTGATCATCTCGGTTGGAGGCGCGAAGATTGTATCTATTTTGGCGATCGATTCTTTCCGGGAGGGAATGATGAAACTGTGATGGGAGTTATTGACTGTGTGGTGGTAAGTGGGCCAAAAGATTTTCTAGAAAAATTACAAAAATATACTCAATAAAATGTGTGAAGGGGACAGAGCGACCTAAGTCGATGTCCCCTCGCCCTAATGGCGGATGAAGCGAAAGTAAGTGGCGTAATACCAGCTAACTGTTCGCATTGGAAACGGAGGATATATGCGGTGGTACAAGTCGTGGCACTTCCGACAAAGTATTCCAATACCTCCTTCCCCATGAAAGTGGCATTTGAATAAGATGTGGTGCTTTGTTATGGGATTGTCTTTGCTCCCACTTGTCCCACAGCGTTCGCATTTACCTTGCATCGGAGTTGTCGGTGGAGTAAGTGTTCGCGAAATCACAATGCCCCATTTTGACTAAGGCATTATAATCCCGGACCGGGAGCATGTCGGATCTCTCCCATCCACAGTAGAGAGTCTTTCGATGTTTCCCTCGGCCTGTGATGGCGATTACTCGAGTACATTTGTGCAAGATCTGCACATACATATCGGGTGGATCTCCCCACAGGTAAAGGTAGTGCACCTTTTGAGCCGTTATTTTACCACACGACTCGCACCAGTAATTAGCGGTAAACTGGCTCATCTTAGTTCTCGGTTTCGTTCGGTGGTACGAAGTTCGTCATTTTCCAAAATGATTCCGAGGTGTCCTCGGCTACCATCTGGTAATGACACGAAGTGCAGAGAATGAAGTACCCAACTTCGCCATCGAGTTCGGTGGCAAAAAGGATACGCATGCCATGTGTCTTATCTCCACAGTAGGGACAGATAAGAATAGGCAAAGTCCATACGAAGCTCTGTTGCATATTGTCCCTCCTCATGTGAAGAACGAGTTTGTTTATTTAATTATACTACTTTCTAAAATTCATCTAAAGCTTTTTGTGTTTCTGATCTCTCTTCTAAAATTTGAGATTCTCTTTCTTGTAATTCTTCAGTAGTTAATTTTTTTATATTTTCATATTTTCTAATAATATTTGAAAATTCGTCTTTCATCCTCCATTTATATGAGGTTCCTTCCTTTAACCTAGTACAAACTTTCAACATTGCTAGGTTTTCCAAATACATTTTAATTGGCTCTGTCGGATATCCTAAAGCAGTTGCAATTTCAGCGGTAGTTTGATCATCTGCCTTTGCCATTTCAATTATTACCATTTTATTCGTCTGTGGAATCGAATCTAAGGCCACTTTATAAATAACAGTGACACAAGCTTCATCTAAAACTCCATTGAAGGCCAACATTAATCCAACAGCGAGCTTTGCAAGTTGTCCGGTGATTCGAGTTGGCATTTCTGCTGCCGGCACGAAAATTACTTCCTTCTTCATTCCCATATCTCGGATGATTCCGGATCGCGCCAAGGTTGCGAAATTTGAAAGGGCGACTAAATCTATTTTATGTATATCTGGAAGATGAGGGAGAGTTTTATGTGAAATTTTTTCTAACTCTAATCCTTTTAAATATAAATACATTGCATCCTGTAATTCTTCCTCCATCTGATCTTGATTCGATTCATTTATTAAACATCTCATCCCCACTTCTTTTCTGTCCGGCATAAGCAAACGATAATTTAAAAAGCGCTCTCCGAGGTGGGTGAATTGTTGCTGGTTGAGATCAACCGCTTGGGTTGAGGCCGCGATAAAAGAAACTTTTCCGGACCAAGTAGCGATTCGGCCATTACCAAATACCTTCTTCATCGAGCCATCCCAGATCTCTCGAAACTGGGCGAATAACTCTGCTTTTGCATCCCTCTGCATAGATAAAAGAGTTGTTAAATCCTTCATCATCATAATTTTACCGGTCAATTTAGGAAGGAGGGATGCATCATTTTTCCCCGGCATACCCGACAGAAAAGTATTAGGGGTGAGAATTGAAACCGGCACGATGTCGGGCATAAGTAAAAGAGAATTTAAAAATTCAGTTTTACCTCCTCCGGATGGGCCGATTACTATCATCCATAATGCTTTCCCGGGTAATTTATTGGCTACATAAAAACCAACAAGAAGCCTCAAAATTCCTCGGTCTGGCATGATCATCCACTTATCAAAGACTGCTTCTAATTGCTCATAAGTTATAGATTCTCCAGTTTCTAATTGAGCTTTACGAAGCGTAAGTCTATTATATTTATTTAATTCATCTTGATTCATTGTAATAAGAAGTCTATCGCTTCATTAAAATTTAAATTCTCACGCTTCATAATAAAATCAATTGTATCTCTACCAGCTCCACAACCAAAACAATACCAAGTATTGTTTTTATAACGCTGGAGTGAAGGAGTCTTATCAGTATGAAAAGGACATTTTGCTTTTCCAGTAGAATTAAATTTTATAAAGTTTCCAATTGGTACATCTTTTGCTTGCTGGATTCTAGTACCAACCTTTGATCTTTTTGTGATAGGTTTTTCATCTGCTACCGGATTAGTTAATTGAATTTGAGCTACTTTCATCAGCGCATCAAACATTTTATTATCATATTTTCTGAAAAAATCCGTCACATCTTTTATACCCACTTCATCCGGCAATGGAATTACTTTTGCTTCCGGAATCATTTGAGTTATTTTCATTGTACCTTGCTCTCCAGCCTTGTCATGATCAAGACAAACAAATACTTCTACTCCAACAAAGAAAGGAATCCAATCTCGTTGAAAAGATTGTGCGCCTCCAGTTGAAGTCACCGCATTATAACCATGAGCAATTAAGCAGAGCGCATCTAATTCTCCTTCGCAGATAATTACTTTTTTAACTTCAGTAGCACCAAGGTATTGAAGAGTTGGTAAAATTCTAATATTAAAAAGTTTTACAGTCGCCCCGGTATCATATGTATATTTAGGACCCTCTATTTCTTCCGGATCTCTTCTATATTTATTAAAAAGTATTATTCCGTTTTGATCTCTTATGGGGATAACTATTCGATTGTATGCACTAGAGATATCAAAATCATTTAAAATTTCTTCTGTAATGCCTCTATTTATAAGCCAATTTTTATGATTTTGATTTAATGACATAATATGTTATAAGATGTAAAAGTTATCCACAGTTGCTTGTTTACATTTTGTTTACATATGATATCATAGAATTATTAGTAAAGGAAAGAGGGGGCTGTGGATAACTCAATTATGCAATTTCAAACAATACCAATTAAAGACAGAATCAAGATGAGAAACAAAAAGATAAAAGCTTTTCAGAAGCTTGGTTTTTCAATGAATGAAATTTGCGGTGAGATGCAGAAAATCGGATATAATGTTTCCAAAACGACAGTCTTCTTTGCTTTGAATGGTCGATCAAAGAAGGCAAATAAAAGGAATAGTCGAAGACGAAAAATTAAAAGATTAATAAATAAGAATTAAATTTATGGCAGAAGAATTTGAAACACAAGATGATTTGTTTGATGAGAAAAATGAGGTGAAGGTTAAATACCAAACTCTAGCATGGGGTAAGGTTGGTGATTGGTTTAAGGGTACATTAACAGATAACACTCGACAGATTGTAAACAATCTTTCTGCAAAGAAAGAGATGCAAACAATCTTTGAGTTTAAGGCTCTCGGTGGATCTTTCCATGACATTATAAAGAAGCAAGTACAAGAAGTGGCTACTGAATGTGTGAAGGGAGAATTTTGGTCAATGATCACTTCAAAGCCAGCTATGCTTGCGCAGTTAAAGAATGCAAAGTTGGGCCAGGTGATAGGTTTGCGTTTTGCTGAATCAAAAGAATCAAAGACTCCGGGCTATGATGATGCAAAAATTATTAAGGTATATCTAGGAGAGATGGATCCGGAATACCAGGGTGAAAGTGCAACGGATTAATAATTATGAAAAACTGGAATCCAAAAGAAATAAGGGCGCGGATAGATGAGGTCTTGCCGGAAGGTAGGGTAATTCCGCGCCATACAAAGGAGGGACACTTCTATCAAGTGGTAGGGATGTCAGAGGGTGAAGATTTATCAAAAATAATTATCTATCCTTCTGTGACTGGAAAATTACAAATTCTTAAAGATCAAGGGCTTATGAATTATAAGATGAATAGAGCTATTGATTATTTCAAAAACTATTTATTCAGTCTTATAAATCTTCCTAGTATGGAAGACATCGACAAGGCCTGTGAATTAGCCGGAAGAGTATCACAAGATATTTTAGAGGATGCTGGGGATATTGGTACCAGAATACATAATTATAGGGAGCTTATATTTAATGAATGGATAAAGACTGGTGTACGGCCAGCAGATTTCACTAAATTCATTCCTCCAGAGGATGTGGATGTTCGAGCAATATCTGGTGTCCGGGCTCTTCAATCTTTTTGTGAAGAGATGGATTACATTCCAGTAGTATGCGAAAAGTTGGTTTATTCTCACGAAGATAAAGTTGCCGGAACTCTCGATGATCTTGGATTAATGCGCGAAATTATTCGCGAAGGTGACCAAGATTGCCAACATGAAATAGTGGATGGTAGATGTTTAAAATGTGACTATAAGTATAGATACGAATTTATACTGATGGATATTAAAACATCCAATCAACTCAAAGACCATTATTTCTTCCAAGTATGCCTGTATTGGAGAATGTTCTGGAAATTAATGGGGGTGAAGTGGAAGCCAGAGAGATGTATAATTGTGCAGTTAAGTAAAGAAAATGGCCGGTATAAGATTGAAGATCTTAAAGAGCCGGCAAAATTAGCGGCATATGCTCGTCATATGCTAAAGACTAATGAAGCAGTCGATTTCATTAAAGTATTACGCAAAGATAATCAAAAGGTTGTTGCGCCTGTAATGCAATTGTAATGGATGAAATAATCAAAGGACTTAATGAAGAAAAAAAAGTATTAGTTTTGAAATTGGCAGAAATGACAGATTATCATTTTACTGCTTCTAAAGAAAAAGCAATAGTTTTAAATGCTCGTCTAGCTATTGTTGATAAAAAATTAGATGAGATACAAAAATTATTATTAAACAATAAAGAATAATGGAAGAAATACAAATAAAACTTAAAACTTATGCCGAGTTAAAGATCCAAGAGAAAGCAATTTCTACCCAGCTTGATGAACTTAAGCCGGATATCAAAAAATATCTCTTAGATCAAGGAGTAGATAAGTTGCCAACTTCAATGGGAAATTTTATTCTCTCTGAAAGGACAACTTATCAATATTCAAAGGCAGTCGAAAATCTCCAAAAAGAGGAGAAAGCCAATGGAACTGCAAAAGCAGTAAAAGCCGTCACATTAATGTTTAAAGCAACTGATGAAAACAATAATGAGTAAAAAAGTACTTTTAACAGGAGCTGGAGGAGCAATAGGAATACATGTGATAGCTCATCTCATGCATAATACCGACTGGGAAATAGTTGGGTTAGATTCATTCGCGCGCGAACATAAAGGATATTTTGATCGTATTACTAGAGTATGCCGAGATCATCCAGAATGGTTAAATAGAATTAGAATCTTTCAGCATGACTTATGCGCTCCATTCACAAATAGGGAGATAGAAAGTATAGGGAAAATTGATTATATAATCAATTTAGCTTCTCGTTCGGATGTGCAAAACTCTATAGAAGATCCTATTCCTTTCGTAAAAAACAATACTGATTTAATGTTGAATATTCTTGAGTATGCGCGAGAAATAAAGCCGGAAGTTTTTCTGCATTTTTCTACTGATGAGGTATATGGTCCAGCTCCTAAGGAATCTGCCGGACATCCAGAATGGGACACAATACTACCTTCTAACCCATATTCAGCCTCTAAGGCGTGCCAGGAGGCCCTAGCAATCGCGTGGTGGCGATCATTCGGTGTACCCCTCATTATCACCAATACCATGAATAATTTCGGAGAAATGCAAGCCCCTTCTAAGTTTCCGGCAATGATCCAGAAGAATATAGAAGAAGGAAAGGTGACGAAAATTCATGCGGCTAAAAATGGAGAAATTGGTACTCGCTACTATCTCCATTCCAGAAACAGTGCAGATGCCATTCTGTTTATCCTCCGGAATGTGAAGCCAATCTTGCATGGTCATGGTGAAATTGATAGGCCAGTACGCCTAAATATTGTAGGTGATAAACAAATTGCCAATGATGAGTTAGTACAGATTATTTCCGGATTAATGGGGAAAGAAGCAAAGACTGAATTATGTTATTTTCATGACGATAATCCCGGGCATGATCTTCACTACGGATTAGATGGTCGAGCATTACAAGAATTAGGATGGAAATCTCCTCTGCCTTTTGAGGTATCTATGCAGAATACTATCGATTGGCAGAAGAGAAATCCAGAATGGACGAAATGAGTAAAAAATTTACATTTTCAAAAGGAGTTTTAACTCCTTCGGGAGAAGAAACCTTTACAGCAGTAGAATTTGATTCATTTGATGAGGCGATAAAAGCAGTTGAGAAAGGACTTCATAATAGAGAATTAGAATTGACTCCAAAAGTAAATCCACTTCTTAGAGGACTGCCTGGAATAGATAAAGGTGATCAAGATATAGTTAAAGATACAAAACTAAGCGAGGGCACACATCAACCCGAGAAGCCATTACAATAAAATGAAAAACGAAATTCAAAATCCAATAGTGTATAACATGGTAAATGCCGCCAAAAAGATCGGAGTATCTTATAATACTTTGTTTAGGATGGTGAAAGGTGGTAAAATAAGGGCAGTAAACATAGCTCGGACTGGTACTAAACCGATCTATTCTTTATTAGCCACTGATGTCGAAAACTATATCAAACGATATAATTCATTACAAGATACCCCTAAGGGGAATTAAGTTTTCAACAAATAAATTTTATGCCGGAATGCATTGGACCAAACGAAAAGAGATTAAAGATAGCATCCTTAGTATTACAAGGGGGTTTTGCAGACCAATTAAAAAAGTTAAATCGTACCCAGTACAGATTGGCTATCGATTCGTATTTACAAGCCGAGCACTCGATACCCTCAACACTGCGGTTATGGCTAAAATGTTCGAAGACTCGCTTTGTACCCTTGGCGTTATCGAAGGGGATTCTCCTAAATATGTTAAGAAGACAGTCCTCGAGATTATTGATCAAGGAAACGAGAACAAAAAGAAGGGCATTAATAACAAAGGCTCGAAAATTGATAAAGAAAACGAAGATTATGTAGAGATAAAAATATATGAACTTAAATAAAGAATTCTTAAATAAAATTAAAAATGAGCCATTTACTAAATCATTTCCTAAAAATGAGGAGGATAAAAAACTTCCAGAAACATTAAAGAATGTACTTCTTAATGTGCTGGGGTTGGCTAAGATCCGTGATAGGAAGGAAGTCTTCTTTGTGAATCATATTGCAGAAGAAATTATTAAATCAGAAAATGGGGAGTTGACTCTTCGGGAGCCATATATGAAATTTTTAATTGATATCTGTTATGATTCTATTGTAAAAGAAGACCCTAAGACTAAAGAGGTGGATGGATATTACATGGCATCTCTTATGTCGCAAGTCTTGGAAGAGTTAGGAGAAAAATCAAGTATTACTAATTAATTTAAAAATTATGCCACCAAATCAAAAAGAAAAATTAAGTTGGAAAGACATAGTTGCCAAATCAAATGGCCAGCTTATGTTTGTGCCGGAAAATCTAATTCCTAAGTATAAACAACTTAGAGAGATGAGAGCTGAATTTGATAAGAAACTCGAAGAAGTTGCCAAAAACGAAATTGAATATGGCACCATGAATAACGACATTATGTTGGAATTTCGAAGATACTGTGAAGAGGCCGGAATCAAGATTTGGCAGAAAGAAGTCAACCTTGAGGCATCAGCGCTCCGAGAGGGAGAATATGTCATTGTCATTAGCGATCCAGCGAGATAGGTCGAGTTATTATTAGACTTTAATATAAAAATTAAAACCATGGCTGAAGAAGAAAATTTAGATGCTCCTAGTGCAGCAGAAGTAGTTGAACCAACTCCAGAGGAAACTCCGGCAGAAGAGGCAACTCCTTCTCCAGCAGTAGAATAGGAGAATAAAACCCAATAAGTAAGGACATCAAAAAACACCCCAGTAATGAGGTGTTTTTTGTTTCTTAATAATAAGAGCCCATTGAAAGGAAGAAGATGAGAACTCCCTTGACCCGAGTGGATCATTAATCAATAGGCTTTTATTACTAAGAATTTATTTTATAGAATTGAATTCAAATTTTATGTAGTTTGCCAAGATTACTAAGGCACTTCCAATAGTTAAATTAAAGAATTCTGGGAATTGCCCGATAACTACTGGAATTGCAAAAAGAATAAAAGACAACACTCCTTTCCATAAACCTTTTCCAAATGAATATTTTTGTAGCATATAAGTTGTTTTATATTAATTTATTAATCGACCTTTACTGAAGTGAATTTATCACTTTATTTGTTTTAGGTCCGACTATTCCATCATCAACTAGATCATGTTTTCTTTGGAAGTTTTCTACAGCTAGTCCGGTATAGAATCCAAATTTTCCATCAACTGCTAAGGCATATCCTTGGGTATTTAAGAATTGTTGCAACATTTTTACATCTATTCCCTTACTACCTTTCCTTAGTGTCTTCACAAATTGATAATTAGGAAGTGATGTAATATATCCAGCGTAAAAACATCGTGCATCTAAGAAGGTTTGAGTGATTATTCTTGTACCACCTTTCCCATATTCAGGGCCCCAACTATCATCTATATTACAACTCTTCTCATTTTTATATAGAAAATAATCTGTTTCTGCAACACCATGGCCGACTTCTAATTTTGAGTTTGGCTTTACAAAAGGCACATCAGTCCATTCATCTCTATCAAATCTAAATCCAAGAAGAACTCCATAATTTTGTTCGTTGATTTTGGCTATCTCATCAATATTTCTTGATTTAATTTCAAAGTAGTATAAGCCTCGATAATTCAAAGCATTATTAATCATCTCTGCTCGTATCAAAGATTTATCATTCATAAATGCTTCGTTCTTCATATCACAAGGAAGCATTTCTTCTATACAGGTCCCAATTTTACAAGCAATAGATAATGCATTTGGCAACCACATTCCGCCTTCTGGATAGTTTGATCTATAATCATAAGGAATTTTAGGACAAAGTCTTTTATATTCCCGGCCTTCTCTTACTTCATGAATAGCTAAAAGCTTTGCGACAGCTTGAGCAACACAAGACAATGAGCCATCTTGATTTTGGATTGGATATGTTTTTATATTTTTTAAATCTCTATCAATCCAATTAAGTTGTATCTCGCCCATAGCAAGATCTTCATGAATATAGTCTTCCGCCTTCTGCTCATCCGTTCTAGGATCTTTTGCTATTCCATTATAATTTTCGTTATTTGGTGGCATATTATTTTTTAGGGACTCGTTCGTCTAATTTTGTTTCCAGTTTCCCGACTAAAACTGAAAGGGATGTAAATTCTCCACTCATTCTAAGCAACATTCCTTTTATCTCATGTATATCATTATTCATTAAAAGTTGAAGCTTTTCTGTTAAATTTTTTATTTCTTGACTCATCAGAGCATCAGTCTGTTCTGATTTTACTTGAGGATTACGAAAGTAATTATAGATACTAAAAATAATTGCGAGTACTCCCAGAATGAATGTTATATTTGATGGTGTTAGCAAAGATTCCATGTTATTTTTTCTTTTCTTTCTTTATCTCATTATTTATAATATTTTCTGGTTTGTTTGAAAGATATTTATATACTTCCACCACTGAAATAATTGCCAAAATTATATAAAATTCTAATCTAACCTTATATCCAAAAAGAAGAGATATCATTACTCCAGCGAGAGAAAAATAAAATATATTATCTAGTGGATTCTTAAGAAAAGTTTCTACTGTTTTTCGAAAGGCAAAATTAGCCCTATCGGAAAATGTTATTTCTATCCTTTCATCTTTTTGTTTAGATCCTATACTCATATGGATATTATAACATTATGCATCATAAAAAGGAATATAATAAACCCCACCAGAAATCAAAACACGAAGCTTTAAGCCTTGAGTTCCTCCTACAGCGGCTGAAACTACCTCGGATCCAGCAAATTCAAAGGCATATTCATTACCTCCAGAGTTTGTCACCGCCATTCTTATCCCTGTCGGATTTCCACCATTATGGGTGACTTCTATATTTACTCCTGGGCCACCTCTAGAATATGTAATATCAACAGCCGGGTCAACACTTGATCCATCATTATTTGTATCATTAATAATAAGAGAAGCAGCAACTCCTGAATTTGAAATTAAAATTGCAGTTCCAGTTCCGGAGTTATCAATTGATAATCCCTTGGCGGCGCTAGTAGTTTGCACAAAAATTCCTTCTCCTCCATTCCCATCATGATCTACTCGTATAGATGTACTTGATTGTGTAGCCCCAGTATTAGCAACATTTATTCCTCTTGAGGCCACATTAGCACTATTGGAAAAATCAAAGCCAATAGTTGAAGCAATAGTAGTGACTATTTGAATTCCAGTTGTTGTAGTTGCATTTAAATCAAGTCTTATAGCAACAGCAGAAGTAGATCCTATCCCGATTACTTGTACAGCAGTAGGGGAAGTAGCATCATAAAATCTCAAAGTATTATCTGATCCGGCTATAACAATTCTTTGTCCAGAAGTTGCAGTTTGAAAAGTTCCTCCAGTAATAGTCGATCCAGAAATAGATCCAACAATATTAAGGGCTGTGCCAGTCCACTCAAGATAAGCAGAAGCTGTACCCAGTTTTAATTTCATTACATTCCCAACTAGCCCCATCCAAATTCCAGAAGAGCTATCAGTAAATGAAGTCTTTTTAATTAAAATAGTTCTTGCTGAAACAGTTTCAACACTTATGGTTTCAAAATTTCTAGATGAAGTTCCATCATGGTTATGAGCATCAAAATCTTGGCGCAATTGTATTATTGCGGCCTGTAATTCTTCTGGGGTATTCCCTATTTTATAGATGTCGATCATACCTCAAGGAGTACAACTTGGGCGATACTTTCAGTTTTATTTTGATCAGTATTATTCAACTGCTCCTTTACATCAGTCACATAGACATTATAAAAATTATCCACTTTATCAGCTGATGTATAGGCCCTAGCAAGTGTCCCTTTTTGTGCTCTAGTTATTCCTCTAATTCGACCACCATCTGCGGAAGTATAAGTCATTTCTTCATTTTGATTACTCTTCCGGACTCTCATTCTACCGCGTGGAGGCATCTGGCTAGTATTATTGACTCGAGCCGATGTCGCTCCAGAAGTCATTGCCGACACAATACTCACTTCATATGAGTCAACATCTTCATAAATAACAGTCTTTTTAGCCTCCATTTGGAGCCATAAGTCTTGTATAAGGTCTTTTCCATCTCTTTGCTCATCTTGGCCATTAAGTAATTTTACACTATCTCCAGCATCAATAGATAGGCTCCAGCGCTTTTTTAAGTCCGGAGTAGGCCTATATTGGAAGGTTATGTCCTTTAAAGTTGGGGTAGAGGTACTCGGACCAACTAAAACTGCCTTATAATTCCATAATTTAGTGACAAAACCAGAAGGGAAATAGAGAGATTTTTTCTTAGTCGCCCCATCTTGCGCAAAACTCGCTATTCCCACAGAGTTGAAATTGGATCCGCCATCAACTGATCTAAAAACTTCTAATGTTTGGCCAGTTGCTAGAGCCTGGGTATTTATATCCACACTATTAACCAACTTATCCACACCCCCAATATTAGCTCCAAATTCTGAAGAAATAATATGTCCGGAAATATTATATTTAGTAGTATCACGATATCCAACTCGCATATGAGTGCCGGAAGTGAAATATCCATATGCTTTATTATTAAAGTTTTCAAAAGGAGTGTATTTATTATTTGCATTAAACTGGCCGTATATTCCAGGAAACCAAAATTCTCCATCCCAGGATGCTCCTTTAGTTTGTAGATTGCCTTCAAATTCAAAAGGTTTTGAAAAATCATAAGTTGAATCTTGTAATTGATCATCAAAAATTTCTTGCAAGCGTGCTCCATTAAACACATAAGCAACAAATTTATTGTTGGATTTTCCAGTGATCACCATATAGGAAATATATTTTTTAATTCCCCAATTGGTTAAATTTTCCCAAGTATAAATAGGATAAGCGCGTTCTGCAAATTCATCCCATCGAAACATTTCTACTCTATTTTGTTCTACTACAAAGAAGTATGGTGATCCAGCCACATCACCGATTTTATAAATATTTCTATTCTTGCCAGCTTGATAAGCAGAAGTAAAGGTAGAAAGATCGGTTGAATAATATAAAACATCTCCAGAAAGAGAGGCAACTTTTTCTCCAGTATAAAGACGAATTCCAATTGAGTGTACTGATCGCACAATTGGATTAGCACTTCTAAATCCAGATATAACCGATCCGTTATATTTTACTAAAGTTTTTAAACTTCCAGAAGTTCGAGTGAGCCCAATAATAGTATCATTTTTAAATCGATCCATTCCATTGACTGCGCTGATTCCAGCCATTGCGGATAAAGTAGCTAAAGTGTTAGAAGCTGAAACTCTTAAGATTTTAGCCGCTCCGGCTTTAATCGTGCCGAGTATAAGCTCATTATTATGTACTTGATGAGCTCCAAATGAATGGCTTCCAGATATTAAAACAGCTGAAGTCCATCCATATTGTAAGGTTGCCTCACCATATTTCTTTATTACATCTATTGCTTGGCCATCCTTAAAAGATCCATCATCTTTAAATTTTATCTTTTGAAATCCTCCAGACCAATCTGTTTGAGTCCAATAACTCCAACCAGATCCATTAAGAGAATTATAATTTAAATCACCAACTCCAAGCTGGTTGATTTGAGAAGGAGCGCGTTCTTTTAAATATCGAGGTTGTGAAGGAGAGCCTCTTAGCATGAAGCCTTTACTATCAATGGCTAAGTTGTATCTATCTCGTACTCCTGTGCTCATAGTTTTTTATATATGATATTTTAAATCTTTTGCTGGTCGAGTTGGTTTTTTTCTAGCTGCTAATCTTTCAAATTCTGCTTCTAAATCATTGGCTTGAGTTCTCAAATTTGTGAAAGAGAAATGTCCTTCATCAATAGTTGCATTTCCTTGTTTGGCAATTTTCCCAGCAAGAGATCGATAGTAATTTGCTCCAGCTTTTTTCTTTAATAATTCTTTCCAATCGTTAAGAATATCCAAAGTTGCTGAAGTTGATTGGTATGTTTGCAAATTTCTTAAATAAGAAATAGCGGCTGATGATGGAGCGGTTGGGCGACTATCTAAGACTAATTTATTTCCGTCTTGTTGATAATCCCAATTAACTACCGGCTTCACATAATCTTGTCCGGATTTTAATAAAACTTCATAAATATCTACACATGCCGATGGTCCGGAATAAACTGTAGTATTTGCGGATAGTCTAAAGATCGAAGTATTACGAACAATTTGTCGGAAGAATCCGCGCGCATTTAAAGTTTCGATTGCAGAATTGATTGCATCGTTCCAGTTCTTATCTCTCCAGTATGCATATTTGTGTTGTGATTTAACTTCAATACCATTACCGGGAGTTGAAATTAAAAACAAATCTCCATTATCAAGATCAAGGGTGTAATGAGTTGTTTCAGTTTTTAATGCTCCACTAACATAAATATTATAACTACCTTCAATAATAGGAAATTTTACTACATTAAAAAGATTTACAGATGCATTTCCTTGCCTAGACATTTGAGTTGTTTTAGGCATGTCACTATATTCTCTTCTTAGTTCTGTTATTAAAGCAGATGTAATCATATATATATTATACTACATTATTGTTTTATCATCCATACCTAAAGGATAATCCTGTTGATCAGAATCTAAAGCTTCGGGATAATTTTGTTGATTCGACCTCATAATTGCGATACCTTCTGGAGATGGTGAAGGAGAGTTAGAAGCTGAATTAGAGGATGATGGAGAGAGTGAAGGTGAATTAGAAGATGATGGAGATCGAGAAGGAGAGTTAGAAGGTGAATTAGAAGAAGAAGGAGAAAGGGATGGAGAGTTAGAAGACGATGGAGAGAGAGAAGGTGAATTAGAAGGAGAGTTAGAAGACGATGGAGATAGAGATGGAGAGTTAGAAGACGATGGAGATAGAGAAGGTGAATTAGAAGGAGAGTTAGAAGCTGAATTAGAGGATGATGGAGAGAGTGAAGGGGAATTAGAAGACGATGGACTCAATGAAGGGGAATCAGAAGGAGAGTTAGATGGGGAGTTAGAAGATGATGGGCTTAAAGAAGGAGAATCAGAAGACGAAGGAGAAAGAGAAGGTGAATTAGAAGGAGAGTTAGAAGATGATGGAGATAATGAAGGGGAATTAGAAGAAGATGGACTTAAAGAAGGAGAATCAGACGGAGAATTTGATGGAGAATTAGAAGACGATGGACTTAATGATGGAGAATTAGAAGATGAATTTGAAGGTGAATTAGAAGATGATGGAGAAAGAGAAGGAGAATCAGAAGATGAAGGAGAAAGTGATGGAGAGTTGGAAGGAGAATTAGAAGGAGAATTAGAAGACGATGGAGAAAGTGAAGGTGAATCAGAAGGAGAGTTGGAAGATGAAGGGGACAAAGATGGAGAATCAGAAGACGATGGAGATAAAGAAGGAGAGTTAGAAGACGATGGTGAAAGTGAAGGTGAATTTGAAGGAGAATTAGAAGGAGAGTTAGAAGACGATGGAGAAAGTGACGGAGAGTTGGAAGGAGAATTAGATGGAGAGTTAGAAGAAGATGGAGATAGAGAAGGGGAATTAGAAGGTGAATTAGATGGAGAGTTTGAAGATGAAGGAGAGAGAGAAGGTGAATTAGAAGGAGAATTAGAAGACGATGGAGAAAGTGATGGGGATGCAGAAGATGACCCTACTGAATAGGTTATTACCAATTTAGGATCACTAGTTGTTCCAGCTGTATCAGAATACGCTCCACTTAAATGTGATACTGCACTTGACACCCAAGCTGGTTGTGTAGCTCCAACATCATAATTTGCATTTCTAGCACCGAATTTTGATATACTTGTTTTTGATATATTTCCTATTCCTGTAGCGTTAAATGTAAAATCATTATAAGCAGTTGTTGACCAGTTCGCGTATGTTATTGGTGATCCAGTTTGTGAAGTAGAACCGACTAAACTATATGAACCATTTGCTAGAACTGTATTTGATGCTGGATTGGAAGTATATATATCTATATTAGGTGTAGTGACTAATGCATCAGCTTTTCCATCTCCTTTTATAGACATAACCGCAGCAGAAATAGTTGCCCCTGCACCTAATGCAGATGTATCAAATAAATATATTGCTCTTCGTAATGTTGCAAATTGATTTGCCCCTCCAGATGCAGCTATTCTTATTACCTGTTGACTTGTATTATCATCACTATAATCATTCCCCGCTCCAGCTATTATAGTCGCCCAAGTTTCATCTACTCCAGTTCTTTGAGCATATCCATCGACAGTAGCTCCCGGAGATGGATAAACAGTTAAAGTAGAAAATCCAAAACTTAATTTTGTAAGAGCTTCTACTCTATCCATTAAAGCCCAGTCAAAAGCGTGAAGTAAATACCAAAAAGGTTTGAAAGCAAAATATAAACGCTTTGCAAATTTGTCGTGAGTTCGAAAATCTGTAGTTTGTTGCCAATGTAATCCTTTCTTCCCAGGAATCCAGGTTAATCTTTTACCAAATGTAAAACTATTGGGATTAATCCCAATTATATTTTCTTTTAATGGTATATCGTATTTTCTAATTCTTAAACACCAACGAAACCATCGCTTTGTATATTTATTATTTAGGAGCCAAAGAAGACGGCTCTGGTATTTTTTAAACCATGCTATACCAAAGACTATATCTTCCCGGTATTTATCCATATTTCCAAATTATACCACAAATTTGTCCCATCCTTCAATTTTTTCTAGAGTAGATTCTTGCCAATTTCTACAACTTCTATGGCTTTTAAATTCTTCTGGTTTCCACTTAGAAGCAGAAAGGTTTTTATCATGGCGGACATCAATATTAGGAAATCTTGAATTCCAACTTTCTGATTTATCATTACTAAATCCACCAAGACGAATACTGCGCGTTCCGGGCTCATATCCATGGATAAAATGACGATCTAACCCTTCCGCTTTGATTACAGCAACTCGATGCTCATATTCTGGTATTAATTTCTCCCGATAAGCACAAATTTGAGATAAAGATTTATGATCATATTTAACCGCGAATCCATCTGATTTTCTAACTCTCCAAAGATTATTATTATAATAATAAATATCTTTATTAAATGGCCGGAAGTCAAAATGAGATGGATGATAGTAAACATCACTCTCGCAAAAGAAAACAATATCAGTATCAAGTGCTTTTAATCCAGCTAAAATTTGCTGATGCATTGCTAGTTTACTTCTTTGAATCGGAAGTACAATATTTTTTCCAAAGTCAATTGGTTTTAAAGAAACTGAAACAAGTTTATAATCTCTGATTCCTAATTTAATTTGATCTTGCACTCGCTTCATAAACTCTGGATCTAATTCATTGTCGGTATAATATAAAATTCCGACAGATAATTCTCCAAGTGGTTTTGTTGGTAGTGGCCAATCTTTTATCTTTTGGCGCATCTCTTCACTCCAACCTTTCACTGGCCAGAATTTTTCTATTAGCCAAGATAATGGATAAATTTGTTTATCCCATTTGTTATCGAAAAATAATTCTTTAACAGTTGCTTTTGCATGATTGGTTTGTATTCCAGAAATAGGATATGGAAAACCAAAATTGTTTTGTCCTTTAGTTCGAAACATATGTGCATACCAAGTTTTATGATTACATATTACGCGCCCTCCAGAGAGCCAAGTTTTACATGCGACTTCAATTCCTTGCGATCCCCAACTTCCTAAATCTTCATCACAAATATCAAGCTCCCAATATTTATCCCGAGTCATCATAAAACAAGAGCCTTGAATAGACATCGATTCTGTGAGATCTCCCTTTACTCTTTTAGAATATTCTCCAAAATACTGGAAATGGGGCTCTTCATCAAAACAATAAGAATAATTAGTTGGGTTGGTTTTAGGAATCCAGAGTATCTTCTTCTTCATCTGATGTCCGCAATCCGGGCATATGTTTGGCTTATCTTGGTACACCCTCTTCCCACATTTATAACATTTCCAATCATATACCCAGAGATTCCTCATGGCCGGAATCATGGTCCAATTATCTTGCATTTCAGCCATCATCTTTACATCAAATCCTTCATCAAAAGCACAATGCGCATCTACTTTCATCACATATTTTGCTTCTGAAAAACTAGCAGCTTGGTTGGTTGCCGCGCGTTGGCCAATAGATTCTTCATTGTAAATAACAGTGACTCTCTCATCTTTAGATACTTTTGTTTTATACCCATCAAGTACTGTAATCACTTGAGTTTTTCCTCTTATATTTTTAAGAATATCTAAGATGGTTAAATTCAAAAATTCTTCATTCCGAGCTGGTATTAAAATTGATAAGTCGTATTTCATTTTCTGTTATGGTTTTTAACTGATAAATAAGGCGACTCACTATAAATATCATCTAATATTTTGTATTTTACTCCACTTTTTTTAAGTACATAGGCGAAAGATAATTGATCTTGGATGATATATCTAGAATTATAATACCACCATTCTTTTAACATTTGCTGAACTTGAGGCGTATTTTTGTAAATAAATATTCCACCTTGTATTAAAAAATCATCTATATAATCTTTGTCATTTTTTATAACATCATACTGCTCTTTTAAAAATTCATTTTCATATCGAGCTAGAGTATATCTAGAATTTTGTTTTATTCCTTTACGAGTATATCTATATTCTTGTCTAATATCTGGGCGGACTCGATGTTTTAGGGCGACTATATCATGATCCTTGCAATGCTCTAAAAAATATTTAACTGAATCTTTATGACATAGTGATATATTTGCATCTACCCATATATAATAATCGTATTTAGGTACCAACTGCCAGGCGAAGAATTTAGGTATTTTTGACTGCAATCTGGCGGTCATTGTCCTCTTTCTTAATGGAAAATTATTATTATCAAACATAATAAAATCACAAGGAATAGATTGAGCCACATGCTCTTGTGGTTTATCGTGATCTCCTAAATTAGCTGATATAATTGCTATTTTCATTTGTTTTCAAGAATATAATCCATTAAATCTATTTTTGAATTCCATCCGAGAGAAGTATTATCTAGATGAGAAAAATCTAATTCTCCTTCTATTTTATCTATAAATTCTACATCCTTTCCAACTGCTTCAGCTATTTGAAGTACATTATAATTTTGATCAGTTCCTAGTTTATATAATCCTTTAGGCCAACGAAAAGCCAAACAAATTGCATCAACAATATCATCCACATGACAATAAGTTCTCATTGCTTTTCCGGTACCATAAATAGTATTTTTGTCTTGATTCAAAAATTTATCTACTACACTTCTAGATCCATTTCCATATACATTAGGAAATCGCAATATCACATAATCTTTGCACATCATTTTTATATATTCTTCCGCACAAAATTTTGAAAGTCCATAAGGCGACTCAATTGTTTCTTGGATAGCTCCTCCAGTAGAAGCAAAAATAAATCGAGCGTTTTTATATCTTTGAGCTAGGCGGATAGTGCCTAAAATATTTGTGAAGGCATTATTAAAAGGATTTTTAATTGATTCTAATACACTTGCTTCAGCCGCTAAATGTATCACTATATCAGCATCCGGAAGATCACAATTTAAAATATTATTTCCTTCTTTTTTATCAAGTCCAATTGCATCAATATCTTTATAAAGATAAGATCCAATAAAACCCATATGTCCGGTTATTACGATTTTCATTTAATTAATTTTTCATTCTCTTCTAGTAATTTTTTAGTAAGTTCTGGGTTATAGCCAACACTTTCAGCCCAAGAAGCCCAGCCATAAACATCTTTGGGAATGCATTTGGAATTAAATCCGCGCTTATCTGGGAAGACAAAGGTCCACCAGAGGTTAAATCGTGGATCATCGCCATAAACCGCATCTCTAATAGCGTAATAATCAATTTTAGCCTTCTCACAGGCATCGTAGAGCTCTTGGCATTGTGCTACCTTGAAGGCAATAGCTCGATTTTCGCTTAATTTGACCACTTCTGCCTCATAACAGTTCATTTGTCTTATCTTTATGTTCGCATTATACACACCTTGATACAACTCGATCACCTTTCTTCTATTCGCTGGCTTGCCACCTAGAATAATAAATGGGCGTTCGTGTTGATCTGTCATCGGATGATTCACTGTTTCTCCAAGGTATTCTGGTTGGAATACAATATTTTTCCCCAAATTTTCTAACTCATAACAAGTACCCGGCATAACAGTAGAACGGATAATAATTAAATCTTCTTGAGAATTTCTTACTACTTCTTCCACTATAGAAGTATCTAACTTTCCTTTTACTAAAGGAGTTGGTACGCAAACAAAAGCAATATCACATTTTTCTTTAGAGTAATGTAGTTGGGCTGGATCATAAATTTTTGCATTGGGAAAAAGCTCATGCATTGCTTTTCCTACCCAGCCATATCCATAAATTTTTATTGTCTTATTGTTTGACATAAAACCATGAAGGGCATTTATCATGCGCGACCACGAATAATGGTGAAATATCTTTAGCCGCGCACCAAGCTGGTACTGCTTCAAATACTCCAAAATTTTTGTAATGATTTTTAAAGAAATCATGGCCGGAAACAATGCCTCCTTTTTTGACTTTCTTACTCCAAACTCCTATGTCTTCTACTACATGTTCGAAGTCATGATTCCCATCTATGAAAACAAAATCTAATGATTCGTCTTCAAATTGTTTTGCCGCTTCAGTGGACCAATCTTTTATAATTTTAAATCCAAATTTTTTAGATCTTTCTAGAGTTTGTTCGTAGGCAATAGTTTCTAAATCATTTTCTCCATAGTCTTTGTAGTCTTTATATACTTTCCAAGCATCTACCACAGTTAGATCTATGCCTGGAATTAAAATGGATAAAACTTCTGCAAAATTTCCTTTATAGGTTCCAATTTCTACTGCTTTTTTAATTCCTAATTCATTTAATAACATCGGAAATTCTTTCCAGCGACTTATATGAATCCTAATAGGCTCTTTTTGATTAATATCTAAATTATATTTTTCTGTAATATATTTTATAGTTTCCATATTTTTTCCTTCCAATTTTCTGGCCAGCCTGGAAGAGGCATAAAACGCTCAATTAAGTTAATAAAAAATTCTTTATTTTTTCTAATCCATAAATCATAAGAGTATTCATAACTTTTTCTATTCTCCTCTTTACTTAAAAAATACATCCTTCCATATTTCTGGCCCTTATGGAGATGAGCGTACCAAGTGTTTTTATTCACCACTACCCGGCCACCATTCTTCCAAGTTTCAAAAGATATTTCTTCGGCTTCTTGTCCCCAACCTTGATACTTTACATCCATAAAACCTCTTTCTTGAAACCATTTTTTTGTCATAAACCAGCAGGATCCTTGAAAAGTTAAAATATCATCAATGGGAATATGTTGTCGCGTGAGTGTGCGCTCATCCCATTTGAAACCATGAAGCCCTTCATTTTTTACCAGAAGGGGATTAAACATAATATATTCGTAATCAATAGGAGGCCTGTCATCACATTGAGGTTGAAGTGACCAATTTTCTGCATCTAATCTATGTCTTCGTGGTACTTGTACTAGGTTAGGTTGAAAATGATCTTTAACTAATTGCTCATCAAAACCTTTTGCAAACATACAATGTGCATCTACCGACATCACATATTCTCCTTGTGCGTGTTTATTAACGACTGTATTTATTGCTTGTCTTTTTTGAGAATAAGACTTAGGCGCGGCTAATATATATTTAACTCGGCTGTCTTTCACTTTTTCTTCTTCTGGAATAGTATATCCATCTAAAACAGGAAAAATCTCGATTTCGCCAGTGGCTTTCTCGAGAATGTCTAAAATAGTTCTTTGTAAAAACTTTTCATTTTTAGAAGGAATAACAATTGAGATCATCTTTTTTTGTTTCTATTCAATTTTAAATGTAAACAAACTACCTTACTTTGTTGCTATTCCAGTAAGAGATAGGCTTGAGCTACTGTTCCAATGACTGTGACATGGAGTCCATTATCAAATCTAACTCCTCCACCAAAATCAAATTCTTTTGTACCTCCAGATGTATGAGCTTTTCCAAAGAAAACTATTTCAGCTGAAGCTGGAGCTTGGCCATCGCGAACTTTTACAGTCGCATTGGCGCCAGAAGGAGTAAGAAAAATTTTCTTAAGAATAGTAGTTCTTGCTGATGTATAAATTTGTTTTCCAACTGATCCACTAACTGCTACAAGTTTTAATATCATAGGTATATTATATTAAATTATTGTTTATTAAGCAAACCAAGAGAAATAAGTATCTGTGTATAAACTTCGGATATATCTTCTACTTTTTCTTGAATCCAATATTTTGCTACCCAATCCTTATTTTTCTTGGTTATTTCTTCTCTTCGACCTTTATCTTCAATGAGTAATTTAATGTAATTATACCATTCATCAAAAGTAGTCGCAAGATAAATATCAGCTCCATCTTCTTTTGCTTCTTTATAGGGCATAACATTCGAGGCCACTATTGGAATTCCAGCAGCGGAATACTCCTTAATTTTTAGATCTGATTTCGCATTTCCAAAAGAGTTGTTGATCACCGGGGCAAGCGCAATATCCCAGCCTTTGGAGGCTAAAACTTGAGGATAATCATCTAGTGATTCCCCTGGATAGTGATGAATTTCTCCTTCATAATTACAAGCCGGACAAACTTCATTAAAAATCTTCATTGGAAAAACATCCGCTAATTCTTTACGAGTCATTCCAATAGTTTCAAAAACAACCTTGCCTTTATATTCTTTTACTATTTTATCTAGCACATTTGAGATCATTCGCAAATCATCCGCGTGAGCATTTCCCCCACACCAACCAATTCTAATTTTATCATCCATTCTTTTTACAATAGGATTGTCCCATTTTTCTTTATCTAAAAAATTTGGAATTATAAAAATATTTGGATTATAAGGGAAATATTCTCGAGCAAGTTGAGGGGTAGAAACTGTTATTCCAACTCCTTTTTTCATTGAGTTTACAGCTCTACTAAGATAGAGAGTTTCTGGATTCCAAGCTGGATATCCAGCAAAATTATGTGGAGAAACATGGTGAATAAAATCATCGAATTCTGTGATATATGGAATTTTATTATCTTCCATAAATTTCATTAAATTAGATGCTTCAACTGATCCAGTATTTTGCATAACAACTAAATCAGCACTAAATAATTGTTCTGTGGTTGGATTTTGTAAAACATATTCTGTATCAAATTTACCAACTCGTTTCAAAAAATCAGCCGGTTGCTTGCATCGGAAAAATCCACATCCTCCATCATCACGCGCTATAAATAATATCTTTAGTTTCTTATTCATTTTTTTGCTGTTAAAATAAACTCATAATGTTTCTTCTCCATACCTTCTGGATTCCCTCCATACCAAATTACAATATTATTTCTATCAAATCCTCCTTTTCCAAGCATATTTGTAAGGTTATCTTGAGTACATTGACATGGGTGATTATGGATGTCATTAAATAATTCTATCCCAATATCTCCCCCCACATACGCGCGCGCGAGGTATTCAAAGTCATCATTCATTAAATGAAGTTCTCCTTTAGAAGATAAACATCTGCTCCAATTTTTGATGGCTTCTTCTGCTTCTTCCGGAAAGAGATGATCGACAATATGAAAAGCGTATATTTCAGTTATACTTTCCGGCCGGAAAGTAAGATTTTTAAGATCCATTACAATATCCACTTCTGGCCCCGGATGACTAAAAACTGTGACTGCATCTTTGATTATTCTTTTGTCGGATAATTGAATTTTCATTAATTTTTTCCATATACTTTATCTTCTAATGTAAAACCCTTATTCCTATCTTTCCATAAAATCAATTTATTTCCAAAATCTGATTCCATCTCTTTATGCACCGCCTTTCCGACTCGCTTGCGCCATTTGTCCGCATATTTGGGCCAGTGACGAATATAATAATTACAAGTTGCATCCCATTGATCAACTGAAAATCCTTTTCCATAGTGTTTAATATCGCCATGAATAGGAATATCTCCGACATTGTATGGAAGAGTCACTACTCTTTGATCTGGTAAAGAATAACGAATTTCTGGAGAATTACGGAAAAAGAAAACAATAGTACGATATTCTGGTCCAATCCATTCGCGCAATTTGTAGCTTTTTTCTTTATCTTCTGGAGTTATATAAAAATCATAGAGCCGGCAAGCAATTGCTTTTATGGAATCAATAGTAAAGAGATTAAAATTATCAAAATTATATAGGTGCTCATCAGCATCAAAATACACGAACCAATCATCAGGTCCGGAATCTTGTTGAGCTCGGACAAGAGCCATTTGACGATTAAACCACTCCGCTTTCTCGCGGTTGGGATCCCAATAATCCCCTTCAATCACATCTATAACCTTGGGATGAGCTCGAGCGATAGCAACACTGTTGTCGTCAGAACAATCGTCATAAATATATATGCCAGCAGTGCAAATAGTAGCCCAATTATCCAAAGTATCTTTAAGAATATGTGCTTCATTGCGCATCTTCATTATACCACGAATTTTAGGTAGGGTTTTAAGCATTTGGGGCTAATTTGAATTTACGAGCTAAGGGATCGACTCCATTGCCTTCCTGGGGCTTAGAATAGGCCTGTCCTGTCAATTCTCGGGCAATTCTGATATATTCCTCGGCTGCTAGAATAATGTTATGATTTTGGGCCATATAGCGTTTTCCCCACTCTAATGTCGCTGGATTATACCATTCATTTATTTCATCAATTAATTCTTCTTTTGTTAAATAAACTCCATTAGAATTTCTACCAGAAAAATTACACTTTCTAATTTCTTCTACATTTTTTTCACAAATTATCCCTCCTGTACCCCATCGCCCTTGGACTATTCCAAGTCTTCCGGCCGCTACTCCTTCGAGTACTGATCTTCCCATTCCAAAAACAATATCAGATTCTTCTATCGCTTTAGTTAGATCAAATTGAGATACAAAATTTATACCAACTGCGGCCACTTTTGCGCCAAAATGTTTGGCTACTTCTTTTATAACTACAATTTCTGGATCATCTTTTCCGGCATAATTGGTATTAATTAAAAATTGCTTTGGTGTACTTGCTGGCATTCCTACAACGCAAGAAGTTTCTTTAATAGATCCTAGTTTTTTAGTATCAATAGGTTGACGAATTACAATAGATTGTATTCCATAATCTTGAAGAAGTTTTTCTTGTACTTCTTCCGACACTGCGACAAATTGATTCACCCCGGAATCTAGGGCTGGATGCTCGGGTGCTGTTTTACCTTCTTGATCAAAATGTAAAATTCCATGAATCGTAGAAATGATTGGAGTAGTTGGATATTGAAAGCGAAGATATTTAACAATATGATTATGGTTGGAAATTATCACATCAAAATTCATATCTTTTTCCTCTTCTAATACATAGGAAAATCTTTTGATTTTTGAAGTAGTTAAATCACTATAACAAGGAATTCCAGCTTTGATTAATTCATCTGAAATAGTTCCTAGCTCTGGAGAAAAACAGGAAACTTTATGCCCCATCGCTTTTAATTGCAACGCTAAAGTATAGGTCCAGGTTTCTGATCCAGCTAAAATCGATAATGTATTGTTCCCTAATAAAATATTTAATGGTTTCATCTTTTTATTATTTACACATCCCGAGGGCTATAAGGCCCCCGAGGGTGAAAACAATTTACACTTGAACATACGCTACATATCCAATAGCATGCGGTTTCCCGACAAGATAGATATTTGTAGCAGTTCTCGCGGAAGCAGTTGACTCACCAACATTTGCTCCACCGCTAATAAGGGCTTTCGTAGATCTAAGACCTACTAATACTAGCGAAGGAGTGACCCCTAGTCCATGAGCTACGGCATAGGTGATCCCGGAAGATATAATCACTCCGGTGATTTGGTTAGCAAACATCTTCGTTAACTTGACCGCATCATTACCTAGAGCGGCAGATGTCACAGCCGCTGCCCCTATTTTTGCTGAAATTACTGCACCAGCAGCCAGAGCTGCTGCTAAAACTGCACCAGTTCCAATCTTGGCAGAAATAACAGATGCTGCTCCAAGTTTAATACTTGTCACTGCACCAGTACCGATTTTTGCAGAAGTTATACTCCCAGCTGCAACATCGGCTGCTACCACAGTGCCACTGGCAATATGGGCAGAAGTTATTGTGCCGGATTGAATGTTATCGCCATATATCTTAGCTCCCTTAGAGAAAGCTGCGTTATAGGCGGAAATTGCGGGTCCTCTAGAATTAGGCATAATATTTTTTTGTTAATTGATAAGTAAGGCCAAGCCTTCCCACTATCAACCTTATGCCGGACTAGGGCTTCAAGTTGTTATGGTATGCGTGTGCTTCCGTTGCGTTTCGAACTTCCATGGTGTATTCACCAACAATCTGCCAATCATTTGAGTCACCTACTTTCGCAAGTTTCTCTAGAGAAAAGGCTCGAGTTCGAAGTGGCATAACTTTAATTTTTGAAGAATCAAGAACTAAAGCTACATCGGATGGTACCCAACGATCCACGACAACTCTTAGATTCATACCAAGGTCGGAAACGAATTCCTCCACAGTATAACCAGATCGTCTTGAATCAAGTGTACTTCTTCGATACTCTTGATCGAAGGTAGAAATTTTCTGCTTTTGAAGACCACCAACAAGAACGATATCTGGAGTACCTCCTTCATCGTAAACTTGTTTTGCCATTGCATTAAGAACAGAAGGAGTAAGAGTTTCAGCTGTACTTGTTCTATTTGAACCAGTTTGCCAGCCGATAAAGTCTATCAAACCTCCCATTGTTCCATAAGTGCTACCAGAAACATCATTAGGGGCAATAGCGCCCATTATAACTGTTCTGTCTAGCTCTCTCTTTAATTCTCTTAGGCGAAGATCAATTTGGTATGCATCTTCAGAATTAACTCCGGCATGATCAATTGCTTGAGCAGTACCAGTAATTTTAACTCCCTTGGAGAATATTTGAGTGTAGTTGTACTTTAGAGAACGAGTAGTGGACTCGTCTTTTGGACCAGCCATACCTTGAGGGCGTGGATTTGCAATGATTTCCCATGTGGTAGCGGAAGCTGCACCAGATCCAGGTACAGTATTTCCGGAAGTGTTTCCATATCCTCGAGTGATGGTAGCGGAAATAGCTCCCATTGCAGTGACTTGAATCACTTCTGGTTTTCCAGAAAGAGTATTCTTAAGTAAAGTACCAGCAGTCACTTTTGTGGTATAACCAGCTGAAAGTGCAAGAGCGGTACCACTACTTGTGACATCTCCAATGGAGATAACAGTAGTAGCATTCAACGCATCTTCTACCCAACTATGCTTTGTTTGGGTAGCTTCTCCACTGATTCCGAGTGTGGAGAGAATGTCTGTATCGTCTAATAAAATCGCAGATAATACTTCGGACAAATCGAGCTTATACACTGCTGATTGGTCGAAGGATGCTGCTTGTGTAGGGTCTATTAAGGCCATAATGTTATTAATAAGTTAATTATAATATTTGTGCGACTAAGATTTTTTACCTTTCGTTCTTAACGAATTACGAATCATTGCTTGACTTTTAGCTGGACCAGATAATTTAGAAACATCTTCTAAATCTGGATGACCGGCTGGAGCTGGACCTCCACTATTTATTGCTGGAGGAGTTTCATGTCCGGAAGGTTGAGCACTTGGAGTAGAAGGTGGTGTAGCGATTTCATTTGAAAGAACTTCATCACGAATAAAATCTTCAATGTCGAGCATCGCCTCCTCAAGATTATCCGCAGTGGATAGCAATTGAGGATTTTTAAGAATAAGTTCCTTGGTTGACTTGGAAAGATTTTTGAATTCATCCTTCTCAAGTAAATCACGAACTTGTCCTTTAACTTGAAACTGAAGAGCTTTTCTTTCTGCTTCTAATGCACGATTATTTGCTTCATCGAGGACCTTGTTAATTTCTGGATCTCCAGTAGGATTTTCCGTTGAATTATTTCTCCTATTGTTGATCTGATTTCGCTTGTCATTCGATCTCGCTCTTGCAGCATCCCTTTGAAGTTGTGCAAACTCCTTAGTGCTGATAGTCACTTTTCCCTCCTGGTTCTGTCCCCCATTATCCCCTGTTGGAGCTGGAGTAGCAGCCGGAGTGGCTTGACTATTCGGAGCTATTACGGGGGTGGCCTCGTTAGAGGGGGTGGCCGTATTTGGTGTATTCATATGATTATTATACTACTTAATTATTTATAATCAAACATTATAAGATGTGGATAACTGTTAATTGAGCAAAATATCGATTTTTTTTGCTCCTTTTATATTATCTACAATCACTTCTAATTCCTCACCTATCATTGTTGGAAGATTCACTAATTCTCCATATTTTTCAGTGTCATTCCCACAATTTTTCCTTTCGAATTTTATCCTTCCTATCCCATCTTTTATAGTTAAATCAAATCTTCCTCCCGGAGAATCAGAAATTGAATGAAGCCATCCAATTTTATTTGTCGGCATTCTAATTTTTTTACTAATCTCTCCGATAGATGGGTTGAATGAAATTGGAGGATTGGCAGTTGACGATAATGGTATCATGTTATATATTATACATTATGAATAAAAAAACGCTAATTTTCTTCGACCTGTTTTGTTCCATCTTTTTTGCTTACATTTTAATCTCTTTTTTTTATGATTGGTTTGTTTTAAATTTTATCATTTATTAGGAGAAGAGAAAACCCTAGGCGCGTATTTTGACTTTAATGATTCCGGAAGGGAATTATAGGTTTGTTCTGTAGCTGGAATATAAAACTTATTGAAGTCAGTATCAGAAGGAGAGAGATCTATTCCTTTTTCGGCAAATTCATTTATGAGCTCATTTGCTTTGTCTAAATATTTTTGTCCTTGTTCTTGCCTACCTTCAGATATTAATGACATACCATCTTGGTATAGATTTACAACTTCTTTTTTATTTTGACTCACATCAAATTTATCTTGTGACATCTCCGACATAAGATTTTGATTTTCAACTTTTTGTAGTGTAGGCATTCCCATCGCATTCCAGAATAGATCTCGGAAATTATAGTAAGTAGGCCTTCCAGAAGAATCTTTCGTCACATAAGTCCCATCTGGTCCTATTGGCCCATCTTGATAGGATTTGTAAAACTTTAATATATTAGATCCTTCTACTCCTCCAGGAATTGCTAGTTTGAGAGTTTTAAATAATTGATCTCCATTTTTCTCATAAGCTTGTTCGTTATCGGAAATACTATTATAAATTAATCCAAGTCCATTTTGAATAACAGTAAGTGGAGGAGGAGTGAGATTTATATTTTGAAGAGGAGAAAATCCTAATGATTTAGAAAAATCAGTATTATATTCTTGCGAGAATGTTCGCGCGATTAAAGAGGTAGAAGCCCACCATCTTCCTAGTTTATCCCATTGTCCGGTACCCACCCACTTCCCTAGTGTGTGCACATACTCTACTGGCCATTGCATAAATGGAGTTCCGAGTTTACCAGCCATTCCATATCCGAGCCTCCAACTCTCCCCCCTTCTATATGGGAATTGAGTGTCGTCAATAGCATTCTGTATAAGTTTATCTGATGCAGATTTCAAATCTCCTTTTATTAAATCTTGACGAATTAAATTAGCATCAATCTGATTAAGTGTATCAAGTCCTAATTCTTTTTCGGCTTGCGCCCAAGTCATTTTACCAGAATTTACTTTGGCTACAGTATCATCAAAAATCATCTTTGTTTGGAAATACATTGGTGCTCGGTTTCTATTCTCTACCCATGCGTTTGGCTTCAAAATTCCTTGAGTGACGGAATCATATTTTGCTCTAGTTTTTCCAGCTAAGGTATTTTGAACAATTTCTTCTCCAAATGGGACTCCGAGATCCACAGAAAATCCAGATTTTAAAAACTCTTCCATTCCAGCTTTGGAATAAGATTTTTTCATTGCATCTCCCATAAATTTAGATCCCCAATAAGCATATCCCATAGTTGGATATTGAAATGAGTTTCTAAGCCATGTTCCAGGTTGTGACATAGCAGAAGAGTACATTGTAGATAGTGCTTCTTGAGTAAATACGCGCGCGGTATCAGCTGGAAGATTTAATCCTAATTTTTTATTTAGACTTCCAGCAACACTATCCATAACTTTTTCAAGTTTCCCTCCATATCCTAATTTTTCTTGAACATAAGAAGAAAATCTTTCTTTTACTCCAGCTGGAAGAGATTTATTCACAGCGTTGGCAGCATCTAGAGCTGGAGCCATATATTTTGCTTTATAGGCCGATCGAGTATAAATATCAGCTAGAGCCCAAGGATCTGAAATCTGAATATAAAGTCCACCGCTTCTTTTTTCTCGGAAAAATGCTTCTGATCCACCGGGTACATTCCCGGATTCTTTATAAAGTTGAAATACACCTCCGCGCTCTTGCACATGGGGAGCATAATTATCTATAAATGCTTTAGTTTCCATTCCGACATCTTCAGCCACAGTTTTAAGATATTTATCAAATACTTCTGCGGAATGAATAAGATCTGATTTTAATTCTGGAGATAAAACTGGATTATCAGTTATCGCTGCTTTGTTTCCTTCCATATATTCTTTAACTAATGGGCGAAATTGAGAGTGTTGTGATCCGGCATATTTTTCAATTATTGGATCACTATAAAGAGTCCCAAGTTGAGTTCTCTCGGAAATTTTTGCAATCCTAGCCCCTGTTTCAATTTGCATATGAACATCGTGCACTGGAATTCCGGTTGCTTGTTGCACATCTCGAGTCCAGTATCTTGTAGGAGAAAAATAACTCTTTAGATTCGTTCCAAAACCAAGGGCCTCGGGAGCGAACTCATTTACCTTCCCTAATCTAGAAAGTGTTTGGGCTACATTCACATATTCTGCTTGAGTCAAATCTCCCACTATATCTTTTCCGGTGAGCGCCTTTACAACTCCAGATTGTAATTCTGGATCAAGTTGATTTAATTTTCCTATCGCATCTAAGTTTGAAATATTTTCTGCGGTCACTGGTTTCTTTTCAAATCCTTTAAGTGGAGCGGAAGGTACTGTTGGTTTTACTTGTGAAAATCCAGTAGGAGATTCTGGAGTAAAACCAGCCATAGATTCTGCTCCCGGATTTTTAATTGGTACTACTTGAGAATATAATTTTGTTTCATTCCCAAATTTTCCTTCAGTTGTTTTTTGTTTGGTTATTTTATCTACAAAATTTCCAATTGCATTATTCAATTTTACTATCGAAATTTCTACTGCACTCCCATCAGCTGTGGCTGGAGTAAATTTAAAGAAAGTATTCCCAGAATTCGCCAATGGGCCTCCAAATTTTTTAGCATCAGTAGAAGTAAGAGGATGGTACTCGGAAGGATTTCCTTCTCCTCTTTTTACACTTAATTTATTTTGTTCTTTGGTTAAAATTTGTTCTACTGGTTTTGTATCAGCTAAAATTTCTCCTTCTTTAAGAGATATTGATCTTGGAGCAAAAGAATTCTTAAGCGCCACCCTAACTTCTTTTCCAATAAGAAAATCTCCACTCGCTCTCCCAAATACCATTACTCCGGCAGCTAAAGGACCAATTCCTTTTGCTCTAGCATCTTCATAACTTCCAAAATAAGAAGGAGTATCTTTAAAAAGACTTGTACGAGTAGCAATATTATCTTGTTCTACTAACATTTTTCCTGTAATTTTACCTCCTGTTTTATTCCATCCTTCACCTAATGTTTTTGCGATTCCAACAGGAATACTGGCTATTACTTTAGGAAGCGCAAATACCGCATGCACTACCGCTTTTAATCCAGCGCCAGTTGTAGTCATAGCTTGCTCATTACGCGACATTTTATCCCATTCTTCTTGAGGAGGAAGCTCTCCACCAACAGCAGAAAATATTTCTCCAGGAAGTCGTTTGATTATAGATTTATTAGCTTGAAATTTTTCATATTCTGGAGATCCAACTGGCCCTCCAAATCTTGCGGTTTGTTGATCGGGAGTTATATCTGGAAATTTATCTACTGTTGTAGAAGGAGCCGGAGCTGGTGTAGTTTGTACAGGCGAAATAGGATTAGGAGTAGTCGTTGGAGCGCTACTTTCTTTTAGTAATTCGTCATAAAATTCTCTGGATAAATTTCCCATAGTTTAATTCCCAAAAAGACCTCCCAGGAAGCTTTTGGCTGCATCAAATGTCCTTCCAGCAAGTCCTTTGGTAGATTTAGGTGCTTGATTTGTCGGTGATGGAGTATTTGGCCTTCCAGATGAAGTTGGTGTAGTCGTAGTAGTTGGAGAAGACATGGATGGAGTTGGAGAAAATCCAACTGGAGGGATAGGAAGAACTGGAGGATTACTCCCATCTATTGTTTCAGAAACTCTTGGCATTATTAAATTAGTTTCGTAATCTTTTGGTATAGAAGGAAGATCGTTAATATCCACTCCTAATTTTTCGGGAGAAGTATTTACTATCTTCTTATATGTTCCATCTTCTTTCGCTTGGTAAATAAATCCTTTACTGCCTTTGACATATGAGCCTACTGGCACTACTGTTTGAGATTTAATAGTATCTCCCAACACATCAGTGTAGCCTCCGGCTACCGCTCTGGTCCTTCCGGCCCCTAGAGAGGTTTGTGAGGATTCTGCCACAAGTTTATTGTTTTTGAATGATCCGGGATTCATTGGATCTGGTACTAGAATATTTGTCGCGGAGAATGATTGATCTCCAAATTTGAATACTTGTTTTCCTTGTACTACTTTTGCATTTCCATAAATCGGCAGTCCTCCATAGAGTCCGTTGGTTTCTGCATAACCGGTTTTACTACCAGCTTTCATTATTTGAATTCCAGTCACTTCGCCATTAGTGTTTGTATTTACATAAGCGGCAAATTGAGAAGTAGGTTTTTGACTTGGGGCTGCTTGGTATGCGGTCACATCTGATTGTGCTTGAAGTAAGTCATTATAATCATTCAAAGTTTGCTCATATTCCAATAAATGAGAAGAAGAGTCATCGCCAGCAGCTTGAAGCTGATTAATCGAATCGGTGAGAGAATTAAGTTTTTGTCGAGTAGAGGCAACAGAAGCTTTAAGGAAGGCCTCTGGATTTTTTGCAAGAATCATACTGCTTTTTATATTGTCATCTTTTACTTCATTTTTAAGACGAGTCAAATCTTGGGAATCAGAAAGACTATTGGTAGATTTTCCTTTTTTCCAAGAAGATATTTTAACTGAAATATTACTTCGTTGATCTTCAGTAAGTCCGGGATGAGAATAAACTTTTTGGGCTTCAGCAGTTAGAAGATCATAGTCGCCAGGGGATAGTTTTCCATCAGAGGATAGCTGATTTTCTTTTATGGAAAGTTGATCAACTAAGAAGCCGTAATTCCCGGAAGTTTTTCTTAGTTTCTTATTTAAGAATGATACATCAAAGTTGGCCATATTAGAATCCTCTTAATGTTTTTAATAATTGCGTATTTTGCGCTGCTGTACCAGAGTAATTTGCTATTCCTTTTGAGGCCGCCAAATTCTTACGCGCACTATACGAACTATCTTGGCCGACTGTTCCAAGATAGTCAACTATCGAACTTCCTTGATATGTGGATTTAGGAGGTTGTGGAGTAGGTGTAGGAGCTGGTTGAGGGGATGGAGTAGGAGCTGGGGTTTGGGTAGGTTTAGGAGTCTGTTGGGTAGGTTGAGAGGTTGGTGTAGGGGTAGTAGCCTGTGCTTGAGTCGCTACTGGAGCTTTCACTGGAATTTTAAGAACTGCCCCAGCGGAAATCTTATTGGGATTTGTAATATTATTCAAAGTTGCTATCTCGTTAAATTTACTAGCTGATCCTAGCTCGCGCGCGGCAATCTGGGAAAGAGTTTCTCCTGGGTTGACTGTGATGGTTTTATATCCAGATGCTCCGGCTGGGGTAGCTGGAGTTGGAGTATTTTGGGTTGGAGTGACTTGTGGAGCTGAAAGTTTTGGATCATTAGTATTTGTTGTCGCTTCTTTAGATGTAGTGGTTGAAAGATCTTTGGCAATATCTCCAGCTGGAGTTTCAGTCAAATCTTGTGGAGATTGTACGAGCCCGGCACCAGATTGAATAGCTGTTGTGATAGCCATCTCGGGTGTAAGATTTGGATCATTGACCAGCGCATTTTGAGCGGCATTTAATATACTGTTGACTTGATTAGATTTTACATTCGCCCCGGCAACTATAATTTTTGCATAAGCAGAATCAATATTTACTCCGATTGCTTTGAGTCCGTTTAATTCTCCAACTGCTTTATTTAAATCATAATCTATCGCATATTTATCAGTAATTTTATCAGTCAAAAGATTAGCTCCAGTTTGTAGAAGATCTTGTTTGGTTGCATCTATCTTAGTTTCATATCCGGCAAGTTCTGGTCTTCCAGTTAGAGAAGAAATATCTTTTGTATAAGTTTGAAGTAAATTGGTATCGAGATTATTTTTAGAAGCGGCAACTTTTATTTTATCGGAAACTTCTGTATTAAGTCGGCTGAATAATCCAGAAGAAGAATTGTCGGCTAGATAAGAATCTCTTTTGAAGGTCCAGAATTCTTTAGCAGAAGAATAAGTGACATCCCCTATAGTGATAGGAGTGTTGTCGGCCGCTCCAGATATTTTAGAATTATAGGCATCCAATAATCCAGTTGCAGAAGCATAACCAGTAATGGTTGATGCTGCGAAGTTTTTAATATCGCGATTTATGCTCGATTCTGTCTTGGCTTTATTGAGCGCTTGAAGCTGTAAATTGTAGCTTTGAACTAAGGTGTCATTTCCAGCTAGGAGCGCTTTATTTTTTTCTAATCCAACTTTAGAAATTTGCTCGTCAATCACTTGCACTGATTTATCCTTGACTGCATAATCAGTTTGATCTTTTATTAAATTAACAGATAGGCTAAATTTTTCTGCTTGTTTTGTTCTTAATTCTTTATCAATAGTTTCCAAAATTGCAGAATCAGTTGCAGTAGTTTTCTGATCTTTTAAATAGCTGATGACTGAATCAATAGAAGAAATTCCAGATTCATAATTCATCAACTTCTCGAGATAAGCATCTGAAAATTCTTTTTGCTCTATTCTTTGTTTGAGAGAATTTATTTCTCCCTTAATGCGAGCGCGCTCACTCGGATCATCTTTCACTCTTTTGAATTGTTCTTGTCTATAGGAGAGTTGTTCGTCTAAATCAAATCCTTCGTTTATCACCGCATCATTAAATTTTAATTCGTCTTCCGCATTTCGAACTTTCATTTGAGTATTAAAGGTAGTCGAAAGATTCGATACAAAAGCATCTAGTGAGTCGCCTTTTATTTTATTGTCGATTCCTCTTTCGTATGCCATATATTATTGGGCTGGCACTGGAGCACCTCCAGCACCTTGCGAATTATTGGCTGCGACCGCTCCACCTTGTCCGGCATTTGGAGCACTCCCTGGGGCTCCTTGCATTGGATTACTTCCCGGCTCATTTTGTCCTTCATTTAATCTTGGAAGCAGTGCTGGTTGACGAGCAACTTGAGGGCCTAATATTGGATCAGCTAAATCTTTCTTCATAACTTTCTTTTCAAGATTTGGTTGGGCTACTCCAGCTTCTCTCATTGCAGTGTCTTGGGAAATAATACCAGACTGAAACTTATTGATAGTATCAACAATATTGCGTAATAGAGTAGTTGGTAGATAGACTTCGTTTCGATAATTTCCTTCAATGATTTTCTTTGTTTCTGGGAAGTATATTTCATAAAGTTTTAGAATGTTTTCATTCATATGCTTTAGCGCAGTTCGATATCTCTTTGCGCGCGGATTCATTTTTCTGATAGTACCTTGGAAGGCTACCGCAAGCGCTCTTCCGGAAGAATTAGAAAGTTGAGAAGATGAAAGCATAGACTCCGATACTCCGGAAATCTCCACAATCGCGCTTCTCCTTTGTTGTACAAATGTATTGGCAATATAAGGGTCGCCTGTCTTTTCGAAGGCATGAAGCTCGCCATCTTCCGGCAAGGAATACATTCTTGAAACTCCAGCGACTAGGGCTTGCATCCCTTCTAGGTTTTTGCCCCACATATTCACCGATGATATCCATTTCAAAAGATTTGCTAAGTCATTATTTGTGACATTGTGCGCAAGTTGAGGATCGAGTATATCTTCAATATCGGATTTTCCAAAAGCATAATTCGGCACATAATTATTCTTCACATATTCAAGTGGAATAAATCCCCAGTTGTGTTCGTAATAATCTAGGAGTTTATCGTCTATAAAAATACTCATCTTCTCTTTATCCCAAACTCTAGAAATATTTACTTTCGGAGTTTGAGTATCTGGTTGCATAACCCAAGGATTTGCGTTTAAGGTTGCTGTAATTTTTAATCCTTTAGCCTCGGCTAATTTTCCATAAAGTTTTTGCGCCACTCCTAGCGGAATTTGATCATCTAAAACAAATGCTAGAAGATGTCGGTTGCCGGAGTCGGCAAAAATTAATCTCACTGTTGAAGGATTATCTATGTGTTGAAAACGAATTTTCCATTTTCCTTTTGATTCTGGAGAAACTACATTTCCTTTCTCATCAACTTTTTCTATCCAAGGCCCAAACATAAATGCATCTCCATAAAGAGATCCCTGTTTTGACCATTCATCAAACTCAACTTCATAATCATTATCATTCCAAACTTTCCATAGCATTCTTTCTTTCATCTCTGCTTTTAATTCTTCTGTTTCATCTGTTGGATCATCAGTCGGACAATTTATTTCCGGAGCATCATCAAAAATTAGAGAAGATAAATTATCCACTATCACTGCACAATAGTTATCAGTTTTTTGAGAAGCGCCCGGAGCTGGATCTCTATCCCATTGATCTCCACGATAAAATTGTTCGAGAGTATTATATCCGGCAAATTGATATCCAGAGCTTCCGCGTTTTGCAGTCACTCCATTTATTCTCATTATCAAATCATTTTTTGTATCGTCTTTGAAAGTAGTATATTCTTTCGTTAAATCGAATTCGTACTTTATTTTTTCTTGCGGAGTAAGTTGTGGTTTTTTTAATGCCATAATTATTTTATATTATACTACATTATCCTTTTTTCTGGAATAGTGATGGTATGCATCGACAATATTTTAGCATTTCTTTCGTCAAATATCTGCCCGACAGTTGGGGCAAGTGGATTGAATGAGAGCGATTTAGCGCTTGATTTCATATACTTGCGCTCAAGCCACCAAATTGCCATTCCTAAACACATCACATCATCCTGTTCTAATCGTTTATCGGTAATTCCTTTGTCCGGATTGTATTGGTAGTTTCCCATCTGCTCTTCTAATTCGGGTATATAATATCCCCTTAATCTACCAAAGTCGGGATTCTCCTCAATAACTTTCCCCTCGGAATCAATCTTGGCTCTGCGCCCTTCCGACATAGTGACTATAAGGCAGAAAAGCATATCTGCTTTGTCGCCTGTAGCCGAGAAGTCTATCACTTCCGGCATCCCCATTTCCATCAGCATTTTCTTTATCATCACCCCTCCCATTGAAGAAGAGTCATGGCCAAACTTCGCCCCATTCCATTCCCTTTGCAACATCTTCGCCCGAGTAAGCACAGTAAAAGGAGAACCCCCTTTTATCGCCTCTCTATATGCTATTCTATATTCATTCTTCACTATCACTCCATTTCTAGTCTTCGGAGTATAATCAATTACATAAAAAACAGTCGGATCACCAGTATCAGAAAATCCCCAGTCAGCCCAAACTAAATACTTATGCTCGTACTCCACTTGCTTGGGTACAAATTCATCCCATAATCTTTCAATTAATATCTGATCAAACATCTTTTTTCCAGTAGTGACAAATTCTCCATAAACAACTTGTCGATATTTTACTGGATCGGTACTCTTAATACTTCCAGAAATTTGCTCCACCTCTTTTTTCCCAAGAAAAATATTATCCGTCAACTTTCCAATCAAAGTAAACCAACCATCTTCAAACTTTAATCCCAACTTCGACACATGAAAGAAGTACTGATGCGAAGGCTTATCGACTTCAGGTGTACTCACTAAATCAAGTGGCCCACCAAAGTCTATAAGCCTACTCATTATCTTTGCCGGCAACTCCGCCTTCAAGTGTAAACTTTGCGCCGCCTCGTCATAAGAAATATATAAGTATCTCGTTCCAGCAAGAGAAGAAGCTTGGTCTTCTCCTGTCGGTATCGCAGTATATTTTGTTCCATTCTTAAAAAATATTGTCCTCTTCTGTGAATTATCCGACACATAAAAATTACTAATCTTACATTCATTTTTCTTCGACACAGATATCTCCTCCGGCTCCGCCCCTCCCTCCACATAATCCGGATTCTTCTCCAGCACCGAGTAAGTAAATTTACTAAAAAGTATATCTAAAATATAATCGTACCCAGCTTGACACTGATTACTATGCGGACTCAAATTCAATGTTCCGCATCTTGCTTGCGCCACATGCTCTGGTGTTCCCCTCACCCCAATTTTATAAAAGTTGTACCATAAATGCTTCACTCCAGAAGTGACAAGTGTCTTTCCCCAACGATTACTAGGCACTAATATATTTTTCAAAAACTCATGATCCTTCGTCAATTTCTCAAACTCCTCTTTGCTCTCCCATAGCTTCCTATTCTCATCATGCAACTTTATCCCCATCTCATAAGCTAAATCCCTTTGGGTTTTTGTCGTCATCCAAAGCCATAACTTCTGGCCGTCATGCAACTCAATTCCTAAAAGTTTTTCAGCAAATAAAACTGGATCCTTCCTTCCAGCACGAATATCCGCAAGAAGTTCCTTCTCCTCTTTTAATAATCCTTTCTCTAATTCTTCTACACTCATTTCTCGAATTAGAGTTTTTACTCCTTTTCCTCTTGTTGTTTTTTTCATAGGTTATTCACCTCCATAAGAAGCGGCATCAAACGCGCGATCAAATCTTTCTTGCTCACGATTATCCTCGCGGATTTTTCCGACTGCGTGAATACGAGAGTCTTGGGCGCGCATTCCTTTTAATCCTAATTCAAGCGCTTCTTTGGCGGTTAAAAGTTCTGGATGCTCAATAATGTCTTGTGCTCTCGAGGCTGATATATTTAAAATACTAGAAATTAAAGTAGCGGTTGCAGCTTGGTTGGATTGCATGGTGACCACAACCTTCTTTTCATTCTCTTCGACATTCTTTAGAGAAGTCCCATTGGTGGCTTCGGGACTTATTACTGCTGCTATAAGACCAGCAGATGTCTTGAAGCGCTTAGTAAAATCGTACCAAGCCTGCATGGAATAATTAGAAATTTCTGGTTTTACTACTTCCTCATAAAATTTTTTATTATTTACTTTTCCGTTTTTTGCTAAAAGCTCGTTATATTGTATTAAAATTTTAGGATATGCTGGCGATGAAACCAGTCTATTAGATGGAAGTACTTTAATTATTGATGACATGCTTTAAATTATAACACAAATAGGTTTAATTTTGTATATGGCGAGGTTTAAAATTAAAGTTATCCACTTGATTTTTAAAGTAGAAAGGTTTAAAATTAAAGTAGCCCTTTTCAAAAATCACTTTTTATATGAGAGCTAACTCCTACTCTTAAAACTCTAATAATAAAAGTGGTATGGCTACCCTAAGACTGAAAACTAATAATCTAAAGACTAAACTAAATATGGAATTGCTAAAGCAATAGAACGAAGGAGCGCGCGCGGAGCGCGCAAATGAAACAGAGCCAATTCTAAAGGCCCCCGGGTGGGGTCTTTTTTAGTGCATGCGCGCGTATGATAGACGCGCGAAAGTTATCCACATATTGTATTTGTAATATGTTGTAAGATATGATAAGATATAGATATATATAATCTAGTCAATTATATATATTAATAATAAATTGAATATCATTATTATGAGAATATTAAAAGATAAAGAATTCCAAGTGTGTTTAGTCTTTAGTTTGTTTATAGTCGCGTGTGTATTATCAGTATTAATAAAAGGAATTAACTAAATGATAATCATATTTAGTAAAAGATTGAATGGTTATTTGGTTATGAAACATAGCAAGTTTGGAATGTCGTTGCTTTCGTGTGATATCAATCGAATGGTCGCAATTAATAAAGCATTAAGAAGAATGTAATTATATGACAAAAGAAAAACTAGAACACATAGCATATCTCACGGATCAGAACGCTCACGGAATAGCTAGAATTGAAATAGCTATGCAATATCCATACCTTAAAAAGTATGAGAATATATTGCAACATATAAACAATATCCACAAAATTGAGGGAAGTATGCCATATGATCTAATAAATTACAGAAGTAAATTAACAGAAAAAATGCTAGAAGAAATAGAAAAGCACGAAGGTTATGATATAGCACATAGTATCGCTAAAGCAATATAACTATTATGACAAACGAACAAAAACTAGAAATATTAAAAGACATTCTAAAAGAATATAACGAAAATAACGCAAGTGCCGAACAAACACTTATTGAAATTAATAATACTATATGACTTGGAAACAACAACAAAAAAGAATAGATAATTTAAGAAAACACCTAGCCCAAGAAGTCGGCTCATCCACAATGGACTTAATAAATGAACTGGTCGAATTAGAATTACAATTAGAAAAAGAATGTAATAAATAACAAAAAAACAAATGAAAAATCAAGAAGAAATAATTTACAATAAAAATGTTGTAAAAGCATATATAACACCAGATAACAAGTTTTTAAAAGTAGAAAACAAAAACGGAGTAGTCTATACAATATGGGAAAAAGCAGACGGCTATCAAATGTCATCACCAATACAACCTAACCTAAAAACTGGATCTTCTGTATATGTTATGGGAGAAGGTGAATGGGATTATGGACAATTAGACGAAGTATTAAAAGTGTTAGAAAATGGAAATAATACATTCCCTAACTTTTTTAGTAGAGAAGATAGGGAAGCAACAAAATTTTTAACCATTGAAAATGCTGTTAACCTTCATGGAAATATTTTAAATTTTCAACAAATTAAATAGTTTATCTCTATTGTCGGAGATCATAAAAGATACCGGCAAAGTGAGGCAAATTAGTTATAAATTAAGTGCAGGCCTCACACAAAACACACATTGCTATTGTGTGTGTACATTGAAAATTAAATACCAAGCAATAAAAAACCTAAAGACAAAATCAAAACTTCTTAAAATGTGCGACACACTAAAAGAAGCACACAAAGTTTTAAAAGCTGAAGGTGCAAACTTTCACGATTATAGTTATATGGGTGGTTTTCCAATATACAAGAGCAACACCAACCATTACAGCATACAAGATGTAGTTATATTAGATATAGGACATATTGTCTGTTCGATAGACGATAAAGAATTAAAAGCATTTAATTTTCAACAATAATATGATCCTAGCAACAAAAATACAAAGTGAAAAAGGTAAAGAGATATTAAAAACTGCTAACGAATATATCACTATAACACTAACAGAAAACAGAAAAGCATTATTTGATATCCGTTTCACAGGGGAAAAGTTAGAAGTTATACGATATTGGGACTCATCAGTAGAAACTATAAACTATGACCCATACAAGCCAACAACAAGATCCGAAAAGTTTTCAGAAGATAAAAACAACGGATCAGAAGAGCCAAAAACAAAGAGAAGAGAATGTACAAATTGTGGTGAGGAATTTGATCTAAGTGATTTAATTCACGCACAAGATAGTAAACTAGGAAAACTAGCATTTTGTAGAGAATGCTGGAACCCAAACTAAATCGGAAGTCTAAAAGATAGGCACAAGCCAAAATCTTAAAGAGAACCATACAAAATATAGCATTGTATGGTTTTTTTTATTATAAGACGGAAATCGTCATCTAACAGAACTCAAAGCCATCGATCTCAAGCCTCCCTTCCGGCACCAGATTTCCGGCACAAAGATATCATACCAATAGCATTTGATACAAACCTCATCTCCCACATTTTATCATCCATTACCAAAAGGAAAAAATCTCTCCCTATACATCCCCTATACCCTAGTATTGAATCTTTTTTACAATAATATAAATAAAAAAAAAAAAAAAAATTAAGTTAATACGAAAATTAGACGACAGAAGAGAAAAG
>ERZ1292632.398-Hain-H43-01um-R2-398-length-45771-cov-9_pt1 | contig 45771 bp, 50 predicted proteins | sample MGYA00564407_ERZ1292632 | MGnify/ENA primary metagenome ERZ1292632 (study PRJEB36523, sample SAMEA6512637) | groundwater metagenome | collected 2019-01-08 | study: AquaDiva: Metagenomics assemblies of 32 groundwater samples | reverse complement strand
CCGTGGACCACGATGGATTGCTGGCAGTTCCTGCGTGGTAAAGCAAACCCGCAGCCCCAGGACGGGCTAATCTAGCCCAAGCAGGGGTTGCATTGCCAAAAAGAACGTCTCCTTGGACTACTGTTCCGGCTAGTGTGTCCGAGTGGGTCGTACTGAGTAAGTTGTGGGCGCTTACGCTTGAACTCGACCAGGACAATACCCCAGCGCCGTCAGTGATAAGGAATTGCCCGGTTGTTCCTGCGCTGGATGGCAGGGTGAATGTAAGGTTGCTGCCTAGAGCCGCCGGAGCTTGCAAGGCTGCATAGTTTGTTCCGCCCCCGGATGCTTCGCGCAACCGAAGTTGTCCTTGATCGAGGATCGTCAAATTGGTTGCAACTGTAGGCGTAGTCAGCGCTGGTGATGTAGCTAAGGCGACAACAGTGCCCGTTCCGGTTACTGTAGACCAAAGCGGGTCGCTGTTCGTTCCGGCATGATATAGGACGCCTGCCGCAACGGGCCGAGCTAAGTTTGTCCAGTTATTGCCCGTCGTGCGAACTATGATGTCGCCCCTGGCTTCAGTTCCAGCCCCAGTCGTATCGCTGTGTGTCGCAGACAGTAGGTTATGGGCAGATGCGGTTGACGTAGACCATGAAAGCGCGCCAGCGCCATCCGTTTTCAGGAACTGATTGGCCGAGCCGTCGGCGTTGGGTAGGGTCCAGATGACGTTTCCAGCTAAGGCATCGGCAGCTTTGAAGCCAACGTAGTTCGTACCCCCAGCAGCAAGTTCAAGTAGCCTAATTTCACCTGTGTTGCCAGCCGCTACTCCGTGTGGCCCGACTTGTAAGGCCCCTTGACCCGTTGTTATAAGCACAGGCGATGTCAATTGCGTCGTGAAAGTTGGGCTACCAGCGCGAACATTATTGCCTGTTCCGGTTGAAGTGACCCACGCCACGTCTGTACCATCCGTACCGAGCACATCGTTGGCTGATCCGACGTTCAGTTCGGCCCAAGCGGGGGTAGTATTGCCATAGATCAATGACCCACGACTTACAGCCGACGCCAATGTGTCCGTATGGGTTGCGCTAAGTAAAGCATGGTTTCCGCCGCCGGAAGCCCACGAGAGCACACCAGAGCCGTTGGTCTGGAGGAAATAAGAGGCCGTACCGTCTGCGTTGGGCAATGTCCAAATAACGTTCCCTGCAAGAGCGTCGGCGGCTTTGAAGCCAACGTAGTTCGTGCCTCCGGCAGCTAACTCTAAGAAACGAGCCTCCCCCGTCTGGCCAGCGCCTGTGTTGAACGGTCCGATTTGAAGAGCACCTTGGCCCGTGGTGACAACCACAGGCGATGTCAATTGCGTCGTGAACGTCGGGCTATCAACTCGGACATTGTTCCCTGTACCACTGGAAGCAACCCACGCTATATCAGTGCCGTTGCTTCCAAGAACACTATTAGCCGCACCAATAGTCAGCAGCTTCCAGGACGGGGTTGCCGTCTGCCCAGTTATCAACCCGCCTCTCGCTACGGCAGCACCGACAGAATCCGTATGGGTAGCCGATAGCATGGCATGGTTGCCGGAAGTCAGGTCGATCAGGCTAGTTTCAGCGCCAGCGGAATCTCTAAAGTACAACTTTGTCGTGCCGCTAGCGTCTTTGACGTACAACCGACCATAATCAGCGGCAGGGTTGGTTGGGGTCGCTATTTCAGGGATGTCCATATACGAGCCAAGGGTCGGCGCGGTTGCCCGTACAACGCTCCCAGTGCCCGTAGAGGCATCCCAAGCGACATCCGTGCCATCGCTAGAGACTACGGCGTTGGACGCCCCTAGAGCCAACCTGGACCACGTGGCGCTAGCGCCCTGCCCCGTGATAAGGTCTCCTCTTTGACATGTGGCGCTTGTCGTGTCTGGATGACCGGCAGATAGGAGATTCTGGCTGACCCACGCGAGGGTGCCTGCGGCGTCGGTCTTCATCACCTGCCCAGCCGTGCCATCGGCGTTTGGTAGGGTCCAGATGACGTTTGCGGCTATTGAATCGGCCGCTTTGAAACCGGTATAGTTTGTGCCGTTCGCCGCGAGTTCCAAGAAGCGAGCCTCGCCCGTGTTTCCTGCCGCCACCCCATGGGGTCCGATTTGGATGGCTCCTTGGCCGGTGGTAATTAGCACAGGCGATGTCAATTGCGTCGTGAAAGTCGGGCTTGTGGCTCGAACAGCGTTCCCGGTTCCTGTAGCCGTGACCCATGCGACATCCGTGCCGTCGGCGCCAAGAAGGGCATTCGCAGCGCCAACAGCTAATTCTGCCCAAGCGGGGGTGCTGTTGCCATAGATCAATGAGCCACGGCTTACGGCTGAGGCTGAGGTATCGGCATGGGTGGCGCTAAGAACGTCATGGGAAGTTGCAGCATTGGCGGTCCAAGTCAAAGTGCCGCTTCCATTGGTCTGGAGGAACGTCCCGGAAGCCCCGTCCGCGCTCGGAAGGGTCCAAATTACGTTCCCAGCCAAGGCATCGGCAGCTTTGAAGCCAACGTAGTTCGTACCCCCAGCAGCAAGTTCCAAGAGACGAATCTCGCCCGTTTGCCCAGCCCCGGTGTTGAATGGCTGGACAACAACTGCGTCTTGGGAGACTGTGATTAGGCCGGAAATGGACAGGCGGTCCGTGCTCAATAAGGCATCAAAACCGCCATCGCTAAGGATTATTGCATTTTTTGAAGCCACAGTTTCTCCTGGGCAAACAGTTCGTCCCCTGATTTTACACGAAGAGGAAAAAAGGCTTGATCTGTACGGTGAGCACTGCTACAGTCTTGCCGGTGTGGCATGGTCTGGTGAGGTCAGGTGGGGTGGGGCTTGGTCTGGTGCGGTGTGCTCCGGCGCGGTTGGGTACGGCGTGGTTTGGGTCACGTTCGGCTAATCCCCGAACGTGATTTTTTATGGGTCGTTCACAACCCACAGTACGGCTGTGGCATCCGGTGTCCCATCGGGAGTCCAACTGGATGTCGTGAGTAATATACCCAATCGGTTTCCGGCAGCGTAAGCAAAAGCTGCGGTTCCGTAAGTTACTGTTCCGGTATTCTGCAAGGTGGCGCTACCATCGAGTGTTAGTGAAAGACTCGTATCCGCCAACGCACTTAGCGAACCGCCCGCCGAAGTCGCCTTTGCGACGGCAAAAACAGCCGATCCCGCCGTTCTGGCATCATCAATAGTGACTGACGATCCGACGATGTAGCCTGCCTTTGGCATCACAATACCACGAGCCGAACCGCCGACGACGAGAGCTTGGCCGGTTAATCCATCAGTGACGTTCGTATAAGTAAAAACCAGCGCCGTGGCCACACTGGTAGTTGCCGCCCCACCAACTGGACGTAACAGGTTCATTGAGAGGCGATCATCCACGTTATCGGGGATGACTTCACTATTCGCGGGGGTAACGATTGCGATTCTGATGTGGGGGGTCGTCGGCCAGCCTGTAGTATTTATCACAAGGTCTGAACTAGATGTGGCCGTAGACGGATAATAGAGATAGTTAGCGGCAGCATTTGTTACCGCCTTATTCAGAACTTCGGCCACACTCCTCCAAGTACCGCTTTCGTCCTGCCACTGGCCAGCTTTAACGCTTACTTGAAGCCCGCTATCTGTAGAGTCGATGAAAGCCCTGGGGAAGTATTTGACCGCTGAAGCATGTAACCGACTAAATTGCTCGTATTCGTCAATAAGGTCAAGCTCGTGAGGATCATTGCCGAGGTTCGGATAAAGTACGCCTAGATCAGTAAGGAGCGCGTCATAAGCCGCAGAACTCAAATCGCTGCCGAGGATCGTACTGGTCTTAGATTCGGACACGCTTTATCCTTTATCCGGCGTTTAGCACAATAAGCAGGGTCGCCGAGAAATCCGTTGACCCAGCCGGTGTGTAGGAAGCGCTTGTAACCGACACACCTAATCGCTGCCCGGCTGTGAATGTCAATCCGCTCGTGCCGAACGTTGTTGAAGCGTAATCCTGGCGAACATCGGTTCCATCAATGACGCAATTCAGGTCGGTAGGTGTTACAGCTACACCGTTGATACTGGGTTTAGCAGTTACAGTTCCAGCCGTTCTATCGGCGTTCCCGCGAATCGAAAGGGCCAGGAGGCTTCCGGCTTTCGGTGCTACGATCCCCTCAGTTAGTCCACCGTAGGACATTTCTACGGTTGTTGATCCAGCTAAGTCAGCTAGTGTGAAGGTAAGCGGCAACCAGCTTCTCGTAACTATCTGGTGTTCTTCCGTACCAAGGGGTCTCAGTAGATTTTCACTCAAATAATCTACGACGTTCGTGGCCGGATTCCAACTTGTAGCACCGGCAGCAATCGTACAAATTCTTACATGTGGCGTGGTTACGGCAGGAAAACCGGAAGTATTTACGGTTAAAACTCCCGCATTCGTCAGATAAATATAGTTCGTTTGGCTTTGGGTCAGCGCTTGCGCTGTAGAGGCAGTGGGTGTTCGCTCCGTGCCATCGGCGTCGAAGTAACGGCTCGCTTTGACCGAGAACTGCAAACCGGTGTCCGCAGAGTCGTGGTAGAGTCTGGGCAGTTTATTCAGTGAAGCAAGAATTTTTTCAAGCTGGAAGTATTCATCAATCTCGTGGTCGGTCCACTCAGCAGCCTCCAAATCGGGAAATTGGATGCCTGGATCGCGTAAAACATCGTCGTAGTCGTCCTGATCGTAGTTGGCGGACAAATGTTCTTGTAAAGTTTGCTCGGCCAAAGTACACGCCTTTCTTTATTGCCCTGATTTTACACGAGGATGGAAAAAAGGCTTGATCTTGCTCACCAGGTATGTTTTAATTTCCTGCGGTGTGGTGCGGTTCGGTGGGGCAAGGCCCGGTGTGGTGTGGTTTGGTATGGCGTGGTAGGGCAAGGTGGGGTTCCCCGGAAGTTGCCAACGGGCAACTTCCCTATCAAGAAAATTAAGCGGGCGCGCTGACATCCAACGATGCCCTCCATTTTAACGAAAGTGTTGTCCCAGCATAGCTTACGAACTGCAAATCTTGGGGAGACCGGGGCGTATTTTTGATAAGCACCCGTTCTTCAACACCCGGACCGCTATCCCGGTTTCCCTTACGATCATAAAGGCGAATCGCAAGTTTGTAAACTCCATCACGTAAAGCCAGTCCTACCGCTCGCGTAGACCACTCGAAGAACCGGTCGCTAAAGCCGCGATCTCCGCGACCTCTAGGGCCGTTGCCTCGGCCGAGCAACGCGCCGCCGTAAGCATGACCGCGCGGGTACTTGCCACGGATACCCCGACCCGACCCTCCTTTACTACCCTTAGCAAATAACAGTAAGGTCTCGCCACAAAGCAGTGTGTTGTAGTCAACGGCGGTTGTCTCGGCGGCTATGTTTCCTTCTTTCGATGAGGTGATGGTCCCATTCCAAAACACACCGGCACCTGCCGCCTGTTCATAGGATCGCCTTCTCATTACCTGAAGTTTGCAAAACGACGGACCAGCCACTATAAGTCCTCCCCACCCAGCCCCCGGCTCTCCATCTGTTCCCGCAACTCCGCGCGGCAGGCTTCCAGTGCGTCGTTGACTAAATCAAAACTATGACCATACTTCAAACAACCCCGTAACCAGCCATCGAGAGAAGAAGCAACTAACTTCCAGTCCATCGCATGTACAGCGACTTCATGTTCATCACGATCTTCTGGCAGCGAAAAGGTCAATGTAGCCTTCATCGCAACTCCTTCGGCAACACGTCATCCGGCGCTGGTAGCCCGATAGATTCAAACGACCACATAGCGCCGAGTCTTGCCTTCTCACGAGACCAGTATATCCTCAGTAGTCCCCCTTTTGTCAACCCGTCATAGATCATCGGCTCGGTCTCAATCATTGCCCAGCCAACCCAATCGTCCAGGGCAATATCAGCATACACGACGTAAGCCAGTTCGTTGGCGGATCGGGTCGTGGGTCGGATGACGTTTTTGGGTCTAGCGGGATCAGATGGCTCTCTTGTGAGATTCGTGACCCTGCCGACCGTGGACCGGGCCTGGGGAAAGTGCTCGCAGGATAGGGTGAGCAGAGACAGAAGGATGATGGTTCGTCGCATATGATTCCAACCAAAACAGCCATCTAGTTTAGCCGTTTTGGCAATGAAGAACAAGTCGAGATATTCAGTGTGTATTGTGCGCTACGGGTAGCATTACCATTTAAGTTCTCAAGCTAAATTTGCTTTACAGCAATTGCATCTGTGAATAGAGACCAAAATTGCGATATAAGCCGTCCGGGAGTTAGCCCCGAACCTTGAATGTATCCGCTAAGAGGGAATTCAATATTCTGTGACGCCACTCGTGGCTGCACGAAGGCATAGATAACACTATTAGGAATGAATGTTGCAGTTGATATAAAAGCCCTGTTCGTAGTGTCTGAGTTCGATTTCTCCATCTGAGCAGAAATCGTTCCCCCCACTGTGTTTCGCAAACCAACGCTTGCCCAATCAAAGTCCAGCGCAGCTAAGAATCGAGATTTAAGGCTTGCCTGTGTATAACCACCGAGTCCATCAGAAACCAAAGTAGGTAGGGATGCATATTCCTCTGCTGGTGCTAGGTGAGCAAGGATATCCCCATAGGTGTTCGAGTTTTGGATATTGCCAATGGTTACATTTGCCCCAAACACCTGAACTATGACTGTAGATAAAGCTGTGGCTTCAATAGCATCAGCCCCAAGAGCACCGATTGTGTACCTAGTTGCAGTGATGGTAGCATTTCCATAACTCTGGATATTCGTTCCAAATTGTGCGGCCACGATGCTGGCATTAGAGCTTACTAAGTTCCAAGATACCGTACTTGGGTCCGAGGCGATAACAGCTTGATGAGATGCGATGGAAACAGCGAAATCTTCTGGTAAAATACGGCTGTTGGCATCCATTCGAGAGCCTATTGGCCCCTCACCGCGCAGGATAAATGCGTAAAGTATCCCCGTTAAAGGGTATTGGTAGAATTCTAAGATGGCCAAAACCCTCCAAAGGTCGTCTATAACTTGGGGACTAAATGGCCCAGTAGGCTCACCCCTCCATGTTATACTTCCGTCCCCAAAGGCGGCAGAAAATATGTTAGTTGATGTTCCTGGAACTGATGTCCCCGTTGTGTATAAAGTTGGGTCCGCAATCGAAACCCGAAATCTGTTTGTGTTTACTAAAGATGCAATATCCGCTCGCCAGTCGGAAATTCGTAGCGGGCCGTTTCGGTCTCTAACAGGGGCTGGCGCAAGAACTAAACCTCTTAGGTAGTCTATCCGGTCCCCAAGCTCCTGAAAATGGGCTACATCTGGGGATCGCGTTGCCCCTATAAGATGATCCTGTGTCCCGGTTGCAAGGGGGAAAGATGAAAAATCCGGCATTATGAGGTCCCGTAAGCTCCGCCGCTAATACCGTATCTCGTCCCAGAAATCGTGAATCCGAGTAAGGTATTACCCGCTAAGAGACGATGGCCTGTCAATCCCAAGGCAAACTCTTGCCAATGAGTTACAACCACAGGACCCGGCGTGCAATTGTATTGTCCAGCGCTGGCTGCGTTAGACGATACAGTATAAATCGTTGCCGTTGTCCCGCTAGTTGCTTGTATTGCTCGATAAACCGGTTGCCCGTTGGATAATGTGCCCTCCCAATGAAAAACGATCACATCATCCGGCTGAAACGAGTGCCCTACCGCAGCTATCGTATAGACCGTCGATTCTTCCGTCGAGTATTGCCAGTTCTTTGATCCGTTAGGCTCTGCCAGCCGGGCTAGGATGTAATCAGGGTCAGTCGAGCCGCCTTCCGGCGGAACAGCGGTTATGGCCGTCACAATCCCCACCCCCCGCCAGTCCAGGACGGACATCGGACTTAACGGGTTTTCCGTTAAAGCCAAACTCTTGTAGACCGGACTGGTTAATTGGGCTTCGAGCGTGAAGAGCCGCTGTTCCAGTTCCTTGACCCGCCGGACCAGCCCATCGTGGCTGCGCTTCCATAATCGGAATTTGTTGATAACGGTCTCTATCACGCGCGCATCCTAACGCTTTCCGCAAGAATCTGCAACCATTTTATGATCCTATCCTCACGTATTCGCTGACATCTGTGCTCCACTCATATGTCGTCGCCCCGCCCCGGTCGAACGTATGAGTAAAGCCGGTCATCAGCGCGTTCAAATCCTCATATCCGGTCTGAACGCCGACGTTCGTTCGGATGTTGATTTTGTGGTTCAGATTCCAGTGCGCCGTCGGCAGGTCCCCGGCTATCGGGATCGTTGAGTTCGAGGCTATGGCTGACATCGACTTGTGCATTGCTTGGGCCTTGAGTAAGGCTACTACAGTCTCGTAAGGCAACTGAGCGATGTCGGTCGTGAGGTCTTCGGTTTCCATCACCCGATATTCGTTCTCGATACCGTAGCGAGTCGCCGGACCCGAATATCCTGTTTCCGGCACACGAACCGCCAGCCATGAACCGATGATCTGCGGGCGCTTGTAGCGTAACCATGCGCTTGGGGCCGTATAGCCTACGGTGTGTACATTCTTTTTGTAGCGCTTCGCTATGATGACTGGGATTAAAGGTTCTTTCGTGAGGAGCAACCCGGCTACTGTGTTGACTTGCTGAGTTTCTGCTCGGTAGTAGACATAAGTTCCATCATAGTCCGTTGATCTAATGAATACCGCTAAGTTGTTGTCTTCAATGACTAGCCCCTGGATTGAGGCAAAAGACCACAATCGTCCCACTAAAGCGTATGGGTTTGTAGACCATAACGTTCTGGGATCAAGCGTAACTTGAGTACCAGTCGATCCCAGCCATTCCTTGGTTGACCATGTGGCATTCTTAGTGAGGTCCCATGCGGGGGTCAGCGCTGTAAGGTCGAAAGAGAACCCTTGATCCATTCCCCAACCAACAAGCGAGACGGCGGTATAACGGTCTCGAACAGAGGTCTCGGCATCTACTTGTGGAACGACATCGCTGCCAAGCGTGACGTTGAATTGATTGGTTGAACCCAGGACATCCACGAAGTTCCAGCGGCTATTCTCTGGTTCTATCAGATAACGGCAGAACGGCGCGTACTCAAAGATGCGGTTCAGAACGTCCGTAATGCTGACGTTCACCATTCTTAGCGGCCCGATAGTGATTTCCGGCAGATAGCCGGTTGTGGAAGTCGGCACGCCACGGGCGGTCAGGGTCGTAGTGTGGTTCGTAAACAGCCGCTCAACCGCCGTTTTGACTGTCGGAAACACCGGTGTCCCGGCGCTCTGGGCGTTGACCAGCCAATCGGCGACATAAAGGAACATCGGCCAGCCGGTGTCAGGGTCGATGGCCCGTACCGTCCTGGCTTCTTCCATGCCGTCGTAGCATTCCCATGTCAGAGCACGACTACCGGGGACGATAGCCTCACGGCGGAGGAATGGTTTCCCCGAAAATCGTAGAACGCTATCAACCCATAATTCGACTCGGCTGCCATATAGTTGCAGTGGGTTTTCGCCCATATTGACCAGCGTTTGAATCAAAAGGCGACGTGGCTCGTTATATCTCACGCTTATTTCTGTCGGAATTATCGTAGGATTGGCAGCGTGTTCGCTCTCGATCGCGCCGATGCTGTTAAAGACCGTCCGGCCATCTACTTTCAGTATGATATTCTCAGCCACGACTCAATCCCCTAGCCGGGGTCTCCCAGAGATAAAACTGACTGTTAGACCTTCAGTAAATCTTGCATCAGATTGCCCGGCGGGAGGTGCTGGGTCAATTGCAACGAGTTCTGCGTCTACGAAGGTCATCTGTGTCGTATCGTCAGACGTTTTAACCCACAATAGGTTGTCCCGCACGCCGTCCATGTAATCCATTAGATCAAGTTTCGTATCCGCCAGTGCATACTGCGTGGTCTCAGCAAGGTACAAAATGAAGGTAGTCCTATAGGCGAAGTTCGCGCTGCCAGTCATGGTCGGTCGGAATGCTTCCCGGCGGTATATTCCGGCAACCGGCGTGCGGTCGGTCAGGCTCTCGGCGCGTGAGTCACCAATAACGACCGCATCGCCGAATGTAACGCCTCTCCAACTCAGGTGCGAAAATTCAAGCATTTAATCTTCTCACTGTCCGAGTACGCCGTTAAGACCGGAAATCAAAGGGTCGCTTGTTCGGGATCGAAGAGACTTTTCAAACATACCCGCCACCTTTTCCCAATGATCCAGAACCTTGTCCTCTTTGGTCATTAGATCAATTTTCTTCCCATCTTCTTTTTCTCGACTAGCCTTACTTTCCTGGAATTCTACCTCTTGCATCCGGTCGATATTCGCAAATTTACCCCCCCGTGGCCAGACGGCAGGTTTCCATGTGTCCGGTATTTGGCGGTGTGGATCGGGGACGCCGAACGCAGCCACACGCCCGGCCCCGCCCCACCTATAATCTGAACCAACCGGGGGTCTTCCTGGTCTATCTTCCGGCCATCCCATGAACTCCGCTAGCGCTTTTCCGCCACCAGCCCCACTTCTCCATTGCTTATATTTTTCCTGCTCGGCTTTAATCTCTTGTTGCTGGCGGAGACGAAGAGCGTCGAGTTGACTAGGAATCGGCTTCCGCTCCCGTAGTTCCCTCGCTTTTTCTGCCGCAAGTTCATAGGCTTTGTGGGCTGCATAGGCGTTTTCGTTTATCGCCGCTACCGCCTGTCTTGCTCTAGCGTTATCAATTCCTGGGCCTGCAAATAGTTCAAATTCTTTTTCTTTAGTAACTTTATTCTTCTCAAATTCGATCCTCTGTATTCGGTCGATATCTGAAAACTTAACCACTCCCGGTGGAAGGGCTTCCGGGTATAAGAGTTCATACGTTTTCTCCACAAGCCCGCCTTTCGCATAGTTCAGCCAATTAAGCAACGGCAGATTGCGTCGGGTAGCGTCTTTATTAACGACAAACTCATCGGCAGTCAAGTAAGCTGGGATAACATCCTTACCCGGCGGACCTCCAACAAGCCCGCCATGTTGAAGTCTAGGTAGATCAAACCCAACACCCAGCTTCTTCGCCAGTTCTTTCCCCACCCCACCCCAGCTTACTATATTTGTTGCCTCGGCCTTGTTTATCTCCTCCTTTCTAGCCAGTATCTTCTCTTCTCTGGTCTGTAAATCTTCCTGTTTCTTTAACAAACCAGCTTCTACGCCCAAACCCCTGAGACCTTCAAACCGGGCATTCCGCGACCGCAATTCAGCTTGAGCGCGGCTCCATTCAAGAGAGCCGGGAGGCGCTTTCTTTGCTTGTTCCAATACCTGCCGATAACGTGTAATTTGCCGCAACACGCCCTCTCCCCCCTGAGTAGCCTCGATGGCGGAGAGGTCATATTGGCCCAGATTTGCGCCCGCCTGCTGTATCGCCGTCTGCCCCTCTTGCATCAGTATTTGCTGCCTAGCGCCTCGCAACCCTGTTCTGTATTGCTTACCCGTGAGCAAGCCAGCAAGCCGTTGCGCCCGTAGGTCTGCCTGGCTGAAACCAATCATCGCTCGCACGGCTTGGTCGAATCCACGCTCGGTTTTGGTGCCAGCCAAGTTCGCCAGTCGCCCGCGCATTTGGCGATCAAACTCGGCCGTCGTCATCCGGCGTTCCCGGCGCTCGCGCTTGAGTTCGTCGATCACACCCCGTCGAGCTTCTTGTTCTCCTCGGATGATTGTGAACTCTTTGTCAACGCCTAAACGATTGACGCGATAGGCATCGGCAGACATTCTTCCGGTCCGCACGTCAACACCAAGATTACGAATCCGGCGCGCTCGCTCGGATCGGAGATTGGCTGGATCGTATTCTCCGCCAGGGGGGAGATTTTTGGTCATTGCGGCCGCGCGTTCGAGGACACGAGTTTCAAAGTCCGTGGCTTCTCTCTCTCGCCGTTTCTGTTCCGCTAACTTGGCGACCTGTTTGGCGTGTACGTCGGCTTCGTCAATTAGTCGCTGTTGGAACCGCAGCCAAAGGTTGTACTTTGTGACCGCCATGTCGCCCGAACCGGCCATCTGATTGGCGGTTTCGACAATCTGCGGCAACCAGCCTTGGACTGATTTATCAACGGCTTGAAAAGCTGTATCCAGGGAATCATTGATTGTTCCAAATAACCCACCCTTGCCTCCGGGTTCCCCTAGGTACTTGCGCGACTCTTCCGCTAAATCGGAGCCTTTTCCAATAGCGCCACCCAAGAGAGAAAAAGCGTCTTTCGCCGTCTGGAGTCGGCCCCCGGCTTGCCGCAATCTCCCCCAAGGAGCGCCGCGTCCGGGAATCTCTTGTGCTTGTTTTCTAGCTGCAAGTTCACTAAAACTTTTTACTGTAGTTGGACCTCCAGGGATTAAACTCGATATAGCGTTAAAGGTCCCGGAAATCCAGTAAGCTAGCTGGCCTCCAAGCCAAAGTATCTTATCTGTAAACCATTGAAAGGCCGAAACCAACGACTTGGCGAACGTCTGAAACATCGGGAAGTAAGTGATCCACCCCTTCTGGATTGACTCGATAATTCCCACGATGCCGCCCATGAAGTCCCAACGGCTGATTCGGTCGATAGCATCAACCAAACCTTCCAGCAACCCGTAAACCCCGCTCATCACGCTACGGTTCGGGTCATAATCCATCGCCGCTCGATAGCCTTCTCCTCCAGCACCAGCCAACCTAGCCCCCACACGGCCAGCCGCCGCTCCAATAGTTCCTAGTGCCGTACTGGACACAGCGCCTAACGCTCGCTGCGCTATTTCCTTAAAGGCTTCAACGATCCCACCTTTTGACGCCCATTCCCGTACCTTGTCCGTGATGGCATCCAACTTGGCTGGAATGTTTTCAATGAATGAAAACAGAGCGTCCGACCATTTCTTGAAATTGATGTCACCGACAATCAGTTGCCCGATAGCGGTCACAAGATTCAATATCGAGTCCGCCAGTCGGTCGAAGTACCCTTGGTCGCGCAGGACAGCTATAGCATCAGAGATACGAAGCAACAGATCGGACAGAACTTTGAATCCCCGACCTGCGGCCCCGGATACGGAACTACCGACCGTATTCAGCAATACCTTGAACGACGATGTAAGCCCCTGGAACGTTCGATAAAACGCTCGCTCTTGCTCTTGGAACGCCGCTTCGTACCCTCCTTTTGCGCCCGCAACTCGTCCGGCAATCGCACCCAACTGGCCCATTGGCATCTGCATGAACGCCGCAGCCGCAGCCGCCATCCGCTGTTGCTGGAAGATCGCTCGCCGTACAGCCACTTGTTGGGCGACGGGCAGTTTGTCCATTTCCTGCCGGATGGCCAACATCGTACCGAATAGGTCAACTCCGCCTTCTTTGGTCAAGCGCAACCCGCCGGTAAAGCCGGACAGTTCTTGCTTGGCCTTTCTTACGACGTTCGTAATGTCGCGCATCAGGAACTCAAGGCCACGGAATCCTACTTCAACACCACCGGTCATCTGGGAAACCAATGCCGTAGCAGTAGCCACTTGTTCGAGACTGATATGGGCCGATCTGGCGGCAGGTACGAGTCGCCGGAACTGCTTGGCAAAGTCCTCGATGTTACCAATACCCACGGCTTGAGCGGCAAACAGGATACCTGCAATGCGCCGAACATCGTCAGTCTCGGTACCGAGTGCTCGCATAGTCGCCACAAGCGCTTTGGCGGCTATCGTGCTGTCTTCCATGCCGCCAGCGATAGTCAACCGCAGAGCCTCGCCGGTAACAGCCGCAATGCTTCGCAAGTCCGTCATACCGGCGGAGACCGGCTCGAACATCGTTTCCGCAACCTTTGTCGGGTCTTGACGGAACTGACGAGCCAACCCCAATGCCTGTCCTGTCAGTTGCCCGCGCGTAGCCCCCCGGACGCCCGCTGTTTGGGAAGCTGATTTGCCGATAGCTTGATCGAGTTTGGCAAATTCACGGATAGAAAAAGCCACTAGTCCAGTGACGGTCAGCATGATCCGCCGAAGCCAGCGGCTAACGATGTCGAAAGCCTTGCCGAAAGATGAAGAAATGAAGGATGCAACTGATGCGAACGCACTCCCAATTCCGCGCACGACCGACCAGGCCACGCTCACAATGGTTTTGAGCACGTTGCCTATTGCTCGGACGGCCGTAGACACAATACCAATCCAAAGACGCACCGCCCCGCCCCAAAGAACCGTCACTGTACCAAGTACGCCAATAAACGCACCGGCGAGTTGCCCGACAATCCCGCCGATAGCGCCTCCGATTATTCCACCCCGCGCGCCAAATATTTTACCGATAGCGCTGCCAAGACCACGAGTGAGAATGCTGCCAAAGCTTCCAACAAACCCTTGAGCGAGCCGCATGAAGTTCGCAAAGCCGACGAATAATGGGCGCAAGAACCGGCTACCGCCTCCAGCAACGAACGCCATGCTCAACCCAAACCGGCTAAAGTCTGCGCCTACTTGACGTATCGCCGTGGCAACCCGATTGAGACCAGTTTCCCAGTTTCGCACGCGCTGCTCGATAAGTTTCTGTTCCTCGGCGTACTGCGCTTTTAGCGCTCGAACGTGCGCTGTGTTGATACGTTCTTCAATCCGATTATTTCTATGCTGCTCCTGTATAGCTTTGGCGTTAGCTGCAAGCCATACTTTCGTTATGAGCATTCGTTCTCTAGCGTTCCGTGCTTCTTGTAATAGAACGGCTTTAGTTATAGCTTGTCGTTCTATAGCCCTTGTTTTCTCTGCTGCTAATGTGGCTTTCGTTATGAGCATTCGCTCTCGTGCTTCCGCTTTCTGCGCGGAAAGTTGTGCTCGCGTAATCGCCTGCATCTCACGAAATATCGCGCGTTCCTCTGGCGTAAGATTGCGCATTTCGGCCACAAACTTTCTCATCGCGTCTGTGGCAAATCGTAATGTCTCACGGATACTATTGAAAGTCGTTCGGATTTGGCCAGCTTGTGCAGGGCTGGGCATCCCTGCAAGCGCGGCCCCCATTGGTGTCTGTGATGCTGTAGCCCCCCCGCCACCTCCCCGCGTAGACCTTGCCGCACCCTGCAACTCTTTCAGCGCATCCGCCATGTCGCGGACAGCCTTGATTTGGCTGGGGTCGATCACAAGCGGAATGGAAATGGTAAGTTCTGGCAATCTGCACCTAACTTAGTGTTACCACGATGGCGTCAATGTCCGAAGCATAGGGCGTTGGCTTTACAATAGTTGCCGAGCACGCCATCGTCTGTAACTCTCGAATCGCTCCCGTTGGGGTTGCGGTCTCAAGCACCATTCTACCGATGTCGATGGTTAATGAGTCGTATGGCGATCCCACTCCTGGATAGTCAAATGTGACCCCCAATGTCATATCGTTATCGGCTGCTCGAAGTAGGTTCTTGTAGTTGACCGCCCGGCTGGTTGCGTCCGTCACCATCGTCCATTCAAGGCTCGAAAATCGCATCCCATGGTCAATGGTACGGATTGTTAGGTTCTCATCTCGGAAGTTCGGTATTGCCAATACGTTGTTGATCTTGAGACTGAACGACTCGATTGTTCCTTCTTCGACCGAATCGACGTTGAACGTTCCGTCCGAGAACGCCCACGGGTTGCCGCTAGGATAAGTTGGCGTACCGATGGAGCCAGCAACGGTTTCGCGTTTGCCTACCAAACTGAACGTTGTTAGCAGGTGCTGGTCGTTGGAGGCCGAGAACGTAACGGATTCACAGGTCAGGCCGCTGTGAAGGACCGTTTCACTTGATGCTGAATCGAAAAAAATCGCGCTGTAGGAGTACAGGCCATTATTGACGCGCGGCAATCCTGCTAGCTCAAATAATAGAGAACTTAGTTCGGGAAAGACTTCGACGACCAATGATCCCCGCAAGTTATGTTCGCTCATGTCATGGAAAATTGCGTCTGTGAAACCCGAATGACGCTGCGTTATGGTAGGAACAGCCTGAAGCGCTACGGAATAACTATCAAAAGGTATGTGGGTGTAGCTCAATAACGGGTCAGCCGTGCCAAAAGTCGATTCTCTGACGAGTTTCAGTTGTTCAACTTGTCGCGGCTGTCCAGCCACAGGAAATCTCCTACAGCCATTCTACCGATTCCGAAAAGAAGGCTTGATCTAGTAGGTCATGCGTGGTTGAATACTCTTCGGTAAGGTGAGGCATGGTGTGGTTTGGTCAGGTGCGGTGCGTCTTGGTAAGGTTAGGCTCGGTGGGGTGAGGTTGGGCTTGGAGGGGGAGTTGGCAATCCTGCTGACTCCCCCTACGTTTCTGATAGCTGCCTACTTTGCAATAAATAAGTCAGCACTTCCGCCGACGGCTTGGACCCCGCCTTTTGGATCATTCGGTTCTCCCACTCTTTCAACCCCCGCTGGCGACCGATGTGCAACTGTAGGACAGCCTCCAGTTCCTGCGCCGGGACATCCCGCAAATCAAACGGCCATTTACCGAAACGACTGCCAATTTCGTAGAGCAGAACTTCGATGGGCGGAACGCCGCCTTCCGCATAATATTGGCAAGCGGCGTCCTCTAGTTTTTTTCATCGACCTTTGCGGTTACGGTCGCGCGCACGATGCCTGAGCGCTTGGCGATTTCGCCCCACAGATAGTCTGCGCATGAGCCGTGAACTTCCGTGTCCTGATCGCCGTTGCGGGCTAGGTAGGCAAACAACTTGGCGAGTGAGAACGGCGTTTTCTCGCCATCTTCATCCGTCAGGTTGTCCCAACCTTTAACCCCGGATTCGAGAACAATGCGCTTGATAGTGCCCATGTTGTAGACCATGCGGCCTTCACCTAGCACATTAGTCGTGGCATCCGACTCTTTCGTCTTACTCTCACCTGCGATGGTCACGGCCACATTGTCAAGCATCTCACGCGACTTGACATCCACGACCTCGCAGTGAAAGGTCACGGGATCGGCAAACTCTTTAGTTTGCGGCCATACCAGATCGAACGTTCTCGACGCAGCCCAGTTGAAGCGCACTTTTCCATTCTCCTTTCAAAATACCCGTAGCCTGTTTTCCTGTTGCTACCTTGCACGATTCATTATCGCGCGCGGGGTTCTATCTATCAAGTCTTTTATTTGGTACGGGAAGGGAAGGCTACGGGTACTGTACCAAATACCCGTAGCCTATTTTCATCTCCTATTGTTAGCTCGGCCACGCAGTAGAACTGAACACTACCGGCGCTTGACCTACAGCTTTAGCCTTAACTACACCATTGAACCGCATGACTTTGACCTCACGGATCGACGCAGGCGGATCAACTTTCCTAAGCACCAAGTCACGTATGCTGTAGTAAATTTTATCCGCAGGCGACCCGGTTCCCGGATAGTCGAACTTTACCCCAATAGCCAATCCGGTATTGCGGGAGATCACATAGTTCATGTAATCCACAGCCCGCTGCTCGCTGTCCAGGTGCATAACAATCGAGCCGCTGACTTCCGCATCCTCAACACCGTAATCCAGCCGACGAATGGTTTTCTCAAACCCCGACGTGTTGTCACGTTTTCCGCCCGGACGCAGATTATGACGAAGTTCAATCGTCAACTCCTCAATCTGCGTCTCTTCTTCGGCCGCTGTAGTGTCGGCACTCGTAATGGTTGTCGGTGCCCACCAAAGGCTCATGTCGGATAATTCAAACGAAGCGCCGGATGGAAGAGTTTGAAGGCCGATCCGGTCGAACCCGTTACCATTACCGTCCGTACCACTATAAATTGCGAAACTCTTGGCGATAAAGTCCATGGACATCTTCAGTTTGGGGTCGCCCTCGGAGATCGTAATACGCCCAGTGTCGCACTTCGCCCCCGTAATCACATACGTATTTCCGTCCGCAGCGTTGTACCACCTCATGGAATAGCTGCGAATCTGACCGCTATCCAAATCAAGGCCGATAAGTCTATGGGCGAGAGTAACATTGTCCGGCCAGACTTGAACGGTTAGGTTGCCGCGCACATCTTGTTTCATCGTGTCAACGTACAACGAGAACCGGCTACCGGTAGCTTTTTCTAGTACGGTAGCATCATTCTCAGGTAGGATTGAAAAATCATCATATGGATAGTCAGTGTAACCCGTATCCGGGTTTGTGCCGTAAGTGGACTCCAAAACTAGGTCGAGTTTATCAAGTTGTCCGGGGGCTGCCATTTCCTATCTCCTTGCTACGACGCTAGTTACGACTAGCAGTTCTTTCCGTTTTTGTCGGCTTTATTACTCACGCCGACCATTTTCGCTTTCGACCCGATACCTTCGGTCTTTCCGTTGGTATTGAGTCCTGTTCTGCAATTTTACCGGAATCGTTATCGTTTGCTTGCTCGGTAGGGCTATTAGGTGAATCAACTACGGAATCGAGGCGCAATTTACACAAATGGATTTGGCAATATACCTCTGATTCATCTTTCACATGCGGGCATCGTGTGCCATCCGACTCTATCCAGTGACAGGTGTTTGCCGTGCGCTCAAAATCATCTGATTCGTTCAGTTTCTTCTCTAGCTCCGAGTCATTAACCTCTATGACTTGACCGAAGAATAACTGACCCGCAATAGTGATTGCTGGATTAGTCCGACGACCATAGAAACCCACGTACCGATACATCGACATCTCAAACTCCGATCAGGTCTACTCTATACTCTGCCGTATAAATGCTGGTGAAACTGGCAAACAGCGGGCTGGCGGGTTGCTTTTCACCTCGAAAGACCTCGAATCGCGGACCCTGTTGCTTCATGTTCTGAATCATTATGTGCTCAAAGCGGCCACCGGTTGTGCCCTTGAATCGGGACCAGATGGCCTTGTCCACCAGATTGGCGAGGCCGGTCATTTCCGACATATTGCCCTCGCCCTGCACATAGCCGCGGACAATCATTGGAACCTTTCGAGCATGAAATGCTGTGGTCTCACCCCGCGTCTCGGTAAAAGCGCCAGGAACAACGATAAGCCCTGGACTGGTGATTTGGCTATCGTACTGGGGCCTAGGATCGCCCCTTCGTAGCCTGAACTTCTGTCCGCCTCTGGCACTCAGCCATGTCGTGAGGTTCGTATAGTTATCTAGGCAGAACCAGACCTGCTCTCGCCATACAGACGATGGGTTGGATTCGAGGTTGCCGAACGCATAGGTAGGCGAACCGGTGAGGGTACAGTTGTTACGCACACCGGATGCCATATCGTAGGTCGTAGCGCCTTGGCCTTCATTGAAGTGCAAAAGCAACAGGGTCTCAACATCGTCGAAATACTGTACAGAGTCGGCGGTGTAACTCTCATGCGAACGACAGATACTGGACAATCGAATTTCGGCAAGCGAGCCGGTAAAGTAGTTGCTCGCGCCGTCAAAGCCGATCAGCAGATTAGCCGACGTGTCGGTGTGTGCGAGAGCCGAAATGTCTGCTTGGGCAACAAGCGTTCCATCCACGAACAAATAGGCCACAGGGTTACGACGGTCTACAGCTAACCGGACTTGATGCCAAGCGTTATTGAGCAACGAACTGCCGCCGGTTAGTGTAGTTGTGTTAAGGGTCGCTTTGCATGTCCCAGCAGCCAAGGTCTCTACTTTCCAGCCAACTGAACTACTGTACTTATGGCAGATCATGCCTGCCGTAGCGCACTTAAAGGAGGCATCTAGCGTGAATGAGGTAGCAGTCGAGAAATTGTACGATGCTGAGTGCGTAGTGGTTCCATACTGGCTACTGCCATTCGTTACGATCGCGCCGTATGGACTTGTTGACATCAGGCGCTAACTCCGAAGATGGGGAGGAAGTCCTTAATTGACTCAGCGAACTCATCTAATAGAGCACTTTCAAGTTTCGGCAGTACCTTATCGTGATCCTCTTTCTGTCGCATAATTGGACGCGGCATACGTTCCCACCAATCGCCGGGACCTCCGAACTCAGCATTGTCTGCGTATGCAATATCGCTACCGAAGATCGCTTCGTAGGGATTAAGTTCGTTGATATTCCCCGGCGCACCGGCGGTCGTCAGCGAGTTCATCAGGTCGCCGGTCCAACGTAGGGGGTCGTTTACAGGATCGAATTCCGAGTCTTGAGTGTAATGTTGAGTATCCACTTCCTGTAGTGGAACTTGCCAGTGCTGTCGTCTGTACTCGGCCGGATACTTCTGTGCCTCTTTCGGGTCAGGGTCATCGCCGACGGGTGCCCACTCAGCATCGTCCAGTCTCGTGCCGCCGGTATTGAACTGCCAGCGCATCTCGTTACGAAAGACCTCGCCCACCCGATCCAACGGTCCACCTTCACCCCCGAACCCTTCTTCGAGTTTCTTCGCCGTCTCATAAAGAGCGGCAATCATTTCGTCCCACGGGCCTGAGAGTACGGCGTTGGGCATCAGGTGCTCACGTTCAGCGACGGCGCGCCTGTAGAGGCTGCCTTGGTGAAGTCCTGCCAGAACTCCTCGACACTATGAGCCGAACTCTGGCCCTTGTATGAGTAGCTACGCATGGCAGGAAAGAACTCGACGCCCCGGACGTTTAGCACGATTGGAACGCTGATTTTACTTCGCGGCTCGATGATTGAGCCGGTAGTCGCCGACACAAGGTACATCCGGTCGTTCTCGCTGTCTGGGTCCAAGACATCTGCGATCATTTTATTGGCCATGTTGACCCAGGACTTGGAATCCGTGTCCGCTGTCTTATCGCCGATGCCGAAGCGCTGGCCGTACATTCGGAGTGCTATGCCGGAAGCCGTGAGTTCCCAAATCTCTTGGAGCGGGTGCGGGGGGTCATTTCCCCAGCCGGATACGTCGTACTGCCCGATGAAACGGCAAATGGTCACACGCCAGCCAAAGTCGGCGGCGGCACCCAGCTCATCAGCGGTGATACCTTTATCCGGCGAGCTAGCTTCGGTTCCCATGAACGCCTTAAGGAATCTTTGCTGCGTGTTCAGAACAAACATGTCTGGACGGTTCGGAAAAGCCATAACATCTCCTACGTTGATTTTAAGGAAAACCGAGGCAACTTGCTTGAGCGGCTTGATCTGCGACACACATCCGGTGTATATTTGGGCAAGAACGTCAGCCACAGCAGCGGTGGAACCCATTGAGGAACTGCGTTTTTTCTGGAATGTGGGTGAAAGAGGAGTTGGATAATGCCAAACATGACCCGTTGGGAGAGATTTTTGTGCAACTGGCTTGGCTGGCATAAGCCCAACTACCATGTCAACTTCGCTGGTTTGGAGTACAGTCCTTGGTGTGCTCGGTGCGGTCGCCGAATCCTACAGGATGGCCGAGGAAATTGGTTTGAAGTCAAAGACGAAAGGATAGATTGATGCTTCTGTTCGTCGCTTGTTTGTTGATCGCCGCAATGAAACTACCCTGGGGCTGGTATGGCATCGCCGCCATCATCTGGCTCACTGAACGTATCTTAGTCGCATCATGGCAAGATTTTCTGGTCAATAAAACTGCGGCTTTAATCTTTGAAGCACAGGTTCAAAGCGTGGAGTGCAAGGCTTGTGTGGAAGATCAGCAACAGGAACAGCGGGAAAAGCAGGAGTTGAACTGAACAGGATTGGGGAAGTTGCCGAACGTTCGGCAACTTTGCAAGGTAGCAACAGGGATGGCCAAAGGGCAGGTTTGCAAGGTAGCAACAGGCTACTGTTTAACCAGTAGTAGTGCAAAGGGCAACAGTTTGCAAGGTAGCAACAGGTAGACAGGTGGATTGCTGGTCGGTTCTATAGGTGTAAAGGACAGGAGTTTGCAAGGTAGCAACAGGAAGATTCTGGTCGTCGGTGACGCCATCGTAGACCGGTGGATTACCGGCCGGTTCTGTAAAACAACACACGAATGGCCTACGCCAAGACCGGTAATCACCGCCGAGTCGCAATGGATAACCCCAGGAGGGGCGGCGAACGTTGCGATGGTGCTCTCTAACTTTCCAGATTTAGACGTGACGTTTCTTTTTGTTTGCGATCAGTCCGATACGTCCCACGATCTCCATACAAAACTGGACCTTGCCGGTGTCTCGGTTGTTAGCCTACAAAACCTGGATTACTCTCTCCCAGAGAAGGTTCGAGTTGTCGCTCCCGACTGTCCTGAGCAGTTTCGCTATGACTGGGATCGCGGTTGGCAGGACATTTATGACTGGCAGATAGTCAATTATCTCCAAGAGCATCAGTTCGATGCTGTAATCGTCAGCGACTATGGAAAGGGTGTTTGTACGCCTGCGGTCTGCCAGGCGGCTATTAAAGCCGACCGAATCTCTGTCATAGACCCGAAGGGGTCCGATTGGTGCAAGTACCGAGGGGCGACAATAATCAAGTGCAACGGCGCTGAATTGCAGGAAGTATGTGTTGGTGGATTACATTCACCGAAAATATGCAAAGACCTTTCAACTAACTTGATAATCACCAATGGATCACATGATGTTGTTCTGTGGTTGAATCCTGGCACCCGCAACGAATCATTCCCAGTGCCCAAAACCGATATCGTATCGGCTACTGGCGCGGGGGATGTTTTTGTGTCAACCTTGGCTGCGGAGTTCGTGGCTACCCGCTCTCTTAACCTTTCCATCGAACAAGCTATCAAGGCTTCTAGCTTGTTTGTCGGCCTACCGATTCCCGAAAGGGATAAGATAGGGGAATGGACATCCCGGAACTGCTTGACCGAGCTGCGATCTGCTACGTGAAGGTACTCAAGACCGGAGAAGATTGCGTAACGGCTGAATGGGAAGAACGTAAAGCCAAAATCGACGAAATAGCGCTCTCTCACCCCCGATGGCCGGTGAAAACATGGTTCAACCAGCTATTTCATATCCACGAGAAAATTTGGGGATTTGAAGGCCCGCTCAGGCGAGCAAAACCTTTGGAATTGAAGAACATCGAGCAACTTCGCTCGAAACTGGAATTCAGCGATGAGGAGATACGAGCAGCCGGAATAGCTTCCTTGCATGTTCGGCAGTTAAATCGAGAACGTATAGTCCTACGGAACGCAATCGTAGAGACAACTGGCTGTGGCTACGCGGACATAAAGGTCAATGCGACTATTGGGAGTTAAATCACTTTAATATCGTTATTGGCTTGTCTGGGTGTTTTTCCACCCATTCCGACAGACGCATTTGGAACAGCGCTTCATCTGACATTTGCATCGCTGCCCTATCTGGGTCAACAAAACCTTGTGGTCTTGACCCACCGCTAGTCGCTTGGAAGTGCCACATCCTGGCCGCACCCGCAACCACAAGCCTGTAGCCAGCAAAATATAGGCGGCAGTACAGATCGGTCTCTTCCCTATGGCCTGCGGGACTAATCATCGTTGCATACCCACCAACGGCCCGGACGGCTTCCGTCCTGAATAACGATCCGGCATGTATCACGGTCACGTCGTATACGTGGTCGGTGTTCACAATCTGGCCTTGCCCATCCTCAGCAACCCAGCCGTATCGCCCCTGGAGGGTCGGCGTCTTTATCCATCGAAAGCCGTTGTTAAGTTGGAACGGGGCTTTCGCGCTATTGTCTATCGCTCCATTCCAGTTTGGTGTGAAAGCCCCAACTGCGGCTATGAGCGGGTCCTGTTGCATGACCGAAACTATACTTGATAAAGCAGAGGTGTCCCAAAAGCAATCATCCTCACACCGAAGGATCATCTCGGCTTTAGAACTATCCAACAGAGCCTGATAGGTCTGAGGGATTCCATTTACGCCAGTGATAGTCCTGACTTTACGCCCATGTTGCTCAATCACATGTAGCAGGCGGGCAACGTATTCTTTCTCGCTACTACGTTGCTTGGAGCCATCAGCGATAGCCAAGTCCCAGTTATCGTAGGTCTGTGACAGGAGGGAAGACAGAGCAATTGCCAGATATTCCGGCCGGTCGCGGGTATTCATATGTAATTCGACTCGCGGTTGCAGATCGTTGCCAACGGTCTGAGGCAATTGTTCCATGATTAGCTCCTTTATGTACATTCGGCGACTGCGGTAAGAAAGTTATCACCGCAGATCGTACCTATATTTGCGGCCACACCCGCATCGCGCATCAACCGATTGCCTAGTTCGCGTGTCGGGGACCACCGATGTTCGGCGTTCTCCACATCCCCTTCGAGGTACGGACCGTCACACATATACGGTAAGGTGATGACAATTCGTTTCGACACTCGGCGGGCTTCCTGAACGGCCATTACAGCCTCCGAGAACCTTATATGTTCCAGGAACTCAGCCATAACCGCCGTATCAAAGGTCTTGTCGTCGAAAGGCAACCCAAACCTAACATCCACACAGTATGCTTTATGTGGTCCGCCGAGGAAAGCCTCTTTGGCTTTAGCCGCATGTAGAGGGTAAGCGTCTATAAGCACGCTCGGCGTGGTGTAACCCTCAAACAACTTTCCGATGCCCCCGCCAATGTCCAGCACTCGACCCCGCATGTTCTGCCGTAGCCACTGTATTCGAGCGGATTGACGAGCATCATTGTAACTGGCCGCTTGTAGAAACCCGTGCTCCTGAACGGTGTATTGTTGAGCAGCCAGTTGATCCTGCAATACTCTCCAGTGGATCAATTCCGCGTCTCTCTGAGACATAAGCCTCTCCTTATAAGGACTTGGACCCTGTGATCTCTACGAAAATGAAATCCTGCGTCTCAAGAATACTCGCGTCGAAGCGCAGGAGCATCCCGATACTCTTATAGAAGTCCGTAACTCTCGGTGACGGATTCAGGAACGTGCGCCAAATCTCTGGCGTGAAAATCATCGAATGTTCTCCAGCCTCCGTACACGGGCCGTAATAGTCACCAGACCCGTTGGGTGTCGTGATAAGTACGTGTTCTGAAGCCTTCCAAGCCGTCTCGACGACCCCATGAACATCCCGTGGCCGAATATGTTCGAGCACTTCTGAGAGGATCGCTACCCCAAACTTCCCGTAGTCGCGTGGCTGTAAAATGTCGTGGCAGAGAAAGACGGTATCTGGTAATAACTCAAGGAACGCTGCCTCGAACCCAGAAAGAATCTCCACACCCAAGCAACCTGCTCCGTTAGTTACCCACCCGTTTGCGGTTTTTTGCGCCGTACACCACGCTATGTCACGACCAAAGGCGCAACCTAGAGATAGAACTGTCTCACCTTGGGTGCGTGATCGAAGCCAGTCAAATCGAGGAACGTGCATCTCTGGCGTTACACCAGCAATACCAAGTTCACGAAACTTTTCAACATCGGATGCCATTAGGAATCCCCATACAAGAACGAAAACTTACGACCTACTGCTAATTCAAACATTGCTTGTCTACCTTTGGCCTCTACCTCGCCAAAAGTTTTTCCCCACCGGCGCGTAAACTCCACTTCCAACTCCGGGCACCGCCAAAATTGGCCAGGAAGTTGACCCAGCCCGGATACGCCGTGGTCGCGGCAATAGTTCTCCGTGCTTTGTTGCCGGCGGTGCATGGTTATAGGATATGGCAGCAACAAGGGAATTGCTCCTCGCTTAGTCCCCAGAATTGCGTGCAGGACTGATGTATCGCCTGGGCCACAAAAATAAGTCGCATTCCAATCTACCCAATCCTGACGACGGAACGACCAAGCAAACGGGCAACTCCCGAAGAATAGATAGGGCTGTGTCGCATCCATGTTCGGGAATATACACCGCATCTGCTTCTGTTTCGCCAGTTCATTGACCATAAGCCGTAGGTTGACGTTTGGTGGGGCTGAGAACGACCACATCTGATCTTCGTTCTCGATCAAGCCGACGTTTTTCATCTCCCAGGCCTCAACAAAAGATAGACCAAGTTGGGAGATGTTCTCATTGTTTATCCACGCATAATCAGTAGCATATAGCCAATCGTTTCCTAGAACGATGTCGTCCTTGATGAAATAGATCATATCGTTCCGAACCACATCGACTGTGCAGGCAACTTCCCAATGCCGCCAGCGACCAGATTCCATGTACGTTGCGTTAAATTCCTCAGCAACCTGCCGTTGCTTGCGGTACTGTACGTAGGACGAAAACGCACCCCGGACATAGAGATCAAATGGCGGATTTTTGACGCCAGATCGGGCGGAAGTGAGAGTGGCACGAAGTCTATTTTCCGAGTCCCCATATGTGCTAACAATTACCGCCCACCGTTCCATCAACTCTCCTCCTTTACCCATATCGCCATCCCGTTGTGCGACGGAATGAGAACTAAATCCTGACGACCGAGCCGTTCCCGCAGAAAGCGACGGACCCCATATTTACCGTCCGACTCCGTTAATTCCGTATCGTGGAAAATGCATAGTCCTCCTACCCTAAGTTGCGGGCTGAATCGTTCAAAATCATAGCGAACGGACTCGTAAGTATGGTCCCCGTCAATGAACACCAGATCGTACTGTGTTTCTCGATCCTCAAACTGGAAGGATGGAACAAAAAACGGCCTCCATAACGATGAGTAACCATAATAGGCTACTCGCTCTATCGCTTGAGCGCAACCTTTCCTATCAACATCCAGACTATACACCCGGCCAAATTGCACCTCGTCCGCTGCTTTCAGCAACGCGAGCGTGCTTTTTCCTTGCCCAATTCCAACCTCAAGGGCGATAAAAGAGGAATACGACGCCTTAGTATAGTGGCGAGTCTCAGCCTTAGCCAGCGCATACAATAGTAACTGTAAGCAACCTAGATCGTGCCCCTGACGGCTCATATTGAGAAAATCAGAGTCGTTTATCACGCTAGTTTCCTGAATTGTTCGGTAAAACTTGGGTGTGGGAAAACCTCCGGTCGCGCTGTTCTAACCCGGCAACAGGCGTCATTCCAGCTTATATGCCGCGAACGAGCAATTATTAAGGCCGTGAAGGATGCTGAGCGGCTTAGACCAGCTCGACACATGAATAGTAATGGTTTGATACTGGAAGCCAGCAAAGTCTCAGCGATACATACCGGCATTGCCATTATATTGCTGTCCAACTGCGTATTGTCTTGTATTGGAAATCGAAAGAACGGCACATGATAGGCATTAGGGCAAATATCCAGATCGTGGGCGACTGCTAAGATTACGCGCACTCCAGCTTGGTCTACATAGTCCGAAGCAGTCTGCTGGTCAGCGAACCAAATTTCAGAGTCTGGTCTCCAAATCATTTCCGCTCCACCCCTCTTTTCCCCAAATCCGCAACCTGCACAGCTTGCTCAAGTATGTCTGTCGGGTCTAAGTCTTCCAAACACTTGGAGACCAAACTTCCGTCGAGTTGGCAACGAATATTACTCACCCGCCAGCACGGCCGGTACTTACAGCTATTCTCAGCCATTCTGATTGTCGGATAGCCTGCTACACGCCCGCCGCTAGTTGTGGGGCCAAGAAGGGCTATTGCCGGGACACCTAAAGCTCCAGCGATTTGGAGCCAAGAACTACACAGGACAATTGCCGACTCGGTGTTAGCGAATACCGCCATAGCTTGGGTAATATCGTACCCGCAAGTTATAACTTTGACCTGCTTTCCGTAAGCGGCGCGCATATCGTCGAAAGTGCCGGGGTCCACGATAGTCCAAAGCGGGGTATTACGAATTACCGCCATGCTGATTAGACGTTTGTACCACTCGGCACTCATTTGCTTGTATGGTTCTCCACCATATAGTTGCACGAACACGCCCTCTGGGGTTTTTACTTTCTGCGCCGGTAACAGTTGACGGGATATCCTTGGCGGGGTATTCAACGCCAGCCCATGCACGCCCGTCGCCATTAGATAGGCTTTAGCTCGATTTCCGTTTACATCCTGCCGGACCTCTAACTGGCAAGCTATGCCTTCAACGTTTATATATAACTCATCAGCCAAGACATGCCAAAAAGGGACATACGACGCGCCGAAGAGATTCAAAAGTGGAGAAAGTAAAGGGTTCCTAGCGCGTACACTCACGTTAAAACCTCGTTCTCTGAATCTTTCTATAGTAGGCTGTAGACAGATAGCGTCCCCAAAACCTAAACTGGGAGAATCCAGAAGAACTTTTTTTACAGTAGACACAGCGCGTAAACCTCTCATGCTTTCTATACGTTACTTATGGAGCAAGTTCTACGTCTGGAAGGGGAAAAAGGAACTTCCCCCCGCCAGTAAGAAACTCATGTTCCTGCGCTAGAAGTTCAGACCGCATAAACCACGGGAAGACCACGAGCACATCAGGCTTTCGTGCTCGCATCTCATCCAGATTGATGACTGGTATCTTGGTCGCCACGCAGAACTTCCCATGCTTATCCGGGTTCGGGTCGCCTATGGCCTCGATATGTTCCGTTGTCAAGCCGTAGTATTGAGCAAGGATAGCCCCTTTGGTGCTCGCACCAATGCCTAAAACTCGCTTGCCCTGCCGCTTCAAATCGTCCACAGTGTCCAGGAACTCTTTCCGCCGCGCCTCAACCCGCTGGCGAAACGCCTCGAATAGCCCGGGCTTGGGATGCGCTCGGCATTCGCGCTCGAATTCCAGGATTGCACTTACACGAGCCAAACCGAAGGGGTTCTTATTCTTGTTCCCGCATTGCTGGATCACAACCCGCATGACCCCGCAATTCAGCCCCCTGAGCCATGCGTCCGTGACCATCAAGTCATGTTCGTCAGCCAACCGGGAGATGTCCAGTAGACTCAGGTGAGTCAGGTGCTCGTGGCCGATACTGTCCACACAGGTTTTTTCTAATAGTGAGTACAGATGGGACGCTTCAATAATGAATATCCCATCGTCATCTAGGGATCGTGCCACATCCGAGACAAACTTATTGGGGTCTTCGGCGTGATAGAGTACGGCGCAGGCGGTCACAACTTTAGCCCGTTGACCTTTGGACCAGTCCAGGAACTGATCGGCGTTCCACAGACCAACAAAGTGCTGGTTCACGCCAACACGGGCTTCGGCGGCAAGATTTTCGGCTGGGTCGAATCCAACTTTCTGCAAACCAACCCCTTGCGAGAATGCGGGCTTTTGATAGGAGCGGAGTGTCAACCCATCATTTGACGCGATGTCGATGACAATATCTCCATCTTGGAGACATGCTCGGTTTTCAGCCAACCGCACAACGTCTTTCAGGTCATCCCGTACTGTACGGCTGATAGAACTGCGGTAGAAATACCGCCTGTATAATCGGTCACGGGAGACTGCTTGCTTAATCTGCACCAGCCCGCAGCCTGCACATCGCACAAGGTCCAGCGGGCACTTATCCCCCTCAATCGGGGTATCGGTGAAGTCAGATATGGCTATCGAGCCGAGAGACAGAACTGGGTCTAGCATTACGCTATGGCAGATTCGGCAACAATCAGTAGTCTTGTATAACTCTGTCACTGAGAACCTCCATACACCGAACACCAGTAATCGAAACTTTCTCGAATCGTCCTATCGAACGGGATTTCCGGTATGAAACCGGTCAATTCTTTCAACAGCGACCCGCTACCGACTTGCACGTGCTTGTCATTAGGTCTGGCTTTGGTTTCGTCGATGGGGATTTCTACTGTCTTTCCTGTAGCATCGAAGACGTGATATTCCAATGCGGTAGCGATCCCCCCAATTGTCCAAGTTTCAGCCCCCGCAACGTTCACGGCATCGTGGTAAATCTCCGTCTCTAACCCAAGGTCCATGAGCGACACATAGGCTCGAACGGTGTCCCTAACGTCGATGAAATTCCGTTTGTTTGTTGGGCAGCCGATAATCGGCAATTCATTAGACTTACCTAGAGCTACAAGGGCGCATTTTTTCGAGAAGTAACCGAGCATCGAGTCATCATACTGCATCGGCCCGCAACAGGTGAAAAGCCGAGTGCTGATAATATTCAACCCGTGCTGCTCTTTGTATTGCTTGCCGATGAGTTCCATCGCCGCCTTTGACGTTCCGTAACTATTGTCAGCCTGAACCGGGGTCAGGAACGCCCCTCGGTCATGGGTGGTCCATTCCCGAATCGGTTGCCTATCCTCCGGGACATCTCCGTACACGTCGCTGGAAGATGACAGTTGAATGAACCGAGGACCGATCTTGTTCCGCACTATAGCTTCGAGAAGATTGGCCGTCCCCGCAGCATTAACCTGAAAAGTCCATCCGGGGTTGGTCTTAGCAGCCGAGATCAGGGATTGACCCGCCAGATGGAAGATGGCGTCGAAATGCTGTCCGTCAAAAAAGTTGTCCAGAGCTACGGGATCACAGATGTCCACCAAGCTATGCTTCATTCTGCCTGCCAACGGGCGCGTGAAGCGGGTATCCATATCCCGCCAGACGGAGAATCCGTGGACTTCGTGCCCAAGGTCCAGCAGGTGAGAACACAGGTAGTGAGCGACGAAGCCTGTCGCACCCGTTACACAGCAACGCATTATCGCCACCCAAAGTACAACTCGGCTGCCTCATTATCAGTATCCGTCAAGTACGGCTTGTCCACAAGGTCTTTCTTGTCTAACGACAGGATTGATGCCCATAGCAGGGGAAGCATTATCTCATGGTGCCCCGTGAGTTCAATGGATTGCTTTCCCGGACCACGGCTTAGAATATTGACTCCTGGACGATAGGCACGAATAAAATCGAGATTTGCCTTGGTCAGTTGCGTTAAATCAGCGCCTTCTTTTATAGCCCACGCCGAGGCTTTCAGGAATACCTCCGGCAAGAACTGAGCCGAGCCGATATTCAGCCATACCGCAGGCTTGCCGGACATGGAGAGTATGGTGTTCCGTATGGCCGCGAAATCATAGACGCTTCTATGAGCCAAGGCTGTTGCTTCATCCGGCGGGATATCATTCCAGATCGTGTCGGCTCCCACTGCAAGATGAACCGTAGTCGTAGACTCCAAGTATAAAGGCGAGACATGATGACTTTCTAGGGCTAAGAGGCTGTGCTCTGCGTAAGGGACTACAGAACAAGCAAGATAGATGCGTAGCTTTTCCCCTAACGGTTCACAGTCCTCCCTATAATCACCTGTCAACCTAGCCGCTTCCTGCAACACCCGCCCCAACTTGGGGTTTCCGAAACTCCCAGCTTGAACGGCCGCTTCCACGTCCTGGCTCGTCTCGCCAAAAAGACCAAGTTCAAGGTCGTGAATCATCGCCGCGCCATTCATGGCGATATGGGTCACGAACCCGCGGGAGATCAAATCTTTAAGTAGCGGGCTACATCCCGTTTTTACGACGTGCCCGCCAATGGCCGCTATTACCGGGGCTTTGTTGGCACGGGCTTCCCTAATAGCCAAAGCTAACGACCGTAAATCCTTTACAGCTAAGATGTTAGGCAATGAGGCTAGGAAACCCCCGAGAGACTGTGCGTCTGCGGGTGAGGCTACTTTGAACAACCCTGTTGCTACCTTGCGCAAACTGCTATCCTTTACAGACTGCTACACTATCATTTTTGGCTGGCATAAACAAGCCGCAAGATCAGTTTGGGAAAATTATTTCCAGGCAGTAATAAGGCTTGATCCCCGCAAAAATAATCATACACTTGGAAGAACAAAGGAAGGAGCAACGAATGGCCGCAAAGAAAACACCTGCTGATTGGCTGAACAAGTATTACCCCAAGCCTGCCGACGAGGTTGGCGTTCGCGCTGCCTTACAACACTCGCTGCGAAAATGGCGGGGGTTGAGGGTTATCGGGCAGTACGGGATTTCCCAAAAAGGCAGTGAGTTGCTGGACGCCGATCTGTCGTTCGTCCTGGAAATCTCCTCCGATTCCTGTGCTCTATGCCAACATCACCTTGACGAAGATAACAATTGCCCAAAATGCCCGCTGTCTCTCATCCGTGACCGAGTCCCGTGCGATAGGGCGCGACCTGGAGAAACAGAAACCCCATGGAAATCGTGGGTGGTGGACGAGAACCCTGAACCAATGATCCGTTGGCTGGAAAAGGCAAAAGAGCAGGAATCGGTGTTGTCAACACGAAAGGTTCAGAGATGAAAAAACAGATACAAGCCTCCTTAGACCGCCATCGTCGAGCGATAGCCGGTATGCTCCAGCAAGTCGATGTGTTGCACGATATAGCGATCAAGATTCGGCGGGTAATCGTTGACGGTCATCGCATCTATTTGTGCGGCAACGGCGGGTCGGCTGCCGATGCCCAGCATATCGCAGCAGAGTTCGTCGGGCGATTCAAGACCAAGCGTCCCCCCATCCCTGCCATCGCGCTGACGACCGACACGTCAGTTTTGACTTCCGTGGCGAACGATTTTGACTACGGGCAGGTCTTCTCCAGGCAAGTAGAAGCGTTAGTCACTTCCAACGATCTGTTATGGGTTCTGTCCACGTCAGGAAAAAGCCACAATATTCTGGAAGCCATGAGATACGCTGATTCAGTCAATGCAGGCGTGATTGGGTTTACCGGACCCAACCCGCCGGATGAGTTCGTTGATCTGTGTGATCTAGTGTTCAAGGCTCCTGGGGAAGATACGGCAAGCATCCAGGAGTGTCATCAGGTTGCCTATCATGCGATCATTGGTGCGGTGGAACAAAACCTCTAGTCATCAACTCCCGATGGCGCGGCAATCGCAGTAATCGGCGTCTGGTCAAGATGACGTTCCTGGTTGCAATCATGGCACCGTGCCTGCCGGATAACCGGGGGGCCATAGCCTAACCAAGTCCCGATCCATGCCCCGCATTTGTGGCAAGAGAACTCGACGTAGAGCACATCCGGCTCAGGTTGGACCTTGGTTTTATTTGGGCTGTTGCGCTTGCCTAGTTTCATCGCGCTCGCTCTCCCCCAGGCGGGTGGGCAAGCTCAAAAATGGCGTTTGCAAGTTCAGTCATTCGCCAGATAGCTGGCTTATCCGGCACATTGTCCGTAGCGTAGCCCTTTTTCCTAACGTCGCTGGCTTGGTCGGCCAACTTTTTCAAGTGCTTCCCGTACAGTGAAAGTTGGAACAGCAGGTCATTAAGTTGTTGGGTTTGATGGACCAAATAATCGCTCCCGGTTGTAATTTTCGTATTCCTTCAATCGTTGTTCTATGATCTTCAGAAGCCTCTCCGGCGTGTAGACCTCCATGCACCAAGCCGCCTGCCGGGGTCTCCTCCCGCACCAGAAGATACTAGGTAGCGCCCAACACGGGGCTTTACCAGCACAAGGCTTTCCTTCTGTTTGTGTGTTTTGGAGTACCAAACAGTGCGGGTAGTGCCTACTGAAATACACCGAGCCATCCGTCACACTACAAATCGAGATATTAGGGGTTCCTGTAGCTGCCGATAGGTGGGAAATTCCGCTATCTGGCCCTATCGTCAAACCCGCCTGCTCGACAATACACCCAAGTTCCCGTAGTGGGACGTTCAGAACCTCGATAGCTCCGCCCATGTCAGGTAGCCGAGTATCGTGGACGACCATGACTTTATGCCCGGACGCAACGAGTAGCCGAACAAGGTCAAGTGTATATGGGTAATCCTTCGCGCTCGACTTGCTGCCCCAATGCACTACTACCGCTTGACCCGGCTCTATCCCATGTTCCTTCATCTGCTCTCGGCAAGCCTGTCGCTCGGATTCTCTTGGTTCCCAATGGGGACATAGATCATCGACCAACCTGTTGCTGCCTTGCAAACACCCGTCCTTTACATCCGGGTTTATTGTCTCACACCAAACCTCGATACGGCTCTTGGTCATCCGCCCGTCGTTCTCGAAGATATGCTTATTCTCGTAGCCCTCCAACGGAAACCATAGGTCATGTTGCTTGGCAAGTTTCCGTATCTCAGCGTAGTCACCCTTGACTGGGTGGACCTTATCGACCGTCCTATTGCCAAGATATAACTGGACATAGGGGTCAGGTAGAGCAAGTGTGATATAGGCGTCGGGGAATCGCTGTCTAGCGGTACGAAGTACAGGTTCTAGGCAAACAATGTCGCCTAAGCCGCCCATGCTTCGAGAAAGACAGATTTTCATGTTCAGACACCTACTGGGAGTATGTAAAGCCTAGCAATGTGACATAGCTCAACAAATACAGCATCCTTATCTCGCTCAAGTCTACCTAGTTCCGCATACGGGACCATATCCGGGTGGGTCTTGTTCTTAGGGTCGTATATCTCCCCATACACCCAGCCCATCTTACGGTACGCCACTACCCAATCCTCGTGCAGTTTTTTTGGATCACTGCAACGCTCACGGCTGCACTCCTTCTTAATGACTTGTACGAATTGATCTTGGAATGCAGACTCCCGCTCATCCCACGGAACTGGAATTACTGGACAGTCCGCTGCGATGGCGGCGAGTCTTGCGGCGTTGTAGATAAACTCTGCGCGTCTTTCAATCAGTGTCATTTGAGCGCCTTAAATTAGAACCTTCGTTCTATCGTAGCGTCCCGTTCGTTCATCGCCCCGGCTCCGCTCATTGCGTCCGTCCCGGAAACGAGATCGGGGATAACGCTTCTCTTCGGCTCATCCCCCAACTTCCGGGGCGCGACAACAACCGCGTCGTTACGGAACACATACCCTTCGCCGAATCGCCAGTAATGAGCGCCAGCACCGTCAAAGCCGATGTTATCCGGGGCAAGCGGCATAGGCGCTGGAAGTGGCTCCTCCAGTAAAGCCAACAGGTACTCCCCGAACTGCTTGTTGATCTCTTTCTGCTCGACGGACTCAACTTCTGGCTTTTCCTTGTCCTCATCCCCCTGCTTAATTGCCAAGCCCCGGCGAATACCGCTACGGGATAAGACCGTAAACGCCCGCTCCAACGCATCGCCGAAAGGAATCTTGTCCGTTAACAGTAGTTTGTCCGCCCACAAGAAGTTCAAGGCGTCGTGTAGGGTGATATTGGCGTAAACCGGAATCTGGCGGACCATCGTTGGACGTTCGCCAGCGCCGCGAGCGTCAGTGTGCATCTTCGGCTCTTTACGGCCGGCCAACTTGGCTGCGTCTTTCACTATCTGGCTAAGGGATGGCACGACTGCCTTCATCGCTTGGGCTACCGCAGCGGCAATGGCGTTGCTGACTTCCGGTGCGATAGGGGGTGGGGGAGGCGGCGCTGGTTTGTTCAACATTTCACCCGTTGGCGGCGGGTTGTAGCCGACTCCGCCGTCCAATTCGGATTCAAGTTTGGTCGCCGTGTCCTCAGCAATCTGCTGTTGGTCGTCAATCTCGTCAGACTGGACGGGGGTTTGCTGCTCCTGTTGCTCCGCTGCCTTTGGTCGTCGTTTTGCCATATCGGCTCCTTTCACGGAAAAGTATAGCAGATAGGGAGCGGCGGAACAAGCCGGTAGTTTTGAAACTCCCGGCTCTTGGTCAATTACCGTCGGTTGGAACCGTTGGCTTATAACGAGGACTCATGCAACATGAACGTATCCTGCTACCATAGGCTGGTTGACAACAGCCCTGGCCCGAATGTTCCGGGCCGCGTTGATGTCTGCGTGGGCCATGTGCCCACAATTTAAACATCGAAATTCGCTCTGGGTCTTGCGATTGGCTTTCTCGCAATAGCCACATCGGGAGCAAGTTCGGCTAGTATTCTTGGGATCAACTACACTGGTCTGAACTCCAGCCAACTTTGCTTTGTACTCGATGAACGAACGAAGTTGGGCGAAAGCCCAGCTTCCTACCCTAGCTCGTTGCTGCTTGCGAAACTGTGTTCCTTGCCGGATACCTTTGAGATTCTCAAGAGCGATCCCGCGATTCGTGCCTTTAGCCTTGGCAACAAGCCGTTTACTAACTACATGGTTCGTGTTCCTTCTGAACCTGGATTCCTTAGACCCCATACGTTTCTTCGCTCGTCGGATGGCCCGTGGTCGATTACCTCGACGCCTCCGGCCAGCGGCAGCTTGATCGAGTATCCGACGACGAGCAACGTACTTTGAGCGAATAGCTTCAATCTTATCGTTGGAATAAATCTCGCCATCAGAATCGGCACTAATATTTGTAACCCCCGGATCGACGCCAATGAAGTCAGTCGATGGGATTGGAGTTCCATCGGGCGCGTCAACTGTTACCAGAAGGAACCACTTGCCGTCGGCACGAAGAGCCAAATCCGCTTGCCCCTTAGTCCAGCCAAACCGCTCCCGCTGATACTTACCCATGATGAGTGGTACGATTACTCGACCACTAAGAGTCGAAATGCTGACCCGACCCAGCCCCCTAAACGAGATGTTCCGGCCCATACTGAACGGAACGGCAGCGTGTTTCTTGAATTCTGGTCTCTTACTCTTGTCTCGTTTGTAGGCTTCAACTACTTGGGCAATTACTCTAACGGCCGTATCGGCTGGCAAACCAAACTTCTTTCGGATATTGTAATAGATCAGTTTCTGAAGAACATACTTGTTAGCCAATCGCCGGTCGAAAGCGACTTTAGCCGTCCAGTTAGCAGCTTCATTGAAATGTTCAACGGCTGCCTGAAGCAGTTGACTTTGGGCTTCGGTCGGCAGAATTTGAGTTTGGATCGCCAATTTCATAAACAATAGCCTATCAGATCAAATATCCGATATCAAGATGAAAGGCGCGGATTCCTTTCCTACTGCGAAAAGCTGACAGGTGTCCCCCTACGAATGCCCCAGAAAATCATCTTAATTTAGACAAACAAAAACCCTGCTTTCGCAGGGTTTAATGTTTCTGTGGTGTATCGGATTTACGTTATCGTAACTCCGTTAGTTTCCGACAGTATTAGTCGGTTTATGTGGTCACGTCAGCGATCAGCCACGCCTTGGGATTCTTCATCGCCACGCCCCTGCTGTACATGTAGTACAGAGTGACGCCGACCGGAGAATCCTGCGCCCGAGTCCACGACACAGGGCCGAACTTCTCTTCAAAGCCATTGAGCGCGGCATTGGGATACCGACTCAGACCTTCGTAGAGAACGATCCAGTCCTCGGTCATCGGCGGAATCAGGATCAACTTGTCGTCGGCGATGAACTGGGTATTAAACGTAGTCGCCCCAGACCCACCGTATCGCTCGTCAATCACGATCCACGTCAGACCCAGCAACCCCTGATAGATTCTGGACTGTAGCGCTTGAACGGCATAGCCCGTCTGTCCGACGCTGTTTACAACGTCGGCGTTACGGAGCACGTAGTCCATCGTCTTCTGGTTGCACAGCGCGAACTTCACTTCCTTCCCGGTATCGGTGGAGACTACTCTCCGCCAAGTCGTCAGGTCAGCAATGATGTTCGTGGTCGTGGTCGCCCACGATGTTCCAGCCGTCACGTTATGGCTGGTCGGCAACTCGTAGTCGAACGTCTTGGCGACGGCATTGACCTGGAAGTTCAAGGTCCCAGTGAGCGCCTGAGCGATCATGTACTGGGTTTTGTACGCCCCGAACCGGTCGGCCAATTCCTTTGCCTCGGCGTCGAGATACTGCTGCCCGCCGTCGTCTCGCTCATTGGACCCCAGTCGCCGACGATTGGCGATCTCGCCAGCGTTCAGGGTTTTGAACCAGAAGTCGGTGAACAGCGAAGCCGTTTTCTTCTCACGAGTCATGTGGTCCGCACGCCGGGCTGCCCCGCGCTGGTCCACAAAGTTCGTGTCGATCTCCGTATGGGGATACACAATATCCCACGAGAACGTTTCGGCGTCCGTCCTCGCCTTGGGAATCATATTCACCAAGTCATACGTCGGGAACGTTAGGCCCTGAATGAAGCCCGTCATGTCCCGATACTCAAAAATTGCCTGTTGAGGCATCGTTGATCTCCTTACACGTTGTCGAAGACGATCAGCTTGCCACTGGCGGGCGCGTTCATGTCGGTGCGACCGTTCGCGTCAATTCCAGTTAGCTTGCCGTTGTCAACGATGCCAACTACGAGCATAAGACCCGTCGAATCTGCTACGACGCCCGTATCATCGAACAGATCGACTTCCTCCATCAAGATTCCGGTCATCGTCTGCGTTCCGTCAGATGCAGCATCGCTGTACTGAGCGTAGTCGCTAGACGCCGTAATCTTGCCCAAACACAAAGCCTTGCGCAGAATGGAAGTCCGCTGGGCATTTCCCGAATCGACAGCCGTGCTGTCAATCGTGACGGTCTTTACGACCTTCCAGTTCGGATCGACCAGAAACTCTACGCCAGTCTGGGTCTGGGTACTAGCTTTTGACCATTTGGCCATACTTTCTTCCTAGCTAGTTACTTGCCTCTTTCGGAGCGTCCAGGACGTGGAACATGCCATAGTAGTCCCGCGAGAGCATCTTGGGGTCGATCCCCATAGCCCGCGCTTGCCGTCGGTAAAGCTCCTGTCGTTCTAGTTCCAACGCCGCCTTCGTCTCGGTTTCGAGCTTTTCGGCTGGCGTTGCCTGACCCGGCGCATCCACGAGGTCCTTGAGATCAGTACGGTCGGCGTTAATGGCCGCGCCTTGCCCGTATGCCTCGGCTACACCGAGGCGACCTTCAATTTCAGCAACCTGGCGGTCCCATTGCGCATCAAAAGCCGTTTTCTCCGTCGCGTCCAGAGAGAACGTACCCAAAACACGCTCACGCACGGCAGGAGTGAGTTTGTTCTCAGTCTCTGCCTTAACAATTCGGGCCTTCAGCCCGTCGAGGCGGGCGAGAGAAATCTGCCGCTTGGCCAGGCCAAGTTCGGTCTCCATCGCCTGCTTTGTTTTTTCCAACTCAACTTTAGCGGCCTCAGCCGCGGTAGCCTTTTCGGTCTCGGCTGTAATCTCGGCGGTCTTGGACGCCATGAAAGCCGAAAGTTTGTCCAGATAGGTCTCGGCCGTAAGTTCGGCGACCGGAATGCCAGTCATTTCAGCTAGCTTATCAAAGTTCATTTCTTCGTTTTCCTTCCCGGCCTCTAAATCCTTGGCCTGAGTCGAATTATACGTATCCCCGGTTTCCTTGCTTGATTTGGAGAAGGTAGATCCTTCCAAGAGTGACACCATTTCTGCCAAGGCATCATTCAGAGCTGTTCGACGACCTTTAGCGTCTAGTTCACTATTATTCATAACATCGTAGACAACGGAACTAAAGGCGTTAGTCACTTTTTGCGGCTCACTCTCGTATATCTCCTTAGCGTCGTCCTGAGATTTGATCTTGTCGGTCACACGGCCAAGTTGCGCTCGCCCCATCATCTCATCCGGCATCTCGTCCGCATGTTCCTTCATCATCCGCAGAAACTCGCTGGTCAAACCTTTCACAGTCTTGAGTTGCTGCGCCTGCATTTCGGCCTCGAAAGGCTCGCCATCTTCGTCGATGCCGCCGTATAGACTCTGGCTCACGAGTTTGCAGAAATGGTCGTACATCTCCTGCATCGCCTTGGCATCGTGGGATTTCTTGAGCGCATCCGTGAGTTTTCCGAACTCGGCGACGACACTGGCTTGCGCCTGCGAGCGCCCGTATTTGGCGGACTTGATATGTTTCTTTGCCGCCGACTGGAGTTTCTTGCGAGCCGCCTCAACTTCGGTAGCCGGATGCCCCTGGATGAACTTGTCTTGGTTTACCCTTGCCAGCAAGTTACGCAGGTACGTTGGGTCGATACTGCCGTCAGGCTTCCGGTATTGCAACTTGCGTACTGTGTTTCCCTTGGCGTCTTTGTATACCATAGCGAAACAAGAGTCGGGAAGTCCGGCCTTATCCTTGTATGCCATCTTCGCCAGTTCAGTGATTAACTGATCGGTCTCGCCGGCGATAACGTCCGCACGAGCTACTAGGGGACCATCAGATGACACAGCGAGGTAAGTGTTGCTGGTTCCATCAGTCATGGCGGGGCTAGTTACGTCCGGCATGTTACTCTCCTTTTCGTAAACTTCGACCGGAACGGCATTTCCCTCACGGTCGAACATCTGAACAAAATCCGTCTGATTCTGCAACACCGGGTCCAGCGTCAGCGCCACGTGCTGAATCGCTTGGCCAAGTGGTTTCAAAGTTCCGTCCGGCTGAACGTCGTCGATGTTCTCGACAATTCCCGGCGACACGAACTTGATGGTCTTGTTCTTGATTTTCTCGGCCACGGCAGGCTCGGTGATGTCGAACACACCAACAAGCTCTGGCCCTTTTGGTCCCAGCAGGACCGACACATCTTCCAACCAACCGGAATTCTTGTCCGGGTCCGCTGTGTGATTCAGGGGAACCCAAACATTGATGCCTGATTTCTTACACTTGTAGAACGTATCAGCCAACTGATGGAGCTTGGCTTCACTGATCGGCATCGTCTCTTTGGTATTCGGATGGGTCCACAGACCTACGCCGATGATGGCTTTCTTGAACTTCGTACCATCCCATGTCACGTCGCCCAGAGGTTCCGAGCCAAGAACTTTGATCGGCTCTCTGGACATATTGGTTTGTTTTGCCTTGGAGTTGGCGATACGGATGGCCTTGCCCTCACAATCCTTGCCCCCGTCGGCAAGACATGAGCGTAGGACGGAATTGGCGATCTTGACCCACGCCTTTTTCTGGGCGTCAGTTAGCCCCTTCATATGGCTGTCAACGTCAGCAACCGACCACGGCATTTGCAGCGTCTCCCTTTCAGAACTAGAGACGCTGACATATTATACGGAGAACGTATTTTCTTGCTGATGTGTTTCCGGGGATCAAAAAAAGACGCTCAGTGCGTCCTGTGGGGGGATGAACACACTGAGCGAGGAGGACGACCTGTGGGCAACAGGTCGTGGAGCACGCCGTTATTATATCCGAGTCCACTAGAGCATCAAGATGTTTGGCGGCGGTTCAGGGTTTACCCGACGAGTGGAGGTTGCCTGATCCTGCTCACCCAGCCATCGTGTACACGAATTACTGGGCCTTGGGTCGGGCTACCGGTCCGCCTTGGCGCGCCAGCAGACCCCGCCGCCAATGTCAACGCAGGCAAATCATATCCGAAGGCAAAGATGGCATCTTACCGGAACCCTCCAACTTGTCCCTGACATATTCGGCTAGGGCTAGGTCGGATAGTCGGAGATAATGCACCCGAATCGGCATCTTTATTTTCTTGGATTCCCACAGTACCCGCTGCGGTGTATAACGATTTTTACGGTATAGCCGGTACTTACGACCGCTATCCCCCGGCTTATCCCAAGTACAGTCGTCCAATACCCAGACTTCGGCTTTTGGCTCAATCTTAGGTTTCGGCGGCTTATTGGGGTCGAAATCGACTTGTTCGAGCAGGACCAGAGCGAGAAGGTCCTCGATATCATGGTAATCCTTGGCTCGCTCTTGGTCCTGTAAACCCAAAAGGATTCCTTGTAGGTTGGCATAAACGGACGTAAGCCCGTTCTCTCGTAGCAAGATGCCAACATTCTCCGGCACCCGTTCGTCGGCGATGAAGCCTGTTTTCTGCGCGAACGACCAACGGGGGTTGACCGTTACGCATCCATGTATCAACCTAGCCGTACAATGTACGGAACCAGCAATAACCTTGCGATCTTCTTTCATTCCTTACCCACCATCCGAACATTCCATCGGCACCCCATTAGCGTCAAGAAGCGGCCCCATATTTACCCGCCAAAGCCAACCATCTTTCTTGAACTCTGCGACAGTTTCCTCATAAGCCAGAAAACTTAGTCTCGATCCCAAGACATTGGCGTATTCCGCAGTGACGTTCTCTACAGTTGTCGGGGTCCCTACCTTGAATTTACTCCACGTCATGTTGTTCTCCTATCAAACTTGTATCCCAAGCCCCTCAATCGTCCTCTCAAGCCTACGGTACGCCTTGTAAAGTGCGTCCTTACGGACCCAATCTTCCAACAACAGCCTATCAACCAGTTTAGTATGGGCCTGTAACCCATGGAAGATTGGCAACACGATCTTGGATTCCCGAACCTTCTTCCTGGTTTCATCGTGGTCCAACCACAACCCGAACTGAGACAGGTAGGCGTCCAGAGCGTCCATTACTCGGACTAACTCATCAGCCATCGCCTCGTGGGTTGCGGATTCAACGTGGACTAATCTTACGGTTTGCCCAAAGGGAATCATTTAGCCCTCTGTCAGCCGCTCATCAATGGCCTTCAACTGAGTTTGAAGCGTTTGAATAGCCTTAGCCGCCAGTTCCCGAAGTTTGGTCAGCCGAGGCTTGTCCCAGTTGTCATCGGTTGTGGCTTCCGACATCGCTTTCTCGAACCCATCCATGAATCCGTCGAACAAACCAGCTATGTCGGACACGGGAAGCGCATCTTCCGGGGTTCCAACGTTCTTACTGCCCCTGTTGCTACCTTGCGAACTTCCGTCCTTTACTTCCGATTCGTCATCGGTTTCAACGTCTCGAACTACAGGACCTCCCAAAGCATCGTCAGCCGGGGTACCGGTCGCCTGTAGACTGGACACGATCTGGCGTCGAAGTTCAGTAGTTGTCCACGCCTTTTCTTCCGATTTCTTTAGCCACTTGGTCGCGTTTTCCTCATCGTTGTCAAGAGCGATCAGGTGATGGCAGAACTTGAGGGACTCAATCCGCTTGCCTGTCGCCCCAAACGTCAGCCAGACCCGGCGGCAGTCATTGATATACTGGCGACTAACATCCGCATCGGCGTCGATAGCGTTGACCGCCTTGGCTAGATCGGCGTCGGTTCGGCCACGCTCAAACTTCTGCGTCCACTCGGCAGCCCACTCGCCGAACTTCCAATGGTCTCTGGTGACGGCCCGAGCCATCTTGGCCAACAGGTCCTTCTCGGCCTTGGTCGTCAGTTCGGACTCAACTGAGTCTTTCGTTGTGTGCTTTTCGGCCGGTGTCCGGCGTGTTCTGTTCTTTTCAGCCTCAACTGTTGTGATCGTCGCCATCTTTCTTGCCTTTCCTTTTCTCTTGCCTCAAAACGTAGTGATCCTGAGTGATGCGATTGAGCAAAGCATCCAATGCAGGGTCGTTATGGACGAGTTCATCCCGGATTTCACGTACCAGTGCTTCCCATTTCCTGGTCAGTATTATACATCGGTAGTACGATCCCAACAAGGCCTCCTTCAACGCCTCCATCCCCAGGTCTTTCTGGCAGTTCCAGCATAAGATGCGGAAACCGAAGAAAAGCCGAGGGAGTCCGGCCCACCAGATATCCTGCGCTTTCTTGTTGCTACCTAGCAAAACTATCCTTACACTTCATCTTTGATATACCCATCCGCCGCCAGTTTCTCTAGCCCGTGAGCAAACCGAGCATACTGATCGAGCAGCAACTTGGCAGCCTGTTGCATCAGCAACCGCTTACCGCACGATACTTTGGTCATCACCAGCCGTACCAGGGTGTCCACGTGTTCGTCGTACTCTCGTTTTAAATGCAAGGCTTGCTCAAACTTGCAGGTGTCGTTACGATGGGAGGTAAGCCATAGACGAGCGGCTTCAAGACGGAGTTCGGACAGCGGCTTGCCTGTGGCGGCGGAAAGTAAGCGTATGAGTTGGCTGTCGGGGAGAGGGTTGGATGCAGAGGTACGATAAATAGGCTGGAACTTCTTGCTCCGCCGCTTTCGTGGTCCGAGGGTGTTTGGGGACGGAGGCAAGCCGGGAGGTTCCGGCGGTTTCCGCTGGTGCGATTGTTTAGAGGTTTGAGGTTCCTGTTCCATGGCGTCCAATATTAGACCAATAATCGTAGCGGCAATCAAGCCCATTCCAAGAAATTTGTCCCGTCGGGTTGCAGTCGTTGGGTCAGTGGATGAGGCCGTATCGCTCGCCAACAAACTAGATAGCGATGTCTACCCGTTCGTTGGGGTTGGGGCGGCCGAAGCGTTCTGGCGGACAAAGCAAGTTGCAGAACATCCAGGGAGACACGTTTGTTTATGGGGTGAACAAGGGGTTGGTAAACTGCACCTGTCTCGTTGCTTCCACCATTTTGCGGGGATGAACAAAATGGTCATGTGGGATTGCATAGACGGGCTACCATCGGAATATGCACCAACGACTATCCTGAGAAATTGCGGAGCACTAACAATAGAGGACTGGCAAAAATTGCCCCTTGATGGAGGATCGAGAATTGTGGCCATCGGAAGTGAGCCTAGTCCCCTGGATGGCTGGTTCGAGAACATTAGGGTTCCGCCGCTGAGGGAACGACTTTCCGATATCCCAGCACTATACGAAGTCATTGCTCAAGAGCATTCACGACGACAGAACGTACCAAAACTAGAAGCCGCCGTATTACAGGCGTTCTACGATTTTGTGTGGCCAGAAAACGTTAAGCAACTCAGACAAGTTGTATGCCGAGGTCTCGATGAGGCGGTTAAACGAATAAAAACAAAAACGGGTTTCTTACGGTTGGATGACTTCGCTGAAACTGACCGAGCGCTTCTCGGCGGTCAAACTTCACGGGGCACGGTCGCCGCCGAAGGTTTACTCCGTAGAATTATCCTCCGGGCCGTTGGGCTATCCGGCTGGGGGGATACGGGACTAGTTGCTGAACGCTTGGGTATTTCAGTTCCCACCTTACACAGCCTTCTTCGAGATTTACAGATTGAACGCTTCAGGGCCGAAGATGGCAAACTACTTAAGGCAACTGGTGATGAACGAAAAATCAGAAGGCCGCAGGTGTAATCCTTGTTTTTCCTTTGCCAACTACTGCCCCTTACACAGCGGCGTAAATTGAAACCGCATCGTCCTCATCGGGGTCGCAAATCTCATCCCCAAAAGGGATAGGCGCGTCGCACTCGTCACCAAATACGTCCCAGCCGTTTGTTTTAGCTCTGGAAAACATCTCTAGTCTGGGGGCAGGGCTAACCAGTTCTATTATTTCACGAACGCGATCCGGCTTGGCGCTATGCTTTGTTCGTGGGTGTTCTATCCAACTTCGCTGATCCCGACGGGAGAACGTCAATCCACCACGAACCCCTAAAACAAGAAACTCATGAGAAACTCTCCAATAGTTGCCGATCCCGATCTGTGACTTAACCCACAGGAACACACCTTTGTACTCAAAACCCCAAGCGCTTAGCAGATTAAGTGCGTCTGGAAGAAAGGCGTTTGTTGTCCAAAGGTGCAAGTGGGATTTCTCAGCCGAAACCCGCTCAACTGGAAGTTCTAGCAACTCCCCTATCGGCATCGTCCGATACTGGGTACTGGTCGCCGACCTAGTTCCTTGGTTCTGATATCTCCAAGGGGGATCAGCATAGATCGTCCCGTACTGACGACCAGTACCCAGAACATCGACGAAACGAGGGAAGGCTAAGTCTTGAATGTGTGCCTCCAAATCACTTTGCGACCAATTGTTTGCCTAGAAAGTTTTCGACTGTTCTCGAAGACGCAGGCTTCAAGCCAATCATCTTACGTCCCTCAATATCCGCGGCTATAGCAGAGACAGTCCGAAGGAACAGGTCACGCTTACCACTTCCACCATACCGTTGCCGATTCGTCGGTATGGCCAAAAACCTGACGAATGCTCCAGCGGGATCGTCTTTCCCCTTTGGTGTGTTTTCACGGACTCGGTTAATGAATGACGCCACTGGCTCTTCTCCGTATAGTTCCTTCGCAAACGTTAAAGCGGCCAGTGCATCAACGCGGGTAAGGCGAATATCTCCTTTATTTATTCGACGAAAAGCACGGTCGAGAACCCACTCAATTTCCCCTTCGTGCTCTTTATGAAACTCCACAACAGCTAGGTTGGGTCTGTTTAAGCAGTTATTACCGTGCCCATTCATAGCGGACATCATAGTCCGACAAATCCCGGCTCTGAGGTTCACATCGTTAAATCCGTTGATAGCCAAGGTATCGCCAACGGATCGAATGAGAACTTGGTCGATCACCTCGTAGATTTCGCAGTCAGCACTACGAAGTACAAGGAACTTTTGCTTGGTCCCGGAAAGAACGACCCCCCTCAGCCGATGCTGGCCATTTCTAACATGACCATCTTTATCAATAACGATAGCGTCGTTGGATAACCGCCACCGTCCCTCTCGCATGTCGTTGGCATAACGTTCGACTCGGCTCTCCCGCAGGGCCCGATTGTCTACAACGTTCGCCAGTAGCTTCTCTGCCTCTCTGGGTCCGATTTCCTCAATCGCAATTCGTTCGCGGGCCACGTGTGCTCCTTTCAGCTTTTGCCCTATGAACTGTTCTCAAACTCCACGTTCCAACCTTACCACCGACCCCCACCAACGATCAAGCCTATTCCGCTAAATCTCAAGAATCTTTTTGTCGCCCGATTACACACATCGTTTCTTCCGGCATTCTTCACAAAAGAGTAAAGTACGGCTGCATTTTTTACGTTTCCGCAGGACAGAAAATCGAGTTGGAAA
>ERZ1292632.393-Hain-H43-01um-R2-393-length-45881-cov-7_pt1 | contig 45881 bp, 65 predicted proteins | sample MGYA00564407_ERZ1292632 | MGnify/ENA primary metagenome ERZ1292632 (study PRJEB36523, sample SAMEA6512637) | groundwater metagenome | collected 2019-01-08 | study: AquaDiva: Metagenomics assemblies of 32 groundwater samples | reverse complement strand
CAGTGTTTGTTTCTTGAGTTGCCGTGTCCTCAACAGCAGTTTCATCTGCTACTTTGCCTTCATCGTCCGTAACTTCGTGATCGTCCAAGGCTGCGGCCATTTGGGAAAACGCGTTATTTTCTTCCACGTTTATCACCTCTCTTTCGCAGGATTAAGAATGTAATCCAGAACATCCAATTTCTAATAAATTGCAGGAGTTTTCCTGGTTGACTCAAGAACCAAGGCTTTGTGAAGCCTTAGTAAGAAACGGTTGAGACTATTTCCTACTAATACTCCACAAATCTATAATCCTACCATCTACACATTTAATATATCCTGGCATCTGTGTACCCCAAGGACACCATTTACAAAATATTGTCCCATCATGGTTGTCAATGTACCCTGTCATCTCTAGCCACTTCTTCCCGTTATGCCCCTTGCATATTGGTATAGGTATAACCTGATGCCTATGCCTTTGTCCTTCACCCCAAAACTCTAAATCATCCGAAGGCGGAAAATCTGCTAACTTGCTCTTTTGATCTGTATCCATAAGTATCCGTTTTCTTATGACAATCTATACAAAGAGTCCTACCGTTGCTAATCTTATATCTTAAATCCTCAGATAGTACCCATGGTATTATATGGTCAGCGTTTAACTTACCTCCTTTCTGTTTGCACCAAATACAGGTGTAATTGTCTCTCTTAAAAACTCGCTTTCTCCAATCTGCATATTCCCATCTACCCATTAACAATTTTCTAATTGGCTTTTTAAGTAATTCTATAGGTATCCTCCCTTTACCTTTTCTAAATATACCTATATTCTTTCTATGTTCTTCACTCAGTTTTTTACCTTTCCAATAACATAATTGTCCTTTATGAGCTAAAGAAAGATTATTCCTTTGTTCTTTTGTCAATGTACACCCCTTACGGGATAACGGCTTGGTTCCTTTAACTAAAGCAGTTTGTCTCATTTTTTCAATCGTCTGTTGAGAATGCTTTTTCCCTAACATTCTACTGCTATTCTTACCTACCGTATGTCCTTTTACAAATCTTCCTAAATTATCTCTTTTCATCACTTAGGTTTTTCAGACTCTTTCCTTCGTTCATCTATCGCTACCTTTATGGAATGGTCTATATTGGTAATAAGTTTTTGTAATCCCATTAACTCGCGCCTCTTAAACTCATACTCTACAATAGGCTTATCGTTTAACATCAGGTCATTTATAAATACTCTTAATTGGTTTTGGTAGTTAGCCAGTATCATCTTCCAGCCCTGATGTTTAACCATATCTTCAAAGACCGATCCTTCTTCAATCGCTGCTTCAAGGTATTCTTTATTTTTTGTTGCTATTTCTTTCTCAGTAAGCTCCTGCTTGTCCATTTGGCCCTCCCTGCTGTTGTATAGGTGGTTGTTGTGGTTGTTGTGGTTGTAAGTTTGCCTCTACCATTTGTTTCATAGCCTCTTGTTCCATCTGCGGCTGGGCTAGAGCTTGGTTCATCTGATCCAGCCCCATAGGTTGTCCTTGTTGAATAGGCTGTCCTGTCATTGGATCTATCTGTGGCACTTGAGGCAAGTTAGTTACCAAGTCTTTATCCTCTAACCCTAAATTTAAGTTCTTGTAGGTCTTCTGGGCTATAACCTCATAATTAGGCATTTTACCTTGTTGAGCTAAACCTTGAATGAATTGAGGTTGGGTAATCCGATCTGTAGCCAGGAAGAAGTTTTGCTGCATGGCTATTGGATCATTTAACTGGTCTTGTGATACTGAAGCTATGAAATCATAGTCTCCGACAATAGCTGGCTGTATATCCTCAGGCATTAGATTTAAAAAAGCAAAGTTTTCATCGGGTGAAATCTCCAACTTAGCCTGCATATCTGTCTGGCCTGGAAAAATAGGTGTTCCATCCATAGCTGTTTGGGTAAGTTGTGTGTTCTCCCTCATATAATTAACATCTTCCGCTCCAATAATCCTTAATTTCTGCGCTTCAGTGGTATATTGCACCCTTAAATCCTTCCATTGGTTGGCTATTCTTTGTATTACCATGTGGTTAAAGAGCTGAATCTTTAATTTAAACTGGGCGTTAGCCTCCTGTTGTATGAGTCTTACTCCTGTAGCTGTTTCATTTTTGGTATGTGAGGTATCATCCACTCCCATTGTGTAGTCTGTAATACCTGTACCGTTCTGTAGTGCTGCGGTTAAATAATTCATGGTTTCAACAAAAGTAGTACCAGTCACATCAGGTACTTGAATAGGCTCAACTGCCTCCATGTCATCAGTTGTAATGATATTTCCTGGCGTTGACACTAAAGTGTGCATATCTACACCGCTATTTTTCTTAGCTTTCCACATTGTCCGGAGATTTAACTGAACATTATCCAGTCTTTGATTCAAAACTGCGTTTATAGCTCTTTGTATGCGATCAACTGGCTCAATCTCACCCATCCCATACAATTCTCCGGGGTATGGATAGTCAACACCGTAGACAATAGGCAATTCACCATGAAAATACGGGTTATCCACCTCTCTTATGATACCTGACCAGCTTTCTGAAGCATATTCAGGCACAAAGAAACACCAGCCATCTTTGGTAAGTCTTACTAATATGGCTATCTCAGGGTTGGATTGATCTTCGCCTATAAGTTCCTCAGTTGAAAGCATCACTCTTCTATGTTCCCTATATTGTATATCTTGTGGCCTTTCACCAGTTGTATTCTTAGTAGCTTTCTTAGCCTCAATAATCTTCTTTAGCTTGTCTAAGTTCTTCCAATGTTCTGCTCCTCTGGCATCATTCTCCGCTTCCAGTTCATCTAATGTCTTAAATATTCTATAGATAAACCATCTGGCATTTTGAATAGTAGTGGCGTTGGGATCAGGAAAGCAGTCATAGATGTTTAATACCTCAAAGTTAGGCCCGTCAAACTCTGTCACCCTCACCATCTCGGTATTCTTGGGTGTCCAGACTAATCTATCGTTTAATTTCTTGGGAGCCATCCTTTGCTTCTCAGTCTCCCTAAAGTCCCAATATGTCCTGCCAAATGAAGTACCAAAAATAAGCATACACTTAACAAAATTCACCAACTTGGGAAACATCTCGGCTCTGCGCCAGTCATATTTGTTTAAGGCGTTAAGAATTTGTGAGGTCATAATATCACCCTGTTCAGTAGGATAGAACGATCCAGTTGGTTCGTTAGCCACCATTCTAGGTGTAACAGTCTCTATTACCCTGAATACTCTTGGATCGAACACTCTAGCATTATGCGGATAGTTGTTCTTGTCAATATATGTTCTATACAACTCCTCTTGGTTGTTCATTCTCTCGTGAATAGGGTCAAGGTAGCGTTTAGCCAATAGGAACTGTTCTTTGATCTCTTGTGCCAACTCTTCTTCAGTCTGTGCAGGTTTTTTGTAATCAGCCATAAAAAAGACCCCACGCAATTAGCGTAGAGTCTGCTTCGACATCATCGAAGATATACTTAATTCAACTAATATAGCAAAAGGGAGAATGTGTCAAGCGGACTGCTCTTTTTCCCTGATCCATGTTTTATGATCAAAGAATGATATTTTATCTACTGATCCGTTCCTGACATCTAACTTAATCTCAATACAACCATGCTGGACTGCCTGTACTTCCTCCTCAAGCCTAAGTAAATATGGCTTATGCCGTTTAATCGAAACAACTATTGCTGCTTCTTGCTCAGGGGTCAGTGTAAGTTCATCCATTAAATTCCTATTATATCATCTGAGGCTTTATATGGTGGTGGTATTTGTACTGGTGTTCTCTTTCTATAGCTAACTGCAAAGTACCTTAAACTTGCACATAAGTCTGAATGGCCATTAGGGTCAACGCTTTCATCAAGAACCGGAATAGTAGTCCCTTGGGCTGTTTCCCGCCATACTAACCGCTCTATCTCACTTACAAGCATTTGGTTTTCCAATGTGTCCAAAACAAACATTTTAGGCGCATTTTCTATTATTCTACCATCTGGCAATCTAATTATATGTCCAGGAATAGGTTTTAACCTTTGATTGATAATCTCAATGCTATATTCAACCCACCCCCTCATACCCTGCCCTACTTCTTTATTAGCTGATTGGATAGTAATTCCTTCCTTTATAAATTCCATCTCCCATTGGTCGCCTGTAGGATCACCATAAATAGGAATAAAAGATAAACCATAATCTTGTGCAAGGATCACTTGAGCATGATCCCTGATTACTTGTTTTTTGTCTTTGTAACACCTTTCTACAAACCAATTATCCTCATTGTCTATGGCTATCCTTAAAGAAGCTGTAGGATCGGAACTGCCATAATCAAACCCCCTGCCTCTTTGCCATTCTTTCGGTACTTCAAAAGGTGCAATAAGGTGAATATCCCGATCCCACTGCTTAATGGCAATTCCTGTTGCCTTACGGAAATCAGCCAAATATTCCTGTGCAAAAGCGTCTTCTGTCTTTAACCTTTTTTGTTCGTCTATGACTGACTGTTGAATATGCGGATTTTGATAACTTGTATAATGCCATGATTTATACGGATTGTCTTCTTTATTGTCTAGTCCTAACTGATATAAGTCGTAGAAATGGTTAAAACCTTGAGGGGTAGAGATAAAGATTATCTTGGCATCATATCTAACCAAATCACCGGCAATAGCATATTCCCATAAATATTGCCAATTTTTAATGGCAGCTATCTCATCAATAACAAGCCCATGTATAGCGGTTCCCCTAAGTGAGTCGGGATTCTCTGCACTCTTTAGATAAATAGTTGAATCGTTTTTCAAAGCAATAGACATTTCTACTTCGTTTTTTTTCTTAACCCATATATCCGGTATTTCCTTTTGAAGTTGAAGCCAGTGGTTTTGTTTGCCTTGGACATAAGTTGGGGATATGATCCAAAACTTGCCATTAGGTATCTTGGTAGCCCAATCTAAAACAATAATCCTGGCAAGAACAGATTTGCCCCATTGTCTACCAGCGTTTATAATTCTATATTTGTGGGTATCGGAAAATACTTCCTTTTGTCCATCATGTAACGATACTCTCATTCTATTTCTATCTTCATATCTTCTATATTAAACTGCTGATTAAGATTTATCTCTGGTTGTAATTTACCCTTAACTTTATACGCCAATTCTAAATACTGTTTTCTGGTTGGCATATCATCCTCATCAAAATACTCATAAATTGGCGCGCCTTTACTATCCCTATCAACTACTTCTGCCCGCTTCCTAATCGCTCCTAGCCCTTGCTTATGGACTTTCAATAGAGTTTTATCTGGCAAATATTTCTCCATCAGTTCTTGCCAGCCTTTTGATCTAGTCAATTGTTGCGGGTTTCTGGCAGTACGTGGATCGTAACCAGCATCAACCATTGCTTGACTAACTGATTTTCCCTTATTTTCAATTAAATCTTTTGCGACTGCTTGTTGTTTTAAAGTTGACATCACGGCCTCCCCCATCCATCCATCATATTATGCAGCACCATCCCAAAAGCTATTCCCAAAATGAAAATTAACAGTTCAAGCATATATCTGTACTTTCTGGTTAAAAGAACACTCCTATTTCTGCCTTTGTCGCCTTACTTCCTTTTAAGGACTCAAATAGTTCAAGGAAAGCAAAGGTACTAACTCCGCAATCTTCTTTTTTGCACTGCTTCTTATGCTCTTTAATTAGTTGTAATAACATTTTAGATTTATCCATAATAGGCTCTACTTTTTTGTTATTTTTTCTTTTCTCTCTAGATTTTTGGGATAGCAAACATAGTACATGTTTGCATACCAAGCTCCTACTGTTTCTATCTTACCCCCTGATCTAACACAATTATCTATCCAAAGCTGTTGTTCTTTATCTTTTTTTTCAGCGTTTTGAACAACCCAATTCCACCAAGTCACAGCTAAAGAAATAAAAATTACTACTGTAACTAATATTAATTTCCCCAAATGGTTCTCCATTATATTATCCATATCCCTCCTTTCTCTATTTTTCTCGCACAATTAAATTTATTTTTCCTATTGCTGTATCTTGAATGTCGTCTATTGCTATATCTGGATTAATTGATTCATGATCCTGTTTACTAGCGTAGCCATCTGCAAACTGGGTAATGTGAAGTTCTTTTGCTATTTGTCTAGCATATAATTCACCTGAACCAGACCACACAATTAAATGGGTATTTTTAAAGCCTGAAAGTATCCTAAATAAGGTTCTAATATCCTCATTGGCAATAACTTCCTTAGAGGTATTATTTCTCAAACAACCATCTACATCAAAGCAGATAGTTATTTTCCTCATTTTTCCGAATGGCAAGCCTAATTTCTGGTTTATCATTTCCTGTACTTTCTCTAGGTAAATCTAATTCTTTCAATCCTTTTACGTTCTTTGATTACTCCCTTTCTAAAACCTTCCATGTAGATATCAAAACACCTTAAACATCTTCCTAAAGGTTTACCATCCTTATCTATTCTGCAACTACAAGTATTATCGTATCCTATAAATTGTGTTCCTACTTTTATTTTAATCATGGCTCTAGTTATTTAGTTAAATAATTATAAATCTGTTCAAATTCCTCTATTTGTGTTTTAGTTAATTTAGTCATTCTAGTTACTTATTAGTCCTGACTTAAAAATATCTGAAAATCAGCTTGATCTTCTTCTCTTGCCATAAAACATTTACCACATTCTCCGTTTTCTTTTATAAACTTCTTTTCTTTTTTATCAAAATATTTTTTCCCACAAGTTTCGCATTTCATAGTCTAGTTTTTTGGTTTAAATAAATCTTTTACATAATCTTCTTGGGAATAAATCCAATCCGATAGTCTATATAAATATTGGGCTATCCAACTAATATAACTTGCTATTTTTAATCTCATCTTCTGTATTTTCTTAACTCTAGGTTTCCAATACTTTCTTTTTCATTTTAACCTTTTCAGGTTCACATATACATTTAAATCTGCAAGGATCATCCATTATATATTTCTTTTTAGCCATTCTAGTTAAACGAGATTTTTTCCTGCATAATCTCTAAACGATTAATAATTCTTTTAACTTTTTTTCTCCATTCTCTTAAAATATATCGCATCATCGTCTTATCTTTTTTATAATAAAAACTATTAAAAGAATAGATCGCTTCATCAAAATTAGGTATTCTAGTTGGTAATAATGTTTTCTTCTTCCCCTCTTTAGGCTTTTGGTTATTAGGTTGGTTCATAAATTAACAATCGCCTCCTGCAAATATAACAACACCTTTCTTTAGCTCTATTTCCTTCAAAGTTCCCACATTCCGTTCCTCTAAATTATAACCATCATCTTTTAGGATTGCTTTATCTACCATTGTTTGTGCTTCTTCTAAAGTTTCTGCAATTACTACTACTCCTCCGGAGTGAGCATTTGAACCACCACTTTGGAAATCATCACTTAGACCAAAATCGCTATCAGAATAACCATTCATAACTGCAAATATTCGTAATGCTTTATTTTTCCTCTCTTCTCTGCCAGAAGGGTTAGAGTATTGGTTTTTCATAAATTCCATTCCTCTTTTAACTTTCTAGCTTCTTCTAATTTTGATTCTTTTTTCATCTATTCTTCCCCTTTCATTTGCTGGGTGGAGAGAAAATCTTTAATCAATAAATCATATTCACCGGCTAACTTGTAAATTTCAATATCAATTTTTAAAATAGCCTCTTCAAATTCAGTTTTCTTTTTATATAGTCCTTCATTTTTGTCGTTGAGATCCGCTAATTTGTTTAAAATTTGTTTCTTCATTTGTTTCTTCATTTGTTTCTTCATTTATTTCTCCTTTGCAAAACAGTTAAAATAAAAGCACTTCCAAAGATTAATCCGATTATTACCCATGGATTGTGAAAATCTATATACATATTATTTCTCTAGTTAAATGAACTCCTGCAATTTCATACTTAATCTTAATTGTATAGCAGCTTCTATTGGGTCTGTTTCTGCTTTGTATTTACAATTAAAGTGGTATTCTGAACCATCACCCTGAAACCACACCTTTTGATTTTTCCTGACTCTCTTTTTACATAAGTCACAATAATAAGTCTTTACAATCATAAGTCTACCTTTTTGGTGCTGGGAGGTACTAACAATGTGAGGTTGGATTAACCAGCATTTCTGTCTATTGATTATTTAACAGCCTCCCAGCATTCTAGGTTTTTGGTAATTTTTTACACTTATGCCCATTGCATCCACAACACCAAACAAATTTACCGAATTTACCTATTTTTTCTCTACACGCATAATGAGTATTTTCTTCTCCATGTTTAAAAGGTTTAAGATTAGTCATAGTCTAGTTATCTGGAACTCCCAGATCCTCCTGCTAATTGAATATGCTCTGATTTCATTTTTCTTTCAAAGTTTTTACAGATCCTACAACCTTCTGAGCCTGTTTTAGCAGCATGAGTTAATTGATGTTTCCAGCATTTTTGTTCTAATGGTGTTAGTTTATACATATTCTAGTTAGTTGATTCAAATTCTAAGCACCCATCCTGATTATAATTTATATAACAGGCATATTTGCCACCGAAATTGTGAGCCATTTGCTCGTGCCCACACTTACACACTTTTTCCTGATTTTCCATCAAATACTCAAGCTTCTCCTCATCTGGTGAGTAGTGCTCTTGGTATTCTTTTACTTCCTGGTCATTAAATATATTCATGTATCTATTCCTGTACTTTAAGCTCGTTTTGATACTAGCTTTTAGTTAATCCTTTCTTTTTGTAATATTGAACGTAATATAATCATCATTTACCCTTCTTTGAGTTTTAAATACTCTTTAACATCTTTTCTAGCTTTCTCCATATCCCCTTGCGTTATTCCTTTCCCTCCCCTTTGCTTTCTATAAAACTCAATCCTTTCTCCATAATATTCGACCATCCCTTTTTTCATTTATTCTCCGCTAACTTAATTAAATATCCCTTGTTAGTATAGGAAACCGGGATTAAGTATCTAATCTCCTGTATTTTTTTCTTTGTATTACATAACATACATAATGGTTGAATATTATCAATATTATTTGATCCTTGTAATGATAAGGGTTTAATATGATCTTCTGTAAGAGTAATTTCAGGTTCTTTTTTTAAACAACAAGGACAAGTAAAATTATATTTTTCTTTCAAGGCTAACCATTCTTGAAATGTATGTTTACCTCCATTAGATTTCTTTAGATAATTTCGATGTCTTTCTAAAAATGCTTCATAGCCTGGTTGTAAACTGATACCGCCTTTCCAATGATTATTATTTTCTCCAGATATTTCTGGTCTCTTTTTGCCTAACCAATATTTCTTTGTTGTACCATTTTGGTAATTTAATTTTTTACTAATAGACATATTTTTTCTTGCTTCTTTAGAAAAATGCTTTCCTTTTATCCAAGATATATGACCTTTTTTGAAACTAGTAGCAGGATTTATAAACCTACCCAAGAGTTTTCTTCTTATTTTTTCTCTAGTTTCCAATGAAACCGAATGTCCCATTTGTGCTAAACTAATTCTTCTATTTATTTCTTCTTGAGTCATTTTATTTTTACTAAATAACTATTATTTACCCAACTAACCCAGGGGAACCAACCGGATGACTTCCAGATAGTGTAACTACAATCCACATTCTTATATTGATCTAGCAATTCTTTAGGCGAACAGCCCTCTTTCTTGAAGTGAACCGAGTTTACTTGGAAAATTCCTATATCTATCGTGCGGTTAGTGTTTACATTGATAGCGTCCTCTTTCATGTCGGATTCAGCTTTGGCAATCGCCAGGGCAGTTTGACATTGATAAATTCCAAACTTTTCGCAAATGTATTTCTCTATGGGAGTATCTATCTCGTCCGGATAGGAAAATACTATCTCTTGCGGTTTCCTTTTGACTACTTCAAATGGGGCTTTTACTTCTACTTTTAAGACTTGGTTAAACTTAATTTGATAAGTGTTGAACCAGTTAGCAATAGTTTGGAAGCCAAAGTATCCAGCTATAACAGCCATTAAGAGTAACAGGATTAAGATAGATATTTTAGTATTTTTTTTAAGTTTCATGTTTCGTTTAATTCTCCATAATTACTTTTTATGGATGCTTACGTTCTTTAGCCAAATTCTGATTTTTATTTTCAGCACTTCATTTATCACATTTATAGATTTTCATGTAACGATTAGGTCGTGGAATATCTTTTGAATTAGGTCTAGAAACACCTCTTGATCTTTTTCCATCTTTACTTCCATGACATCTTACACATAAAGTCATAAGATTATTTGGATTATTATTTTTCTCTTTTGAGTTATAACCTTTTCCATCTATATGATCTACAGTTAAATTACGACTAAAAATAAGTATATGTTGCTCATTTGTCATACCACATCTTCTACAAGAATACCCATCTCTTTCTAAAATTTGTTGCCTCATACCTCCGTAATATCGTCTATCCCACCATTTTATAAAATAAGCTCGAGTAATCCTTTGTAATTAGGGAATAGCAATTTATAGCAAGATGCGCAAACATTTTTCTTATTAACCAAAAAGGCTAAATGCACCTTTTTATGGCATTTTGAACATTGATATATATATGGTTTAGTAAAGGCGACCATAAATCAATCTCCTCCTTCCGTCCGAGAGGAGGAGATTTTCAAAGTTTCACTTGGCAATTCTATATCCTCTATATCCTCACTACTTTTAATTCCCTGATAAATATAATTTACATAAAGTTCAGCCTCTAAAATAATAGTATCTGGATCGGTTTCATGTCCATTGTGGTTTCGGGTAGCTGAATGTAAAGCTGATTCCCGGGCAATACGCAAATCCTTATCCTCCCATACTTTCGGATTTATCTTCGGTTCTATAACTGGTTCCCTGGTTTCTACCCCTTTTTGAGGGGTTACAGGGGCTTCTAGGCTTTGTTTAAATTCTTCTGGCGTTTTAGGGTTTTGGTTTTCTTCTATCCAGTTAAAAGCACTACACTTTAAACATTTAGTGTATTTCCTGCCTTTATTTTTAGGGTCCTTGTAACCGGAAGCGATTTTAATCTCAAGTATTTGGTCACATCCCTCGGTTTTACAGACTATTTTTTCCATTATTCCTCCGGTTCTCCTTCCGGAATAATCCCTAATTCAAAAGCCTCGTAACAAACAGGGCAACCTTCAGGATTATTCTCATGGTAATCCTCATCCAACTTTTTATACCATTTTTCAAGTATCCTTTTTTGGTTTTCAAATTCTATTGTTTCTAAGTTCCTTTTAGTTAAGCTCATAAATAAGCCTCCGGATCATAGCAACTTGCCACCATTTCCCTATAATCCGCAATATCTATGTGTTCTCTTCTGGCTTCCCTAACCTGGTCTACCAATCCCAGAGCTTTAATTCTTACTTTCTCGTCAATTTCCATCCAACTGGTAACTTCGTAAGGTTCCCTGCCAGTATGCAAAGCTTTGGCTATAAGTCTTAAGGCTTCAACTAAGTTATCTTCGTTCATATTTTCTCCTTAAACAGCGTTTCTATTGCTTCCCTAATAAGGTCAGCTTTTGATTTCATGGATACATCAGAGAGTTTTTGAAGCATGTGGTTTTGGCGTTCAGATATTCTTGTGTGAATAGCAACTAACTTTTGTTTCATACTACCATATTATACCATAAAAGATACCTTGTCAATACCCCAAAATAGGATAGAACTATAGCAAAATTAAGACAATATTTAATTTGCTAATCGCAAATTCGCTTTTTTTATTTAATATTTAACTCCGGAGGCCATATCCAAGAGTCCCTAATTGGGCTTATTCGGTATTGTTTTCTAAACGGCGGTTTCTCTCGCCGACAATATAACCTTATCTCTCCGCTAGTGTCTCTTGTTATCCCATCTAGCGGGCGGAAGCGTTAAAGGTCTTTACCTACACCGCCTACAAGTCAACTCCGTATGGTTGATCCTGTCATCCTTGCTTTCCAACTCTCATAATTTATAGTCTTGAGGACTCAGCCGTTGGACATGCCTGTTGGTGACTGTTCAAAATTGCCAATATGTTAAACAATAACTTAATGCTTTTTCTTTAGATAATAAAAACCCTTTAGAAGTAGCTGCCTTGTTTTCCCTTACTTCAACCATTTCCATTTCAAGCATACTTTTAAGTTGTTTTTTGCTAAAACAAAATGCTTCGTTATAATTTCCTATTAAATAGAGCCAAGAGTTATCGTTTTTATTTATCCCTGAATCTATCCAGTCTGGGTTAGTGGTAAACCTTTTTTCGGCTATCTCTATCCATAAATTTCCGGTCATTTCTAAAATATCATCAAATTTTATTTCCACACCGAATTTAGTTTCACCTATATCATACTGCTCTGACGCAGTTTTATAGTCTACTAAACCAAAATACTCACATATAAACTTTTGAAAAGCCATACCTTTATCTATATAACTCTGATCTGCTTGGTATGTACTCATATTTCATTACCCCAACTTGTCCATTTTTCTCTTTTATTTCGGGCAAACATCTCAAGATATTTACCATTAGGATAAAGTGTTTCAATAATTTCGTAGAAAATAGGAGGTTTTTGAGAGTGTGTGTCAGTTCGCTCTTCAGTTACAACGCTGTCATATAACTTATTTACTTCCGGCATCATACTTCCTCTGGTGCAAACTAAAAGAAACTCATGTCTTACGGAGTTATAATGCCCCATGTTATGTTTAACCTTATCCCATACAAAAGAGGTTTTATATTCAAAGCCCCAAGCATTTATAACCGGCCAGCATTCATCTAATAATGGCGAGGTAACCCACATAAATAATACCGCATTATCTGCTACTGGGAGTTTAATTTGACAAAGTTCCTCAATAGTCATCGAAGAATAATGTTTTTCAGCACCACCGAACATTCTGGTATTCTGTTTATCCCCATAGTTCCATGGTGGGTCAGCATAAATAACATTAAATTCACCTTGAGGAAGTAAAACTATATCTTTTTTAGGTGCGGGTAGTAAAGCGATAATTTTTGTCCAACTTATATTCTTACCTGAGTTTTCCAAGGCCTTGGAAAACTCTTTATATTCCTCTGGTTTTGATATTCTCTCATAAAATTCTATTGCATAATAAAGTGTGCTTAATCCTTTACCTATCCCTATCTGTAAACTTTTCATAAATTTACCTTGGGTAGTTTGACCCCACTTCTTATAAATCGGGTCAGTGGTAATTCTCTCTCCTAATTGTTTATATGTATCAATTAATTCTTGTCGGGATCGAAATACACCCTCTGTTAAAATTGACTTGCAATCATCTACTAATAAATTAAATTCATCGGAGTTTTCCCAATCTTGTGTAGTTAAATTATCCATATTTAAATCCACCACCATACAACTAGGTTTTTGCACATAGTAAGTACCTTTTTAGGGGTAAGTATGGTGGTGGGCTTAGTAGGGTGAAAATTTTGTGTGCAAAAACCATATACAATACTTTTAAACCTTTTTTAAACTAAAGTAAAGTCCCTATATCTTGGAGCATTAATTTAAAACTATACAATAGGTTGTACCACGCTGATTAAAGTCAACTTACCAATAATCCTCCTCCGGTTGTTCCTGAGTTTCAATTGTTCTTATCCTAGCAGGCAATTTGGCTTCCTCTAGGGGTTCCCTGCGCATTAAGTCTCCGATTAGGCTCCTGATAACCACCACCGCCCCGAAAGCAAACCTGCGCTCAAGCGCATTGGGGCGCGCCAGCCTTTTCAGCCGGATATACCGCCTCTCGGCATGGATCAGCTTGCCTGTCTGCTCAAGCCTGTATGCCTTATCCCTTGTTTGGATTGCTTGTTCCTGTTCTGTCATTCAGCCTTTCTAAAACACTGGCTCTAGTAGCGCATCTTGCGATAGACTCCCAGACAAATACCTGGATTATGGGAGGTCCGGTATAAGTAAGGTACTTTCCCTCCACGTCACTCTCCGGTACCGCCTTACAAGTCCAGCCCGCGTGGAACTCCCCGCGGGAGTCTTGCTTCCAAAGGCAGATAGTACAATTTAAGGTTTCCTTACCCATTATATTCTAACTGCCTGTTTGGTTTTGAATCTCAAAAGAATATTCAAAACTGCTAATATCACAGCCTGTAAATCCACATCTATCACTAAATGTGTATTGTTAATAAGTTGCCAGCCTATTCCTGCTCCCGCCAAAACATTAAGCCAAATTGTCCAAGAACTAAAAATTGATTTTGCTTTCATTTAACCTCCTTTCTTAAATAATTTCTTCCAACTCCAGGGCTCCCTTAAAATTCTAAACCTCTTCTTTTCTATCTTTTCACCCAAACTTTGTGCTTCCTCTAAAATTGGTTCGACTGCCTGGACTACGCGATTGGATACTCTGTCAACGTGTTTATCCAGCACTTCCCTTAACCCTTCTACCGCTGTCTTTAAGTATGCCACTTCCATTCGCAAACTCTGCATGTCGCCAATCTCTTTGTCGGTATCCCTGATATGTAAATCAAGGTTCTCTTGGATCGAGGTAATCTTTTCATTTAATATTTTGTAGTCGGTATTCAAAGTCTTTTAATTACCAAATAGTTTGATAAGTGCTTCTAATTAAATCGGCTTCCGTAAAATCCCTGTATGCTTCTATCAATTCTTTTTTAGTCGTATATGTGCCGTCATTAAAAACTGTGGGGAGGTAAATGACCTTAATATATGCCTTGTCCCAAATCTTCATGCGTATTAGGTGAAAAAAACGTCTCAATACACCCGAATCGGTACTTAGTACCATCTTGCCTTTATACCATAGCTTTAATCGAAATCTAGGGGCTTGTTTTTTCATCTGAAATTCTTTTTAAACCAATCAACTATAGCTTGTAAAATAGGGGCAAGTTGGAAAGTCAGGCCTGGTGGCAGGGAAGTCTCATCTTGGGGCGTTTCCAGGGCATTGAGGGCGGTCAGGGTGGCTAATTTCTTGGTCAGGTCGGCTATGGTGGCGTTCCTTTCGCCTAACAACTTATTCACCAATTCTAAATCTGAAAGTTTGCCTCTAATTGCTTGTATCTCTAGTTTGCCAAACCTGCCAAGATCAATTATAGTCTGGTCATTCATTATAGTAATTGAGGTAATATTTAAAGGATTTGTTGAGTTCGCGATTGGTTGCGCGATTATTGCGGGATTCTTGGGTCTAAGCCAACCTAAGATTCTATAATAAGTGTGCTCTTGAACATGGCAGGGCGAACCTGTGGGATAGTTCTCGTCAAAGCTGGTAAACCTGTTTGAATTCCCCTCTATAAAGATGGCAATGTGGCCGTAAGTCCCGCCCCAGATAACCAGATCCCCCTCTTTTGGTACACCGGCAGGGGTATTGAGAATATAATCGTAGTTATCTCTCGCCTTAGACGGGAAATCCACCGCGTTCGTCCACTCAATTATAGGAAGGCCGAGGACATACTTGATATAGGCATTAGCAAGATCGACACATTGATTCTTGGCATCAGTGCCAGCGGTTTCTTTATATTCTCCGTTTAGAATCCCCATCAATTCAGAAAAGGTCATAAGCTAATTATACTACCTCCTATTCATTGCGTGTTCAGTTTCTATTGTTTGAACTTTTAAAGCAAGTTCCCCATATCTTGTTTCTACACTAGCATACTTTTTAAGTATTTCTTCCTGTCTGGCTATTACCGTATCTACTTTCTGGTTTAAGAGAGCAATGTCGCTTTGTAACTTAGCAAAAGCTAAAGTCATTATTACCAAACTGGTAATTATTGGGAAAATATTATTAAAAGTTAACCAAGTGATAGGTTTGTTGTTTTTCATAAATTAAAAGAATGCAAAAAATCCTCCTCCTGCTTCTGGTGCTGATGCAATAGAAGCTATCACTCCGCCTGTTGGCCCTCCTGTATTAAAAACAACCTGCAAAGATTGAGCGCCTGTTCCCACAACGCCATTACTGTCAAAAAAAGTATTTAAAATGGCACCTACCCTTTGTGTTCCCGTGCTAGAGAAAACAGAGTTTGAATTGCCAAAACAGGCAACCAACCAACAATTAGAAGCTACAACTGTAGTTGTCAGAGTTAAATCAGCTCCTGCTACGGTACCTGTGGCACTTGAATCTGGTTGTCCTGTTTGTAAAGCGCCTGTGTAAGAACAAGCACCGGAAGCAATGTTTGGAGGGGCACTGCTAAAACTTGCAACAACATTATTATTACCCGTTGCGGGATTTATTTTATAAAATAAATACTCATAATTTCCAGCACCATTTCTTTGGATTTTACCAACAAGGGTCATGGCAGCACCTGCATAAGTAACACCGGTTAAAAGATCAGTCCCTGTTGTAATTGTTATCCCTACCATTAAAATTAAGTTACTCCCTGCATTGGTATGTGCGTAAGTTAAAGAAGTAGCAACTCCACTATTATCACTAGCTGAGGTTGCACTATCAAAAGCTATCATAATTTATGTTTCCTGTCCTGACGCCCTCGCTATCAAATTTTATTCATATTTATATTATACCTCAGGCTTCTTGACCACTTGCTACCAAATCCCATTTTGAGTCTGTAGAATTATAAATAAAACCAAGGTATAAAGTTTTTGATAATACTGTTGTTGAAGGTAATGCTGTTCCCATTGCCCGATATATTGCATTCCAAGTCAAAGCCCTTGCTGTAGCATTATCTTTTATTCTTATAAGCAGTTTATTCGAGTTGGCTGGTGTTCCCGATGGAGCGGCAAAAGCTGCCGCCTGAGCAAGAGCTGTAACAGTAAAGAAATTCCTTAAACTTCCTCCTGTAGGTGTTGGTGTAGCTGAATCCGTTATAGTGCTTATTTCTTCAACTACATTAGTAGTTGCAATAAGTGTTTTATTAGTTAAAGTTTGGGTAAAATCTGCAAATACAAATGTATCGTTACCCGTCAAGAGGGGCAATGTTACTGTTCTATCTGCTGTAAGTTCTGATCCGGCAAAAATATACTGGTGGTCTAATGAAGTATCATTGATTTGAGGGGTTGTAAGTACAGGAGAAGTCATTGTTATCCCTGACTTCAAGGCACCTGTAGATTGAGTGAAAAGAGTATTAACTAAAGCATCAATTAAATCATTCCACATACCAGCCGTTAGAATTCCTTTAATTGAAACTCCTGAGGAATGCGCTTGTGCTGACCCACCCTCTAAGCCTCTATTAGCTAAAGGCGTAGTTAAATTTCCGCCTGAAACTCCTGTAGAATAAGCAAGTTCTTCCGTAGCAACTCCTTCGTCAATCAAAATCATTCCTTCACCTGCTACTGTAGCTGCCTGAAAATTGGTAGTTGAAGTCAACGGAGTAGTAGTCTGCGAATCAGTCATGGAAATAGAAGCAGTGGTAGACCCTGCATTCCCTATAGCCATTTTAAGTTCTGGTGCGGCTATAGTATTTGCCTCCTAACTAGATTATGCCCCCACTTAGGAGCTTTTTGCCCTTTTCTAAAACTAGTTTGATTCGCTTTATGTAATCCCATTTATTTCTTCCGTTTCTTCATAACATATCCTTTACCTTCTTTTGCCCAGCGTTTGGCTATACTAGGCTTTTTTGCAAACATAAACTTTCTTTGTTTAACCGATTTGAATGGCATTATTTATATCCCTTTCCTATAAAAAATGCGTCCCCTTTCAGGACGCTTGCCCTCGACATGAGGGATTAGCTAACCATTAACTTGTAACACTAAAGTTAGTTTATGTCAACTTAATTTTTTTAACTTTAGTAGATAGTTTCTTAGTTTTTGATAGTTTATACACTTTTATCTTTTTAGGTTTGATTGTTTTAACTTTAATGGTTTTAGCTTTAGGAATTTTTAGTTTAAGAGCCTTTATCCCTTTAAAGGATACTTTCTTAGGTTTTTTAGGCTTGGTAAACCCACCATAACTTCTATATTTTTCTAAACTTACCTTTAAATCTTCGATTTTATTCTGTATCCTAATTTTATCCACCTCATCAGTTAATTTCTTTTTGTAATCCTCAAGATATTTAACATAATCCTGAGTCATAGTTGTCCACTTTTGGTAATCATCAGCTCTTTTAAGTTGCTCGGCAATATAGGTATATTGAACATCTGTAAGTTCTTTTTCTTTAGCTAATTGTTGTTTTTCTAGAGTAGCAATTTTAGTTGTTTTGACCTCTCCGAATTCGTCTTGGTACATAAAATAATTACCCACTTTATATCCTAGCGTGTCTATTCCATCAACTTTCATAGTAGTTTGCATTTGTCCTGTAGGTTGTTGTCCACTATAAACTCCGCCACCTACCAGTGAAGCTTGTGGAAATTCACCAGCTTGCATTACTTTTCTTATCTCATCCCGCTGATTTTGTTCCTGTTGTGTTTGAACTTTAGATTGAACTAAAGCCTGTTGTTGTTCTAGCGGTACATTAGACTGCGGTTGTCTTGTTACTCCACTGATAATATCTTCTGCTATTCCTCCAACTGGTTTTAATTTAATGGTTGGTTTACCTGTAGATGTAGTCTCAATATTTGGTATTTGACTTCCATAGGTTTGAGCCGGAATACCTAATATTGCCGGTATTGTACCTAATAGTCCTATTGGGCCTTGCTCTTTGTATAAATCATAAGCATCAGCCAAAACCATAGGAATAAATCTATTTAAAGTTTCAGTTGTCACATTAAATGGTTGTCCTATGTTATTTGTTCCTCTTAAAGCACTAAAAATAAGGGATAAGGTTGGATGCTCTTTTGATTCAAAATACCTAGTCAATAAATCAAGCCGTGTTGGAGAATAAGGATTGCTTTCGTCTCCTAACATTATCTTTTTGCCTGTAGTTGAAGAAGTAGCATATCCTTTCCATAATCTAGCAAATAAAACTGCTAATTGTTGGAATGGACCATATAAATTAAATCGGGTATTGCCAAACTTAATCTTGCCAAAATCAGTACTGGTAGGATTCTCTCCAACTTCCCCTCCTGCTAATCTAGAAAGTTGTGTAATCAATGTTGTACCACCCAAATAAGAAAGCATGGTTAAAAGGGCTTCTCTTCTAACAGCTGGTGTTGATGTAATATAGAGTCTGGGATCTAATGTTTGAAAAGTAGCCATTAACTTTCTTGCTGAAAAAAGTCCTTGTCCTAATACTGGTACTATTCTCTCCATTTGGCCTAAATCTCCTCTTCCGGTAAAAATATTAACGAAATGTCCAGTATCTTTCAAAAACTTCGGATCTTTAATATCTCCGCCCATTCCCTTCTGTACATTCACCATATAATCAAAAACATCAGCTCTCATGCGATTAAGAAATCCTGTATAAGCTCTTCCGGTTGCTCTCACCAATCTTCCTAATCCAGGAATTTTCTCAGCTAAACTACCCATAAACTGTTCTTCCCTTTGTGAAACTATTGGTCCGACTTCAGTTAAACTTAATTTAGCTTGTTTCATTAAGGGATAAGTAGGACGGGAGGCAATTTCTTCTCCACTCATTCTAAATGCCTCTTCACTAGCAAAAAATCGGAGTTGTTGAACAAAGTTTTTAGCCGTTATAATTGGGTGCCTATATGCAAATTGGGCATTTTGCATCAAAGTTCCGGAAAAATCTCCTATCCCTGCCATAAATGATCTAGGAATGTTATACGTCTGTAATGCCAAATCACCTAATTTATTCATTAGAGGTCGTTTAGAAAGTAACGCTTCAGTAAAATCTTTACCAAATACCTGATAAAGTTTTGCTATTTCGCCTTTTGTGGGAACTCCACCACCTTCTTTACCCAATATTTTTGCTAATCCAACTTGTGCATTTATCTTTTCCCAATCATCCAAAAATTTATTTTCTTTAACCATATTGAATAACCTGTCTACACTTGGTTGGTCAAACTGTTGCCTAATAGCTTCATATTGTACTTTTGGTAATTCTCCTTTTAATGCCCCCAACTCTTGAAAGAACCCTTTTTCACCTGCCATTTTTTCTCTGGCACTCATAAGACGTGCTAGTTTTTCCCCTCTAGCTTTTATGTATAATTCTTCTTGTGTTCCCCTAATTGGTTCTGCTTCTTTTAAGCCTTGCGTAAGTCTTGTAATTAAATCCTGATCTGGTATACTTGTACCTAATGGAGGTTTTCCTGCACCACCTACTTGACCGACACCCGTTACTTTTACTACTGGTGGTTTGGATATTATTTGCCCTATTTTTGGCGTGGTGGGCTGTACCTCGAGCAAATCCTTACCTATGGGGATTGTTTGAACCTTTTTAACCCCTCCCTGTAGTCCTGAAGATGGTTTTTTAGTATATTTAATAGAAAGGCCTGGTTGAGGTAATTCCCTACTTAAATCATTAACATATACCGGAATATATGGATTACGCCCATGTTTTTCATTAAACTTTAATTGAAAATCCCATTGAGCTTTTGGCATTCCCGTAGGTTTAACTGGTAATTCTCCTGCTACCCATCTCCCTTGTGCATCTCTCAACTGTTTTTCAACTTGGGGAGATTTAAAGATATATTTCTTAAGTAATGCTCCCGCTCCACTTAATCCACCGCCTAAAATACCTCCTGCCACTACACCTGTCCCTGTACCTAATACTACTTTCCCTAATTGTTTTACTACACTATCATATTCCCCCTCTCTAAGCCCCTCTAAGCCCCCAAAAGCTCCTCCATATACCCCACCTGTCTTTGCACCCTGAATTATTGACTGTTTAACTCCTTGTTTTACTACTTGCTTAACTCCCTGTTTGACAATTTCCTTACCAACTCCAAGCCCTCCAAACATTAATGGCGCTTCTGCTATTGAGGCTATATCTGCTGCCCCTTGCTGAAAAGTCCTGGCTGCTGGAAATTTAGCCATTCCCGCTACTGCATTAAGAGGAGTATTAACTATTCCTTGTCCTATCTCCCCTAAAATTCTATAATATAGATTCTGGATATTTTGGGCTATATTTAATCTGGGAACTGTTTGTTCTACCTGTTGCCTATATTGCAAGGCTTGCGGTTGAGACATTTGAGTAACTGCCTTTACTTGAGCTATCGGATTAAACCTACCTTGAGTAGAACTAAAATTCTGATTCATAAACTGTGGAACTTGTGGCGCTACTCGTTGTATTAATCCTCCACTTTGAGCTAAATTCCTAGCTGGTTGGGTAAATTGTTGAACTTGTTGACCTACATTACCCAACGTTTGGGAAACAGGTTTAAGAATATCTAAATATTTATTCTTTAAATTATCAAGTAGTGTTGGCACATTATTTTTCTCTATACTCCCGTTAAAGTTTTCCTTTTATTCGGGTCTTCGTAAATAGCTGCTGTCTGGCGTGTTTGAGTAGGATTAACCAATCCCAGAGCTTGAAAAGCCTGTTGATTATATTGAGGATTTTGATAATTCATAGCTCCTGCCAAACTTGCAGCAAATTGCTGTTTCTGTAATTGGGCTTGATTTTGGTAGTTCATAACTGCCTGGGAAATTTCTGCCATACGTTGGGATAGAGCTGCATTAGCTGCCTGTAAAGCATCATTCCTCTGTCTATCATTAAACCTTAAGTCAGTCTGGATTTTATTTACCAAATCATTATAATTTTGAACAATAGAATTTTTAACTTGTGTTGCTTCTGCTACTTTTTGGTTTACAAAATCATCTAATTCTGTAGTTTTCTGGACTAGGAATTGGCCTAATTGCGCTCTTTGTTCATCAAACTGGTTTAATGGTTTGGCTAAAATTTGTCCTGCTGCGGATGAATTTAAGATACCTAAAGCTCTAAGCACATTCCTATTTTGGCCTTGTACATTCCTGGCTGTTGATCCGGCTTGATTAATCTGTTGTTGGGTATTTGTTGCTAAATTGGTTTTGGAAGTTCCTACTTGTCTCCGTACATCTCCCAATCCTAATTCAACCTGACCTAATGCCTGTTCTTTTTGGGTTCCTAATGGTCCTAATTGTCCTTCAAGTTGTGCTTTGGAGTAATCAAACTGGGTATTAAGCCTTTGATTTTCAGCTTGGGCAGTTACATTAGCTGCATCTATTGATCTTTGAATATCCTCTTGATTAAGTCTATTCCAATCAGGATTTCCACCTCCAGGATTATTTGCAGTAGGCCCAGCCCCGCTTTGACCAGTAGAAGTAGGTAACTGAGGTCCATAAGGACCTATTGCATTACCTGTAGTTCCTAATCCTTGAGAACCAGGAATAATCTGTTGTGAACCTGTAGAAGCCCCCAAAATACCTGATGATGGAATATCATAAACTGGTAAATTTGAAGTAGATGGTTGTTGTTGAGGGATATAATTAGGATTAGCTGTACCCACTCCTAATCTTTCAGTAATACCGAAATCAGGTAAATTTATTCCAAATAAATTCCATTGTCCTTGTGCTGGCATATATTTTAAGCAATAAAAAAGCCCCCATTTTCTGGGAGCTGCCTGTTATTTACAGGATTGCTTTCACCTATCTTTTAGCACTTAAATTAGTTTATGTCAATACTACACACTGACAATATCGGTGCTAACTCGAAATTGGTCACTTTTGGCTTTTGCCCTCATTCCGGCAGATAATAATACAAACGAAGAAACCGAGTTATTATCAAACCGAAGTTGAAATGTTTTACCGTTCTGGATATTTACATTTTTAAGTGTTCTTAAAAGTAGTTGGTCTGAACCTAAGACACCTGCACCATAAGCTGTTTTGAATAAAAAGGATTGAAAGACATAATGAGCAAAGTTAATACTTGGTTGTATACTACTAATGGGGGCAGAGTATGAAGTTTCTACCCCATCCTTAACCACCGCCAGAGTAATTGATCCTGTAGGAGTCCGTAATACCACATCAATATCCTTAAGCGTCTTATATCTATCTATATGTGATTTAGGGGCAAATGAATCTCCTTTAAGATAGAAGTAGCCATTGATGGCAACTCCGAAATCATCCGTACCTGTTAAGATTTCTTTAACATAGCCTGAGGCATCATCACCATATAAATAATGTACTATTCCGTCAGTCCCGATGAATTTAGTCCAACAATTAGCATGAATATTGGTCCACTTGTAAAAACCTAATCTTTCCCGGTCATAAACAATAGCCGAGGTATTGGTGGTACTACCACTTGGGGTATAGGAGAGAATATATAAGTTTTTATCCGAATCCGTAGTGTAGACTGCTGAGGCATTTTGAACATACGCCGGATCAATGGATTGCATAACTGATCTGACTCTGGCTGAGAGTTCATTGGTTCTTAAGACATCAAAGGCGAATCCGGCCTCATTACCGATAGTAAATAATCCCCGTCTTGATAGAAAGAAAATATCATTTTCTACTGCCACAATACTACGAGGGGCGATACAACCCACCGAAGGATTAACTTGGTTGATCTGTGGAAGTCCTGCCGAAGTAAAGGAAAACTGGTAAATAGATTCCTCTTTAAAAATCAATACATTATCCTTAAACACTTTAAGTCCTGTTATTTCCTGTCCATCATTTTTATTGATGTCTATAAACCCGCCTGAGCCATTTTCATCCGAGGAAAAGTTATTGATTAAATCCCCTCCCCGTGAGTAGTACAATCTGGAAGGGTTACCCGAAATCCCTGCCATAAAAAGTGAATCTTTATATACTTCAATAATTGAACCAATCGGCCCACCAGTGGTATTTTCTTCAGGGGGGATAACTACTTCAAAAGGGGTATCCGCTCCAGTGTCCGCATAACCTGTTGTCCCTGATCCATTGCCTTCAACATATTTGATAAAAAACCACTGTCCGTCTTTATTTCCATAGACGTTATACCCAATAGCTGAAGTAACCGCTGTCCAAGTAATAGTCATATAAATGGAAGAAGTTAAAGTAGCCTGGTTTAAGGTGGCTGTGCCTGCTGTTGAGGCTGTAGTTTCACCTACAGCAGTTACAGCAGTTATTTTATATGAAAAGGTATAAGTCCCTGTCCCTCCACCCGTACGGGTCACTGTAGGTGCTGAAGGGGCTGAGATGGCTGTAAATACCGTTATATCGGTCCCATTGTAGTAAGATAGTGCATCCGTGCCGTTACAAAGGTACATCCGGTCATAGGCCATGACTCCATTAGTATTTAATCCAGTGGTATAAGTTTTACCTGTAATTAAAGTCCAAGTAGTAGCATTGGTATATTTATATAATCCAGTGGCTGTTGACCTTAAAAGTGTTTTAGTCCCGTCTGATTTATAGTAAGAAAAAAGTCCTATTACCCTTGATCCTGTAGTAGCTCCGTAATATGCCTGTCCATCCCGGGGACATTTAATCTTACCATCCTCAATCAACTCACAATCCACCATCTCCGCTACTTCGTTATCTTTGATCTGGGTGGCGGAAACTAAAGTGTTTAAACCGCGAATCCAAGATTCCTGCCTAGATTGTAGGAGATTTTCTTCCTTAATATTGACATCATAGTTACGCATTTAATAATTTCCGATCCCCCTATTTCAGCCGGTATTTTCGGTTGCTTTCATAGAATACGTCTGTCCAACTGCGGGAGCATTTTCTCTACCCATCAATTCACCGATTAAATCCTCTGCTGCTTTAAGTTCCAATTGTTCCTTTTGAAGTTCATCCTCAGAATGGTAAAGCCGTGCTAGGGCTAAATGGGTAATAATATCGGAGTTTTCACATAAGACCAATTCAGTAGTTAAAGTCCTGGTGGGAGGGATAAAATACCATGAGCCAGTTATAGCATCTCCTGATGCGGGGACTGGATTTATCTTTACTTTCCATAAGTCATTAGCTTGGTCATAGTATTCATAAGCAATTCTATCTGAATTATTGTTATTATACCTGACTTTATAGTCTGCAAAATCTAAAACCTCAATTCTATCCGATTCCAATGTTCCACCAACAAATACCTCACAAAGTCCTTTCATCCGCATGGGATAAGTAGCAGATCCTATGGTAAAAGTAGAGGTAACAGCATCCCCTGTACCTATAGACTGATCTTTAATTAAATGAATCCTGAAAAACATCCGTCTTGCAAGTTCTTGTTCGGCTCCAGAGATAAAACGGATGCGATTAGCGGAAGTATCTGAACTACTTTCCCCTCTAAGGTCACTTATCTTTTGACAAATGCTGCTCACAAGAGTATTGCTTAAAGTTGTCATACATAGTTATCAAGCTGACGGACTGATACTTGGCGATATAGATGGCGATATTGATTTAGATGGACTAACAGAAGGAGATACTGAGGCTGAAGGTGATCTGGATGGACTAACTGAAGGTGAAACTGATGGACTCTCAGATGGCGATACGGAAGCTGACGGGCTGACGCTAGGGCTAACTGAGGGACTAACCGAGGCAGAAGGTGATACTGACGGAGATACTGAAGGTGATATTGACGGGCTAAGTGAGGGGCTAATGCTAGGCGATAATGAAGCAGACGGGCTGACAGAAGGGCTAATACTTGGTGATAACGAAGCTGATGGGCTAACAGAAGACGATGGTGACACTGAAGGACTCTCAGACGGCGATATTGATTTAGACGGGCTGACTGAAGGAGATATTGAAGCTGAAGGTGATCTGGAAGGACTGACTGAGGGTGAAATGGATGGTGATGGAGAGACAGAGGCACTTGGGCTGGCTGATGGGCTAATAGATGGCGATAATGAAGCTGATGGGCTAGTTGAAGCTGAAGCACTGGTAGCTGCATCCGGTACAACTGCTGTTACAACTGCACCCAATTTAGTATATTCAGTTACTACCCATCCTGCTGTAGTACCCATATTAACTACTCTTAAAACATTGGTAGCAGTAACTACATATTCATTATCCCCACCACAATCCACATTGTTTATTTTTGTATTGCTTCCAAAAGGAGTCCGCATCTCACAATCTGCTACACCGGCTACAATGATAATTTCATATCCTACTTCAACATCTGCTATTGGGGGAAGTGTAAAAAAATCTGTAACACCGGAATCATTAGCAGCTAAAGTCACTGTTTGGATTGTCGCAAGGATCGCATTACCCGATGTGTAATCACGCTCCGGTGTAATTGACTGGGGTGTAGTATTATATCCGCTTACTTCTAATCCGCCTATATAGAGTCTACTCATATTTTTCTAATAAAAAAGCCCGCATTTCTGCGAGCTGCTCCGCCATTGGCGGAGATCACTTATTATCCTTTTAAACTAAAAATCATTATATGTCAAGGGTTTAATTAAAGTTGCAAATAAATATTTCCAGCAATCCATTTAGCAAACTTTCCTTTATTAACAATAAATATTAAATCAAAACCAGGTGGGGCTGAAGGACTTGGAGAAATAGATGGGGAAATACTCGGGCTAATACTGGCGCTAGGACTTACTGAAGACGAGATAGATGGTGATATAGATGGGCTAACTGATGGAGATTTAGAAGGACTAACACTTAGTGAAACACTAGCTGAAGGGCTTTGACTAGGAGAAACACTTGGACTAATGGAGGGACTTATACTAGGAGAGACTGATGCCGATGGCGAAACAGAGGGTGAAACACTTGGAGATATACTAGGACTAATACTGGCTGATGGGGATTCTGAAGGTGATACCGAAGGAGAAATTGAAGGGCTAACACTAGCAGACGGACTTATACTAGGCGAAACACTAGCGCTGGGTGAGATAGAAGGTGATTCTGATGGACTTACCGATGGTGATACGCTTGCACTTGGAGAAACTGATGGAGAAACTGAGGGAGAGATACTAGGGGAAAAAGAAGCACTAGGTGAAATCGAAGGACTCTCAGAAGGTGAGATTGATGGACTAACGCTAGCACTAGGACTTACAGATGGAGAAACAGAAGGACTAATAGAAGGACTCACTGATGCAGATGGAGAAACGCTTGCACTAGGTGAGACACTCGGTGAAACAGATGGGCTCACAGAAAGTGATATTGACGGAGAAATACTTGGGGAAATGCTGGCAGATGGAGACACACTAGGAGAAATAGATGGACTGATTGAGGGAGAAATGCTAGGGGATACTGATGGGGATACACTAGCTGAAGGTGAAATACTGGGTGACACACTAGGACTCACCGAAGGTGAGATAGATGCACTAGGACTCTGAGATGGGGAAACGGATGGAGAAACACTAGCAGATGGAGAAATTGATGGAGACTCACTTGGTGATATGGAAGGAGAAATGCTAGCAGAAGGAGAGATGGAAGGACTGATGCTGGGACTTACAGAAGGACTCACGCTGGCGGAAGGCGAGATTGAGGGTGATTCTGAGGGGCTTATACTAGGACTAATACTTGGGCTGACTGAAGCTGAAGGTGACATACTTGGTGAAACCGAAGGACTGATTGAAGGAGAGATACTAGGGGAAATACTAGCAGATGGACTAACTGATGCAGAAGGAGACTGCGAAGGTGAAACTGAAGGGCTAATAGATGGACTAGCAGAACTTCCCCCCCCTGCTGTATAGGTGCAGTAGATAGAAGACATTGCTGATAGAGGATATGCTAATACAATAGTCGAACCTAAATAATTATCTTGATCATTTTTTTGTTGATTTACATCACCAGCATCGTGATATAAGAGAAAAGAACCAGTTCCTGCCCCATAAGCACACGCAACTGATAACCAATAATCAATTGCTGTAATTGTTGGATTAACACTAAATGTAAAATCTTTCCAAGCCGCAGTTGAAGTTATAGTTGTTTCATTAGTCCCCCCATTTGTAATTAAAGTTCCATTGTTAACATCAACATAGGTATAAATACCTGTCTTTCCTTGAGCATTAGAAGTTGTTTTTTTAACATAGGCGCTGATTAATGTTGCTGTTCCAGCAACTCCCGTATATTTAGTTGCAACTGTTATCCCAGGATCCTGAAAAGACATTGTCCAATTATTTGAACTTGCACCTGCACTCGTATACCCAAACGTAGGGTCAATTATTATTGGATAAACTGCCTCATCTAAAAAGTCTTGAGGAATAATAACCGTGAGTATTCCGTTTTCAATGTACAAGTCTCCCCAAACTTCTGTTCCTGCTGAATCAATTATCTTGGGTCTGAAGATATGTCCGACTTTTCCGCATTTGTATTCCTTACCACCTACCCAATTAGTCTTGTTTTTCGAAGCATAAACCGCATAACTACCAATTACATTTTCAGGTCTAAAAGCTCCTTCATTTATTTCTTTTTGGGTAAGCGGTGGTTGGTAGAAATACTCAACATCTTTATCAACTAAGGTAAATTCAATGACATTACTTGAGGGTTTTTCCTTTAAGATAACTTCAAATTCTCTCGCTCCCTCTGGATGTTCCTTAGAAATCCCTAAATCATAAAAGTGTGCCTCAATTTTCTCCCCTTGCCACTTTATTTTCTCGCCTTCAACCGTAATCGTTGGATTGACTTCGTTGTGAACCAACCGAAGAGAGCAGTTGACTTCATTTGACCATCTCTCTATTTTCATCTGGGGCTTGAAGTCAGGTTGTTTATCATCTCCAATGACCACTTTTATTTCATCCCTAAGGTCGGCTTTTACTTGTTCAACCCATGTAGTTGTATTTATTTTCTGTATCATATATAATAGATTAACCTCAAATTATAATAACTATGCCTATAGGTAATATTATAGTTTGTTTTCTGGGAATCTTTATCATAAAAAACCACCCTTCTCAAGTGGCTTGCTCCTTAATTTTAGGAGATATGCACTTTTTCTATATCACTTTTTAGACTTTGGGTAAAGTAATACTTGTACTTCTATACCATTTATGTTAAAATGGGGTACATGTACAGTGATACATTCAAAGCAGAAGGCATTGTCAAATCTGTAATACGATTTGGGCTAGAGAACATTATAGAAAGATTCATAATTTAACCCCAGATAAGTTTAAGGTTTAAATTCTGTTTCCTCTAATTTTTTAATGTCTTCTTCAGACCATCCTGGCGGATTAAAACGCTTAACAAGCCACGAGACTGAATAAATTTGTTTAGGGTGGCCCTTTTCCCAAAACAGATCTCTAACATTTTTCTTTACTCGTTCTTGATCGCTACCAGACACGGGCCAGGGAAATTTTAGAACATCGTTAGTCCTAAAGAGGTGAGCGTACCAAGTGTTGTGATTAGTTAGGACACGGCCACCTGAAAGCCATGTAGCACAAGAAACCTGAATCCCTTGTCCGCCCCAATTCCCCAGCGCTTCATCCCCTAGTTGTAACTTCCAATAATTTTCCCTTGTACTCATAAAACATGATCCCGAAATACTCATGGTTTCTGTCAATCCTTTTTCTGCTTTATCCTTAATATATTCTGGACGTTTTGTATATTCATTAAAATACTTAAATTGTGGTACAGAATTAAAACAATATGAAGTAGAATGGGGTTTTTCTTTGGCTATCCATACCATTTTCCGCCTGAATTTATCCTCTCTCCCGCACTCACAAGTTTTGGGGACATTGGCCTGATAATACCTTTTACCGCAATGGTAACATTTCCAGTCAAAAGCCCACAGATTCCGCATAACAGGCAACATTGTCACATTTTCATCTTCCTTAAAAGCCTCAATCATCTTTCTATCAAATCCTTTGTCAAAAGCAACATGAGCATCTACTTTCATCACAAACTTAGCTTTAGATAATTTGCAAGCTATATTTTGAGCTGCACGTTGACCTATGCTTTCAGGAACATAGATAATATTCACTCTTTCATTTTGGGGAATCGGTGGATCAGACCATTGACCGTCTAACGTAACAATGATCTCAGTATCGGCTTCAATGTTTTTTAAAATATCGTCTACTGTATTCTTCAAAAACATTTCCGATCTAGCTGGTATAAGTATTGATAGGTCTTTCATATTTTAATCTCCAATCTTTCATTAAAAAACTCATTAATGGCGTTTTTTAACTCTGATCTATATTTATTAAGGGCTTTTACCTTTTCTAGATCATTACCATAATCCATCAAGGCAAATATCTTGCAATTAACTATACTCAGCTCGTCTACTAATTCAGCGATGGTTTTTAGCATAATTGTTGATAAAGTTTAGCAATCTTACTAATATGATATTTCTCAGCCTCTTTAATTAACCTATCTGCATCCCATCCATTCCTTAATTCCTCTATATCTTGGAAGTAAAATCCTTCAACTTCCCTATAGCCAATTCTTTTAGGTGAGACAGTCGGAATCCCAAAAGACATGGCATTTATTATTTTAGTTGGGTGGTATAAGGGAACATTTTTGACGTTACCAATAACCTGAATATCTATCTTTTTGTAAAAATCAATTATATCCTGTCGGGTTTTAAAACTATCCAAGTAAATGAACTTAAAACCCTTTACTTTTATTTTCTGGGAAGCACCCACATATCCGCAGGTAGTTATTTCTTTTCTTATCCTTACAATCCTGTCAAAATTTACATGATGGTGGGGGATATAAACTATCTCATTTTTAAGTATGCTTTTAAGAAAATCGCAATGGGATAAGGACATAGCAATCACCTTAACTTTTGGTCTAGTCTTTAACCAATCTACCATCCATTCATCATCTAAAACATCCACATAATCACCGTCTTTTATCTGGTAATATCTACAACCTTTAACATAAATACAAACGCCTTCAGGTTCTTTTGGATTTAATTTAGCCCCTAGATATTTGGCTATTTCTTCTCCCCTGATCCGCGATGATACTCTTTGCAAACGCCAACTTTCTTTTTTATCCATAGGCCCTAAAAAATATGTAGGTTTGGCAAAAATCGAGATCATATATTTAATATTTGACTGAACGGTAAGAAGGTGATATACTTATCAATATGAAGTCTAATCAATTCCTGGAGATTAAAAATATATCTTCTGATTTTTTTAGAGAAATTGCCTCTAAAATAGAATTTAACCATTCTCAAATAAATGAATGTTGGATTTGGAAAGGAGCTACTAAAAAAGGTTATGGCTATCTTAGAATAAATAACGAACAACAATCTCTTCATAGAATAATGTATGCTTGGTTTATCGAAAAAATACCCAAAGGTTGGAACCCTGAGCAACAAATTGACCATCTCTGTAATAATCGTCTTTGTTGTAATCCAAAACATCTCCAACTCACTACTCAAAAAGTTAATATACTTAGAGGTAGCGGCCCAACTGCTATAAATAAACTGAAGACACATTGTTTGAATGGACATCTTCTTCCAAAAGAAAACAATAGGTCTGACGGAGGAAGAAGATGTCTTATTTGCAGAAGACAAATGGATAAAATATATAATCAAAAAAGAAATAAATTTCATGGTAAATCAGGATAAAGATTTTTTAGCCATTCACTGAAACGACCCTTGGAAATTCCAGGCCATCCTGGGGTGTGGTCTGATTCAGTCCATCCCCTACGGCCTGCTTCATTCCTGAATTGGTCTTTAGTCATTCTTACTCTGGTCAAAGTATCAGGATGCCTAATATCTACATTAGGAACTTCAGACATATAAACACCGTAGTGTTTCCCTTTCTGTTCTTCCGGTGGAATCCCTCTGGGCGGGGAAATACCCCATCTGCTATGGAAACGGTCTGCATTAGTTTCCATAGCTCGTTTAATATGTTTCATTAAAGGTTCTCTTAAAGCACACAACATGGAAGTATCATTATGAAGATAAGTTACAGTTTTACCTGTTTCTGAATTAACGTGCCATTGGTTGCGGTTATAGTAAAAATGATCCTCCCGTTCAGGAGTAAAATCAAAATGTGATGGGTGGTATAAAACATCATGTTCAATCAGGAAGATAACATCAGTCTCGCACTGTCTTAAACCTTCATATATTTGTTTATACATTGAAGGTAGAGAACTTTCCAGTTCCATAACAGTATTGATCCCAAAGTTAATCGGTTTCTGGGAAATGGAATAGATCGGGAACCCCCACTGCTCCATACACTTGTTAAGTTGCTTTTGACAAGCTAAAAATATATTTTCAGCAGGCTTATTATTTGTGTAGTATACACATCCTTTTTTCATAGTTTAAATTTTTGTAAACCACCATTGTGCAACCGGATAAGGATCGCCAAATGCCGGTCTGTATATATTAAGAGCTTTCGGATTATGTGCTTCACAATACGCGTTAACCGCCCCCATCACATTTCCACGCCTCATAATGTAATAATCGTCACCTGATACAATTCCACCCACTTTCACCCGTTTTGTCCACTCTATAAGGTCAAGCATTACATAGTCAAACGTGTGGGCTCCATCAATATAAACAAAATCTATAGAATTAGGTGGTATATCCCGTACTGCTTCATAACTTAATTTACGCACTATTTCCACTTGTGGATATTTCTCTAATCGGTTTTTAGCTTTTTCGTAATAATGCTGTTGAGCATCCTTACCATAGATTGCCGAAGTCGGATCTTCTACCACCACATCCCACGGATCAACAGCAAGTAGCTTTTCTAATGTGGGTATGTTTAGGCATAACAATTCAGTATAATCCCCTGCCCTGACGCCTATCTCTGCCCCTGTCTTAAAATTAAGGGCAGCGAACACTTTAGCCAAATCAAGACGGTTTCTTTTTCTAACTACAATATTCATGTTCTAAGGTTTTATAAACCACCAGCTAGGACACTTATCACTTTTATTAACTGCACCCTCCTTACCTGTTAAATAAAGATCTAGCTTATGGAGCCTGACATAATCATCAACAGCTTCCTTGACATTTATATCAAACTTATGGCGGTAATCACCTGGTGCAATATAGTCATGGCCTGATACTATCCCTCCAGATTTTACCCTACGAGCATATAGGATTATGTCTGTCATTACATAATCATATGAATGGTCTGCATCTATATACACAAAGTCTAGTGAATTGTAAGGAATATCTTGTACCGCTATCTCACTAAACTTCTCAATTAAAGTAAAATCCCTACCTCTTACTCTACCTTCCATCATTCTTCTATTACGTTCATATCTTGGTTCTGTTTTGTGGCGGGTTGAGGATGGCTGGTCTCCGAAGGCTTCCACACCAATCAGTTTTAACCCTGGAATTTGCCTAAACATCTCTCTGGCGTTTCGGCCTCTAAATACTCCCACCTCACAACCCAGTTTAAATCCAAGCTTGGCAAAATGCTTATAGAGATCTTTTCTTAACCAACCTACCATTCTTTGAGTCATATTATTACATTAGGCCAAACATCATTCAACTTCACAAAAAACCAAGAAGGGTAATAATCTCCACTAAGTCTTGAGGAATGTGCGTCGTGATCTTCATCGGTAATATAGAATTTAATCCCATGTACGTTTGTGTAGTCTTTTACCGCTTGCATTACTTTCTCCCTCCGTTTACCCTTTTCATAAAAGTAATCATGCCCGCTTATAATCCCATCTTTACGGAGTTTCCTGCCCCAAAGAATAATATCCTGCATAGTAAAATCATAAGAATGATCTGCATCTAAGTAGACAAAATCTAGGGAATAATCCTCAATATCATGAATCGCATCTTCAGTGAATTTCTCTATTGCAATATAATTTCTTCCCTTCATTCGTTCAAGACATTGTCTCTTCCATTCACTTATAGCTTTAGGATTCCAATGTCTTTTTGCAGCATGATAGGCATAACTACATTGAGGGTGCTGTTTATATGAATCAACTCCATATAGTTTCAAATTTGGGATATTCTCATACATAACTATGGCATTTTTACCTTTCTCTATCCCAGTTTCCAAACCAACAGTAAATCCTAATTCTCCAAATAACTTATACATTTCAGGACGTTCAATGCCTTTTAGTCTTTTGGGGTTCTCTGTGTGCGATCCAAACTTTTCTTCTAAATATGCAGTCGTATTCATACTATAGTAAAATTCGGCAAAGGGATGATAAACTTCGACTTAATTCCCTGTGCCTTCCAATTCTTAATTATGTAATCGCTATAATGCCAGGCAAGGATAAGAATATAATCCGGTTCTTCTTTTAAAATAATCTCATTACTCACTATTGGGTTATGAGTTCCTGGTATGTACTTACCTACCTTTTCCGTACCTGGCAACTGAGAAATATAAGGTACAATATGTGTATCACAATTATAGTAGTTAAGCAACACAACTCCTCTAGTCGGACACGAATCGGCTACCAAACTTAAACCTTTATTTTTAATTTCCTGAACCAAATCCAGGAATTTCTGTTTTTGTTTAATAACCCTCTTTTGAAATTTCAGCCATTCTTTCGGATCAAATAGTCCTGCATCTTCTTCTACTTTAAGTAACTTATTCACATTGGAACTAATAGGGTGTTTGCCTTTCCAGCCCGCAGATACTTTTACGCTACCTTCACGGGTAAGAATCCTCTCAGCATCAAAAACTTCCATACCATAATAAGGAAACAACTTAACCAATGACTTTAAACTATAAATCCGGATGTGGTCATGGTATATCTCATCAAATTGATTACCCTCAAAAATATCAAGAAGGTACTGACTTTCGGTTACAACTGCCCCATCTTTATCGAGTAATGCAACAAGACCATCCATCACTTCTCCTAATGTTGCCATATGAGCAAAGACATTGGTAAAAGTAATAATCTTTGCTTTCCCATACTTCTTAACAATACTTTCTGCTACAAGTTGATTAAAAAACTTTTGGATAGTCTTAATGCCATCCTTGTTTGCTACCTTTGCCATATTTGTCGGTTCTACCCCCAAAATTTTCATACCTTTAAAAAACGACAACAAAGTGCCATCGTTAGATCCTACATCAATCACTAATGAATTAGGTTTTAGTTTATTCTTTAATACAATGTCGTCTGCTAATCTCTCCAAATGTTCTCTAAGCGGAACCGATATACCTGGTCTATAGGGATAATCAACAGGGAAACAAACCTTACTTCCCAGAACATAATCCAGTTGTCCTAAACCTGATTCGGGACAAATCATTAACCTTAATGGATAATAAGTCTCAGGATTACGGAGCGTCTCTGCTGTAAGCAGAGTACCACAAGGTGGCTGAAAACCTAAATCAATAGCTTCAAAAAGATTCCGTGAACCTGTAATCTGGCAATAATCTAATTTACCTATCTTAACGTCATGTCTAGTCATATTTATTAATTATATTACATATATATTCCACGTCTTTCACGCTCATATTATTATGACAAGGTAGAAACAAATAAATATTTTCTACTCCATTCATTTCTGGCAAATCCTGTCTCTTCCCCCCAAATATGGAATAGAAATCATTCCGTCTGTGTACTAATCCTGTTTCTACTCCGCAAGACAATAATTTTTTCCTTAATTTATTTCTATCCCTAGCAAAAATACGAAACGGTGAGCCTCCCTGTATGCCTAAAAGCTCCTCATATCTTTTTTGTAACCGTAGTCTATGTTTCTTTAATTCGGCCAATTTAGGTAGTATAGACAACCCCATAGAGGCTGTTACATCATTCATGTGATATTTATATCCAGCTTCTTTAATATCTACATCAACATTATCTTTCTCTGTCTCCCGATCAATCCCAAACCATCTAAGTAACTTAGCACGCTTATAATCTTCTTTTCTTTCACAAACTAATGCTCCACCATCAACAGTAGTTAAAATCTTGGTAGCTTGGAAGGAATAGGCTGTAAATCTTTCTCCTTCAGTCTTATCTAAATACTGACAAGCATCACCTATAATAGGAATATTTAATTTAGGAGCTTTGTTATACAAACCAAACAAGTGAACATTAACAATAGCCTTTGTCTTTGGGGTTATCTTTCTCTTAACGTCATTCCAATCCAATAACAGATCAGGTGTAATATCAGCAAAAACAATTTTGACTCCTCTACGCACTAATGGAAGGTTTGTACCAACGAAGGTAAAGACAGGAGCAATAACTTCATCCCCAACTTTTAAGTTAAGTAAATCATAAGCAAGTTCCAGAGCAGATGTACCTGAATTAAGGGTTAGGACGTATTTACCTAAGAAAGCTAATTTCTTCTCAAATTCATCAACTTTCGACCCTTGACCAATCCAGCGTGTTTTAAGCGTCTTCACTACTGCATCAATAGCCTTTTTAGGTATATAGGGTGAAAATAAATTAATCATATTGTTTGTACTAGACGAAATAGCGCCTCCTCACTCTTTTGTATTTGTTCTTTATCCCTAGCATAATGCCTCCCTATATGGGCATGAGCATACCATGTAGTCTTATTAACTACTGTTCTGCCTCCATCCATCCAGCACTTAAATGCTATCTCCTGAGATTCCCTGCCTGATCCTCCGAAGTTTTTATCATCTAATAATCCTAATTTTAAAAAGTAATCCTTCTTTATAAAATAACAACTGCCCTGAAAGGCATCAATATCATCAATTAGTTTATCTCTAAATGAAATATCTCTGTTCTTTTCATTATCTTTATGACCTATTAAATAAGTATCCAAAAGCATATAGTCAATATCGGGTCTGTTATCAGGTGTGAGTTTCCATTTACGGGCATCCATTCTTTTCCGTCTTGGTATTTGTACCCAGTTATCCTGATGTACAGCTTTTAACTTTTCGTCTATTCCTTCATCCATCATACAATGAGCATCAAACTTCATAATATACTTACCTTTAGCTATTGCCACTGCCTGGTTAATAGCTGTCCTCATTCCTTTTGATTGTTCATTATAGATATACTTTGTTCCTTTGATTGGTTCTGCCCATTCACCATCTAAAACTACAATAATCTCATAACTTCCCTTAAACTTCTTTTGTATTTCTTTAATTGTCTGATTTAAGAATCTTTCACATCTGGAGGGAATTATTACGCTTATTTCCATAAGTGTTTTATCTCCTCATAATACGGCCGCCATAAATCATGGGCATACTTTAAATTAGGGTAAAAATCGGTATTACCATATCTATGGGTGCGCGGAAAACTAATATGCTTATGGGCAAACCAAGTATTTTTATTAACCATAAGCTTTCCTCCTGCTTTCCAAGTCTTAAATACCATCTCATGCGAATCCTGGTACATTGGACCATAACCTTCAGTCTGTAATTCACCAATGACTTTATCCCACCATTCTCTTGACATTACCCAACAAGATCCCTGCATTGCCATAGTTTCATCAATCATTATGTCTTTTCTCTCTTCCTGTCTCTCCGGCCAAGGAAGTCCAGTAAATTTCCTGGTATCTTTAGCGCTTTGGATAACTAATTTCTCATAATCCACATAGGGTAAATCCATTACTTGCCATTTATCAGGATCTAAATAATACCTACGGGCTGTCATTATCCAATTAGGCTGACAGGAATCAATCATAGTCTTGTCAAAACCTTTGGCAAACATACAATGTTCATCAGTCCGCATGATAAATTTTCCTCTGGAAACCGCTACACCTGCATTGATTGCATCTCTCATTCCCCGATTTTTGCCTAAATGGACATATCTAACTCTTGGGTCTTGCCTTAACTCAAATTCAGGCCAATAACCATCCAAACAACCGATGATTTCTAATTTATCTCCCAACTCCGAATTAATAAGTAAAGAATCAATAGTTCTTATAAACATGGGATCTTTCCAGCTAGGAATAATTACTGAGAGATCCATTGTTTGTTTCTTTCTAATAACGCTTTGGTTATTTTTGGTTCATATCCGCAACTTTCCGCCCATGCACACCAACCATATACATCCTTAGGGATACATTTAGAGTTAAATCCACGCTTGTTAGGGTAGATAAACGTCCACCAGAGGTTAAAACGGGGATCATCCCCATATACCGCATCTCTTATGGTATAGTAATCAACCCCTGCTTTCTCGCATACATCATAAAGTTCCTGACACTGAGCTACTTTGAAAACAATAGCCCTATTTTCGGATAATTTAATTATTTCAGCTTCGTAGTTAGTAAGTTGCTTAATGGTAATATTAGCATTATAAACTGACTGGAAAAGCTCAATTACTTTTCTTCTATTCTCTGGTTGACCTCCAACAACCATAAAAGGTCTTGTTAGCTGGTTTGTCATCGGATGATTAACAGTTTCCCCCAAATATTCCGGCATAAAACAGATATTCTTACCTAGTTTCTCCAACTTATCACAAATACCTGGCATTATAGTAGAACGGATAATATATAAATTATCATTGCTGTTATTGATCACTTCTTCAACAATAGAGGTATCTAATTTCCCTTCACCAATATTTGGAGTAGGTACACAAATAAAAGCTACATCTGCTTTTTCGTTGCAAATATACCCATTATGAGGATCATGGATTAAAGCATCAGGGAAAAGGGTTTTCATCGCTTTTCCCACCCAACCAAACCCATAAATTTTAATCATATTACAAACTATAAACGTAATTTAATAATGTCGGATCTGTCGCCACATTATCAAACTCAGCATCAGCATCCGCATATATTTTATTTCCTGTACTATCTATACGGAAAATCATCCATTTTGCTGTTGCCAGAGCTGTCCCAACTGCTGCAAAACAAAAATAGTTATAAGTACCATCATCAACAGCATATATCTGTAAATTATCTGCTACTTGTCTTTGCAAATCGGTTGTGCCATCAAAACCCAAGCCTTGGACTGCATTCATCTGGGTAGTTTTATCAAAACTCTTGTTGGCTATATGTTCCAAGGTATATTCCTTGCTTTGATCTATCGCCATATGTGTCCTTTCTCCATTTCCTGATATACAAACTCATCCATAGCCTTGGAATCTGGTAACCTGGCTAGTTTCATAAATATTGACCTCTTTTGTTTAGGGTCTTTAATAAAAGAGAGGTTACGCCAGGCTTTAACAATTCCTCCAATTCGATCCAGCACAACTGAGGGTTCAACTTCCTGGTCAAACCCCATTTCTTCCTTAAGTTCAATTAAGGCTTTTTTAATTGACCCGACTGTAGGGGATAGACCCTTTTTATCTAAAATATCATAGACATATTGCTTAACCTCTCCTAAGTTGTCCTGGTCTGCATCAGACAGATTCCTGACAGCATCATCTATTCCCATAGCTTCCAGGATTGCCTGTTGCCCATTCTCTACAGGTTCAAGAGCGCTTACATCTTCTTCTGCTCCCACCTCGTTAGGTTTGGGATCGGGTAAATCAGGTTTAGGTTGTACTACCTGTGGTGTATTTTTAAACGATGCTGATATTTCCATTATATTTTCTATATCACTTTCCGCACTTTAGGTCAAAGAAATAGGTTATCATAACTTTCTGCCCATTTATGGATGTTTTTCTCAAGATCATATTTTCTTTTAACTAAAGAATAAGAATCATCCCGCATATCTTTTCTCCGTTCAGGATACATAATTAAATGTTTAATCGAGCGATACCATTGTTCAGGTTTATCAGCCACCAATCCAAATTTGGGATCAAAGCCCTTATGTTCATAGACTATATTAGAGTAAACCCCTGGAATCTCGGCTATGGCATACTCTAAATACTTAATGTTTGACTTGCATTTATTAAACTCAGTCGGTAAAAGAGGCGCTAAACCAATATCCAACTGTAAACCATTAAGTCTTGCAGGCCAAACCTCAAATGGCACACCCAGCATACATTCTATTGGACAACCCTCTAAATCATTAGCTATACGTTGTTCCCCAATAAATATCAGCCTCACTTGTGGAAACTCAGCACAAATCCGTTTTAGAGGCTCTACAATGCCCTTTAAATCGTTTAAATGAGTCATAGAACCAGCCCACCCAATCCGAATGGTATCAGACGAATTATGTACCTTAGGCAAATCCCAGCGCTCCATATCCATATAATTAGGTAAAACAGCTACATTTTTATTTAGATCCTGCACATGGTAAGCCAACCTATTAGTAGCAACTGTTACCAAATCAGCAATTTGCATTGTCCGTTTAATAACTTCGGAGGCATCAGTAATATCATGTTCTATTTGAAAAGGAGAATCATCATTTAACTGGAAGTAATCGTCACAATCAACTACTATCTTTTTACCTTTTGTCTGCTGATATTCATACAGCATAGCAATAGCATTTTTATTAACCACTGAAGAAACTACATATACATCAGCCCATTGACAGGCTTTCTCAGTTATCTCCTCATCAGACACGTAGGCTTCATGTCCTAATCTGCGAAGATATTTAGCTGGATCTCTTAATCGCCAATCAGAAGCCGCTGACGAGTTCCCCCACATCAAGATACGCATATATAACTCCTTGCTTTTATTCCATAGGTTTCTGTCTTTTTATGACAAGGAAAACAAAGAACTCGACCATTATTTAGATTAAATCTTTCCTTAGGAAAGGTTATGAATGGCTTTATATGATCAACTTGTAAATTTTGCGTAACTCCACAACTAATGCATTTATTACCATCTCTTTTTAAAACTTCTCTTCTCCATCTAAGATAAGGCTTACCCTTTCTAATAAGTTCTAATTCAGGGGTTAAACCTTTCCATACTGGATGTAATCGCCCAAATTTTCCAAACCAGGGGTTTTTCTCACCCGCCATAAATCCTTCTAATCCTTTATTCCAAGTCTGTCTTCCTTTTTGAAATGTACCTTTATTCGCTTTACAAATACCGCTTGTTCCTTTATTCCATATTTTATGAGGTATTTTTCCTAACCCATTAACTTTTCCAATATGTCCAACTACATATTTTCGTATTCTGTTTCTACAATCATACATATCAAATTCCTGACCACATCCACAAGCACATTTAGTCATCTCACTTTTTCTTTTAATAAACTTCCAATGCATTATTTCCTTTCCTCAATAAAATCCGTCACATAAACCCACTCTGTATTTGTAGGAAGTTTAAAGAGATTAACAAAGCATTTCTCTAAATCATTATCCGAATTTCCTATATGCCCATGAAGTTTTAAAGTATCGAGGTTAGATTTATAATATGGCTCATCTAATGAGTGGGAATATTCATAAAATCTTTTAGTTTTGAGCATATCGGGCTGGTTTCTATCAACTGCCCCCCACCAACCTTCTTCATCCAGCACTTTAACAACATCTTTGTTCCAAAGCCAATACGGAGCACAAAAACCCTTAACATAAGGCAGATCGTCTTTATCAAAGGCTTCTTTGATTGAAGGCATAACACCCTCTTTGAATAGCTTGTAATCACACTTTTCCATTTCTCTGGTTGAGTGAGTCAGACCATGAGGTATAATCTGTATCCAGTCTAGGCACTCCTTAATCTTTTTGAGTGCTGCCTGTTTATACATCCTCTGCGTACCTACTTCATATTGAACATCAAATGGAATAGCGAATAAAGAAACTTTGAAATTAGGATAGTGCTCTTTAATCTTAAAAAGTAAATCGAGACGGTTATTTAATGGACTCCAATCGTGTAAATCTAATGAAACTCTCATACCTTAATTCCTATTCCAAAAATTACAAATAAATGTTCCGTATCAGGTAACTCCACAAACTCTACCTTCTCAAACCCGTTATCCTCATATAGTTTCTTAATATTCTCTTTTTCAAAAAACCAAACGTGTTCATCTGATTTAATATGGTCTTGATTAGGAGTAGTAATAATGAGCCTACCGCCCGTTTTCAGTACCCTGTAAGCGTCCATAAAGGCTGATTCAGGCTGATCAAGGTGTTCTATGGTTTCTCCACAGAAAACCACATCAAAATAGTCATCAGGAACATAAATCTGGTGTCCAATCCATTGATGGATGTATTTAATATCTGGATCTGCTAAATTATTTGCCCCTATTACTACATCAGATATATCTGTACCCCAAACTTCACAATTTGGATAGGTCTTTTTAACTAATTTGGTAAAATTACCAACTCCACAACCTATGTCCAAGACTTTGTCACCGTCTTTGATTTCTTCTAGTGTTCTGATAAACCTCTGTGTTTTATCTGTTGAAAACATATTGTTTCCGTTGTAAAACATCCGTGAAGTTCCGGCAGCTTTATACTCCTCCCGCTTCAAATCATCACTATATACCCCATTCCAATGGGTTCTAGTATTTATGTTATATGGTTCAGGAGTGCGCTTCATATCTTTTAGTCTTTTCCAATCGTCTTCTTTCGAAGTATTCAGGAAACTTGGCTTGTTGACCTTCCGTACCTTCACAATGTTCTACAAAGTAGTTTTCTAAATAACCCATTTGAAACCCATTTTGTAATAAATACTGTGAAAACTCCAAGTCCTGCATACCATGTAGAAAGTCCTGTTCATCCCATCTCCACTCTTTATAAGCATCAACATCAACAAAATGGACTAATCCGCCTAAATGTTTGGTCATGCCTAAGTATTCCCCAGCAATCCATCCCCAACCTATTCTGGGAGCACCACCTGGATTATCTCTAAGACCTTGAGGATAGGGAGACATGGCTAATCTATGATTAGACTTCCAAATCTTAACCATAGTCTTTAACCAGTCAGGAGTTATGAAATAAGCGTCATTATCTACTTTGACTATAATGTCATAATCACTTTTTTTAATATAATCTACTGCTTGATTAGAAGCTATCGAAATTCCTTTGTTTTCCTTATTAAAGATAGGGAATTGTCCCGAACACCAAGTATTTAATGCAATATTCGTAAGTAATTTCTCTACATATTCCTTAGTTCCATCTGTAGATCCGTTATCAACAATATAATGGTGAAAATCATATCCTGCTGTCTTATACAAACTCTCAAAACACTTCTTGGTTAGTTCCAATCTGTCATAAGTGAGGCTAAATATGGCCACTCTTGGTTCTTTAATCTCTCCTAAATAGGGGAGTTCAATTTCCAGATCATATTGTCCAAAATCAGAGGTTAATCTCATTTCAATCTCTTTATCAGTAAACAGTTTCCAGTCAGGGTGATTGCTGCTTTCTCCCCATCTTGCTATCATCCTTTTTTCATTCTGGGTATATTTATCGCCAACTGAGGACTTAGCATCTTTAGATAAGTAGTAATCAGTTAAGATTATCGGCACATGGAGGAATTGTTTGCCTGCCTTAGCCATCCTGATCCATAAATTCCAATCAACATACTTGATATATCTTTCATCAAAACCTCCGACATCAAAGAGAGCCTCTCTTCTCACTAAGACATCAGAGGTATCAATGAAATTTTTGGTAAGCAATACCTGAATAGCAAAATCGGAAGTCATCCCTAACCTTGAGGGAATCTTGCCTGCTAAATCAATAAGCCACCTATCGCCATAAACCACATCTATCTTAGGATTTTTCTCAATGGCTTTGAGTAGGACTTGTAAATGATCCGGTCTCCAAGTATTATCATCATCCAGGAAAGCAATATATTCTCCTTTAGCTGCTAAAATACCGGTGTTCTTTGGTTTGGTATCGGAGCCAAAGTTTTTAGGCAATTCTATCCATTCCAAATCTTCTGTACCATAAGGATATGGAGTTTTTGGAGGCCCGTCATGTACAACTATAATTTCAAAATCTCTGAATGTTTGGTTAAGAACTGAATCTATAGCATTCTTAAGCCTTTCGTGACGATTATATGTGCTAATAACTACAGATATTTTAGGCATCAATCCTCCCTAATAAGTCGGACCACTGCATTAGTAAACAAAATTCTCCCTGGATTACCATTTCAAGTCCAGGGAGTCCTTTTTTAAACATTACTCTATCTCCTACTTGAACAGGTGGTTGGACAACCTTCATTAAATGAACAATTTCATCACCTATAGCCAAAACCATACCGGTATTGGTTTTAAACAAAGACTCCTCGTTATCCGGAAGTATGATTCCACCTTCTGTCTTTTCCTGTTTATTAGGCTGGACTAATACAAATCCTGGCATGGGTTTAAGCTCTGTATCAAATTCTCCTCCTTTTTTTAATTCTTTAATGGCCTGTTTTAATGGAGCTATTTCTGCTTCCCTTCTATCTTTAGCCCATTTAGGCTTTTGTTTCCGGTAATATTCTTTTTTGGATTTTTCCCATTCCCTTGCCTGTCTTGAAGCTTTTAGTTCTTTATTCTTTTCTTCTTCAAAGGCTTCTGCGGATTTTAAAGCAGTATCTAAATTAGTGGAGGACATTCCTTTTGCATGTTGTTTCCAAGTAGGTATGTAAGCCATAAAAAAACCACGACAAAAGTCGTGGTTTGCATCTAATTTAGACGATCAACTTAACTTGATGATATATTAAGGAATAGTGTTCTGTCAACTATATCTATCTATATCAAAAAGAAGAGGGGCAGACTTTAGCCATTTTGTTCTCAATTCCACCCCTCCCTTTAACCTCATCACACATTTGCTACTAAGCTGTCGAAGTGACTGTGTGGTGTAGGTTCACGAAAAAGCTAGCATTTAGCATTGCTGCTCCAAAGGTTGTTTTCCAACCTGCTGTTGCTACTTTGTCTGTCGGGTCTGCTACTCCACCTGAACCAAAATCTTTAACATAAGTCTTCAGATTCTGTAGGTCTGTAACACCGAACGCATCTGAACCAAATATGCTTGTGACATAAATGGATGAAGATGCTAATACCGCAGAGTTGGTTGCACATGAAGAACCTCTAACATAACCATTAGAAGACTCCAAGAACCTAACTCCGGCAAGTTTGCCTACTTCCCCTTTGAAAATCTTATCTGCATTTTCGCCAGAGTTATAAGTATTAACCTGCATCCAACCACCTGTTGAAGTATCAACCATCAAATCATACAAAGAATCCGGATGGACGGCTGCGACAAAAAGTCCGCCGCCGACTTCCATAGTGTCATTTCTCCTGAGAGTCCTGACTGATTTCTTGATTTCTCCGATTGACAATGTTCCTGTGGCTGGGATAGCTGTCCAAAGAGCTGCTGTCCCCGCTAAAGTTGCGTTTTGCTGTGTACCTGAAAGGGCTACAACATTACGAACAACAGTATCTATAGATTGACCTGCATTGTATGCAAGCCTACTAATAGACTCTTTCATCACATCCCCGAATGAGGTATAAGCCATCAAATCGGAGATAGAGACTGCTGCGTCATATTGTGCGGTTGAACCAGTCACGTTTGTTGCAGTCATTTGAACTGCTGTGGTTGGTACACCTTCACCCTGTCCTGCTGTAACTAACGGTAAGTTAGTCCAACGAGTCCAGTACACTGCACCCGCTCCATAACCATTCTCGCCTTGAGGAATCTTGCGATTCAACTGGCCAAGCTGTTTATGGATGAACTTTGCTTCTGCGATCCTCAAAAACAGCGTATCGTAATAGCGGTTTTTAATCGCTGCATTAGCTGTACCTGAGGTAATCGTCTTTGCTGTATCTATTGCCATGTAATTTATACTCCTCTCTTAACTCTTTTATGAGTCCGATTGAAGCTAACATTACTAGCGCATAGAGTTCCATTCACCCGTCTTTTTAAGATATGCTTCCATCTCTTCCAAAGTTGCATCAGGACCAGGTATCTGATCTTTCTCAGACGGCCTGTTCGATACTCGGCTAGTAATACCCTGGTCGGACTGTTGGGATTTCACAGAGCGTGCTTCAGAAATAATCTTTATCTGATCTTTAGTCAAGGCTTTGGCTTTGGTAATTGCCTTCCTGGCTGCTTCCAGCTTGGTTATACCTGGATTAGCTAGGTAGACATTGACTGCCAAATCATCCAAGTCCTGATTATATTGGTCAGAGTCCGGATTAAATTGAGGCAATGTCGCATAAAGCAACTCTGTTTCAAGTTGTGAAGATTTATCCGGTGTTTGCGGTTGCGTTGGCTGTTGTATTGGCTGCAAAGCCGGTGCTTGTTTCTTAAGAGAATCAAGCTCTCTTTCTTTCGCCTTTAACTCCCCGTAAACCTTTTTAAACCTGCCCTCTGGGACATACCTTTTACCTGATTCATCCTCTGCGAGTTGTGTTTCAGATTCCTCATTCTCAGCTTTGGGAGCTGATTCTTCAGTTTCCGCCGACTTCTCTGCCGTTGCAGTTTCTTCCTCAGTGTTTTTTTCTTGAGCTGCCGATGTCTCCGTATCTGTTGTCTCAGGTACTTTGCCTTCATCGTCCGTAATTTCGTGACCATTTAAGGCTGCGGCCATTTGGGAAAATACATTTTGATCTTGTTGATCGTCCATGCTTTCACCTCCTTTCTTGCAGAGTTAAGAATGTAACTCAGAACATCCAATTTTTGTTTTAATTGCAAGGTTTTAAGGTTAACCAAGAACCTAGGCTTTGTGAAGCCTTA
>ERZ1292632.391-Hain-H43-01um-R2-391-length-45921-cov-7_pt1 | contig 45921 bp, 90 predicted proteins | sample MGYA00564407_ERZ1292632 | MGnify/ENA primary metagenome ERZ1292632 (study PRJEB36523, sample SAMEA6512637) | groundwater metagenome | collected 2019-01-08 | study: AquaDiva: Metagenomics assemblies of 32 groundwater samples | reverse complement strand
ATTAAATTGTATTCCTATTCATTGCAGGTAAAACTGGCAGTATAATTGCGATATTATTTTTTTCGTTCATATTTTTATTTTATTTAATTAAGCGTTATTTTTTAATTTGTTCTTTAATTCTCTCAATTATATAAGTTACATAATCAGTGTTAAACATAAATCCATTACCAGATCTTTCTTCTGGATCTTCCAAATATTTTTTAGTTATTTCCTTACGTTCTTCTTTAGTAAATAATTTTTGTTCATTTGGATAAGGGTCATTACACCCCATATCAGCTCTATTATCATCAGCTTCTTCTAAGATACTCATTAAAAGTTTAATTTCTTTTTCTGTTAATTCTATTTTCATATTATTTATATATTTTATTATGTATTATTCTACCTATTTGAGTTTTTGATGTGTTAAACAATACTGCTAGATCTTTAAACATTACTTTATTTTTAGTGTAATATTCTCTTATCTTATTAGCTAATTCAATTTTTTCTTTATTATCAGGTTTTTGATAAGAATAGTTTTCATCTTTATATGTAACATTTCTTATTATTTTACCAATATTCGATGAAGTAATTCCATATATTTTAGATAATTCTTTGATATTAGTTTTATCTTTATTTATTTTATATAATTCTCTTATTTCATTAACTTGGGGTATTGTTAATTTAGCTCTAGCATTTTTATTACCCCTTCTATCTTTAGACATTTGTTCTAAAGATTCTTTTGAATGTTTTTTACCATAAAAATTATTATTTTCACCAGAAGCTTTTTCAGACATTTGTTTTTTTGTTTCTTCGTCATGTTTAAAACCTAAAGCACTTCCAGCAATTTTATGAATATTATAACCTATTTTTTGATCATAAGATTTATATAAATCTAAATAATGTTGTTCTCTTTCTAATATTATTTCTTTGTTTGCAACAATTTCTATTATTTCAAATATAAAATTCTCACTACCATATTTATTCCAAGCATTTTGTAAATAAGCATTCTCATGTATTCCTTTATTTAATTGATATTTATGAAATCTTAATCTACCTTTAATACCTTCTTTTCTAAAAGCGGAACCAATGTAAAATTTACCATTAATTAGGTTTCTTATTTTATATATACCGTTTTTAATCATGTTTATTTAATCTCTTCCGTTTGTGGTAATAACATTTTTAAAAACTCTTGCTTTCTATCTTCAACCAATGTACCGTAAACACGCTCAATTTCTACTCTTTGTTTTTGTGGTGTATATTGACCTCTACTATTTTCCATGTTATTTAACAGTTCTTGTGGAATATTATCTTCAAGATATAATTTTAAAAATGTTGCTATAAGTTCACTTAAATTTAAAGTTGTGTTTGTATAAATACCATTGTTTTTTATGATATCTTGGTTATTAGAATCTTTTTCCAACATATATTCTGGAACCATGTTAGGTATTAATGCAATAATTGGGGTATTACACTCGATTGATTCTAATGGAAACGTACCAAAACCCGCTGGCTGATCAACCCACACACTTAGACAAGATTCACCTAAAGCTGTTGCAAAGTCTTGTCTTGACATACCTCTTAATTCTTTAAATGTGATCCATTTATAAATTGGATTTTGTAAATAAAATGTTTTTGCTATTTTAGCAGCCTCACCTTGATTTCTTGTTAGTATTGTAACAATTGGTTTTTTTGGTTTTGAATCTGGTTTAAAATACTCAGGAATTGAAATTGGTACAATATGGGTATTAATTGATGGAAATAATGTTTTTAAATAATCAGCTTGTCTTTTGCTTGTTGTAATAACATCATTAAAACCATAAGTTACATTCCATCTTGCAGCAATTGGTAATAATTCTAACATATAATCATATGCTTGTGAGAATACAATTTTTTTACATTGGAATTGTTTTACTTGATCCATAATATTTGCAAATATTTCTGGAATAATGATAAAATCGGTTGGTCCAATATTTGGTTGTGCCTCAATTGAAATATGTGGTAATTTTGCATATTCTTCACCTAACCAATCAGCTAGACCTGAAGCATTTTCATCACCCCTTAATTTATAATCATTTTTTTCATGTAAAATATAGGCTTTATATCCTAATTCATTCAAAGTTTTAACATGTTCATAGATGTTAGCAATTCCAGCAGCTGGATTTCCTTTAGTGTCTAATGTGAAGAAATATAATCCAAAATCTTTATTATCTAATTTTTGAACTATTTCATTGATTTGTGCTTGTTTGTTTTCCATATTTATTTTTTCTTTTTATTATTTAGTTTATTTAATGTTTTAATTGCTTTAATATATGAGGGATTTTGGTTTTTATCTTTTGGATTAAATTGTTCATTATCTGTATATAAATCAATATATGCTTCATATAATTCGATAATAAGTTTCTTTTGTTCTCTTATTTTTCTATTTCTATTATTTAATGTGTTTTCAAGTCCTTCACTTTTACACATATAATCATAAGCTGCTCCCATTATTTTCTTAATAATTTTTTCTTTTCGTTATAACAATCTAAAAATGAACCTTTAAATACAATTTCACTTTCAAATTTCTTATTTGTTGCATGATGTTTAATACTCTTATCATTGTTATAATAAGCTTCAGATACAATTCCTAAACCATCTTTAGCAATTTCCATTTTACATATAAAATATTTTGTTTCTCCCATATTTATTTTTAATTTAATTTTTATTATTCTTCCATTTCTTTTAATACCCCAGCATTTATTAAGCTGTTAAATGCTATTTTAAATGATAAACTTGTTTTATTTAAAACCCTATCAATACCTAATGTAGAATCTTCATCATCATCTTGGCGACTTTTTAAAATAACTTCTAACATTAATCTAATTGTTTCATATTTTAATCCATCAACTTCTTTTCCTTTAGTATATTTTGAAGTTGTAATCTGAGTTTGTTGTTTAACATCTTTAGCATCATAAATAACAATTTCTTCAGTATCTTTAATAACTTGTGCTTTTCCTTGATTTTGGATTGTTACTAACTGATCAATTTTCTCAAAATCTATAAAATATGTTTTGCCACCAAATTCAATCATTTTAATCAATATCTTTAACTATTGTTATTTTTGTATTTAAGATCTTATTTCTTAATGTTTCATCCTTAATAAAATCAAGTATTGAATCCATTTCATAATCAGCTTTAGAATCTTTATTATAAGTTGTATTAATCTTAATTGAGATTTTTCCTTCTGGTTTGCTCTCTAAAGCTGTTGGATTGGCTGTAATTAACACATTAACATCATCCCATAAATCTTCATAGTTTTTTGAAAATTGTATTTTATCAGCTTTACAACCTAATTTAGATAGGAAAAATAATCTACTTGGTATACTTTTATCATATTCTCTTGATACAACAATAACTTCATGTTCTTCATCATCTTTAATATCTACTAAAAACATATTAAATTGTGTCATTAAGTTTTCATGTAATTGATCACCTTGTCCAGCAATTTCCCATGAAGCATCTCCAGAATATAAAAAATGGAATAATTCTTGTTTTGAACTAAAATTAAAATATTTTACAAGATCAAATTCAGTTAATGGATTTTTTTCAAGATCAAATTTACCCTTTTCATATTTTTCACAAACATAAACCATTTGACCAATAAAGTCATAAAGCACATCGTTAACGTCTACACCAATTGAAGCCATATTTTAGAAATTTATAACTTCAATTTTATGTTGGTAGTCTGTTCTTGATGGTGTACCAAATACTTTCACATCATCGCCAAAAAAATCCTGTAATCTTTTTGTTTCTTTATCAAGATATGCTTTTTCAGCATCACGATCAATATTACCAACATATACATTATAGAATGCATACTTTTTCATTTCTTTTTCCATAACTAATTTTCTTTTTAATTTATTGTTATAAATTAAAATTAATTATAAAATGTAAGATGTAAAGTTTATTTTTTATAATTTGCAATAAAATCTGAACAAATTCCTATTGCTTTTGAGATATCCCAATCTGGGTATAATTCTGGGAGAACAGCTATTGAATTGCTTATTAATTTTTTATCTTTTGATTTAATTAATTTTTTATTTGGATAGACCCAAATAAAGCCAAATTTTGTAAGTGTATAGTCATCATTTTGATGCCAAAAACAATTAACTGAGTGACTTAACTCTAATAATGCATTTAAAGCATAAATATTTTTAGCATGACACCATAATTTAGTATATCGTTCTTTAAGAAAGTCTTTGTTTATTTCATATTTTGGTTCATCATGGCCTAAATAAAATTTATCACCTTTAACCCAAACATCAACTTCAACATCATATCCTAAATCTAAAGCTTTTTGAATATAATCTGGATGATTTTCCATTTCTGGATTTTTACCATTAATATTTCCTCTATGACTGATATAAATCAAATTTTTCATATTAATTTACTTTTAATTAATGGTAATGCAATACTTGATAAATGAAGATAATCCATAAATAGATCTGGTTTTGTTTCACCGTTTTCATCTAACATTTCATCTAATATTGAAATTACTTTTATTTTCTTCTCAATACCTTTCTGTATTAACATTTCTGTGAATATTTTGGTGTATTCATTTCTTTCCTTATTAGTTCCAACAATTGGAAATTCCATAGGATATTTAAATCTATCTTTTATGTAATTAGATTTTGGCGTTGCAAAAGATTGTGCAATAGGTGCAAAAATTCTAACATTATAACCCAAATTTTTTATTGCTAAAACAGTACCAAAATATCTATCAACAATTTCTTGAATAATTTCTTCTTTTGTTCTATTTGGGTTTTCTATTAATTGAGTCCCTACATGGATTCTCATATCTATTTCTCCAAACGCAAATAATAAAAAATCTTGTTCTTTATCAACAAATTTATCTAAAAGATTAACAATTTGTAATATTTTATTTTCTAAATTATAAGCTGTTGCAGGTCCTAACCTATAAGCTCTAAACATTGGGTCATTATTAATTCCTAATTGTGGATAAATAGGAATCATATATGTTTCTTCCCTTGTTCCAAGACCACTAAATGGTGAAGCATGACTATCTCCTATACAATGTATCATTTAAGCATTACCTGTTATTGCACAATTTATTATCATTCCCTCATTAACTTGAATTGATTGATCTCTTGATACTATTCCAGAGGTATTATTAACACCTCTACTATAAGTTATTGAATAAACTTGTTCTTTATTATACTTATCTTTAGCGTAAATTTTAGCAATTTCTTCATATGTTAATTTTTGATCATATGGAACTTGGTATTCTTTTGTATTAATAGTAACACTTTTATTATCTAATACTTTTCTAACCTTATTAATTTTATAAATGTGTTGCCCTAATTCTTCCTTAACTGTTTTAAATAAAGAAATTATACCATCTTCATAAGGTTGTAAATAAGATTTACCCATGTGTTCATAAAATACTTTTAAAAAGTCTTTAGACTCATAGTTACATATTTGATTTAAAGCATTTGCTTCCATTTCATTTAACTCTAAAGTTAATTTGAAATCTAAATTTGATGTTGATTTAATTTTACCCATATTATTTTATTATTAATTTACTTAATTTTTCTACAAATTCTTTTTCTCTTTCTTCTGCATCCACACCACCAATCCCCCAAGGATTGTTATTTCCATAACACGTATTAAAAAATGTATGGATTCCAAAGCCATTATCAACAAATAAGAATTTCTTATTATTTGCTCTTTTATAATTTGAGATTCCAATTTCATCATATTCACCACCACCAGTTTCAAAAATATGTTTCCATAATTTTGTTTTCATCATAAATAAATTATTTGTAAAATAAGGTGTATTTATTTCCATTATATTATATTCATTTTTCTTACAAATATCTTCATATTTTTCCAATATAAACTCATTTATTGCTATTTGCCCCTTATATGATATCCTTAATGGATGAATTCCTTTCTTTTCTGTATTAAGCTCACCTAAAGCCTTAAAATAAGCCTTATAATCCCAATCAACAGCATTTATTGTGCATGAATTTAAAGGCGAATAATCAACCCCAAATAATCCGTTTGGCATTTCTTGCATTAAATAATGTCCAACAATAGTTAATCTTTGATCTCTATTTAAGAACTTATCAATAAAGAATTCACAAGCTGGAAATGCTGTTGATAACAATGGGCTTAATAATAAATTTTCATCATTATCCAAAATATTAACATTTTCAATCATATAATCCCAAATATAATTATTAACTATACAATCTTCATCCAGTTTAATTGAATATTCCTCTGGCAAATTCATGCAATAATTTAACTTATTAATATAATACATTCCATCTGGAAATGTAACTAAATTAATTTTTAATGTTGGATAGTTTGGTATTTTTGATTGTAATATATGTAATTTGCTTTGTGGTGCAAGTATATTAATTTTAATTTTTTCTTTGTTTTCTGATTTTATTTTATTAATAAAATAAAACGTTAAATCAAAGAATTCTAATCTGCTATTTGAGAAGTAATTTATGTTAATCATTTTGTTCGTCTTTTAATTCTTGTTCTTTAACTGTAACAATAAATCTTTTATAATAACCTTTTTCTACTTTATCTAAAATAGCAAACGAAACTTCTTTTTCAAATCTATCTGGATGATACATTGTTGGTGTTACTAAACTATCATTAATTGATGTTGCTGTTAAATTATTTTTGATATTTTTTAACAACTCTTCAGCTGTAAATTTTAATGTATTTTCCATATTATTCTATTTCTCCTTTTGCTATTATAATATCCTGTTCAGATATTTTATTTATATAATTTTCCTGATCGTAACAATAAAGATGTCTAGAATATTGAGATATATTACTTTGATGTAAAACTCTAGGTTTAACATTTTGATTCATTCCAATATACATTTCAGCATTATGTCTTAATGTTAATACTCTAGGTGAATCTGGTTTATTTAATGTTTGAATCTTTGGTAAGGTTTTTAAATAAGATGCATTTGCCCACCAGAAATTTCCTGAATAATGTGGAATTGGGTCAGTTCTAAAATCAACACCACAAGTATCATAACCATTATCTAAAGCTTTAATACATTCTTCCCATTTTTCAATATTAAAATAACTTAAATATTTTCTCCAGCTTTGTTTATAAATTGAGTTTCCAGTAACTCCTAAACTATTAAAGTATAGAATTTTATCGCCTTCTTGTATTGTATCTTCAATTAATTGTAGTGTTGGAAATTCAAAACTATTGTAATCACCAATTCTATGATATTTAATTTTATCTTGATAAACAAATTCAGGGATTTCACCATCACCAACAACACAAACATTTAATTCATGGCAACGGGTTATAAAAAAAGGTGTATTTATTATTTTTTCCATAAGTTCGGAAAAAATGGTTTTATATTCACCCATAGTACAGATATGGAAAAAAATTTTAATCATTTTGTTTTTTTAATTCTTTGTTTAATTGCATTAAGTAATTGGTTGTGAATAATGAACAAAATTCAGCTTCAGAATCTAAATGCTCAAAATATTTGTCAAAAACTTCAACAAAATGAACATTTTTAAAAAATTCTAAAACTAATTCTTTAATATTAATTAATTTTTTAACATCTGAACTTAACCAAAATGGTTTAATATCTTCAACAGCAATATGGTTATAAATTCTTGTAATTATTGGATATAATAAACTAAAATTATCATTTATTTTATATGTTTCCAATAAAGTATCAATTTCAGAAATAAGATTATATAATTCAAGGGATTGTTCATCAGTTAATCTTTTAAACATTCCATAATCTTTCCATTCTTCAAATGTTTTTGGTTGATTTGTTATCTTAAAATTTTCTATCATATTTTAATTATAAACAAAATAATTAATATAGTCAACAATTAAACTTAACAAACATTAAAAAATCGATTATTTAGTGTTTATTCAGATTTTGACACTAAATTTATACCCCAAAATAGTAGCAAAGACTAAAAACAAAGAAATTTGATCTTTAGTCTTTCATATGTTTCCCTTATGAATTGTTTAACAGGGCAATCTTTATTATAATTAACCCTTTTAACACTAATATAGCCTTCAGAATGCTTTTGTTTAACTTGTTCTATATTGAGCCACCAATTCTTTGGTTGTGGATTGGAGGGATCATATGTGCCAAAATGAGCTGGGAATTCCCATCTTTGTCCAGATAATAAAACCATATAAGGTGGAAATAAGTTTATTTTATCATCATTTGGATAATATTCAAGACATTTATCAATATGTTGTTTGGCTAATAACATACTTTCTTTAGTTAGAGTAGCACATTCCCAATTAGCTGACATAGGTAAACTTAAGTTAAATTCTTTATATAAGTTTTTTGGGTCCCAATTTCCATAAGGCTGTATTATTGGATTTCCAATGATTGTTTTATCAAAATTCTTTCCAGTATAATGATGATCCCAATCTTCTGTATTTAACATTTGAATATAATTAACATCTTTTTCAAAGTTAATTTCATTAATGAAATATTGATTTGCTGAAACTAAACAAAAATGATCATAATTATTAATTTCTTCAGTTGTTAATGTTCTAACTAACTCTTCAAAAGCACCAAATATAAATTTACTTTGATTTAATTGTCCTAACCTATGTTTAATCTTAACGTTAGGATGTGTTAGATTTGGATGGTTAACGATAATATCACAATTTTTATGAAAATAATTGATATTTTCAATCATATCTTGTACATCTTCATTTGTATGAACATCATTATGAGCAAATATTATAAAACAACATTTATTTTGCATATCTTGGTATTTCTAACTCATCTAATAATTTATGTCTTTCCTCATCATCAGTATTTGTTACAATTCCTATATAATAAGGATGATTAAAACAATAAGCATACATATCTTGTTTTATTCCTTTAGCTGTTTGTTCCCATGTAAACCCAAATGAATTTTTATAATTTTTTGGTGGATTATTTTCTAACCATTTAAATCTTTCTTCTAATGTTAATTCTTTATTTTGCATTATCTAATAATTCTTTAATTCTTGTTTTAATTCTTATCTTAATAACATTATAATATATACTTAATGTATTATTTGAATAGAAATTTAAAATTTGTTTAAATTCTGGGGTTGAAAACACATAATGTCCACAAATTTTAATTAATTCTTCTTTATTTTCTTCAGGTTTAAAATCTTCACTTACCCATTTAACCCATTTCTTAGATTCTAAACATATTTTATAAAACTTATCAACTATTTGAGGGTATTCGTGTAAAACACCCATCCATTCTTTTGTTTCAATTTGACCAAACTCAGGAGCAATATTAATACAATCCAAACCAGCTTCAAATTTAGCTTTAATTAATTCATTACTTAAATAATCACCATTATGTTCCTTTGCTATTAAATTCCATTTCTTAGCAACCTTAACCATTTCTATCAATCTATCTTGATTATATGTACCAATATTCTCAGAACCTTTTAAAGCTGTTCCTGATTGGATTACAAGATATTTAATTCTTTCAAATACTTCTGGTTCTAATCTTCTTTTTAAATAATCTAACATATTATTTAAATCTTCTGTTGTGAAAGGTCTAATTGCTTCTTCAGTTGCAATTTCAAAATATAAGTTTGGATTTAATTTAAAACAATAGTTTATTAAATCTTCTGTTCTTAATATACCCCAACCTAAATCTTGGTATTTTTTCCATGGGTCAATATGAATAACATCAAAATATTTGCAATCTTCGGTTAAAGATTCACTCCCATTATCTTCAATGTTTCCTTGATTATCCCCACCATGGTCTCTAACTAATAATATCTTATCAGTTTTACTTCTTACATATTCACAGAATTCTTTAGTTGTCCAGTTATTAACATAACCACCACCAAGTGTTCCTACCTCAATTTGTCTCCTTGAAGGAATTAAACCAATATTAACGTTATTTTCATTGCAGTATTCAATAACTGAATCCACAACATTTTTGGACATTGGTCCTATAAAAATTTTTGGTTGTATCATAATTTAATTTGTTTTAAAATATCATTATATTCTTCAACCCATTCAATATTAACATTTAGATTAGCATCCAAATATCTTTGGATTGCTGCTTTTAATTCATCAAATCTAATTTCAGTATGAATTTGTTTAGGTATGATACCCAAAGGTGGTTTAATTAATTTTTCCATATTTTAAATATAATTAAAAAATATGAATTAATCAATAGATTAAGAATTTAAAGCTTTATATAAATTTAATTTTCCAAAATAAAATAGAAAATTTCCAAGATCTCCAGAATGTAATGCACTCATATTGATCCATATAATCGGGGTTAAAATATTTACTTTATTTAGATCATAACCATTTTTTATAATAAAATAATGTAAAACTTTTTGACATTCTAATAAATTTTTTGAACACAATATATCACAAATAATTCCATTTTTATTGATTTCTATTTTGTAATTTCCTTTATTTACAATTTCATGGTTGAATATTAAGTTATGGTTCAACTTACTTAAATCATAATGAACACAGCCATCTTCTAAAGAACCAGCGAAATCTTGTCTCCAATCAATTAATGTAAATTTCTTAGTTTCAGTATTATAAATGATGTTATCGAGCACCAGATCACCATGGAAATTTGATGGGTAATCTGTTACTAAAGTATGATAGGGGATTTGTTTTAATAATTCTTTAACTGGTGGAATTTCAATTCCATTAATAATTGTTATTTCATCTTTTAAATTATTATCACTTAAAAATTTATCAATTCGTTTATTTGTTTTATTAACATAAAAATCAATACATTTTTCTCTAAAACTTGGATCATTATGTTTATTTGTCCATAAGTTTTCTTTTAAATGATTTAATAAATTTGAAAATATTTTCTCATTAACAACATTTGGTAGATCTTCACCCTTTGCATATTCATAATTATAAAAATTATCTTTATGACCTAACATTTTAGGAACTAATCCATCTAATATTTGATTTCTTTTAACTCTATTTAAATTAACTTCTTTATCAGCAAAAAATTTAATGACAAAATCATCAAATAAAAAAATAGATTCATCAACCTTATCTAAAATTTCAAATTTATCTGGAATTAATTCTCTTGATTTTTTAAGTTCTGTTGAATTACCCATGTCTAACCAATCTTTATTTAAAATAATAGGTGTTTTTTTGTTTGTAACATATTTTAAACCATTACAATCACTTAAAGATTGATTATTAGGATTTTTATTATATTCATTTTCTAAGCCATTCCAAAACAATTCATAATCAAATATTCCAGCAACACCTATATATAAACGATTATATTGTAAAGAGCCTTTTTCATGTATTGTTACACCATTATCCGAGTGATTAAGAGTTATTGTTCTATACTGAGAAGCATCTTTACCACCAGAAGTAATTAGAAAATTTTCATTTGGTTCTGGTTTATAGTCACTTAACATAATTGTATCTGAAGCATGAAATATAAATGGACATTGAAGATGTTCTTTTGCTTGTAACATTGAATAACCTAATGATGAACCTTCACCTTCATATTTATCCACATTAACAAATGTAAAATTCTTTTGTGGATAAGCTAGTTCTAAAAAATCTCTAACATGGTCTCCAAAATAACCTAATGTAATAACTAATTCAATATCATCTGGATATCTTTCAACAATATAAGATATTGCTGGTTTCTTTCCAACTCTAATTAAAGATTTATTGGTATAATTGGTTAATTCACCTAACCTTGAGCCAATTCCTGATGTTGTTATTAATACTTTATAATTCATTTATTCCACTTATTTTTCCACGTTTAGCCCCAGCATCAGCAAACCATTTTGGTGTATTATCTAAACTTTGTTCAATATTATTCCAAAATTTCTCAACAATATAATCATCTTTTAATCCATCATTATATAATTCTGGAATTTCATATAATGCAATATAATCAGATGAAATTCTTTTATCTTCATCAACAATATTATCTAAAAATTCTTTTGCTGTTGCAAATATTAACATCATTGTATCATTAGGATTTAAAGCATGATTTTTAATTATATCATAATCAACACCTCTATAAAATTTATAAATTCCTAAATGATTATTTCTTATTCCTATTAGTTTCATACTTTAATTATTTTTCCACCCATATTTAACGCTGGTAACATTGCCATCCATAATTCTGAACCTTTAAATTCTTTCCATAAATGTTTAGGACAAAAAATATAATCAAACGAATAACCACAAATTAAAGCTTCTTTTAAATTAAGTAATTTTTCGTCTATATGTAATATTTTAGCTTCTTGAATATTAAGTTTCATATTAATATGTTATATAACTAGTTGTGTGAGTTTGTGGGTAAAAATCTTTACAAACTCTTTCTATTATTTTATTATCAATTTCTTTTAATTTATTATTTCTCCATCTATAAATTTTGGGAAATGGTTTATTATACATTCTATGATAAATTAAATAATAAAAAATATCTCTTCTTATTTTTATATTACCATTAAAAATTAAAGAATTAGCATTATTATATATGGTTGGTCTTGTATTAATTAAATAATTACTACTTTGAACTAATTTTTTAAATTTCCATTCTTCTTGATTAACACTTGGATTAATAGCGAATTCAAAATCAAACCATTCTTTATCTGAATAGAAACTAATTCCTATGTCACAATTGTGATATTTATTATATTCTTCCATATTTATCTTCCAATCTTATTACATCATCCAAATGATTTGTTGATAATTCCAAATATAAACTATCAACAATTGCTTCCATTCTATGTACAACTAGTGGTTCAATTGTATAAGATTCACCAACATTTAATTCCATTATTTCTAATTCATCTTTTGTTTTCCCAACATAAAATCTTAATTTTCCTTTTAATACATAAAAGGTTTCATGTTTTAATTCATGATATTGTAAGCTACACGAATGACCTTCTTTCATAAAAAGTTCTTTTAATATATAATTTTCATTTTGTTCCTTCCATTTTTCCCAACCCCATGGTTTATCAATAATTACATCTTTTTTCACAATTTTAAACTTAAAAGTATTAAATTCTTCTTGTGTATATAATTCTATCCAATCACATGGTACTATATGCTTAGGATTACGTAGATTAACATGCCAATAATATTGAAGGTATGCTGTTTGTTCATCTTTTTTTAACCAATTATTTTTAATCCCAATTTCAATTGGGATATGTAAACATAAATTATCATTATCATTTATGTGTGAACTAATATCATAAATAAGTTCATCGTTTTTTAACGAATCTACAATTTTATCATAGTTTATTTTCATAGTTATTTATATTTCAATATCTTTTATTCCTTTATTTCTTTCAGGATTTATTGCAATTGCTGTTGGTTGTTCAGAACCTTCTTTTAAATCATTTATGAGCACACGCACTCCTCCCCCGATTCCCATGATTAATAAATCATAAAATATTCCCAATTTTTCCAATTGTTGAATTGTTTTATTTCTCATAGATTCTTTTCTACCAGTTGTTATGATAATCCGATAACCTTTGCGCTCCCACTCCTTAAGTTTGTCAATTGTTCCATCCAATAAATCTATATAACCAAGCTCTAATTGAGCATTAAGGTCACCCTTATTTGATATAAGGACACCATCAAGATCACAGAATATAGTAAGAGGTCTTGTTTCCATATTTTTAAGCTTTATTTGTATTACATGCAGAACATATTCCAATTTCTAAAATATCATCATTATTTTCATCTAATAAAATATTACAAATTTTACATTTTTTAATATTATAATAAGTTATATCTGAATCTAAATCTTTTAATTTAAAATCTATAAAACTATTATTATTTGGTTTTTTAAACTGTTCTTTTATTTTTTCAATATAATCTTTAACGTCTTCATCTTTTATAGCACCAACTTCAATATTATAAATTCTTCTTTCACCTAAAAATTTATCATCCTTTACACAAGGTGTTTTAATTACAACAGTTGTTACATCAGTTAAACATTTAAAATCTGTTGACTCATTTGGTTCAATTTTAATAATATCATTTTCATGATATAAAACACCATTCATTTCAACAACACCATCAACAATTATTGTATATTCTGTAGCTAGTTTATGGAAATGCCTTTCTTCATGATCATGAATAGAATATCTTTTAATTGATATTTCAAAATCATTTGTTTTTAATAATGATGGTTCAAAATTTCCAATGAACCAACCCTTAAAAAAATTATTTAAATTAAATTTTTCCATTTTATTTACTTATAGTTAATGTAAAACATAAAAAATTATAATCAACATAATCTTGTGTTACTGATGAGAAATCTCTCTTATAAGGAATTAAATCCCATAAATTTAAATGTATACTTATAGATATTTCTTTAATTTTTTTCATATATTCTTTATTTTTTTTAATCCCAATGAAATGTCCCAATACAAACATTTGTGTTATTTATAATGTAATCTTTGTGCTTTTCATCCATCCAATGAAGTCTTACAATCCTTTCATCCAATTTATTTAATAACTCACAATACCAATCAATATTATCATCATTTATTGCTGAACAAATATGTTCAAAATTACATTTCTTTTCATATAACAATTTATTAATATCAAAAGTTAATAATTCTTCAACTTCAATAATTTCTTTTAATTCATGTTGTTCAGCAAATTGGCAATATAATTGATATTCAAATATAACTTGATTTTTTAAATATGTAAATATATTATCTCTACCTTCTCTTAGATACGTAATCATTTGATTTACAATATTATATTCATAAAACCAATACGATTTAATAAAATACCATTTATCAGTTAAATAAGTTAATATTGTTGCACAATTCTCTTGAACTTTTAATTGCGTGTCTTGATATAAATTTATTGTTGATAATAAAGGTTTTGTTTTTAAACCATTAAATATATCTTTCATATAAAATTCTTTTAAACATAAATTCTCAGAATCTAATACCAAATAATCATCTTTAATATACAATGAAGCAAATAATTTCTTAACTGATTGATGACCAAATTTATTTCCAGTTACCCATGATTCTTTTTCATCACCAATTAATAAATTTCTTAATTCTATTAAATTTAAAATAATAATATTATTAGTTTTAATATCTTTAATTTTATCATTAAAATCTTCAATTTCAAATGAATCTAAAATAAAATAAATATTAACCTTATCTTTATCTAAACAATACTTATTAAAACTATTAATAAAATTAATATTATAATCAAAATGTCTGTAATATGTTGGTATTACTATATTCAAAATTATTTTAATTCAATTATATATTCACCCCTTAATGAAGAATATGAATAATGTTTTAATATTTTATCATTATTATCAATAACCCATTGGTCAATCGCTTGTTTAACAGTTGGTACATTTGTATGTTCATAGTCATCCAAATGCATTATAGCCCCTTTATTTGATGATTTAAGGGCAATTTCCATATCATGGTAACACCCACCATAAGAATGATCACCATCAATATGAATATAATCAAATTTCATATCATTTAATGTTTCAAGTTCTTGAGAATTTTGATGATAGAGATTTAATTTAACATTTGGAAATTTTTCATTTATTTTCTCTTGGATATAAGGAAATGTATTTATATTTCTTTCCTCACCACCATGTCCACCGTTAATCAAATCAAAACCATGAAATTCTAAATTTGGATTTGCATGACAAAAAGCATTTAATGAATATCCCCATCTAACACCAATCTCAGCTATTAATGATTTATCATATCTTTTAAATAATTCATATTTTGCTTTAAAATGCCCATAAAATTCTGGTAAGATATATAATCTATGCCATTGATCATGTGGATGAACATGTTGTAAATAATCTTCATATGTAAAATCTAATGACATTTTTAATTATTAAATTTTCTTAGAAATTCTTGAAGGTCGCTTGGAATCCCGATTCCATGCATTTTATCTACATTATATATTTTTATTTTTTTACCATCAGCAATTGCTTCATTATAAGTTGGACAAACATAAAATTCGTTATTAACTCTCAAATTTTTACTAATCATTTGTTCAGCATATTTTACATAATCAGAACCTTTTCCCCAATGATAAATTCCTGTTGTTGCGATATTTGAAATTGGTGTTTTTTCAGCAACTTCAGTTACATAACCATTTTCATTAACTTTTGCGAATGACCATTTAGGATGGGTGGATTCAAATGTGATTATACAACCATCGGGTTTATCAGACATAATTGAATAATAAAATTTATTAGAATCCCATTCTAAATATTGGTCAGAATTTGCAATAATTAAAGGTTTATCATTATCAATATATTCTTTAGCTAACAAAGTTGTACAAGCAGCACCTTCTGTAACTTGATCAACTTGAACAATTTTACAATTTGGCGTTATTAAGTTTAAAAGATATTTTAAATTGTATTTTTCATAATGTTCTTTTCTAACAATATAAATAAAATTTGCATTAATATTAAGATTTTCAACAACCAATTGAATCATTGGTTTGCCATTAATAGTTTCAATCAATGGTTTTGGAAATACATAGTTTTCTACAGAGAATCTTGAACCTAAACCAGCCATAGGAATTAATATATTAATATCTGATCCTTCCCATTTTTTATTTACAGTTGTTTCAGAAGTTTTATTTATATATTTTTTAATATTTGAATATGTAACATCATCAGGTGAATCAACTGGCATTAGATTAGCCCCAGAAGCAATTGCAGCCTCTCTACCATGGATAGAATCTTCAACTATTAATACTTCACTGGGTTTGCATTTAGACTCTAAAATAGATTTTAAATAGATTTCTGGATGTGGTTTATTATTTGTTGCATCTTCATTTCCATAAATTTTATCAACAAACTTGATCATTCCAGTATTAGATAACATATATCTAACTGTTTTTCTAATTGAATTAGATGCAACTATAATTCTATAACCTTCTGCCGATAATTTCATTAGCATTTCACATTTTTGATTATCATAACCTAATAGTTCATTAATAGCTTCAAATGTAAATTCTTGTTTAAGATTGGATACTTCTTCTTTATATCTTAATGGAAATCCTTTATAGATATGAAGTAATTCTAATTTTTTATTTGTTGGTAATCCATCATAGGTTGATAAATGTTCTTCTCTTGTTATAACATATTCTTTTCCAACAGTTTCTAAAGCTTTATTTAAAGAATTATAATGGATTTCCTTGGCCGAAATTAACACGCCATCCATATCTAGAATCACAGTTTTTATACTCATATTACAAATATAAGTAAATTAGATGATATTGTAAATAAAAATTAAGAGTTAATTTAGTGATATCTTGCAACAACACATTTACGGCAAAGAATGTCAGATTCTTCTTTACTTGCTAGTTCATTTACAACACTTCTGTCTAACTGATCATAATGTGTTTCCATTAAATTACCCAATTTATGTTTAAGACCGTAATCCATACAACATAAATAAACATCACCATTTGGCATCATGCTATTGTTATCAAATTTTGGTGCTGATGAACAAAATAATTTACCACTTCTTGCTGTTTCTTCCCATACATTTCCAGCTCTTGATAAAGCACCAACAACTCTTCCGCTTGTATCATCATCCATTGGGATTGGGTCTATTCCTAAGACTTTTGTTCTAACTAAATTTTGTTTTCTATTAAAATCTTCTCTATCATAACCAACACCATCAAATCTATGGAATGCAATGCCACCAAATTGTCCGTTAATTGAGGCTAAGATTTCTAAATCGTTATCAGTAAATCCAACTAATGTTGTATACATAACAACATTATAACCAGATTCAATAGCATATTTTAACATTAATGATGATTCTTTATTTAAGAATGGTTCACTATGACCAGCAAAATATAATTCAACATCTTTTGGGATATTTTCTAATATTTTTTTAAAGTTTTCAAATGATAATAATCTAATACCTTTATAACCCTTATAGGCTTTTATAATTACATCTTGTGGGCAATAACTACACATGTTCTTACAACCTATAATTGTTGTAATTTCCATAATATGAACACCTCTAAATTTTGCTACCCAGCCTTTTTCTTTGTCTTTTAATTCCATAACTTTTTTTATTTATAAATATTTGTTTATTTTCTTATACTTGGATAATTTTCTTTAAACCATTTAATTGTTTCTTTAATTCCTAATTCTATTGGAGTAAACTTAAAATCAGGTAATAAAGACATTAATTTGCTATTATCTGATGGTTTTCTATGCTGACCATTAGGTTTTGTTGTGTTAAAGGTTATATCGCCCTTAAATTCCATTTCTTTAGCTATTATATAGGAAATATCTTTAATTGATGTTTCTGTTGAATTACTTAAAATTAATGATTCTTTATCATTATAATTATTTAATACCCATTCTGTTAATTTTGCAACATCTTTGCTATAAATAAATTCTCTTAAAGCCTCCCCATTTCCCCATATTTCAAAATCTGTATTTTTTTGTTTTGCCAAATAACATTTATGAATTAAAGATGGGATTACATGACCATTTTCAATATTAAAATAATCATTTATACCATAGATATTAGAAGGAATAATAGAAGTATAATTCAGTCCATATTGTTCGTTATAAGCTCTTATTTGAATATCTGCCATTCTTTTAGCATAAGCATAAGCATCATTACTAAAATGTGGTTCACTCAAATGTATTTTTTTTTCAGTTAATGGATATTCTATATTATCTGGAAATATACATGTTGATAAGAAACAAACTAATTTTTTAATATTATATTTTCTACAAGCTTCAATAATATTAGTATTAATCATTATATTATCATAGAAAAATTCACCCTTATGATTCATATTATTTGCAACACCACCAACCTTACCAGCACAATGAATAACACTATCTATTGGTTTATGATTATTAAATCTGGAACTTGAAGTCATTATTTCAAATAAATAATCAACGTCTTTTTGTATTCTTAAATCATAATCTTTTGATGAAATTTTAATATAATTGTCGCCATTAAATTGAGTTCCAACTAAACCACTTCCACCTGTTACTAAAGTTCTGTTCATATAATTTTAATCATTTAAAGTTTTATTAACAACATCACAAATAAATGTAATATCTTCTTTTGATATTTGATGATTATTTGGTAAATAAAGTCCATATTCATGTAAATAATCAGCATTTGGTACATCATTAGATTTACCATATCTTTCATACCAAAAAGGTTGTTGATTAATTGATCCACAAATTAAAGGTCTTGTTTCAATATTATTATTTTTAATTGAATCTATTAATTTTTGTATTTTATCCTTTGTTGTAATTATTGGATAATTCATATTTGATATATAAGTATTATCTTGTGCTTTGATTTTCCAATAATCATTTTTAATTAATGAATCATATAATTTATAATTTTCATTTCTTTTCCCATTCATCCAATCAGTATTTTTTAATTGTTCTATACCTAAAAATGCTTGTAAATCAGTACTTCTTAAATTAAATGCTGGATGATAAAATGTATATAATCCTCTAAATTCTGGAATATTATATTTATCTCTTAATTCTTTTACCTTTTCTTTTGGGAGGTCTCTATCCCATCCATGTGATCTAATCATTAATAACAAATGATATAAATCTTCATCATTGGTTGATATCATCCCACCCTCAATTGTTGACATCATATGTCCAAAATAAAAAGAAAATGTTCCCATATCTCCAATAGAACCTAATTTTTTACCATTATACATTGAGCCTTGTGCTTCACAAGTATCTTCAATAACCATTATATTATGTTTATCACATAATTCCATTATTTCATTCATATCATTTGGAAATCCTAATACATGAACTAATATTAATGCTGACGGTTGCTCTTTTTCTATAATTTGTTTTAAGTGATTTAAATCAAGACCTAAATTATCCATATTTGAATCACATAATATTGGTTGTAGACCAAATTGTATTGCTGGAGATACTGTTGTGACCCATGAAACAGCTGGAACAATAATTTTATTGTTTTTAAGTCTTTTTGAAATTATTAAAGCATAGATTGCTGCTAAATTTGCTGATGAACCAGAATTAAGAAATACAGAATATTTTGTTCCTAACCATTCTGACCATTTTTTCTCAAATTCTACGGTTAGTTTTCCCTTTGTTAGATGTGGTTTATCTTGTAACCAAACAATTAATTTATCGATATCTTCTTTATCGATTGTGTCATCAACTAGGTTTATTCTTTTTCGATTAATCATAATACAATTATAATTATAATAATTGTATTAATAAAGACTATTTTTTATTAATGATCTTTTCAAACATATCTATTAAATATTCTTTTTTAAATACTGAATTTTCTTTATCTAAAATATATTGTTGATTTATATAATCCATGTATAGATTATCATTATTATCAATTTCAATAATTCTTTTAATAACATCTTCATCATTATTAAAATCATGCCAATTAACAAAGCTTTTTGTATTTAAATCCTTATTAATTAATGAGTTACCCCAATAAATTGGTATTGAGTAGGCTAACATAGGTTCCATAATTTTTTCTGTTATCCAACCGCTATAACCATGATTTCTATCAATATCAGTTCCTTCAAAAGCCATAACAAATTTATAATCTTTTAAAAAATTAATTTTATTTATTGAACCATTTATTGTTCCAGCCTCGCCTTGAATTAAGGGGTGATTATTTTTATGTTTTCCAGCAGCATCAATATGTTTATACTGTGATAATTTATCATAGAATCTTTCTCTAATACAATTAGGATGACCAAAACCTTGTGAAACATAAGTGCAGAATTTTGATTTTGTTTTTAAAATGTCTTTATTAGGTTGTTTATTAAATAATATTTCATAATCATCAGTTATTTTATGTTTGTAATAATCATAAAGATATAATAAACATAATGGTAATCTGAAAAATCTATTATCATTTGGTACATGGTAAGATGTTAATGCATAATCATTCGATCCTATATCAAACCATGATTCTGAACTATAATATATTTTTATTGCATTTGGATAATTTAATGGTTTAACCCCACCAGTTATAACAATATTTGGATCTTCTGGTGTTACAATAACATTGTAATTATGACTTAATATATAAGTAAAAAGATTATCATTATAATCAAATAATCCCCAAAATTCTGCAAACCATATTCTTAAATCTTTTTTCATTTTTTATAACTCTTTTATAATTTCAATTATTTTAGGATAATTACATCCACAACCATCTCTTGTACACATTTTACATCTCCACTCTAGATTATTAATAGCTTCTTCTTTAGAACCATATTTTTTAATATAATGTAAAGCATCACTAGTTAAACTAAGTCTTTCAGTATGTTCTGGACTTGGTATATTTGGAAATAATTCCCTTACTATTTTTTCACTCATTTTTTAATAAATTTTACTAATAATTTCACCATCCCTTGATATAAGATATTGATGTTCACCAACAGTTAATAAATAACGAGCATATTTTAATTTATCACCCTCCTCACCCTCAAACGCTGGTTTACTATAACCAATATTTGAATAATCTAATTCTATAGGATCATCAATAGTCACACCAGTTGGGTCAACATATACTAAACTTATTTTTCTATTTTCACTCATTTAATATAAATATTTTTCTTGTAATTCATTAATTTTTTCTTTAAGATAAGTTTCTAATTCAGTATCTGGTGAATAAATAAATTCAGTATCCTCAATATCTTTACCAATTTTTATAGATAATGATTTATAACTATGTAATTTTGCTAATTCATCAAAAAATGGTTTTGATCGTCTGTGATATTCAGCAATTCTTTGTTTTATTTCGTAAATATTTTCTTCTTTATTTATCATTTAATTCTTCATCATTTAATGGTTTAATATCTGGCATATTAAAAGCTTGATTTGCAATACCAATAGCTAATTTGAAAGCTGCTGATTCAAACGAACTACTATCTGTTAATTCACCATTTAATTGTTTAACTTGGTTATCGCTTAATTCTAAAAGTTGTTGCCAATTATGTGGAAACTTCTCTTTAACATATTTTATAAATTCTTCTCTATTGTTCATAATTTTCTTGTAATTCTTTCCATTTATCTGATTTTTTAAAGTTATCTAAATTTCCATATTTTTCAATTACAGATAAAGTATATTCTTCATCATAAAATGGTGAATTTTTACTAGTCATTGCTGAAAAATCTTGTTCCAATTCTGGTTTCCAAGATGCTTTTATTTTTTTCATTTTAATTTTTTAATAATTCTCTTTTTTATTGTTTCTAAATCCCAAGCTTTAACATATTCAAATTTATCATTAAGCTTTATCATTGTTATATATTCAGGTTCTGTCATATAATATTCTTGAACTTTATATATTTCAGATATAAAAATATTATCTTTTAATATTTTCCAAGTTTTATGTCTTGTTCTTTTAAATTCAATATTAGAATCCATATTCCTTATCAATATTACATGTTATAGATTTCATATGATCTGGATTAATTAATTTTGGTAAAGCAGCATAAGCTTTTAAGTTATGTTGTTTAACTGTTTCTGTTAGATTTCCATCAGCCGTATAATGGAAATTAATATTTGTTTCAATAGCTTTTTGTGCAAACCATGGTCTAATAGCAATTGCATGAGTACAATGTAATGTATACATATTACTTAAACTAACTTCAGCTAAATTTGCTGAATAATTTGGTTGTAACCCAGCAGCACCATCAAATCCAAGGTAAAATAATCCCCAATCTTGCGGTAATTGATTAATACAATTTTCTAAATTATTGATATTATCTGTAAAGATTGAATCATCTTCTAAAATTAAACACTTATCATATAATTTCTCTTTAACGATTTTCTCATATAAAAGTAAATGGGATAATGTGCAACCTAATTGACCCCTTGTTTGTTTTGATCCTTTTTCAATATAAGGTGTTTTATCAAGTGTTGCCCCATTAACACCATAAAAGAATTCATAATCAACTCCTTGTAATCTTTCCTTCATCCTTTCAATTCTAAAAGAATTTTCCATTGTTAAGACATAAATCTTATCAAAATGTTTATTTAATATATGCATATTATTTAATTTCAGTTTGTTTAACAATTATTATTCCATTATCATTTATTTCAACTGTTGTATTTTCAATTCCTTCATATATTTGAATTGGTCTGTTTAATATTTCTTTATATTCATCTTGTTCTAATAACCATTTTTCAACCGATTTATAATCCCAAAATTCAAAATTTTCTTTTTGTGCGATAGCATTTGCTATTAATTTTATTAAAATATCTTTCATTTATTTAAATTCTCTTAATAATTTTATTTTTTCTTCATTTGGTTCATTAAAAACTTTATCTTTTCCATCTTTAATTAATTTAACTGTTGAATATGGATTCATCGAAAATTCATATTTTTCCCTAACTTGAAAGGACCAGATTATATCCTCTGAATTTCCCCATGTTCTTGATTCGTCTAGTGGAAATTCTTCCATTACACTCTTTTTAGCCACCCAATATGTTCCTGATATATACATATATTTACTTAAATGCAACATATCATAAGGTAATAAACAATCTCTACCAATTAAAGCATTAAATTCTGGACTATTCGGGTTATGACACCACGCTGACCAATCCCTAAATCTGTTCCCATGAATATCAATGATCTTATCCATTCTTACTTTAAAATCAGATCCAGCTTTGATTTGTCCAGCGTACCACCCATCTGTAAACATAACATAATCATGTAAATAAACAATATTTTCATATTGTGCAGCATCAGTTATTAAATTCTTCTTTCTTGTGATCCATCCTTGTTTAATGGTTTCATTAAAAGGTAAAACTGTTGTATTCTTTCTATCTATTTTAAAAGAACCAACAACAATTATCTCATAATTGGGTATATTCTGTCTTTCAATGCTATTAATAATTTGATTAACAGCACCTTCATTATTACCACCAGTAACTATTCCAAATGTAAAATCCATTGTTTAATTATTTTTAATAAATTCATCTAATTCCTCAACAGTAGTACATATTTTAGAATCACCATTAGATTTAATTACTGTTGTATTCATTTGAAATGCGTTATGTGGACAATATGTTATACTATAAACATCATCATAAATCATATTACATTCTGTACATTTTATTTCCATATTTTTTATAATTTTAATTTATTTAACCAAGAATAATGAAATTTTTCAAGAAAATCTTGACCATAGCCCCATTTACCAGTTATAATCATATTAATTGGTAATCCTATTAAAGCTACAAGATAATATATTGGAAACAATAAAATTGTTAATCTCCATAAAAATGAAATCTTTTCTTTTTGTTTTGTTTCATAAAAATAAAAAGGTGCAAATCTAACTAATTCATTTTTATAAATTAAATCTTTTTGATAAGGTGTTAATTTAAGTTCTTCTTCCAACCATTTCTTTACATCAAAATCTGATGCTTTTTTTAAATTTGAGAAATTCATATATTATATAATTTTAACATTAAACTTTCTTTCAAAAGCTCTTCTTATATTTCTTTTGCTTAATCCTTTCTCTTGCATATCTTTAATGAATTTATCCATTTCCTTTCTATTTGCTTCTGGAATCTCAGTTTCATTCTTTGCAATTTCTTCCCTAACTAATTCTTTTTCTTTTACTTTATCATCTGTAATAAATTCTTTATTTATTTCAGCCCATTTTGCTGAATTACCATCAAATACATTATTCCATTCTTTGTTTTGCATATTAATTTATTTTATTTTTGTTTTTGTAATTACTATTGAAGGTTCATATGTTTTTACGTCATAACAAATATAAAAATCTACAAGACCTTTATCTTTTAAATCTCTAAGCTCATTATATTTCTTATCTGTAAATTTAACTTTTTCTCTCATATGTTGCATGTTTATCTTCAAATAGTTGTGTTTCCTCTCCAAAATATATCTTCCCACAATTGCATTTTATCAAAACAGTTTTGCTTTGATAAGAATTACAAAGACTAGCTGTAATGATTTGATGATTATACTGATTCTTTATTAAGTTGTAAAGACAATGCCAGTATACTAACCAATGAGCTTTTAATATTTGTAATTTACGTTTCATTTTTTATATTCTTTAAAAATATCAGTGTTCTCAAAAATCCAATCCTCTGCTAAAGTAAAGCTCTTCGCTCGTTCAAAATTCTCATTTATAGCTGGCAACATTGAATTATACTTATCCAAAGTTAATGAATTTATTTGAGATTGTAAATCTTCTAATGTATTAAAGATTATCATTCCATCCGTATTAAAGAAATCACCAATTGATGGACATCCCCAGTAGATTGGAACAGTTCCAGTAACAAAGCAATCTAGTAATTTTTCAGTGAAATAATAATCTTGTTTTGAATTCTCAATAACAACTGAATAGGCATAATCTTTTAAAGCATCTAATTTATAATCAACTTGTTTATAACCCCTTCCATAAACATCAAAATAATTTTTAAACATTAGGATAGTTTGATGTCTTAGATTATGCCCATACAATTGTGTTTTAGCTGAGGCAATAATTGACATTAATTTAGTTTTTTCATACACCTTCATATCTTTCTCATAAATCCAACACATTCCGTGATAGAACCTCTCGAAAGGTTTACCAATAGCTAATAGTTCTTTATCATAAGTTAATATTCTATTAAAATCATAACGATTTGCCTTAATCCAATCATAAATTGCTGGATTCATTGCTCTTGGTTCCATTAGCATACCAATTTTATTTGGATGGTATGCATGACCTAATGAGTACATTGAATTATCTGTCATAAATAAAGGTCCTTCATGATTTAATGAATTTCTATCCCATTCAATATATTTTGATTCTTGGAAATCTGAACTGTATTTTGCATGTGCAAAATTTGTATCTATTATTTTAACTTTTATTTTTTCCATTATTTGGTATATAAGATTTTAATTCAGAAGCTATTGTTGTTGGTTTTATGTTTTTAATTGCTGGAAAGCTAAAATTAGACCAATCAGTGGGTTTATATTCAACAGGTTCTGGAGTAACGTCAATCCATTCATTATTTGTAAATTCATACTCTTTATCTCCAGTACACCACGTATTACTATACAAATATCTTCTAAATTCAATTCCAGATTTTGTAATATAATCTTCAAAAAATGATCGTACAAAATCATGTCCTCTTCCTAAATAATATAAGATTTCATTATTAAAAACAATTTCTGTTTTTTGCTCTTCCTTAAAATTTGCAATAGTTTCTTGTTTTTCCTTTTCTAAATCTTCTTTAGTAGGATATACAAAATGAAACAATCGTTCTTTATTTTCCATATTTTTTTTAATTTCCCAATACAATTATTTCACCATGAACAACATCTCTTGATCTATAAATTAACATTCCATTATATTTAAATTCTCCAGTTACTGAATGAATATATCTATGAGTTTTACATAATTCTTCATCTAATTTTTGAAAATCATAAATATTTAATATTATTGCTGTTGGTTTTTTACCATTATCTTGTATATAATTACAATATTTTCTATAAATTTGCTTTTCAATATAACTAACAAATGTATTTGGTTCAATAACTACTTCCTTAACTATACCAAATGTACCATATTCCTCATCAGCATCGTTCATTTTATAATGAGTTATTATTTCTTTATCCCTTGGCATTATAATATTTTATAAATTCAATAACACAATTATATACAGCTTCTATTTTCTCACATTTTTCAAAATATCTACAAAAACAATCATCTTCATTTGTGATTATACAATCATTATATAAACCATCATCATTTGTTGATTTAATTTTAATATTATATTCTAAAACTTCAATTTTATCAATAATTTTCATTAACCAATTCCATCGTTTATGATATTGTAATTCATTATCTAAATTAAAAGAAGGATATCCACTAATTTCAATTGCAATATATTTAAAATCTTTATTTGTTAAATAATCATTTGGAAATATTGCTGAACTATTTGGTTCACCATCTTTACCCCAATATTTAAAAGCTAATGGTTGATTAGAATAATATTTTACAGTTGTATATAAACCACCACAATCTGAATAATCTTCTTCAGCTAAATATTGGTATTTATAACCTTCAAATAAAGCTATTAATTCGTTATTTTCTTTTATTTCTTGTTCTATCATAATCTTATCCAATTTTTATCATTTGGTATTAGTGTTGAATCATCAATATTTGCATCTTTGTGAAACCAGTGTTTTGGTGCAATAATAGTCTTATCCTCATATTGATTTAAATAAGCTCCCCACCATGAAAATGAGCTATTACAGATGATATTATTGTCTGCTTGGGTGAATAGAGTTAAATCCATTATTTCATCATTAAAAGGGCTATAAAAGATGTTTTCACCCTTAAAATTTTCCTTAACCCAATTCATATCATCACTTACAAAAATAAAAACATTGTCATGACCAATTCTATTCATTGCTTCTTTATAATAAGCTACTGACATTGTTGGATGGACATTTGGGAATTTCAAATAATCTCCTCTTCTAACATGAACTGTTGTAATTGATATTTCAGAACTTGTTAAAAAATCTATATGAGAATTAACCATATTAATATCCTTTTCATCAAAATGAAATAAATCAATAATTTCTTTCTTATAATCTTTAAAATATAATTCAGATTGCAAATAAGAATCATGAATTAATAGATCTTCAGAATATGGAATTGGTGAATAAGAATGTTTTGGCTCCTTATAATAGTTCTTAAAAGGATAATTTCCTTGATAGGTTTTAACATTTTTAAATATATTATCCTTATACTTATTTGAAGTAAAACCTTGTAATGGTGTAAAACATTCATCAAAATTAAACTTTGCTTCTGTATTATTTCTTAATGCTAAAGCATATGTTGATGCTATAACAAACATTTGATTTCCCAATCCTCCAAGTAATTTTGCTGATATCATAATTTTTCTATTTCTTTTTTAACTTCTAACCAATAACTATAAGCACTATCTTCTTTACTTGGATTTATTGGTTCTGATTTAATTATTTCATTAACATAAAATAAAGCCATTTCATGTTTTGTCAAATCATAACATGATGCTGGTTCAAAATAATTTAATATTTCTCTAGCTTTTTCTTTTGGTGTCATTTTATATCTAATAATCTTTTAATATCATTTGCTAATTCTCTTCTTCCTTGTTGCTTTCTTTCTTCACTGCCTTTCATTGTATAACAAGGGTGTGTTTTTGCATAATATGCAACAATTTCTGGAACTTTAAAATATATTGGTTCTTCTCCATCATGTGGATTTACATGATTAAGTTCAATATAAGGTGGACAACCACTCCCATGATTATTCTCAGTCTCTGGTGAAAACACCACAGCTGAACAATAAAATTTATCCTTATCAGAATAATTGTCTAATTCAGAAATTGATAAAAACTTTGTTTTAAAGTCGGGTAATCTTCTCATCTTGTATTAATTGTTTAAATTCATTATTTGTTAATTTTTTCCACATAAAACCATCAATTTTAGTAGGTTTTTTTAAACATTTACTTAACATATGTTTACTAATATCAGTTTTTTCATATGCTTTAGTTACAGAAGTAAAATATTCTAATAAATTATTATTAAGATCAAATTTACCTATAGTAAATCCCTTTCTATGTAAAAAATAATTTTCATCTACATATTTCCATTTAAATCCATTACTTGTTTTATGTTTACCAGTACAAACCTTAGATATAGTAGTAGGATGTAAATTAAAAAATGCACATGCTTCACCTATACTATTCCATAATTTTATTATTTTACCGTCTAAATCTAATTGATAAACTTGTTTTTTATATTTATCCACAATTTCTTTTTTTAGTTTAACACCTTTTTTACTTGGTGGTATATTTTTACAAGATTTAGACATTAATTTTCTAGTTTCTAATGGTATGTTTTGTTTTACTTTTGATTGTTTTAATCTTGTTTCAAGTGTATGATTATAACCTAACGGACTTCCAGCTGTTGGACATAAATTATATCCTAAATTAATGAATCTTTTATCTTTATTTTTAATAAATTCTTGTGCAAATAATAAAGTATCTAAATAATACTGTTCTCTTTCAATAAGCTTTGTTTTATCTTGAATATGTTCAATGACTTCAAATTTAAAATTTTCCTCACCATGTTTATTAAATGCATGTTGCATGTGTCTATTTTTATGTTTATTTAATTTCAAATCTTTCAAATGCTCTCTAACTAATCTACGAAAACAATTTACAGCACTACCGATATAAATCTTTTTACTAATAATATTTGTTATTTTATAGATTCCAGCTTGTTTTGTTGTTCCACTCATTTCTTACTTACCTCCTTTCCAACATAATGTTCTTTGAGTAAGTAATTAATAAGTTTTGATTTATTAACTTTATTTTTTTCTAATTTCTTTTCTAATTCTTCATCTATTGTAATAGATATTTTTGTTTTTGTTATCATAATATTCTTTTATATATAAATATATTAGAATATTATAAAATACTACTTATCCGACTTTCTTTTTAAATTTATTTATAACTTCTTTATTTTCAGATAGACATTTTTTAAGTAAAAAATTTATTAATTTTGATTTATTAATACTTTCATTATCCATCTTTTCATCAAAGATTTTATCAATTGTTATTGCTATTTTTGATTTGTTTGATTTCATTAATTAACTGTTTTTGTTTTTTAAATTCTTTAGATTTAAATTCTATAATTTCCATTTGCTCTTCATATGACAAATTTATAAATTGTTGATAACATTCTTGCATTTTATCAAAATTGTGATTTAAACTTTGTGCTCTTGGATGGCTAAAATGATATATTTCTATTGGTGGGTTATCTGCATATAATGCACTACCCAAATGAGTTCCAGTTGCTTGTTTTTTATTAAAAAAACATTCTAACCTACACCAAATTTCTGCATCCTCTGCACAATATCCCCAGTACAACTCTGGTGAATAACCCCCAATCTCATCCATTATTTCAGAAGAAACACATAAACAACCTCCAGGTGCTCCAGAATTTTCTGCAACTATATTTTCTTTATTTATTAACATTGGATCAAAGCAAATTAATTCATCATTAATATATGCTTTAGTAATTTTTTCATCTATTTTTATAACACGTTTATTGTGGAATGGCTGTAACCAATTAAACTCTTTGTTTAAATAATATTTATTAAGTTCTTTAAAGAAATTGTGAGGTAATAATATGTCAGCACAATGCATAAAATTATATCTTGCTTGTCTTGCAAATAAATAACCAACATTATACATTAAAGATGTTGAATGAAAATATTCACATTGATGGCAAGATTCTTGTGGAATAAAAATATAATCAATATGAAACTGTTCACAGAATTTATCATTGATTGGTTCATTATTTTGTTCAACAACAATAACCCTAACTTTTAAAGGTGAATTATTAGCAGCTAAAACAATATTTCTTAATGTTGGTCTAAAGAATTCAGTTCTGTCCTTAACTGCAATTATAAAATTTATTTCACGATTTCCATTAGATAATCGTTTAATAGTTTTAGGATGATTATAAATATTTAAATAATCATAACTATTTTGTTTATATAATTCTATTAGATTCATTTACAAATATTTTATAATATCATTAATAAGGTTTTTAATTGTTTTATATTGGTTTTTACCATCAAGATAAATATCTTTAAATCTTTTATAATGTTTTGGTTTTTTATTTAATCCACCACCAAATGTTGTTAAAACTAATTGATAGAAATTTTGATCATATAGTTTACCTATTGCACCAATTGTCCAATCTCCATCAATTTCTAAATCCCACATTTTATCAACAGTTCCATCATCATATTCACAATGATTTTCTTTTAAAATAATTCTATCATTATAATATTTTCTAAATTTTACTTTTCTCATTTACAATATTTATTAACTTGTCTTTCAAAATTATTTATATTACTTCTTAATCTTTCTACTTGTTTTTCAGTTTGTTCCATATTAATTTTTAAATCTTTTCTAAACTGAATTAAACATTTATTTTTAAATTCTTTTAAATCTTTTGGTAAGCACCATCCATTAACAGTAAATTCCATAGGTCTTGACCAAAGTTTCATATCTCTTTTATTACATAATATATGTTCTATATTTTTATTACTATTATACAAGATATATTTATTTTTTTCTACAAAAAAATTAAAAGTTTCTTTTTCAAAAAACTTAATACCTTTATCAGTTAATTTAGCTCTAATAAAATATATTTTCTTAGGTTTATTCATTTTACAAATATTTTTTAAATTCACCATTTCTATTAATCTTAACATTCAATGGTTTATATTTTTCTTTTATTTTAATTAATTCAACCATTCTATCAACCTCTTTCATATATAATTTACTATCATTTAAAGGATTTAAATCATTATAGATATAAGTAATATCTGAAAAAAATTGATAGAAATACTTTCCAGCCATTTCAAGCATTGGTAAAAAGAAAAATAGATCACCACCAACTTTAATCCAATTACCATTTTCATCCTTTAAATCTTCTTGTTTTAAAGCTCTCCATAAAAATACCTTCCATGTTCTTAAATGTGATGCTGTAAATGGCAAATTTCTTAAATTATCAAAATCTTTAATTTCAGCTGAAAATCCGTTTGCACCACTTATAAATTTAAAAGAACCATTGGTAATCCATGTTTTATTATCAGAATAAGCTTCAATAACCTTATTAAATACATTTTCATCTATTAAACTATCTCCATCACCATCAATTTCCACGCAAATATCATCATTTTTAATTCTTTCTGTATTTCTACAAATTAAATCATAATTTCCACATTGTGATAATTTTTCTTTATTAACAATTAATGTAAACCTTTCATCACTTTTAATTAAATCTTTAATTACAGCAACTGAATTATCTGTTGATAAGTCATCAGTTATAAAACACTTAAATTTAGTGTATGTTTGTGATCGTATACTCTTAATAGTTTTTTCTATTAAATGTTCACAATTAAAACATGTTACTAAAACAATTAATCTCATTTTATTTTAACTAATTTATAAATGTTATATTTTTTACCACCTTCTCTAACTTCAACAAATTTTAAAAAATTTTTAGCATCTTCCATTGTACCATAATGTATTGAATTATGGTATGTATAAACACAAATACTGTTTGGATTTTTTGAGTTCCATGGTTTTCCAACACAATAAGAAAATTCTTCATTATCTAATTTAATTGCTTTTTTCATTTAAAAATTTTTAAAAAATTGATCATAGTTTACATTTTTTTGTTGAATATCACTAAATCCTTCTACTTGTAAAGCAAGGTTAGGAAAAAAACTGTAGACTTTTTTAGTCTTAAAAAATTCGCTGTAATATACGTCCACTTGTTTTTCCATTTTTGGAATTATTTCCAATATTTTATCAAACATTGTATTATTAATTGCAACACATTGTAATCCATAACCATTAATTGGTTTTCCAATATTTGGTTTAATTAAATTTAAAGGTGCATTTTGCTGATAATTAATTCCAAAATAAAGCATATCCCAATATTCTGGTAATTGATTCATATATTTTTCTAGATTAACAATATCTGGATTAAACCAAACATCATCCTCCATAATTAAAATGTTTTTAAAGTTATTTTCCTTAGCCATTTTAATTAAGTTAATATGTGTATTTAAGATACCTAACTCACCCCTTAATAATTTAGGGTTTATTACAAATATTGTATTTCCATCAACAGCATTATAACGTTTAACATTTATAATATTATACTTTTCAAATTCTTTCTGAACTTGTTCCCATCTGTCAGGTCGTGTTTCTAAATTAACACAATATATATTTTCAAAATAATCAGATATTGTTTTCATTTTAATTTATATTTTTTCAAATTGTGTTGGAAATTCATAATCAATAGTTTTTTTACAATTTGAACAACATGTTAGTGATACTATTCTTTTAGACATATCAACTTCTGATTGTTTATTAGTTTCCAATAATAGTTTTTGTGGATAATAATAAACATTTTCACCACACTTACATTTTGTTTCCCAAGTTGTTGTTTTCATATCATAATAATTCTATTTCTTTTTTAACTTCTAACCAATATTCATGTGATTTACAATAACCAATATATACATTTGTTTTTAAATCTACATCATTTAATTCTTGGATTATCTCTTCAATACAAATTAAAGCATTCTCTTTAGCACTTTTAAGTGTAACATCTTCATTACTTACTAAAAATCCACTTGATTGGGGTCTTGCAAATTTTCTGAATTTACTTATTAATTCTTTAGCTTTATCTCTTGATGTCATAATAATTTAACTATTAGATGTTATTATAAACCCAATTTTTTTTAAAAATTCAACTTGATGATCTGGATTTGTTGGTTCTAGCACTTTCTCTAATTGTGCATGATATCCTGCTTTACTATACCTAACTTCATTTATCGTACCAACAATTGGTTCATAAATTATTAATCCCTTTGATGGTATAAAATCAATTTCTTTTGATAAATTTGTGGTATTTAAACCATCATAAACCATAACATGTAATGTACTTTTCATGATTTATATATTAATATCCCTTGCTTCTTTATTCTTATATTTCTTCTCAAGTTCACCACCGCTATATTTCTCAGTTATATCAATACCATTAATTATTGGTTTAACCTTAAATTTCATAATATAATCACCTTCAAATTCAATAATTTTATCAAATTTAATAACTTCATATTGAAATTCTAAAAAATCTCTAACTCCAATACATTTATTAGTTATAAAACCAATCAAATTAATATCGATAATATTTGAACTTCTAGGGTTAGTTATTAATCGTTTTAATTCAGATATAAATAATGTCGTTTTCTTATCATATTCATTAACATATTTGCTAAATACAAATTCTAATAGATATTCATCATTATTAATAATTCTTACATTTAATCTTTTAGCATAATCTTCAATATTGAATTTACTAACAGCACTTCTACCAATTTTAATTAATCTTTCTGATTTAAAATTAAAATCTTCATTCTTAATTTCATCATTTTCATTAATTGTTAGATCAATATCTTTTGTACTTAATGTTATTGGTGAGTTATCAATAACCATTTTTAATGGAAAACTATCAAAATTATCCAATTTAACCTTATTTAAAGTCCTTTTAATGTCTTCATTTGTTATTTCCTTAGTTACATATACAGGAACTTGTGATCCGTCTGTATCTGTTATATAATGGCTTATGGAAGATCTTAATTCACCACTTCTTTTAATCGTTTCATACATTTTCCACCTTAGCTCTTGTACAGCAACTGTAACTTCCCCACGTATCAAAGCATCCATTAATGTATTTTCATGAATACTTAATACATGATTAACATCCTCAGCATTTGGTTCTTTCTGAGATAACATATCTTTTTCAACATTTGCTGTTGCAAGAACAAACATTGAAACTTGTTTGTTAAGCCATTTTTTAATTTTTTTCATTTTAAAATTAAGTTATCTTGTGCATCTTCTATTGTAGAACCAATTTCTACTAAATTATTATGTTCTTTAACATTAAAAATATAACCCATATATATGGCTGAATTATTTTGATTATGAAATTTAATTTCATAATCCATCCAATATCTATCTGTTGGGTGGTATTTATCACTAAACGAAATAAATAAAAACTCACCTAATACTTCCATTAAAGTTTTATCTTTAGATGAACGTTGTTTATATTCTAAACCCTTTTTTGATGGGCTTAATTTATTTGATTTTGATTGGTAAATGTCAAATATTTTATTCATATTAAATTAATTATAGGTTTTTCTAAATATTCTTTATATAATTTAACAAATCTAGTACTAAAATTACCACCAACAATATCATTGGTATAATCTTTATTATATTGAATATACATTTCTATCATTTTAGCTAATTTGATAAATTCTTCTTCTGTTAATTTCTTTTCCATATTATTTATATTTTTATTGTTTCTTCACCTTCAATATTTAAACCAAAATATTTTTCAATATCTTTTTTATCAACTTCTATTAATTTATAATCAATTCCACTATGATAATGACCTAATTTTACAACAATTGAATTTTCTCTATCTTCAAAACCTTGTACATTACCAAACACATTACTCTTTAGTTTTTTATTAACAGTTTCAAAAAAGAATTCATTTGGCTTTAGATAATCAATTCTTTTCATAATTCTATTTCCTTTTCAAAAGTATAATAATCATTATATTCATCAGATTTTAATTCTTTTTCTTTTAAATAACGTTCTTCTTCTGATTTAAAAATATGTAATTTTCCAACACAATCATGCGGTTGTGCTTCATTATGAATTTGTTGTATAAAATATAATTTAATTTTCATGGGTTTATACTCTGTAATTCCACATTCACAAGGATTCATCCAACAATTTAAACATTTTTTTAAGGCCATTGTTCAATTATTTTTGTTTCATTTATATTATTATAATGTTTTTGTAAACATCTTTCGATTATAATCATCTCAGCATTATAATCCCTTTCATTCTCATATGTGTAAGAATATATTATGTTTGATTTTTTATAATAATTATATATCATCTTATCTACCAATAACAACCCTATACTTGATATTAACAAATAACTAAATGAAATTAACATTGATGATGCTGTTAATATTAATGGAAATACTATAGTTAAAAATATCATAGGAACTAAAATAATTACAAACCAATCCATATCCATCACTATTAAACGTTCTAATTTGTTATTATCTAGTTTTTTAACTGAATGATTTATCATACTAATTTGAAATCTTTTATTATCTGGTAAGGATATAGATATTTTACCCAAACATATATCTTCAGATATTCTTAAACCTTTAAAATATTTTTCATGTTCAGAATGAATATAGTAATCTTCTATTTTCATTTTATTTATAACTTTCTTTAATTCTAAAAATATTAATTAATGGATATTTATGAACTGTTTCATCTTTAAGATATAAACAATAAACTCCATCTTTTACATAAGTATTTTTTACATCTTCATATGTAATTGCTTGTGATTGACTTAATAAGTGTACTTCTATTTTCATGTTATTTTGTTTTTAATTTGCGTATTTCCATTTAAAACCACCCGTTGTTTGTCTTTTACCACCACAAACAGAACTTATCTTACTAATTTGTATATTTAATTCAGCAGCTGCTTCAGACATACTATCCCATGTTTTAATTTCATCACCAAATAGGTCTAATTGTACCACTTTAATTCTATTAGTTGGTATTCTTCCAGTTGATGCTTTTGACATTTTAATTAAAGTTTCTTTAGAACGTTTTTGATCTTTTAATTTATCTGAAATTTTCTTTTTAACTTCATCAGTTCTTGGAATATTTCTAAGTTTGTCAGCTCTCTTTTTTACACTTTCTTTTGTGTGTTTTCTACCCTTTTGACCTTCAGATTGATTTTTTCTAGCTTCTTCTGATGCTTTGATGCCTTTCCTACTTGATGGTTTTCCTTTATGTGCTTCAGATAGTTTTTTCTTAACCTCATCTGTTCTTGTAACACCTAATGAACTAGTGGCATTTTTACAGATATTATATCCTATTTTATCATTCCACGGTTTTAATATATCCAAATAATGTTGTTCTCTTTCTAATATTTTTGTTATATCTTCAACCATTTCTAATATTTCAAACTTAAAATTTCCGCTACCATACTTATTCCAAGCTGATTGTAAATGTCTTGAATGGTGTTTATTTTTATTTAAATCGTTTTTATGATTACCCCAACGTTTTTTAAAACCATCTTTAGTTCCAGCACTTCCAATATAAATCTTATTATTAACCAAATTTGTTATTTTATATATTCCAGTTAATTTTTTTGTACTTCTCATTTTGTATTATAATATTCTTTAAGTAACGAATTAATAAGTTTTGACTTATTAATATTTTTTTTCTCTAACCATTTTTCAATTTCTTTATCCAAGGTTATTGATATTTTGCTTTTTGTTACCATATTACAAATATAAATATCTATTAAGATAAGTAAAGTGTCATTTATCTTACTTTTTATTTATATATTTTTTTAATAAATTATTGATTAATTTTGATTTATTTACGCTGGTTTCTTCCATTTTTTGATCAAAAATCTTATCAATAGTTACAGTTATTTTTGTTTTTTTATTCATTTTCTATAATCTCTTTATAACGTTTAATTATTTCACTAGCTACAAAGTCAGATTTAAACTTATTCATATCAGTTGGTGGTTGATGTAATGTTTTTGAAATGATTATTCCATCTTCTGAAACATCATAGATCCATGCTGGCTTACCACATAACCATGATTCAATAGTTACACGACCCAAAAGTATTCCAGAAGTCTCGTCACACTGATGGATTAATTTTTCAGTCTCAAAACTAGGTTCAAAATATTTAACATGTGGTTTATTAATAATCATATTTGTTAAATAATCATCTTGATTCTTTTTACCACAAATCCATAATTCATTTCCTTCTTTTTCAGTTGTTTCAATTAAATCAGCTAACATATTTTTGCGTAAATAATCAATCGTTGATATTGATAATATTCTTTTATTCTTTCTATTACTAACAACATTCTTTTTATAAAATCTTTTATAATCAATTGGATTATAAATAACATCTACTTTATTAGGATCAACACCATGTTCATTAACAATATATTCTTTAATTTCAGGTCTTATTGCAATATATTTTTTAATATTATTATTAATAACAGGGTGTTCTAAAGCAATAACTTCAGAATGTATTGAACAAATTGCTGGTACTGTTGGATATAATTTTAATAGATGTTGTGTAATTGGTTCATGATTTAAATGCATTATATCAAAATTAGGTTTTGCAAACTGATATAAACCACCTTTTGTAGATTTAATCATTTCTGATGGGTTCTGTGGATTAGGGAATGACCATTCACCATCACCTAATTTATAACCAATAGGTTCTTGTATAGAACATAATTTAATTCCATGTTGTTTTGCCATTAGACCTAAAGGATTTCCAATTTGTGAACAAATAGTAACTTCACAATTTTGTTTAACCAATTCTTTAGCTAATTCATAAACATATAATTCAGATCCTGTTAAATTTGCAAATGATAAACAACCTAATAAAACTTTTATTTTTTCATCTTTTCTAATTTTTCTTTTTACATTTATTGGTAATTTAGAACCATATAATTCTTCAAATAATTTGGAATTATTTTTCCAATTATCATTATTAATACCAGCACCAACACTTAAATGTGTAACTCTGATATTTGTAATTAAACCAATTTTAACACCAGCCAAATGATTATCCACACAGAAAGGAATATCATAAAAGTCAAAATTAGGAAATTTCTCATTAAATGTATGTTTAATTCTGTCTTTTCTAACAGCCATAAATAAACCATCAACAATTGCAACCTCAGCAATATCATCACCTTGTGAATCAGAATATTTTGATTCCCATGTTTTTCCATCAGATTTATGGTTAACAATTCCCATCATTGATTTTTTGTGCCACATTGGGCTAATTAACTCTCTAGTTCCAGCAAGACCAATAATCCCATATTCTGGATTATTATCAAAATGTTTAATTAATTTCTTAGCAAATTTATCATTATTAAAGAATAGATCATCATGTAAAAATACTATTGTATCATATTTAGCTTGTTTTAAACCTATATTATAAGCTTCAGCTAATGAATATTTTCCATTCTTATTCTCAATAAAAATAAAATCAACTTTATCTTCGTTAAATCCACTAGATTTAATAACATGTTGTTTAAATTCTTCTTTTGGTTCTTGTGTTGAGCAAACTATACTTATCATATTTTATATTTCAAAATGTTTAATTATTTCATCAAATAATTCTCTCGTAATTTCTTTATCAAAAGATACTAAATGTTTTTGACCTAGCCAGCCAATAAATCCTTCAGAAGAATAAATTTCACCCTTACAATCAAAAAGTGAAATCATAACATCCGTATATGGTGCTGATTTATATTTCTTATTCCAATTTTTTTTAATTTCAAAACGATAATCACCTTTACCAAAAGAATAAAAATTTAACCCATCTTTATCTTCTTGTTTCCAACTTCTGTCTTCAATAAATTCTTTATTTTTTAACCAAGTTAATATTTCCATATTATTTTAAAATTTCAATTAATTTAATACTTAATACACCATAATCTTTACCTAAAGCACAACTAGACATAGCACAAGGTGTATTTCTATCTGTAACATAAGTTATTTCAAACATGGCTTCACGACCTGTAAAAGTACCTTTTGTTTGATCGAATTCTTTAAATTTCATATAATCACCAATCTTATAATCTCTTTCAGTCATATCTCTGAAATCATGTGTTTTAATTCCAACAATAGCAGCTGAATAAAGATAACACCAACTTTTTACTTCATGTATTGTTTTTTCCATATTATTTTTTTTCAATTAATTCTATTTTATTATTAATTTTCATTTCTCTACCATACCATTTTTCTCTTTTTTGTAATATAGTATTATAATTTTCTAAACAACCTATTAAATAATCAGCTAATATAAAATCTGGTGTATCACTACCATTTTATTTAGAATATCTATTTAACAATGATGTTAATTCTGATTTAAATTCTTTATCTTTTCTAATTTCTAATTCATCATTAGATACAATTTCATCTAAAATTTTATATTTAAATGATAGCATTCTTACCATAAAATCATTAACAATAACATTTTTAAAGTCTTCACACGTATAAATTGTTGCATCTTGTAAATCACCTTCATTATATTCTATTGGTTCTGGTAGTTTATCAACTATTTCATACGTAAAATCTAATATGTATCTAATATTAGATATTTTTTCTTCATCCCAAAAGTAAATAACATCACCATTATATTCTTGATAAGAAATATTAAATCTATCTCCACCTGAAAATAATCTAGTGAATAATCTATATTTTAATTCACCTATTTGAATATACTTAGGTAAATGTTTTTTTATTAAATTATCAAATTCTTCTTGTGTCATATTATTTATCTTTGATTTACTAATAAACTACCTATTGTATTAAACCTGTTAAGAACAGTCATTCGATTAACTATAACATCAGGAAACTTCTTTTCACATTTCATTTCCTCATTATCAAGCATATCTTTTAGCTCCGATAGCGTTTTAAGGATTTTATTAATTTCATCTTTACCTAAATAAACATTATCAAATCTGTTTTCGTGATGTTTTTTATAAGCATCAATATTATATGTTAATCTTTTTTCCATATTATTTAATCCCCGTACTACCAAAACCAGACTCTGATCTTTCAGTTATTTTTTCAATTTTATCAACTTTATTTAAATTAACTAATTGTTTATTTAAACATCCAGCAAGTATTCCTTGAGCAATTCTATCACCATTATTAATTACAAAATCTTCCATACCTAAGTTAAATAAAATAACCTTTACTTCTCCCAAATAATCAGAATCAATTGTTCCAAAATGAGCCATTATTTTATTTTTGGCTGCTAAACCTGATCTTCCACGAATTTGAATTTCCATATTAGTTGGTATATCAAAATGTAAACCAGTATCAATAATACCTTGATGCATAGATTTTAATACAAATGGTTTGCCATCTGGTAAATAAGCCCTTATATCAAACCCTGAAGCTAAATTAGAACTATATTCAATATCAGGATTATTAGATGTATTAACAAACTTTAAATCAATTTTATAATTATCTTGTTTAATATTTAATTTCTCCAAATCCTTATAAAAATCATCCATTGAATAACCGCTATTCTTATCAAAGGTTAGAAATAATTTATCTTGTAATTCTTTTGTATCCATATTATTTTAAATTTTTTCAGTTAATTCAATTAAAGTTTCAGCATACCAATCAGTATTTTCGTTACTTACTGCATCAATTACTTGGTCTGGATATTGTAATATCTCATCAACTAATTTAATCACTTCTTCTTTTGTATAAAATTCTTTCATATTATTTATTTTTTTAATTTACTCGTTAATATTTGTTTTATATTTTCATTATATTTTATTCTTAATAGGTTAATATTGTTATTTTTACAATAATTGGTTTTAATATTATCTCTTATCTTAATTTCTTTTAACCATCTCTCACCACCCCAATTTTCTACAGATTCAAAGTGTTGTCTTCCATCAAATTCAATACAAAGATTTAAATTTGGGAGATAGAAGTCAAATGGTAATGGTTGTCTATCTCTACAATCATAAAATCGTTTCTGAATTTCAAAAATAATATTATTTTCTTCTAAAAATTGTCGAATTTCCTTTTCACCCTTTGATGTTTTGCAAATTGGACATCCAGTTCCACGTAAATGCGAATTTGGTATTTGATTAAAGATACCATGTTTTTGACATACTATTTTAATTTTTAAATTTGCATTTATATAAGTAGTTGCTGAATAACTATATAAGTTATTATGAATTAAATTAGCTTTATTTATAAATTCTTCAGTTGTTGGTGAGTATCTTCCAACACATTTTGCACAACCAGCACCATGTAAATGTCCAAAAGGCTTCTGTTCAAAAATTCCATGTTCCTCGCATATTATTTTAACTTTCTTATGTGCTGTTATATATTCAGATATAGAATAATCATATATATTTCCATGAACTAATCTAGCTTTTTTAATGAATTCTTTTGTTGTTTTTCTTTTTTTATTTGTTCTTATTATAGTAGCACATTGATTACAACCCATACCTTTTAAATGTACATCTGGTCTTTGATTAAATTCTCCATGTATAGAACAAATTATTTTTATATCTTTTTTACTATGTTTATAATCAACCAATGAATAGCCATACCTTTTATTATGAACTGATATAGCAGCAACAATAAACTCTTCAGTAGTTTTTCTACTTTTTAATTTATAATCTTCTAATATTTTATTAGATTTCCCCATTAATATCCATTTGTATTAATTCTCTTAATCTATCTGAAACAATAATATTACGTTTTTTACAACAATTAACATATTTTGCTTTAAGTTCAGATTCAATTCTAAGTCTTATTTCTTTATCTTTTGTTATTTCTTTTTTATTTCTACCCATTTATGTAGCTACAATTATAAATATAGTCAATATTATGAAAGTGTAAATTATTTTTTTAATTTACTTGTTTTAATGGCAAGTATAGAACCCATCTTAAGAAGTTCTCCAAGCATTGAATTATAATAATCACTTTGGGGGTCATTAACTTTGTCAAATGACAGTATTGCCCCTAATTCTTCTTCTGTAAGCTTAACACCATATTGATTTAAATAACAAACTGAACGTTCATTCGGTTTCATTGATATTAAATCTTGATTAAACTTATAAAGAATTCCTTTGTCTTTATGCCATTGCGAATCATTAGGAACATATAAATGTGCTTTGCCAATATGGAATAATAAACAAACCTTAATTAAAGATTCTTTATTAACTTTTTCATTTTCAGATAATGATTCATTAATTTTTGTGGCATAAGCAGCTGTGGAAAGCATATAATTTATGAGACCTCCTTCATAACAGAAATGATAATCAGTTTGTGTTGAGGCTGGAGCTTGTACAAAATCAACACCTAAAAAGGATATTAGTTGATCATTATCAATACCATACTTCTTAAGTGAATCATAGTATTTCTTAGCGTTTGAGGTAATTTTATCTTTGTCTAACATAATATGGGCAAATATACCCATTAATTATGTTAGTTGCAAGTATTATTTTAAAATTTCTTCTACAATAGGTTTTTTAATTTCAGCAACCAATTGTTTGTATAGATCTCTTCTTGTAGCACACACAGCTTCAATACTATATGTATCTTTTACTGTATTATATAAATTATTACCTAATGTTGGAATTAATTCAGGTTCTAATATTAATTTTTTAATAGCTTTATACCAATCTTTATGGTTCTTTACAGTTTCAACTAAAATTCCATTAGCTGTTGTATCAAAACCACCACCATATTGGAATGCTGATTTAATATCAATTTGGTAAGGACCAAAATCCTGAGCGATTAAAGCTTTTTTATGAAACCCAGCTTCAATAATTTTTAATTGGGATTTAACTTTATTAAAAATATTTTCTTCAAGTGGAGCTAATGCAACATCAAATAAATTATAATTACTTGCATAGCTATTAACTGATTTTGTCCAAACTCTTCTATATGGTTCATTAGCAACATTTGGATAATCTTCTTCCTTAAATGTTTGTAAAAATTTAGCATACTCAGGACTCACGTTTTGATAATCATTTGTGAAAATTCTTTCATACTGATACCAAACACTTTCTTTAGGTGTGATTGGTCTCTGGGTTTGCTCTTTTGTTTGTTCATTGATCATTGTGATCATACCTCTTAGATCATAACCACATAAAACAAATTGAACTTTATCCAGTAAGCCATCAGATTTAATTTGTTTAAAAACACCCCTAAGTATCTCTAAATCATGCATATGAGAACTACCACCTAACCAACCGATTCTTACTCTTTCAGATGGCTCAGGTTTAGTTATAAACTGTTTTTCTGATGGATCAATTGAGTTTGGCATAATAAAAACATTTTTACAATGTTTTCTTATTTCTTCAGCATAAAATTCAGTTGTTGTAGTAACATTATGTGCTAACTTAATATTATTTAAAATCATCTTATCAAGACCACTATTCTTAATTAAAAGATATGCTGGATGATGATTTCCAACAGCCCAGTAATCATCAATATCCATAATAGTAACAATACCTAATCTTTTACATTTATTTAATATACCTTCATGTTTAACACCATTTGGTTTTCCATCTGAACCTAATTCTTCCCAATTATCCATATGTTCATAAGCACCCAATGTTCTATGGTAATGAATGATATCATATTGCTTTAAAAAATTATCATTATCTAGCTTAGGTTGGTAATCCACATCAATGTGGAATTCATTAGGATATAATTCTTCAAGTTTAACATGAGGCCAAATAGATCTAAATCCACCCACACCAGTTTTATCGCTGGGAACTACTAAAATTTTTAATTTTTTATTTTCTTGCATAATTAATTTTATTAATACTTTAAATATAATCTTTTAAAACAACATGTAAATAAAAAAGCTCACTATTAAATGAGCTTTTAAAATATTATAACTTATTAAATTTATATCTTTTTCCTTACAGTTAATTTACCTTCTTTAATAAGAGTATTAATTGTTTGTTTTATAACATTTTCTGTTAAATTCTTACTATAATCATTTTTAAATACTTCTATGACCATATCTTTAACAAGACCCATTAATTCATTTTTACTAATAGTAATTAAATCACCACTATTTTTAATATTTTCATTAATAGTTTGTTTTGTTGTTACTTCTTTCTTTACTTCTGGGGTTCTTGGTACAAATTTCTTTTCATGTTTTTCATGATCATCATCTTCCATTAGATTTATAGAACTTTTAACATTATATTTTGGTTGTTTAATCCTATTCTTAAGCATAACTTCTTTTATACTATCTGGAAAATTAGATTTTTTTACCTTTTCAATATATTCTGCATCATCTTCAATATCTACTGATTCTAATATATTTTTAGGTAAATCAGCTTTTGATTGTCTATGTTCAGCACTTACTTCATTTTCACTAAGATATTGTACATTATCATTTTCAACTAGCGATTCTGGTTTAACATTACCTCTTTTAAAATTATCAGTTTCAACTTTTTTCATGACTTTAGCTGCTGGTTTTAACAAAGCCAAAAGTCTATCATCTACAGGTCTTACAGTTCCATTCATTATTTTTTTATTTTATTATCAAATTTTGTTATTTTATTTACAGTTTTCATTGTTCTATCACCATTTTTATTAAATTTAGGTGCTGATGGATCTCTTGTATCAATTGGTGTATTAAATTTAGGTTTTGTTGGTTCCCATTTTGTTATTTTATCCAATCTAAACAATTTCCATTTAGGTATTTTTGTTGTCGTTCCACCAAACAATTGATAAGCTCGTATTACTGGATTTCCAACCTTACTAAGACCTACAGCATATACTTCAATATACCTTTTTGACGGTGGTCTGTTTTCACTATCTTTATATTCAATTCTAACCCTATATCTATTTTCAATAGCATCATTTATTTGAGCATAACCCACACCTTCAGAAAGAATTTGTTTATTAATTATTTCTTCGCATATTTTTGCATATTGCAAACACGTAATTCCATTCCATTGATGATTTAAATAACCATTTACTTCTTTACTGGCATTTGATTTAACCCACTCAATTAAACTTAGATTAGTTTTTAGTTCTTCACCTATGATAGAAGTTCTTATAACCGTACAATTTGTTGGTTCACCTAATGATTTAGTTTTGCCATATACATCTTCTGCATTATGAATTGAATTTTCATTGTAATTACCATTTTTTCCATCATATACACAATCTGTTGTTATATGAATAATCTTTAAACCTTCATAATCAGCAACATTTGCTAATATTAAAGGAAATTCAGCATTTATTTTAATATATTCTAAATTACTAACGTTTTTATGTTGTTTAATAATTCCCATACAATTTATAATGATGTCACCGCGTTCAATTTTATTTTGTTGAAATATCATTTGTAACTTATGTGGAGACATGAACCCTGCATTAATTTTATCACGATTTAATAAACACACATCAAATCGTGATTTCATATAACTATATACATACGATCCCAACATTCCCGTTGATCCTAAAACACTTACTTTCATAATAGACCTGTTTTTAATAACATTTGATATAAAAAATCTTTGTTTTGTAAATTATCTAGCGAAGAAAATTGCTTTCCTTGATATCGCATATTATTATTTAAATGCGAATAGTCTTTGTTAATTTTAATAGAAGGTAAA
>ERZ1292632.389-Hain-H43-01um-R2-389-length-45941-cov-7_pt1 | contig 45941 bp, 59 predicted proteins | sample MGYA00564407_ERZ1292632 | MGnify/ENA primary metagenome ERZ1292632 (study PRJEB36523, sample SAMEA6512637) | groundwater metagenome | collected 2019-01-08 | study: AquaDiva: Metagenomics assemblies of 32 groundwater samples | reverse complement strand
TTCCATGTTCCACCAAAACCAACTGAGACGGGAAAATTCATATCGTTTACTTGAGTAATAGTAGGGACAAATACTTTTAACCAATGGGCGTAATCCTTGGCTTCCTTCTTGGGCACTTCAAACAATATCTCATCGTGAATCATAAGAAGCATTCTTGCTCCTCGCTTATCTAGTTCAATCATACCTAGCTTAACTACTTCCCCTGCCCCACCTTGAATAGGAGTATTAATTGATTCTCGCTCGCCCTCTTGAATAACACGCCAATCCTGGGCAAACATCGCATCAAGGCGTCTAGTTCGACCAAAGTAATTGGTGACTTTCTTTTCTGTATGTGCCCGTACTCTTTGCTCATCCATATACCTCTTTATTCCTGGGAACTTTTCAAAGTAGCGAGCCTGGAATTGCTTAGCAGCATCAAGGGAAATATGAAACTCTGCCGCAATCTTCCAAGGAGTTCCTCCATAGATAGTTAAGAAGTTGTTTGTTTTAGCATCATACCTACTAATTCCTAGGGCATCGGCGGTGGCTTGATGGATGTCCTCCCCGTCCTCAAATGCCTTAAGCATCACGGGGTCTTGGCTAATAGCTGCGATAAAGCGGAGTTCAAGCTGGCTGTAATCCATACGCACCAGCAAGCTGCCCTCTGACGCAATGAACAATTTTCGCATGTCTGAGTCCTTGACAACATTCTGGAGGTTAGGATTAGCTGACGATAGACGCCCTGTAGAGGTCGAAGTTTGTTTAAGCTCAGTGTGTATCCGACCCTCTGCATCAACTGCTGACATATAGCCTTTAGAGGCTGTATTTTTCTCATAGTAAAGAGACTTGTATCGTAGGAGTTCTTTGACGGTAGGGTCGTCAATGGTTTCGAGGACTTCTGCCTCAGTTGAGGGTTCGCCCCCATCGGGGTATTTCCAGGGCTTGATTCCAAGGGTTCCGTAGACATACTCTCGAATCTCCTTAACAGCAAATGGTCTAAAGGGCAAATGAATTTTGCTAATCTCCTCATCCAAGGAGGCGGCAAATTTACTAAGGAAGTCTGGGTCAATTTGTATTCCCCTATCTTCCATCCTCATCAACACAGGTAAAAGGGGCATGTCTATAGTCCAGTAATGTTTAGGAAGCTGGGGCTTCCAGCGTTCCCAAAGTAAGTAGGTGGCTACGGAATCCATAGCGTTGTATTCGGCCTTCAGTTCTGGATGGTCTTTCACATCTTCCCAAGTGAGCATAGGTATGCCCAAGTGCCGCCTAGCTAAGTATTTGAGTCCGAGGCCACCTACCATATTTGCCCCTGATTTGGTCTTAGCGCTATCTGCTGGTGCTTGTTTCCCAAAGCCTAAGCAGTAGCCAGCAAGCATAGTATCATGTATATTCTTGGGCACCTGCATCCCATTTTTAGCTAGGATGCGGGTATCATACTTGGCATTGTGCATCACAGCGCAAGAAGTTTCAGGGAATACCAAAGCCTTCCTGGGCCCGTAGAAGGGATTAACAATAAGTTCCCCCTTAGCGTTCCTGTAAGCCATAGACCACTCGCCTATGTTGCCCTGGGGGTCATTCTCCACATCAAGGGTGAAGTCCTCATCCAAAGGGAGCTGGGCAGAGAGGCGGTAGGAATAGGGCACCTGAACAGGAAGATGCTCCCAGTCCTCTAGCAAAGTTGCCCATAGCCTAGGTTGGTGTAAGGCTGCGGCAGGATGATACTGGGCGATAACTTTAACTTTTAAGGGCATGCCCGTCTCCAAAAGATTCGCACATTGAAGTATAAAACATCCATTTAAGAATTTTAAGTAGTTTCAATCTTCCGCTCCACCGTTACAATGGTATCATTATGCCGCCCGCCATGACAAACAAGCATAATTTCTATCTGCTCAAAACCTCGATTCTTGCCGAAACCTATTGTGTCCCAGCCAAACGATATAACTATTCCTCCCATTTCTACTTTAGGCGCAAGGGCATCTTTGATATTAGTAGGAAAATAGTTAGCGTCCTCTTGGCTCATTAGGTCAATACCAAATGAGGCATAGCATTGTTTTACCTGTGTTAATGAATAGGGCGGGTCAAATAAGATTCCCTTGTACTTTCCAACAAGTATATTTGAAAACTCTTTGGCATGAAGATGGTACATTACAGGCTTGTCGGGGTTTAAGTCATTTGTAATTTCGGCGGGGCTATTTTCGCCCGCAAATGGGTCAACCCAACCTATGCCATCTCCTACATAATACTTCAAGAGTATAGCAATAGGTGGTATTAAGAAAGTATGTTTATTAGGCATAGACCAAACTCGTTCAATTTTCAATCCTTCACCTCAAATTCAAACATAGACCCGTGTAGTTGAGAAACTCCACTATCACTAAATAACTTCAATGGAGTTGCCCCTAGTGTGATGATAGTTGACGGTCTAATAATCCTTATCTCCTGCCAGAGATAATCAACACACGCCTTGACCTCTGGCTTGCGGGGCTGACGATTTCCAGGTGGGCGACATCGGCAGACGTTAGTTAGGTAGCATTGGTTGATGTCTATTTTGCCCAGCTCAATTAGCTGATTCAGCCGTTTCCCAGCCTGCCCTACAAATGGAATGCCCGCTTTGTCCTCATTACTACCAGGCGCTTCCCCAATGAGGATATACTTGGCATCTGGATTTCCTAATCCTGGAACAGGACGAGTTGCAGTTTCCCTAAGAGGACACCTAGAACACTCCTTAATCTGAGCTTTAATCTGTTGGAGTTGGTGGGGCTTGTCCAAGTCCTGTCCCTCCTTCAAGCGGTGGCTTGTGTGCTTCTAGCAAGTCCAAAGCGTCCCTAATAGTCTTGGGTATAAACTTTTCGTATGCTTGGGCAGTATCCTGCCAGAATCCCCGTAGAACATGGGGGTCAATGAAGGCTATCATAGGGACAAGGTGCCCGTGCACAACAGCATGGAGGACTATGACCCCCTTGCTATCCTGAGTCCAACGCCAGAATTCATCCCAAATTTCATCCTGCCGAACTTCATTCATTTATACTCCCAGCAAGGCCATGAGCCTTGTGTAGGTTAGGTCATCAAACTGGGCGCCATTGAGTTCCCGCCCAAAGCGAGCCTTCTTGATAGTTGCTCGATTGATATGGGTTTCCCCTTTGTCGATAGCTTCAAGCCATAGGTCAATGTCTACTGCCCCAGCAGTTTGCCCCCAGCCTTGAATCTTCTTGGCACCTGTGTCTTCCCCGTGTTCGTAGATTGCTCCAATGTATTGGGTGGTTACAAGGTTAGTTCCAGAGAGTCGAGCAGCTTGGAATATAGAGTTCATACGGAGATTGGGCACATAGTACTCAACCTCTAGGATTTTCTTGCGCTGCTTTTCCTCCGTGTAACCCTGATGAATGACCTGCCATAAGGCAGTAGCTGTATCTATTATCACCGTTTTATACTGATGCGATTCAATGTCCTTCTTATACATGGCTTTGAACTCGTTCCACATCTTCTCTGCATAAGGAGGTGGGGGGTCGGAGTCAATGATGGGGATGAAGAAGTTTTGTATGTCTATCTGTTTCTTGGGGAATTTGCCCCGCACAAAGTCCGCCCCTATATCAAAGGAAAAAACCTTAATGGGGTCGGGAAAGGTCATGGCAAAGTGGGTCTTGCCATTCTTAGGCTCGGCTGTGACCCCTACAAGTATATTTGGAACTATTTTTTCAGTCATTCAATCTCCGAAAAGCTTACTTGGGTGTCTTCATGCTCGTGCCCTTGGACAATCAATGTTCGCAAGGGCAAGTCCACGATTACAGAAGGTTGGTCGTGATTGTATGCATCTTCATGGTCTGGCACTAGCATAATCCCAACTCCAGTTTCGCTATCTCGGCTATCTTTTGTAAGCTGGTCGATAATAATATGGGTTGCGTAAGATTCGTCACCCCAACGAGGTTTTGCCGCAAGAATAGCACTCTTTGCTATCTGCGGCAGTTCACTACCCCGCCAATGTGTATAAACATAGATTGACCCGTGACTCGTTTTTATATTAGCCATAGCTCTATCACCCATAACTTCCTCCTTATCTCCTACCCCAATTCCAAGGGGCAGATATTAGTATTAGCATAATAATCATCCAGACAATAGTCGCAATTTTTACTCGACTAAGCACTCTACTCCTTTGAACCTGCACCAGTCGCACTCATAGCTCTGCCCTGATGGGATTGCTAGAATTTTAGGTAGCAATTCTCCACCCGCTAACAGGGCTTCAAACATTACTTTCCTATTGCGGAGCCAGTCCCAATTTTGGGCAAGCTCTTCAGAGGTAAACTTAAATGTATAGGCATGCAAGCTAGGACGCCCATTTTCGGGCAAGTCCTTTTCGCCTTTCTTGCCAAAGACAGATTTCCAGTTGCCCATTAACTCGAATCTAGTTAGAACGGCAGTAGCTATATTTTGAACGTAGCATTGCGCCATTATCTGCCTAATCCAAGCAGGGTTATCCATAATGTCTTTGCTAGACGACTGGTATGTACACTTTAATTCCCAGGGAATGAAAAACATAGTAACTGTATTAGGGTTTGCAAGGATAGACATTGCGTTAGCGTCACAAGTTACAAGTATTCCATCCATCTCTATAGGGGCTTCATCCGTCCACTTGTGAGACAACCAACGCTGAGTTGCCCAGCCAAGACTGAACAAGAGTGTATCCTGTTCAGTCGGCTGGTCGCCTAGGCGCCTACGTAATGCCTGTTTGTTAAGGCAATACAATAGGTCAGAACAGTGAGTGCCTGTGCGCTCCGCAAATTCTCTCTCGGCTATCTTCTTAATTAAGGCTTGGCGGAATTCGGGCGCCTCACTAACTTCCAAAGATTCCACCTACTAGCTTAAGCCCTACTTTTTCAGCAAGGGCTTCGGGGTCATTTTCGGCAAGCTGGGCATACTCTGGAACACCCGCAAAGACTGGCTTCATCATAAGTTCTCTAAGTGCTGCCGTTGGATTTAGTCCCGTAATTGCCTTTGCTACATTCTCTTTCATCTTGGTAGGGTTAGCTAGCTCATCGGCAACAAAGCAGAAGTGATTTGGTTTGCCCTGCTTGTTGACGGCTATAATATTGGGGTAGGTCTTTGTGCCATCGGGGGCAACGATAGGGTTCTTAGTGTCGGGGAACAAGACTCTTGGCTGTTTCTCCAGAGTAACCATTTTGCCTACAAATTCAGGCGGCCCCTTACGAAGGGACTTGTCCATCCTCCAATCATTGAAGGGAAGCTTGCCTCCTTGCGCTTTATAGGTATCATACCAGAGTTCCTGGGCGGATAGAACCCAGCATTTTATATAGGTAGTTCCAGAGCTGGGAGCTTTGCCCTTTTTCATGTCCTCATCTGTGACTCCATAGCTTTCCCACAAGTGGAAGACGCCATCCTTGGGTTCATAGGTATCTTCACCATCAAACATCTCAAGTATTTGGGCATTCTCAAGAACCGCCTCAATTTGTAGCTTGGGCTTACCATAGGTTGAATCGCCGCCTTCTTGGGTGGCAAACTTGCTAAGGGCAGGTGGTTTAATTTCCTTTAGGATTCCCCGAACTTTCTTGACTGCCCTTGCCCCTCCACCGCTACTTGCTTCATCTGAATACTGAACAAATTCTGCCATTTTTCCTCCCATTATTTTACTTATGTATCTCTATTATACTCTAGGTTCACGAATGCGTGTCAAGCCTGCTAGAAGTCATTGTGCTCGCTCCTTCTCACTCTACCTACCACCACCTCCTTGTGCCTAATTAGTTTGATACTCACCACGAGCTACACGCTCAACTTCTCCAGCTTCACAAAGCATATTTAATGCGTCCTGAACCGAACTATTGGAGCCAATGCCTGCGTTTAGAATATCACCACGAGAAACTGGTTTGCCTGTTGTGTCCCGTGCAAGTTGTAAGAAACTTAATACTTGCTCACTAACGGTTACTACTTCAGCGACTGGGGCAAACTCATAATCCTCGCCCATTTCTAGTTTCATGTCGTCCGTAGGGTCAGCAGCATGGCGTAAAGCCTTAGCAGTTAGCTTGACCCGAAGAGGTTCTCCTTGCTTGCTTGTCTTCTTCATCTCAAGGGCGGTGTCTACCCAGTCCTCGATGACTGATGAACCCCTAGCCCCTCGACTAATATCCTTGCCCGCATGATGGAAGATAACTATTGAGCACTTAAACATACTAATTGTCTGGTCAAGAACCTCCACGATAGCCTTCATGTCCTTTGTCTCGTTTTCATCACCAGACATTATCTTATATAGAGGGTCAAGGATAAGTACATCTGGCTGGACAGCCTCAATAGCCTTCCAGAGTAATTTTTTACTTTCCGAGTCATCAATTTTCAGGGAAAAGGATGTGCCCACAAATACATTGGGGTATTGTTTCTTTGTATCCTTGACAATTCTTTGCTGCAAAACTGCCGTGCCCAACTCAAATTGGAGCAACAGAACCCTGCCTTGCTGGGTGGGCATCCCTAGAAAGGGCAAGCCTTCACCTATACATCGAGCCATCTGGTAGGATAGGTAAGACTTGCCCGACTTTCTAGGAGCGTAGAGGAGAAATTTGCCCATCTTGGGCAACCAGTCTTGAATCCAAAAAGGCGCTTGGGGCAAATCGAGCTGGGCAAATTGTCCCATTGGGTAGCAAAAGCCGCCAATAGGCTTGAAGATTTGCCAGCGAATATCCTCATCTAGGTCTTCATAGGGGATGAAAACAAGCTCATCAGTAAGGGAATCTACTACCCAAAGTCCTTCTTCAGTCATCTTTTATCTCCTCTGCCTCAACAGACATATCTTGGTTTAATATATCGAAAGAATCATAAACATCATTAGTAAGCCTATCTATAATAGCCTGGCAAGCATCTATCTTACCAAAGGCTACGACTTCAAATGATGCGGCAACTGTAACCTTAAATAGTTTTTGCTTCATTTTGCCCTCCCATTTTATCTACCTCTTCCTGCTTGAGTTCAAACAAGTAATCCTCGTAGGTTTCGCAATAGTGGTCTGTGTCCTTGATGCAATACTTTGTGTTCAGGGCGCAAATATTAACCCCCGACATATACTTAGGAGTCCTAGCTTCTGGGCAGGGGATTTCTTTCTGAGTCATTGCTTCTTCTCCAATTTCTCCAAGACTTTCCCAGCAGGATTTTGCTCCCTAGGAATCCAGTGGTAAGTAACCTTATCAAAATCCTGGGCAAATTCTCTTACTAGCCTACGTAGGCCTTCCATTCGCCTATCTCGTGCTTCATACTTATCATTTAGCTGGTTGACAATTAGCTGGCTATCCGATTGTACTTCAAGCACCTTGAGCCCCAGCTCTTTTGCTGCTATAAGGGCTCGCATTATAGCATAGTATTCGCCCTCATTGCTAGTAACCTCGCCGCCCTCAATGAGAGCGGGCATGACCACTGGCTTTCTGCCTCCTATTTGGAAGCAAATAAGCGTGGTTGAACCATCACAAAATATCTTAGACATCCCCCTCCTTATTATCCGACCAGTTTACTGGAATTCCAGCAATCCTAAAGTGCTTAGTAGGTGTGTTGTTCCGCCGCCACTCCATAGCTTTCCACCATGCATCTGTATCGTGCTGGTGCGCTCGATGCCACAAGGCCTCCTCAAAATTAGGGCACCCCGCATCAATCGCAAGGCAAAAGATGTGGTCTATTTTAAGAACACGTAGCCCAAGAAGGCAGAGCATTACTTAATCCCCTCCGCAATCTTGGCTAGTAGGGCAGTGGCAAAATCTATACTACCAATAAACTCACCTTTCTGTGTCTTAGTGGCAAAGTCCATAATCAGATTTGCGACCATCTCCCTGACCTCATCGCTATTGAGGTAGGCTTTGAACGCATCTATTGTTTTATAGCCAGCCGTTCTTGCCAACTCATCAAACCTACCAGCAGAAACATTCTCATACCAAGCAGGAGGCTTCTCAAACCTCTTGGGGTCATAGCCAGCATCGCCAGGAACTTCGTTGCTCATTTAATAACCTCCACTCTAAGTATTCTTATGGAATGTCATCCTAATTGATACAAATAATAGGATGACTACTAAGTCAAATTCTCCATCTTCAAAATGCTTCTTAGATATAGATAACCCGAAGCACCAATCAGGCATTATCTGAAACCCTTTCTGGGTATAATGTCGTTCCCGAATCTCATCAAATTCCTTGCTCATTTGATAATCTCCTCATCCCTAGATAGTCTTCCAGTATCTTTACTCAGGGCTGGGCAGGCTGTCTGACCGAATCTACGGTCTTTGACCTTGCATTCCGCTCCGTCTGACTTGCTGCCTGCCCCTCCCCTTTGTCCAGCCAGTAGTCTTAATCTTTCCAGCCAGTGTTAGAGGGGGATGGCTAATTATAGACTACACGCCTAAAGATGGCTGGGACTGCCCGCCAGTAGCCAGAGCAACTCACAAACCTTATAACTCTACTACTTGTAATGGAGGTTGCCTGCCTTACTCAGTTCGTTTGCACTATTACTAGTGTTGAGTCCACTTTCGGGTGGCGGACTGCCCGACTGCCTACCCAGACTGGAATGTGACACTGAGTTTGTTCTACACTGTTAGTCTCGGCAGTCAAGTTTTGCTGGCTACGACCTGAGCTATTTTAGGGCAAGCCCACTTGATTCAAGCCTGATATGGTCATTAGCAAGATACCAGCACCTATTCTACAAGTTCTGTTTCCGCTTCAATAAGATACTTGCCTCCGCAGAATGTACAAAACCTAGTCGGAACATCGGTGTAATGTCCACATTCTTGACATTGGTATTTCCAAGCAGGAACTAAGGCAGAACCACATTCACCGCAGAAATCTCCCATCCCTATTTTGTTATCCTTACATTGAGGGCATGCTTTCATTTCTTTCTCCTTACTTTTGGAATATAGGCGGGGCATTGTATAACAGTAAGCTTTTGCTTACATTTCTTTCGGCAGTTACGACAGTTTTCATCCATAATTAAATATTACCATACTTTCTGAGATTTGTCAATAGGGCAAGGCAAGATATTTTAGAAACCAAAAAGAAGTTTCCCGTCTGGTAGCTTATGGCACAAGCTACTGCCACTATATCTGTAACATTGCTATTACAGCAGGCGGGCCGAAGAACTTTGAGTTACTAGGTCTATGGGTCAGTTCTTCAGGACTCGAAAATACGAGCCACGAAGAGTAGACTGGTCGGTTGGAACGAGCTGGTAGCCCGCTCCTTCAGCGTAGGAAGTGAGCTCAAGGACTTTGCCCATGCCCGCCCTAGTAATAACATTTCCTTCATGGGTCAAGTACATTCGGATACCGCCACCATCACCATGCCCGATTTCGGCGATGCACTCATCGGTTACATCCTCCTCGATGTCGTTATCCTCGATGTAATTATCCTCGTCCTTGGCTAGGAGTTCGTCCTTTAGGGCTTCTAGGGCAAGTTCAAGTTCGGCGATTTTGTCTTCTACTGTCATATTCATCTCCTCTTTTATTATTTTACACGATAGGCCGCTGCCTAGTAACTCCTTAGGGGGCAGATGCTACCCGCACCCCGTATTCTTGCTCATACCAAGCAAGCCATTCTGCGTCTGTCACACCAGCAATTTTCTTAGCTTCTGAAGTTTCCTCATTGTGTATTTTGCTTGCTTGAGGATAAGTAGGGTCATCTGACCACATGCTCATTGCATTGTCCCAATAAGCGCCATCCGCAAAAGTATTGGATTTCTTGGTTTCTTTCTTATGCTCGAAATCTTTGTTTGCCTGTTCTACAGTAGAGCCGAGAAAGGTATAGACCTGTTCAACTTGTGCCATAGTTTCTACCGCCTTGGAACATAGCCTTTCACGAACTACTTGGATAGCTTTCTTAGGGGGCAATCCTTCTACCTTGCCAACTAGGCAGGCAAGGAATGTGCCTGTTCTTCCATGCGCCCCTAGACACCCACATTCTATCTGTTTCCCAAGGTTAAGATACTTGATTACTATCTGGACTAACCAGGGCAATATTTTAGGTGGGCAAGGCTTGCTGTCCCACCAGTCTACGATAACATAGGGGAAAGTTACAGGAGCACTAAAAACTGGTGGCTTATCGGGCAGACCTCCCATAATAAGCTCTCCTTGAACTTCCGATAGCCAGTTATCGCATAGCCCGATTAAAAGGTCGGGCGGCGTTTTCTCAAACTTTGCTGAGTTTTTCCAGAGAGCAGTTTTTCCTGTTATGTAGATTTTATTTTTGCCGATGGAGACGGGCTTTCGGAAGTGGTCGCATGATTGATATGCGATGATGGTGCCATCACTATCGGCGTTAATCCATTGTTTAAGGTTGCTGTCCCAATGTCCCATTTTTCTATTCCCTCCACTATTATTTTGTCTGGGTTTCGAGATTTCCATAAGCGGGCAATTCTTAGGCTAGCATAGTTGTTAGCAATATGAACCAAATTGGATTGAAGGTTACTCTCAAGAACCTCCATTAAGCCGTTTAGATTTGGGTAAGCCTTGTCAAATACAAGGCTATTATTATGCTTTAGACCCCATACGGTATCAACAAAAGTCCTAGGAGTTGTTTCTTCCTTGAGATACATAAGGAGGGTATTAGTAATGGTTGCCCATTTTGTCCCTCCGTAAGAACCCGCCCATCGCAAGCCTTTGAATAATTTGCTTGCGCACTCTAGGGCAGGAACTACGCCCGCAGCGTTTTGGAAGGCTTTCCAACAATACCATTCGAGGTATCTTGCCCTCTCCACCTTGGCTCCAGGAGGATAATAGGAGAGTAGAAGGTTAGTTATCGTGTCTTCTTTAGCGCCTACCATATTAGTTACTTTTAGATGCCGCAATTCCCCCCCTATAATCATGTTGAGATAATTAGAAAACTGTTCTTCAAGTAGGGCAGTTATCTCTCGTAGGGGTTGGCGAATGGCAGCATCGGCAGGGAAATCACACTCTAAGTCTAATAGTAGATAAAAATCTGCCGCTAGTTGAGACAAATTAAGTGTTCGGTCAATGCCCCAGTAGTAGAGAACAGTAGTAAGAAATATCGTTTGTGCTGGTTGGAAGTAATTTGCCCCATAAATAGTGGTGTCTGGGGCTCCAGTAAGAGTCGTTAGAAAATGAGGCGGGCAGTTTTTAAGTGTGCTAGGTTGGGGGTGGGGGCAACAGATACCACAATGTGGCACTCCTTGAGCTAAGTAATTACAGCTAAGGGCTATACCAAATGTGCCTCCGCAAAAGACACAAATACCCTTTGGTAGTTGGGCAATAGGCACGTACCAGAAATCTGGATGGGTTTTCTTGACAACCTCTAGCTCACATGCACTACCCTGCCAAGTAGTGCCCTTATTTAGGGAGTATGCTCCATCGTAGTCCCAATAACAACACACATTGTTGCCCTTTATATAGTGTACTTGGGCAGTAATACTAGGGGCAAGCTCTTCTAGTTTTTTGTCCCCCCAGCCAGTCGATGGGTGGATAAAAGGATTTTTTAGCTTAACAGTATCTCCTGCGTAAATATAGGTAGGGGAGAAAATTTCTCCCTCCTCGGCTTCCTCTTCTTCCTGCTTGGCTTCCTCTTCTTCCTCCCCACAGCTACAGCTCTCTCCAGACTCGACCCACGAATCACAATATTCACACGAATACGCATTTTCATGGCAACTTCCGCATAATATAGTGCCATTAGCATCCCCAAATGACTCGTCTTCATCAGGTATATTCTCGTCGCACCAGTCACATATGTTACCAGAAATCGTTTTCTTCATCTCTTTCTCCTTAACATACTCAGAAAATGAATTAGGGGAAGGGATTACGGCGTGGCTTTTTGTCTTTCCGATAGTTATAGTAGTATTCAACCCTATTTTCTGTCGAGTAGACGGGCATTCGCTTTCGGGCAAGGTATCGTATTTTTGGCTCGGCAGATTGTATTACCCTATACATATCATCCTCAAGGTTGGCATCAAGAATAGTTATTAAGCTCTTAGTGTCCCAAAGTTTATCAAACATAGTCCTACTACAATGCTCTAGCCCAAAGGCGGTATCGACAAAAGTCCTAGGAGTTGTTTGTCCTGTGAGAAACATAATTAATGTATGCGCTATGGCTGCCCATTTCTCTCCTCCAAAAGAAGTATTAGGGGGAAAACACACTCTAAATATTTTCTTCGCTAGTTCCATAGAGGGCAGTAAGCTGTTGTCGTTTACAAAGTCCTTCCAGGATGCCCATCTTATATTACGGAGCGTGTACGTGCTGTAATCATGTCTACTAAAGTATTCTGTTCCTAGGGGATGTATAACCTTACCCCTTTCAGAACTATTATAATGCCTTAATTCTCCACCGCATATCATTGGAATATACTTAGTAAATTGGTCAACAAGATAGTCTGTCTTAGCATTAAGTAGCTGGGTAACTTGCGGGCTTGGGCAATCTAGCTCCATCAAGAGAAGCGTATAGAATGTCGCTGCTTCTCTTGCTAGGCGCATAGAAATATCTAGCCCCCATACTTTTTGGGCAACTTCTTTACACTCCATACTTACCTGGTGGCTCATTTTATCTCCGCCTCTGCCCAATTTACTTGTTTCTTAGTGCTATCTACTATGATGTTTAGCTTCTTGACTTGATAGACCTCAATAGTATCTCTAGTAAAAGTATCGGCGAGGTCTAGGGCATCCCCGATAGCCACTAAAATGGCTTTCTTATCGGCGGGGCATTGTCGCCATACATCTAATAGCCCGTCTTCTTGGTTGTTCCAAACTACCCAGATATTTTGTTCGGGCATTTAACGCTCCTTAATATGTTAGAGTTTTCCTACGAGAAAGTTACTACTATACACTCCCCCTATATATACTATATAGGGGGCGTGAGGTATAGTAGTGGAACTTTCCTAGGCTCGTGCTGAGCGTGAAAAAGTTACTATACCTAAGTCGAGGGGGTATAGTAAGTCCTCATTTTTAGCCTCAAATCCTTACTATGGTGAGGCTAGGAAGCTAAAAATCCTTGACTCCTTGTAGTCCCCCACACCCCCTATTGGGCGCCTTGCGATTCCTTGTCCTGCCAGCCCTGTTTGTAGCCTATGGAGGCAACAATATGAAGCAATCGGGCATGGTTCAGGCCCTCCTCACCTAACTCCATAAAAGCTAGCGCTTTGATTACTTGAGCGTTGGTATGATTGATTAAAGTGGACTTGTTAGGTAGAAAGTATAGTGCTGCCCAAGCTACAAGGATTTTTACCTCTTCCACCGCTTGTAGTTGTAACTCCTTGGATAACTTTTTGCGCTCCTTTAGAGTCATTTTACTTATTGGTTTATTTGGTGTTATCATTTAGTCTCCTCAATCACATGGACTCCCCCGACTCGACCGCCACCAGTCTACCACGCCGAGCCGGGGCGTGTCAAGTGATGGTAATGGGTTGGTCTTGTGGTAGTTGGACTCTATACAAGGTAGATTGCCCCCCACATTGACAATGAAATTCCGCATGGGCGAGCCAGCTAGTATGTGGTTTAAGGGGGGCATCGCAGACTGGGCAATAGAATAACCAGATAAATCCTAGATGGATTGTTTTAGCCATTTTCCTCCTTGATAGCTCTTTTTAGTATTCGTATAATAGAGTTGTTAGGGACAGCAGCAGCATAAGCAGAAGTAGCAGCATGAGCAGCATAAGCAGAAGCATAAGCAGTAGCAGCAGAAGCAGAAGTAGCAGCATAAGCAGTAGCAGCAGAAGCAGAAGTAGCAGCATAAGCAGAAGTAGATGTTCTATCTTCTCCACTAAGCCACCTAGCTGCCCATATAGAAAAGGCGGTTGGGCATTTCGTTAGTTGAGCAAAATATATGGCTGCTCTTATTCTTTGGTTAGTAGTTATTATGGGCAACGGAACTTGGTGAATGGTAGTACAAGCTTTCACTCCAATTTTAGTGCTATCTCTTGCTACTATACCGCTAATACTACACTTCCATAATACGGGTTTTTGAAATCTAGCATGTATAGGATTGAAGAATACCGCCTTAAGCGGATGGTCGTAAACGTGAATACAATCAGATGTACATAGCGCATTTCCACGCCCCTTAGCGATATGGGTAATATTTTCGCCCCATTTTGTATTATTGAAGGTCTTAAATTGATGGTCGGTTAGCTTATAATAGGTTGTCATTTAATCCTCCATGAGCCTTGTTTGATGTCTCTGACATACACATCTCCCATTTCACCCTCTGGAACAAAGGGGCTTGTCACTAAGCAAAACCATCGAGCATAGGGGTTGGAGTCCTCATTTTGGGGGGCTTGATACTTTTTTAGGCAATACCAAGTCCATCCACCTCTACTCCAAACCTCATAGGCTTTGTCTTTGGTAACTGTTTTACCACATAAATTTTTACTCATAGTCCTCATTCTCCTTATCCTCATTACTATTGACTCCTTACAATTAGGCGGGCAAATGTATGGGAAGCAGGCATACACGCAAGGGCGTATGGGCGAGTATATGCTACGTGTATATGTATGATAGGTGGCTAGGCATACTGGTAGGTTTGTGCTAGGCGAGTCTGTTCGGCTCTTAGTTCAGCCACTTGTTCTCGTAGACTAGCTTGTTTGCCATCAGATACTCTAGGCCCAGGCTTGGTTTGCCCTTTGCGTGCCATCGCTGGTGTCCCTACTTTAACGCCATAGTCTGCTGGTGTAACAACATATTGCCCATTGATTAGGCTTTCCTTAGTAAATGGGCGATTAGTCATTCGGGCTTCTTTGCGGGCAGTATAGTATTCAATTAGCTTGTGTGTCTCTTCGTCATACCCTCTTGAAGCATACTGTATGGACACTAAGAAACGACTAATTGTAGCATCTACAAGGCAATCTTCCGTCTTAGGCTTTGTTAAACAAGGCTCTTGATAGGGCAGGAAATAAGCTGAGCCTAGTTCTATAATGTGTTCAGGGCGGTGAGTTTCGTCTGTTTGGATAAAATGCTTGCCGTCACCTTGAATCCATACGCCATCAAACACCACCTCATCAATGGGCATTCCAACTCGTCTAGGCTCATCCTCATTAAATACTATGCCTAGTTCATCACCTAAGACAAGCGTATTCTGAGTATGTTCCGTTGATTGTTCAATGTCTATTTTCTTCACTTTGTTTCCTCTCTTTTGATAGACTTTGACTAGCTTGAAAAACTATCTAATCTCTTCAAGCTAGCCAAAGCCCTTTGAGGTTATTTAAGGCCGGCTAAGAATGCATCGGTGGCTTTGCTTGCGCCTTGTTCAAGGTCGCCTGCAAGATAAACAAGTCTTGAGCCAGACTTGCCGGATGCCGAAGCCTTGCTAAAGTGGATAGGGCGGGTGACAATGTGTCCTTGTGCTTCAAGTTCGAACAAGGCCGCTTGTACGCCTTGTAGCGGGTGCTTAGTGCCGTCTGACCAAACATTGACCGCTTTGACAGTCTCCAGGTGCTTGACATCTTCAGGCTTGATACGACAGGCATCACCCTTGCTTATTTCGCCTTTAGTCCAGGTGATGAGCTTACCGACTAAGATGCCCTTGTATAATATGTTGTCCTTTGAGTCCTTTGCTACACGCTCTGCCCGGTCATGCTCTGCTCCCGCTGGGATTGCTTTCTGGATGAACTCCAGTAGTGACCACTTTGCTTCTGTTGCCTTTGCTTTTGCTACCATTGTTTTGCTCCTTTATGTTCTATTATCCGCTTCGAGTTGTTTTTTTAGCGTTTTCCGCTCTCAGAGCCGAACCTGGAAAAATCTTACCACGACCAACCGAGCCGTGTCAAGTGATGAATTGTACTAGACTTTGGCTAGCTTGAAGAGATTAGATAGCTTGTTGCTTTTGCTTTCAGGTTATCTTATTCAATGCTAAGTGCTTTACGCTGTGAGCGCAAGACCTTTGCCTGAGAGCTTATGGCTTGCTTTTGGTGGCGGTTGGGAGCTTCCATTCAGCCATGACCGGAAGCTGGACTTTCGCTGACCTTTCGGCGTTGCGGTGTCGCTACCCTGCGAACTGACACTATCAAATCACGGCTAGGCTAGTCTTGTCAAACCCGAAGGAAAAGGGCGGAAAACCCACCAAAGGAAAGAGGAGATAAAGAAAAGGGGAAAAGAAAACGATGAGAAATTGGAAAGGTTGAGGCTAATGAGGGCAAGATAGTGCGAAAATAGCCGATTGGGGGAGCTTTAGGGGGAAAGGGCAGAGCAGGGTTAGTTTGGTATTGGGTAGTAGGTTGTGGTTAGTGTTGACTGGTATAGGGGGACTGGGTGTATAATGGTATAGGTTTGTGAGTGTTCCCTTGAAAACCCCCTAGGGCAGGATGCCTAGACCCCTATAGGTTAGTAGTTGGATGGCGGAGGATTACTACATCCCTGAATTAAGATAGGATAACCCTACCCCCTGGGGATGCCCATGCCTCCTCCTACATAGTGCGTAGATATACCTCTCTTTTTATTTATTAAAAAGGTTCCTGAACCTGAACCGAGGCTAACATTAAAATTGTACACATAACCTGGCAGGACTCTTGTGCAACTTCTGGCTGGACTTCCAAAGAAGCGGCCAAGTCCCATGCTGTCCCCGTTCAATGCAAAACTGTCGGGTTTTTGCTCACCCGAAATTCTAAACATATTGCCGTCTGCTTAAACCAATGTGCCAATGGAGACGTTGGTGAAGTAATGACAATCCCTCGAAAAGTTATCCAGAAAATTCTCTATCTGGAGTTGCCCGATGCCCCTGTATGATTTTCATTGCCCCGCCTGCAAAAAAACTGAAGAACTCTACGTCTACTCCTACCAGTCAAAGCCCCCCTGCCCCGATTGTAAGGTAGAGATGGAGAAGTTGCCCAGTTACTTCCATATTCGCTGCTCTGCCCGAATCCCTAAAAACCATCTGCCCAAGTCCAAAGGCGGAGATTTTGACGGAAAAGACGCCTACTGGCAGGGCACGGAGAGCCGCTACCGATGAACTATCACTGGGTCTGCCCTAACGGCCATCAATTTGACCAGCGAAGGTCGGTGGATTCCTACGACCAGGCAGTTTGCCCAATTTGTCTTGTCCTCTGCTCCCTTACTTCTGCCCAAATTCCTTTGCCCTTAAAATACCTAGAACCAGACCTATCGAAAAACGCCCAGTTTGACCCATTTCCTGCCTATTACCAGACAAAAATAAGAATATAGGGCTCGACTCGTGAAAAGTGTCATAATCCCAGCTTCAAACTGAAAAAGTGTTTAGGCTCAGAATGTCAAAATCTACATGAAACATGATAGAGCCCTATTCAAAACCCCCTGCAGGGGCCTGGAATTCAATCCTAGTGCAAAATGAACAAAACAAAAACCGAAGAATATGACCCCCCAAATTCGCTATCATCTAATCAAGGAGACGGCCCTTATATCGGGCACGTTCCTTGTCGTGTTTTTATGGTTGGCGGGCCGCTACTCCGACAGACCCGAATTATCGCTGGTCTTCCTTGGCATCTATGCCCTGCTCGACCAACTAAACTCTCGCCTGTGGGTGTCCTGGCAGGAAACCTTACTCAAGGAGCAGCTTAATGGCCCGAACCAAGGGCAGCCGAAACAAATATCCTAGCAAGCGCCTAGTCAATAAAGGTCGTATGCCCACCATAACAATGGAAGAGCAATTCGACCAGAAGCACAAGATAATCCAGCTTCTATGTGATGGTACTGCCCAGACTATTTCCGATGCTGCCCGCCAGTGCGGGTTGAAGCCTGTTAATGTTTGGCATTGGGGCCGTACTGACCCCGACTTCAAGGATGCTTTATACGCAGCTCAAGAAGTTCTCGCCGACACCCTAGAAAGAAAACTTACCGATTCCCATAACTTCATCCCTTGGATGTTTCTACTTAAAAAGATTCGCCCCGAATACAAAGACAACTACAGATTCGATGGCACCAGCAGCAAAATGCAGGAAATCCTGGAAGAACTCTCCAAGCTTTCCAAAGAACCCAAGCAATTACCTGCCCCTAATATTATTGAGGGGCAGTTCGTAGGAATTTCTCCAATAAAAGAGGTGGTAGATGGCCGCTAATATTCCCAATAGGTCTACTATAACTGAGATTGGCCATCCCGATGAGCCTACTCTCTATTTTAGCGAACTCGACCAGATTGACCCTTTGGGAAGATACCGAATTCGGGTTTCTGGGGACATATTCTACTTTGAGCGAGCTACTGCAATAGATTGGGCAACAACCACAACTTTATTTTCCTTCAGTAGAACTGGTGGCGTTGGAACTGGTAGGGGGGCAACTTATACAGTTGCAGCTTCCGATGCTCCTGCCTACGTTCAAGCTCAAGCCGACTATGTTTGTGATGGAACTGCGGATGATGTTCAGATACAGGCGGCCAACGACCTTTTAACATCAGGAGGCATAATTAGCCTCTCTATAGGCACATTTACCTGCGCAGCACAGATTATTCTTGGAACAAAGGTCATTCTTGAGGGACAGGGGTTTAACTCAATCTTGTCGTTCCCATCTGGTAGTGTTTCGGGGGTAAAATTAAATGCAGATTATGCCACCATCAGAAATGTAACTATACAGGGCAAAGATACGACCTCTAATGTTACGGGTATTTCTGACAGGGGAGTACTAACTACTGGTATCTGCATTCAAAATGTTAGAGTCGCACAATGGTTTAGGGGTATTTATTTCAATTATCAGGCAAATGATAGCTTTGTACTCAATAATGTTATTGATACAGTTGCAATCGGAATGGACTTATGGCGGTCTAATGGAGTTAAGGTTGCTAATAATACATTGGTTAATTTGGCTCGTGATGGAATTAGGTTTGATGGGTGTACCTATTCCAATATTTCAAACAATAGTATTTCAAATTGGGACACAATCTCAGGTGGCTTCTATGCTATAATCCTGGCAAATACATATGGAGTAAATACTGGAAATGCCGTTATTGGGAATATTATCCGAAACAATATAAATGCTGATGCTCTCTCTAGTGCGATAGTTGTCTCAGGCGAAGCGAATGATGCGAACTTAGTCACAAACTTCGTAATTGCTAATAATGCTATTAGTGGAACTATTGGTCATGGACTTGGGGGGATTTATCTTCATTCATTTAACGGGACATATGATAATGTGAGAAATGGGACAATACAAGGAAATACTGTCTCTGGATTTGATGATGGTTTCCGCTCTGCGTGGGCACAAAATATCACTTGGTCTGGAAATACATCATCGTTCAATGGTACCAATGGCTGGTTACTTAGTGCAGTAAGTTACCATATGCTAAGTGCTAATATCGCTAGGAACAATAGCCAGTCATCCACAAATACTACTGATGGTTTTCGTATTCAATCAGGTTCAGTAAATGTTATGATGATTGGGAATGTTGCTTATGACGACCAAGTTTCGCCAACCCAAAGATATGGTATAGCTGAGTTTACTGCTGACTGTTCTGGTTGTAGATATTCAAACAATTATTTAGGCTTGGCAGCTACAGGAACTTTTATCTCTGCTGGCAGCTCTTACAAAATTAACCATAACTCAGGCTACATTACCGAGAATGCGGGCACGGGTTCAATCGCCAATGCAGCAACCTCGGCAGTCATTACACATGGCTTGTCTTACACGCCTACCCTAGCCGAGATAAGCGTGACACTGGGAGAGAATCCGTCAAATACACCAGGTGCAATCTGGGTGGACACAATTACTTCTACTCAGTTTACGGTCAACTGTGAGAATGACCCTGGGGCAAGTAATCTTGATTTCTCTTGGGCGATAAGGAAGATATAGGATGATTCATTGGATAGGGAAGATAGCGGGTTATTGGGTGAAGATGCTAGGGAAAAATGCCCACTAGAGAACAACTTGCTTCAGTCTTTAACCGCATAGGATACCATCCAACCGAAGAGCAATGGCCGATACATTTGAGTCCCGCTAGAATCCGTCAGGTTGCAGGTGGAGAGCGTAGTGGTAAGTCAAAATCCTCGGCAATGGATTTAGTAGGTCGGTTATTCTTCGGCAAGCTTTACTGGTTAGTTGCAGCAGATTACGAGCGCACTAAGGCAGAGTTCACCTATATCTGTGATGCCCTGGACAAAATGCAAATTCGCTATACTGCCACCCGCCAAGTAGACCCAGGAGAAATCAACATCGAGGGCGGCATCCAGGTTGTTACTAAATCTGCTAAAGATAACCGCAAGCTAGCGATGGAAGCGCCCGATGGAATCCTGGTATGCGAGGCTAGCCAGATTGATTACGAAACCTACCTTCGTCTTCGAGGGCGCCTAGCCGAAAAACGTGGCTGGATGCTTATGTCTGGGACATTCGAAAGCTCGCTTGGCTGGTATGTGGAAGCATTTGAACGAGGCAAAGGACAAAATGCTGAGGGCCTAGTAAGCTTTTCCCTGCCCACTTGGACAAACACCTATGTATTCCCTGGGGGCCGAGATGACCCCGAAATCAAACTCCTAGAAAACTCCTTCTCTAAAGAATGGTTTATGGAGCGCTTTGGTGGCGTTCCGACTCCTCCTAAAGGATTGGTGTTCAATGAATTTCGTCAGCATATTCACGTTGGTACTGGTAGTGATTACCAGTTTGATTCTACTAATGTGTGTCATGTCTTTGTTGACCCTGGTTATGCTTCGGCTTATTCTGTATTGGTTGCTCAAAAAAGAGGCGAAGAACTCTGGGTCGTTGACGAAATTTATGAGCGAGGACTCGTCACTTCCGACATTATAAAAGTCTGCAAGCAAAAACCCTGGTGGAACAAAATTGTCGGGGGCACTATTGATGTAGCGGGCACCCAGCATCAAGCTATGGCCGCCCCTAGTGAAATCTGGTTCAATGAAGGGGGCATTCTACTAAGGTCAAAGAAACTACTTATCCGCTATGGAATCGAGGCAGTTAAGCGAATGCTTGTAGTAAACCCTATTACTTCCAAGCCTCTTATGCATATCAATGCTAACTGTAAGGGGCTCATCTCAGAAATGGGTGGTTGCAACAATCCCCTCGATGGGCAAGCAAAGGTGTATCACTGGCGTATGGACAATAACAATAACGTTATTGGAGACGAACCCGAAGACCGCAACAACCATAGCTGCAAGGCGCTAGCTTATGGTGTTGTGGATATTTTTGGGTTCTCAGTATTAAACCAACGGAAAACAGCCGTAGCGTTTTTTTAAGGTAAGGAGACAAATGAACGAGACAACCCTAACAGATATTCGGAGACTAAGTGTGGCCCAGATAAACGACCTCGTGCCCCTTGTCCTGACAGCCAATGGCGAGCCAGTTTTTATCATCGAAAAGCTGGAAAATGTAATTGCCCTCTCGGACTTGCACATCAATGTTCGCCATCAACTTCGGGCCCAAGAACAGAAAGCTAGAGTAGGATTGCCCAGTCCTCTACATGTGTATGCCCGTGACCGAGCACATCCTGAAATCCTTCCTATAGAAAAACCTGAGCCGCCCAAGGTTATTCCAGAGATTGCCTTTGTGGAAAAACTAATAGGCCGACCAGTAAGCCCAGAATTCAAAGCTAAAATAGAAGCGTCCGAATAGAGGTGCATCTTGCCCTACACAAAATCGAACAAAACCTATAAACAGCGTGAACCCGCCGAAATTATTGCCGCCGATAAAACTTTTCGAGCCAATACTGACTTCGCCAAACTAAAGGTTCGCTGGAATACCGACTTCGACCTATATCGTCTAAAACAATACGATGCAGGGTCTGGCTATTACAGCTATACCTCTAACGCTCCCAGAATTCTAGCGGTGCGTTGTTTATCGATGCTTACATCTTCCAAGATAATGATACGGGTTCCCCTGGAAACTTTGAATGAGGCCGAAAGGAACACCGCCAATAACTTAGAAAAGCTTCTATATGGTATGATAGGCCTCAATGATGCCCGCCTAAATAAAATAGGGCAGCCTAATACCATAGAACAAATGGCCTGGCACGCCCTTATTCGAGGTGGTTTCATCGCCCGCCCCTATATGTACAAGTCTCCTATGGATAGCTCAACTTCTATCAATATAGCTATTTATGACTTATACACATCTTCCTACGATATAGGTTCGGAGGGGTTAAATTATTGCTGCTATACAACTAACCGAAGCAAATCTGCCGTTGAAGCGGAGTATGATGTTGTCCTCGATACAAATGAAAAGGAAGTAGAAGTCCTCGATTATTGGGATGACAAAAACTTTGGGGTCATAGTTAAGGGCGACTGGATTAAACCTCCTCAGCCTCACGGATTAGACCATTGCCCCGCTTATCTCTTCCTAGCTGGCGCTCAGCCCGATGTAAGTCATGATGGCTATCAGACTCCTAATATTCATCGTGGGGAATCCGTGTTCTCGATGAATCGGGACATGATGCCCATGATGAACAAAGTCCTTTCTGATTATGCTACCATCATCCGCCGAGGAGTCAAAACTCCTTTAGGTTACTGGTCTGCGGGAGCCGCTAAAAACCTAGAACAGGATATTTACCAGGTAGAGAAGGCTGGTTCTATTCCTCTGGATAGCTTGACGGGCGAAAAGATTGCCCCCCTTCTAGAACCTACTATGCCCATTGACGCAAAAGCATTTGTAGAAATTATGGCTGGGGAAGAGCAACGTGGCGGACTTACACATGTTGCCCTTGGAGAATTAGGATTTCGGCTTTCTGGTTTTGCTATTAACCAGTTGGTTTCGAGCATACAGACAATCATTGAGCCCTTTGTGTCGGCTGTAGAGAAGGGCATTGAGATGTCCTTAGTTTGTCTTCATGAGCAATACACAAATAGTTCTTGGGAACCATTGAAAGTTAGAGGTCGAGACAGTCGAAACAAGGCGTTTGGTTATCCTACTGAAGTAACCATAGCTGCCGAAGATGTTGATGGCAAGTGGCGCCCCGAAGTTAAGTTGCTTCCTGTGCTGCCCAAGGATGACGCCCAACGTGCCCAACTTGCCCATATGGCTCGTGCTGACGGCACTATGTCCCTAGATACTATCCAAGATGTTGTGATTGGTCTGGACGACCCTGCCCTAGAGCAAGAAAAGATGGCCCGTGAGTGGGCCAACAACCAACCTATCAATCGACTATACGATGCCTACATTGCTTTTGTTGCGGACGGGCAGATGATGAAAGCGCAAAATATCCTAATGGAACTAAAGCGAGTAATGGGCACGGCACCTCCTGGAGCAGGTGCAGGACTACCTCCTCCTGGGCAGGCGCCAATGAATCCTACTGACCTATCGGCTATGGGTGCCCCTGGAGCTGGTTTGCCACCTCAAGAAGGTGCTGTGAGTCCTGAACTAATGCCTAATGAGATGTTAGGTGGTATGCCCCCTGGTTCGGCTAACGCTGGAGGTGCCTAATGCCCGACTCTAAGAGCATAAAAGGAAACTACCTTCTCCTACGAAAGAAGATTGCGGAACTACTTCAACAGGGCAAAACTACTGACGAAGTCAGAGCAATCTTAACATCTAACTGGCAGCAGGGTTATGGTGTTGCCCAGATGGTTCCCTATGGTACTATCACTCTTTTAATATCAGAAGTAGCAAATAGTTTAGCTAATGCGGGGCACTACCAACCTGGGCAGGATACTAGCTTTAAGGCAAGACAAGCAGGGGAGGGACTTGCTTCTAGTTTTGACTTCACTGATTCTAATTCTCCTAGAGAACAGGTTCGTAGGATGTTTAATGAGCTAGTAGTCAATGGGATACTTGACCAATCTGAAGTTGCTGGTCTTATGGATTACTACGATTCTGCCTACCCCAATGACCAGCCTAGTGAAGGCGTTGACCAAGAGTTTGCCAACATAGTGAAGATTGCCACCGACCCCGACCCCAATGTTAAGAAATACTATATTAACCAACATAAACTTTCTCAAGAAAGTGCTGCTAATAAAGTTGCCCAGGAACAACAGTACAAACTTGAACTTGGCGTTGCGAAGATTGGGGAAGACGAATATAAGGCAGCGCTAGCTAAAGCAGAGGAAGATAAGAAGTTCTGGATTGAAGGCGAAAGCCTTGCGGTAAAAGAATCTATGGGTCAAGTAGAGGCGGCTAACAAGGAAAAACAATACCAAGCTGCTGAAGCAGCAGGTTACACAGTTAATCGCACTACAGGTTATATGCAGCCCCCAATGGACATGAATAAAGTAGGGGGCCAAATCCAAGGGGCAGTAGGTAATTTGCCCCCTAATTTAGCAAAGTTCTGGCAGGGGCGGGAACAGGAAATCTATGACCCAATCAAAAAAGCGCAAGAACGTTGGTGGGACGCCTTACATTTTGCCGAATCTTCTATGGCTGCCTCAAGATATTATGGTTCACAAGTGACTACCTCAGAACACGGGCCAAAGATTCCTGGAGAAAGTAATATTACATATGGTGATGAGGCAACTAGACAGGCATTTCAGGGGCAGTATTATGCAAATGAACCCGATAGTTATGGGCCCTCTCCTGCGATGGAGGCCTCCGAAAATTCCCAGTGGTTCGCCCAGATGGGTGCCCTAGATAGTGCTAACCGTCCTGCCCTTGAAGCTAATGAACCCCTAAAAAAATACTTGAAGGAGTTCTCCTTCTTGGAGCCCTTCCTAAAATTGTCCCCTCGACAGAGAGGATTATACACTGGAATATACAGTCCAACGGCTAGCTGGAGACTATAATAGCTGACCCAATAAGCGAACTCCTGAAAAAAATAAGGCCCAAGAAACCACTTCTGCCCATTCCTCCTAGCAGGGGAATAAGCAGAACCTGGAAACCCGGGCCAAATTACACTGGAGTCTTGCCTATACCTAAAACTCCTTCGCCTGTTGCTCAGCAACGTAGAATAATTAGCCCCGTTAGTGGGCAGGAAATTATTGAAACTCCCGAAACCCCTATGCCAGGGCTTCAAGCATTGAGTCCCTACCAGAAGTTAAACAGGCAGGTTACGGGGTTTATGACTGAAACAACTCCTGGGCAGACTATTGGAGTAGTTGCTGGTATTGGTGCGCTAGCTCTTGGGTTGTATGATATGGGGTTTAGTTTTGTTTACCCTAAACTAAAATCCTCCCAAGTAACCCAGTTGTCGAATACTATTACAAACAGAATCAACCAAATTGCAGGAGTCCAAGGCAGGACTGTTCCGCCCCAAACTGCTAACTATATTGCAGCCGCAACCTCAATCGAGGCTCAGGAAAAGGGGCTCTTTGACCTTATGCGAGCTAATGCTGCCTTGAAAGCGGGTGCTGGCCCACAACCCGACTACTCTAATATCCTCGCAGGAGCCGAAAAGAATTTTGAGTCCTTGCTCCAGAAGAACATAAGGATTCTTACACCTAGAGCAGGTTATACACCTATAGTAGTTTTTATTCCACAGATTCCTCCTACTATAAAGCCTACGCCCAACAAACCCGCCCTGCCCCCCTATAAGACAAAGGTTATCAACATTGAGAATACAGGCATTGTGAAAGCTGCTATACAACTTGGCCTAGGCACCGCCAATGCTGTTAGGCAAGTTATGAGTGGGATTCCTCGTGTCCTCTTGACTCCAGAAAACTATGATGAGGTAACAAAGGACAATTCATTATTCAAACGATACCCAACTATCCAGGACTTCCGCAAACGCACAGGTGGAGGCATGGTTGCTGCAAGAGCAGCAAATCCTATTGTCTATGTAGATAACCCGAATTACAAGTTTACTGCCCATGAAGATGCTCATGTTATATTTTCTAAACTCCTAACTCCCGAAACACAGGTATTACTAGAAGATGAATGGCGTGGAAAGAGCACCGCAGAAATCCAGACTATTGTTCGTGGTATACATCAACTAACTCCCCAAACAGCGCCTATTATTGGTAGCCCAGACTGGGAAACCTTTCAGAATGATGCCTTTGAAGAGTGGGCGGCTAATATTATTGTCAGGGTAATGACCAATAAACCTGCTCAGTTTACTAGGTCTGGGCAGGCAGTATATAATGAACTGGCTAGAGGGGCAGTTACAGCTAAGCTAGCACAGAAAATTCCCGCCAAACCCAGTACAATACTTGTAGCTGAAAAGTCTGGGAGGCGCCCGCTTACCCCTAAGCAATTTGATGCTCAGGAAAAGAGAATTCAGAAACTTATTGCCCAATACCGCAAGCGCAAACTCTGGAGTCGAGTTCCTAATGACCCCGATAACCTGAGTAAAGGCTATCATGTACCTAAACTCCCTGGGCCAGAAAGAACCGCCTTGAGTCAAGCTATCTCAGCAATTAAACCTGCTATGGGCAACAAATTACGGGACTGGACGCCAAGAAAGATTCAACTTTGGCTCAAGACAATGCGGCAAGCTAAGTCTGGCACTATTACCTTAACTAAAGATGTCTCTGCTCGTAGCGGCAAGGTTGCTAGTTCTGCCCTTGCCAAAAGAATTACTGCTGGCATGGATAAGGTTACTCTGTCAGAACCGCCTCCTATAGAAGGGGGGGAACAATTCATCACAGGCTATACAGAAATCTTGGTTAGCACAGAGAAAAACGGTGTCATCGGTGAAATTGATATTATGCAGTCAGACACCGAACTTATTATCGAGATGATAGAAGCACAGGGAAGCGCCCCTCCAGGTTTATTCTTGTCGGGAATCCTCAAAACCATTAGAGAATACGGTGTTGGTAAGCAAACTAAATTCTCAGCATTGACTACTGAAGGGCAGCGTCTAACAAATAGTCTTGAATCGGCTGGGCTTATATATATCTCTGATATTCACCCCTACTTTGCGGGGGAAACCCTAGAAGATGCTACCAAAGCAGGAGAAATTGCTGGTTCAATTTATCCTGGAGAGGGCATTAAGTTCAGGTCTGGCCAAGAGAATATACCTCCTGAAACTGCCCCAACTACTGAGACGGGCCAACCACCTACAAAACCGCCTGAACCACCCAAGACTACGGCAGTAGATGCCCTGCCCGACCCAGGTGAACATACTCCTGCGAAGATTGAATCTCTATTTAATGTAATGGAGAACTTCTTAACTTCCAAGACAGAAGCAGAACTTAGAACAGCAGTTGATAATCTATACAGACTAGAGAGAACACGGCGCTCAAAGAATTGGGACACTAGGGCGCAGGAGTTAATAAATGAAGGCAAATCCTACTCAGAAGCCATGCACCAGGCTAGGGCGGAGCTTGCTGGGCCGTTTCCCACTCTTAATAGTGAATACTTCAAGAATCGTTCTGCCGAACTAATCGAAGACCTCTATATCAGACTTTACCAGTATATAGCCGAGAATAAACTAGGTATTGCTGGGCAGGGTTACTTAGATGCTTTGGATATGGCGGTTATAGATGGCAAACCTTTGCCTCCTGCCGCCAAACTTAAACTCCAACAAGTCTTCCTAGGGCAACCTAGATTAGTTGAGGCTATCTCTACAGGCAAACCTGTCCAAGATATTGTTGAAGGCATGTTCCGTGAACTTGGTAAGGAGCCCAAGCTCGCAGATGAAACTGAGGCAGGCAAACTTAAACAGTTAGAAGAAGGCGTTTCCCAGGAAATACAGGATGCTGCTCTCCCTTCAACAGCTCGTAATCTATTTACTTACCAACCTACTGGGAAATTAGGATTTCAAGAACTTTCCGACCAACTTAAACTTAGCGCTCTATTCCAACAAGTTTCCTCTCCACTTGGGATTGTTGACCCCCAAACAGATGCCGAAGTTCTATTACGAACACGACAATTTATTATTGAACTAGCTCTGCAAGAAAAACGTATTGACCAGTCTACAGCAGATTTGCTTAGTTCAACTGCTAAGGATGAGGCCGCCAAGATATTTACACGGCTAGCTTCGGGTGGAACAATCGCCCCAGCCGAAGGTGCTACAACTACTCTGCCAGCTATTTTAGAAGACCAGATTAAGCAACCTTCAATGTTTCCTGAATTTGAACAAAGCAAACTTGCGAAGATTCTTATAGAAATAGGTTGGGCGCCTCTTGATATTCTATTAGCACTAAAAGGTATTAACTCTTCTATGGACTTGTCCCCCTATAGACAGTTGATGCTGGTTGCTCCTTCAAATCCTCGGAGTACCGCAAAATGGAGCATCCGAGGTTTGCAAGCACTTGCTCGATATACCCACGGCATGGACGAATCCTTAGCAAATCAATATTGGGCAGAAATAACAAATCGTGGCCTCGATTATGCTATGTATGAGAAATATGCTAAAGGCACAGGGCATGATTTCTACCGAGAATTAAACCCCGAAGCGGGCAATAGAATGGCTTCTGCCGAAGAATATGGCAACCTCATTAGCACAGAACGTTTCCTTCCTAAAATGTTTTCTAAACTACCTACTACTCGTGGCTCTGAAGTATTTTTTGTGACGGTTGCTAATGGTGTCCTTAGTGATATTTGGCACCAGGCAGTTGAGAATGCCCTAGAGAAAAAGCTACTTATAGCTACAGGTAGGATGAAAGCTCCTAAAGGCGGTTATGATATAGGGCAAGACCTCGAACCTATGGCTACGGCAATAGCAGATGCGACAGGGCGGGCTAGTTTAGGCTCCTTACGTGCTTCTGCCCCCGCTATCAATGCCTTTGTTGCGTTTTCTATTCGTAACAAAATCTCCACCGTACTATTTTGGAGACACCTGCTACCATATAATGCTGCCGCTAATAAGTGGGCTTGGAAGAGCTTCATAACTGCTGTCCTAAGTATTGGAACTTTAGTTTGGTTAGGTTATCAGATGAAACTTTGGGATGTAGAAGAAGACCCCACTAGCTCCGTCTATGGAGATTTGTTATTATTCAATAGACGAGTCGCTATTGACCCTTGGGGTGGTAGGAAACAATTCATAACCTTATTGTATCGTTCGGCTGGTGGTAGTGGTTCTAGTGCTGAGGTAGGAAAAGAGTATAAAACTAATGTCTTATCTGCCATATGGACATTTATTCGTAGTTCTTTTGCTCCACTTCCTACTCTTGTAACAGATATTATAGCCAAAAGAACTATTACTAATGAACCCACAAACCTACTTAACCCGATGCAGACATTAGGAAGAATATTTCCTTTTAGTATCTGGGACATTGTGGAAGCCTGGAATATGATTGGCCCTAAAGCTGCTCTTGCTATTGCTATGCCTGCTGAATTGGGGGCGGGTGTTACCATTCTGAAGTATGGGGATTGGCATGATAATACTCAAGACTATTTCAGTCTTCCTGCTAATGATGATGAAGCTAAAAAACTACGACAGAAAACTAGAGTTCAGTACCGTAAAGATAATCCTATAGTAGATGCCGAATTATTTATCTTAGGAGAAACTAAAACAGTACAAACACCGCAAGCTGCTAGGGAGGTATTAAGATTGATGAAGGAGAAAAATACCCTGCCCTCTGATATTGCGGTTGTAGGAAGTACCCTAAATAAATACCAGGAATATGCTGATAAGGGGCTGATATTGCCTAGAAAAACTCTTACTGACCAACTTGTTGAGCAGATAATTCTTCGATACAAGGGTAACTCATTACCGAATTCTTTGCCATCTCAACAGGCGCCTAGTAAATCTACTGTTCCGACTACTCCTCCGCCATCACTAGACAAATTAAGGCTTAAATAGGGACTCCTTCGGGCGTTCCATTAAGACTCTGAGAAGGATTCCAGAGTAATATAAGGAGACAAAACCAAATGACCATGCCAGCAGTCCCCGCAACTTCTGAAACCAAAGATTCTCTTCCTCCCCAAGGGGCAGAGACAACTAAGGAAGCAGGAGCGGCAGCACCCGAAGCTGCAACTTCGGAGACTCCATCCACTGAGACTCCCCCGAAGAAAACTTACAGCGAAGAAGAGTGGAATAAACGCCAGTCCGCCTTGGACAAACAGCTCTCAAAATGGCAACAGCAGGCCCAAGAATACGAGCGTAAGGCTACCGAAGCCGAAGCTCGTGCCCAAGAACAACAAGTAAAGGAAATGCTGTCGGGGCTGGAAGAATCAGGCTATGAGCCCGACAAGGCAAAGCAGTTAGTGGCTTCGTTTCAAGCCCAATGGAAGCGTGCGCAGGATATTCTTGCTCGTGAGTCCGAGGTTAAGAAGCAAACCGCAATACTGGCAGAAGCTGGTCGCAGCAAAATGGCTCTTGACTTAGCCAAGGAACACGGTTTAGCCGAGGCCGATGTAGCTGCCCTGCTAGAGGCTGAAGATGCCAAGTCAATGGAATTGGAGGCCCTTAAACTAGCTATGAAGAAGACTAGGATTACTGAAAAATCCTCCGCCCCCCCCGATAGTAGCGCAAATAAGGGTGTCAAGAGAGACTTCTCAAAGATGCCTGCGTCACAAGCTTTGGGCATGTTGATGGAAGAAGCCGTCAGCAAAAAATAATTAAAGGAGAAACACAGTGGCACTTACCTTAACTGAAGGTGAATGGAACGCCCCTTTAGGCAGCAATGCTTAATTGAACCCTGAATATCGGTGGAAACCTGAGATGGCAACACCGAAGGATAGCCTAGATTGTTGAGGAAACTTAACGCTAGGAAGCCTGTAACGACTACCAAGGGGCATCTCTCTGAGATGATGGTATAGTCTGGTCTGCACCTAATACGAAGTTGCAGTTAACACAACGAACAAATATTCAACCACTGAGTTAGCTGGGTATGTCATTGATAGACTAGCCAAGCCTAGCGAAATCCTCAACAGACTAAAGTTTGTTGAGGTGCTGGGCAATAGCTGGACTTACGACACCGTAACAACCCGCTCTGGCGCCGCCTTCTATGATGTCGGCGATACCTGGACGGAATCTACTCCCACGCTGACTCAAGCCACCGCCGTCCTGAGGATTCTCGGCGGAGATGCCGATGTAGACAATTTCGTTATGGCTACTCGGTCAAACAAACTCGATGTGAAGGGCGAGGTTCTCGGCGATAAAATTAAAGCTATTCGAGAGACATACCTCGATGCCTTCTTCTACGGCGCCAACTCTGGAAATGTTCGGCAGTTCGATGGACTCCAGGCCCTAATGACTAGCACAACCTATAACACCGTCCATGCTGGTTCGGGCACTGGCTCAGTCTTGAGTATTGTTAAACTCCAAAGCGCCATAGACCTGCTCACTGGTTATACGCCAGAACTCATGGTTATGACTAAGACACTACGGAGATACATCAACGTCTATCTGGATTCTATTGGCGACAAGTTCACCTCTTCACGAGACGCCTATGGTAACATGATAGACCATTTCCGAGGTTGCCAGATTGTAACTGATGACAACTTGCTCGACACTGAGACTGCTGCCAGCGGGGCCTATTCAGCAGCTACAGGTGGAGCAAACACGAGCCTCTTTATCTTGAACTTCGACCCCAAAGCAGTATGCGGAATCCAAGGGCCTCAGGGTGTGCAAACAGTTCCCTTGGGCGACCTAGAAACCAAGGATGCCCAGAGATGGCGCATCAAGTGGTACTGCTCCCTGAAGTTCGAAGACCTTCGTTCTAGTGCCAAGGTCGATGGCATCACCGCTACGGGGACGGTGACCGCCTAGCATTATGTCAACTAAGGAAAGTAATCATCAGTATTACCTAGAGAACAAAACAAAGTGGCAAACTGTGTATAAAGAAGACCCCGAACACCATAGAGCACGAGGTAAAGTCCTCCAGGCAAAACAAAAATATGCCGCTCTAAGTTACTACTCTAACGGAGAACCCAAATGTGCTTGGTGTGGAATAACTGATATAGATGTTCTCTCTATTGACCACATCAATGGTGGAGGGACTAAACACAGAAAGAATGGGAATCCACACTCCTATAGGTTTGTGCTGAAAAATAACTTCCCAGTTGGCTTTCAAGTCTTGTGCTTTAACTGTAATTGGAAGAAGCACTTAAAAGGAGATAAAAAATAAATGGCTGGAACTAATCCTATCAATACTCTTGCCCCCTTCGCTGAAGTCTTCCAGGTAGATGGTAATGGAACTACGGCTGTAGATGTCTGGGACATCCCCAAGAATACCATTATAACTGGTGTCTTATGCGAAGTAGTCGTTGCGGCAACTGGCAGCGCCAACAACATAATCGTTGGTGATGAGGATGACGACAATGGTTACATCCTCGCTGCGGCAGTCTGCGGTGCAACTGTAGGCACCATCTTTGGTGACGAAATGGATGAGCGTGGTGCTTATACTAATGCTGGGCTTGACCTAGCAAGTCTGCAACATGGTGGTCAGTGGAAAGTTTATACCGCAAAAAATACCTTGCGGATAGACTGCTCTGCTGATGGCACTATTGAGCCGACTGTCAAAATCTATGTGTTCGGCTACCGTGTGCCCGAACTCTCGGCTTAACCTGACCTAAAGCCACTGGGCGAGGGGGCTTGATACTCTCGCCCTAAATATAACGGAGCCCAAGGAGACTTATGCCACTATCAAGTTTATACACACAGCCGCATATCCAAAAGCATCTTGTCGATAAAATACAAGGCCCAATGGTTGCCACCTTTTCTGCCCTTGCCCATGCCCCTAGCAATTTAATATTCCTAGTTGGGCTTGCTTGGGAAGCCATTAAAATTATCCGAGAAATACGGAAGCTTCCTGTGCCAGTTCATAGTAACACAAACAGACACAACTCCAAAGTAATGGTTACACTACGGGATGAATTCCTAAAACGTGAAGACCCTCATGGCCCAAGATATAGAGTATTTGAGGGCATCCTAAATTTCATTATTATCAAGTATGAATTTGACAATTACACGGGCAGGAGACTAAACTGGTGGTTGAGGGAATGGAAAAAGTCGGACTGGACAGATGACGGGAAATTCCCCGAAACCTACTGGACTCCTACTCCTGAAGATAAGGAAACCCCAACTTACATAAGACAACAAGCTCTTAAAGATGCCCTACATAATAAAGAGTGGGGCAAAGTAGCGGATTTAGTTAATTAGGAGGAACTATGCCAAGCAAGATTGCGAAAGATGCGAGCGCCCAAGAACAAGAAACGTGGATGGGCGAATGTATTAGGATGATGCGGAAAGAGGGGAAAGATAACCCCGATAAAGTTTGTTACGCTATGATGAAGTCAATGATGGGGCAGACTAAGAAGGATAAAAGCTCCTAATGAATTTAGTATTTAACCCTACGGGCACGTCAGTCCATAAGCAGGCTTTGCAGGTTAGGCTGGACATTTTCCCTGAGTCGACCGAAAAGAGTTATGCTAAAAATTATGTTTCCCTGCCTGTCTTTCCCAATCCATCTGCTCCTCTCGGTGGCTATCCTGGCAAGATAGTTGATGGCTCACCTCAGAATCAGGCACAATACGATAACTGGGTAGCCTCGCTGCCCCATATCTGGCAACTTAATCCTGCCCTCTGCGTGTTCGTTACAGTGCCTCAGAACATAGATAAAGCTCTGCTCGGTCAGTGGATAGACGGTGTTCTCAAAGCTGATGAGATAGCCACCATAGACGACATTATGGGCACGAAGCTGGGCAACGAGACAGCCCACTACATCAGCCCCTTTATGCGGAACAAGACTACCTTGCTGAAACAGCCAGTCCTGACCTTTGACGACCAGATGCGGGATGAGGTCAATGCTGTCCTGGCTGGCTTCACTCTGGATGGGCAGAAGGGTGGCAAGGTTCTGGACGTTACGCCTGGCACTATCGTCATCGGGCCTGGAGCAACGGATAGGGAAAGTTCGTCAGCAACCAGTTCAACCCGTGTTGATGCTAATGTAGCCTCTACTGGCGGAACTGGCACGATAGATACATGGGAGCTTTGGTTTGTAGTAAGTGGAGTGAATGTTCAGGTGGCTACGTTCTTTGTTGTCTCTGGCAATAATCTCTCGACACGAGACACTGAAACCATAGGAGCGGTTACAGCTGGAAGTAAACAAACCTTTACTGGGTTAAGCACAGATGTTCAAAACGGCGATTATCCTGGAGTTTATGATGGTTCGGTAGGCGTGACTATTGAGAGAGCTAATTCAGGAGCTACCCAATGGACTGTAAGTGGTGACAAAATTCCTTGCACTAACCAGGCTTTTGGCACTACCGCCACCGAGACTATCTCCATCTACGGCACGGGGACGGCGGCAGGGGGTGGGACTGTCGTGCCAGTATTTGACCAGCATTACAGGATGCTAAGAGGAGATTAAAAGATGAGCGTATTACTCAAGCAGAGCACTCAGGTAGTAATTTCATTCGGCCCGTTTGTAGACATCACGGACGGCAACACCTATGAGGTTGGGCTGGCGGGCACCGGGGCTAACCAGCTTGAGAATACCACGACCGGCATCAGGATTTCAAAGAATGGCGGGGCGCTGGCCGCACGGGCGGCTACGGCGGTCGCTTCTACTTACGATGCTCTTGGAATGTATCTAGTAACGTTGCAAACTGGCGATGTAAATACAGTAGGGGTATTGAGAGTAGCCTTCAACAATGCTACCGCCCTAACGGTCTGGCAGGATTTTATGATTCTGCCCGCTAACGTGTATGACTCCCTGATGGGCACGGACTTGCTTCAGATTGACGCTACTCAATTACTAGGGACTGCCTGGTTGGCTCCTGGCGTAGCGGGTACTCCTGATGTTAATGCTAAACTCATCGGAGGTACTTCTCAGACAGGAAACGATGCTGGAGCCGACCTGAATGCGATTGTGGCAAAACTGCCCACTAACTACCTCATGGGCAGCTCTGTCCTCACGGACAAGGATGATGAGATTGACGCCATCAAGGTTATGACCGACAAGGTGGGCACAGTTACTAATACGGGTGGAACGGCCACGATTGGCGCAATACTCGGCGACATGGCGAACTCACCAGTTGTTACTCGTCTTACTAATATAAACACGAAGACAACTAACCTACCAGCCGACCCCGCCTCTGCCACAGGAGCCGTAGGGTCTGTAACTGGAGCAGTAGGAAGCGTAGCTGGCAATGTAGACGGCAATGTAACTGGTTCTGTAGGTTCCTTGGCAGCTCAAGCTAAGTTAGACGTAAATGCTGAGGTCGTTGATGTAATCAATACAGATACTTCAACAGAACTGGGTGCTCCTCCTGTGGCGGCTTCAAGTCTCAGAGCTAGGATAGGCTGGTTGTTTGCCCTTGCTCGGAACAAAATTACCCAAACTTCCACAACCCAACTCCTCAAGGCAGATGATGGAACTACAACAATTGGAACTTCTACAGTATCCGATGACGGCACGACAGCAACTAGAGGGGAATTTGCGTAATGGCAGTAGACACTAGAGACAAACGAATGTCCCTATTAGGGTTCGGGGCACCTGTTCCAAGGATGCTCCCAAACTCTGATGGGGCGTTTGAGAATGCTGATATGGCTCAATTACTATACTTGTATCCTGGAATCTCTTTGATTGGGGGTGGGGTTGTCACTCACGGGCAGGGTTGGTTCATCGAGGGCCCGCCTCTTCAAAGAAAATTGGAAATTCGGTTTGCGCCCCAACGAGATAGTATGCAATTCATAAGGAGATAAATGGGCGACTTATATTATATAGGAGACACTGTGACCCTAGCCTTCAAAATTGAAGCTAACAACACATTGACTGATAGAGACAAGCCTGTTACAAATCCTAACATGCCTAATCTTACTAAGTTTAATGTGTCAATATTTAATGAGGACGGCGAAATAGTCCACGAAGATGCTGTTACCAAGGTTGATAACGAGATAAGTTACATCTTCAAACCTCCCTTGACCAAACATGCAGGAGATTATGCGGCCTTCTTCAATATGGTCTTTGCTACAGGGCAGGAATCTACCTATAAGATGCCCTTTACCGTTCTGCCCAAAGGCATAGAAAGAAAGGGCATGGCTAGCCAACTAGATAAAAACTCTACCGATGATGCGGTAGAACAAGCGATGGGTGCAGATATGCGCAGCGCTCGCAGGATAGGAGAGCATGCCAAAGATGTGTATAATCGTGCCCAAGAAAGTATTGGTAGGAGGATGGAAAAATAATGGCCGAAGAAACTAAAGTAGAGGAAAATAAACCCGAAGACAAGAAAGAAGAACCTAAGAAGGAAGAAAAAAAGAAACGAACTCAGCAGGTATTCTTAGACGAGTGCCAAAGTTGAGTCGCCCCGTTCCGATAGTATCTGGAAGGAAGATGTGTGCTAGGTGTTGTAAGAACAAGACAGTATCAGAATATTACGCAGACAAAAATATGAAGTATGGTTTGAAGTCCTATTGTAAAGAGTGCGCACATAATGATTGGCAGAAACGCTACAACGGAAAATCAGCCAACAATATGAAAAGAGATAGAGATAACTCTAGACGTAAGTTAAAAATAGAGGTTATGACGTATTATGGTAATGACAAATGTGCTTGTGTAATTTGTGGCGAAAGTAGACTTGCATGTTTATCTATAGACCACATAAATGGTGGCGGTTTCGAGCAAAGACAAGCATTAGGTATATCCGGTTCTTCATTTCACTACTGGTTAAAGAAACAAGGATTTCCAGACGGATACCAAACTCTTTGCATGAATGACCAATTTATTAAACGTGAAGAGAAGAACGAAAATGCACATGGTAGACACCCAAATCTTAATACGGTCAAATATGCGGGTTAAGGAGATATAAATGGCTTTCGCTGATGCACAGGCAAATTGTGTCATAAAACATGGGGAGGCCCCAGCAACAATTAGGGTAGAAGAAGCAGTAAAAGCTGGGGACAGCTTAGGATTTACTGATGGTTGGTATAAAGCCCTAGCCACCGTAGGCGCTAATCTTATCCAGCAACGTTGTGTAGCGGGTCAGGATGGAGCAGCCGAGCAGGACATTACTGCCTACTTTGGCACTGTAGTTTTAGGTGGAGAACGTTTTTCGGGAGCAACTCGTGGCGGCGCCATGTATGTAGCGGAGGGAACTTCTGATGGGCAATACACCCAGACTGCCCCTACTACTACGGGGGACGCTAACAAGATTGTTGGGTACGCCATATCTGCAACTGAGGTAGTTGTAAATTGCAACGCTATTCCCGATTCAGTAGCATAAGGAGCCTAAATGAGTATCTGGAAGACTACATTAGATGAACTGGTAGAACTTACTTTTCGGACATGCCTAGGAAACTGGTTTGAGGGCACGGCTACAAGTGGTGGGACAGCCACCCTTATTGATACAACCAATCGAGGAGAGTCGGATGATTACTTTCAAACTCTCGGCGCCTGGATTAAGATACGCACTACTACTGATGATGCTGCCCCCAAAGGGGATGAGCGTAAAATCACCGACTTTGTCCAATCGACCTCCACTATCACAGTAGGCAACAACTTCTCTGCCGCACCAGCAGCTTCAGATACATACGCTATCTATTCTAGGTGGAGCTGGGCAGAGGTTGTGTCAGCCATCAACTTAGCTATTGACCAATATGCTGGGGCCTGTCTTATTGACAAAATAGACACAAGTGTCCAGTTAAAGTCGGGCGTATTTGACTATTCTATGCCCTCTGGATTCCTATTTGCCTACAAGATTACTCAAGCAGATGACAGTGGAGACTTTGCTGAAGCCCTATCCACTGAATCCTGGAGAATCATCCGAGGTATTACTCCTCCTCGACTACACCTACGGGAAGACTATGTAACAATCACAACCAATCAACTCATTCGTATTGAAGGCTTTGGTAGGCAACCTAAATTAATTAAGGACACTGACACTTGCTATCTTAATCCTAACCTGATAGCATTCCAGGCAGGGGCTACCTTGCTTGCCCGTAAGGTAATGCGGTCAGATGTTGACCCAGATGAGTTCCGCACACAGATGTTGCTCTGGCAGGGCGCTGCGGATAGAATATCTGGGGGCCCCCCGTTCTATTCGGCAGTTAGGATGCACTTTCCTCCTGACACAAAGCGGGTGGAGGCTTAGATGGTAGTATTCAAAGGGCAAGAAGTAAACCTTAACTCAATCCGCTATCCTATTACTAGCCAAGTACAACCTATACTAGCTTCTAAGTTTGCGGAGAAACAAACTATAGGAGACTACACCAAAGACTCCGACCCATACTCCTCATCTTGGGTCATATCAGACCTCAGAGGTGGTATGCTAGTTGAGGAGATGGAAGAAAGTAAGGATGCCAATAGGTATCATTGGGGCAACGTAGACACTAGGTTCAATGGGGAAATTACCCTTGCCCCGTTAACTACAATGATTGCCTATCCCGCCCCGCCTTCGCTTTCTCCTGGGGGAATATCTAGCTTAAATGCTTATTGGGCACTAGGTTCTCATTCTGCTACTGCTACAACTTGGGCAAGTACTTGGGCGGGGCGCCGATTTACCTTTTCTGCTAAACTAGCTAGTTCTGATACTCAAACTGCTACCCTGTATATTATGATAGTAGCAGGCGGCGTAAATTTCACCTCAACCACTGTTGCAATAGGGGAGACAGCTACAATTACAGCTACGATTCCCTCTAGTTCTACATCATTAACATGCACCGTAGTACTAGGCGTTGAAAACGGAACTGTATCAGAAGCTGCTATTAGTGCTACTAATACAGCCATCGGTACTACCTGCAATAACATGCATGAATTCAATGCCGTTTTGTATTATGGTATAGGTTCTTATTTATACAAACTCAACGGCACCGGCGATGGGTTCTCTCTTGTGTATGAAGCCCCAGCAGCCATTACTGCCCTATTTAGTAACTCCACAAACATGTTTATCTTCCTAGGAGACTCGGCCCAGTATCTATATATGGCTACTACTGAACTTTGCACCCCTACTACAAATGCTTCTGGACTCAATGCTACTAAGGGCATATATTGGGACAGTAAAGTATTCAAGTCAGATAGCGCAGGAGTCTTTTACCGCTTGGATAGCCCAGCAACTGCAACGCCCTCAGCCGTAGCTAGCGGAACTCTACCTGTTGCTGATAACGACCTACAAGAACTACGAATATACCATGATGCCAATGGTGACGACATAGTATATGCCGCCACAAAAGTAGGTCTATATGTCCATGATTACGCTAATGGAATCTTCCTAGAGACATCCTTATTGTATCCTGCTCAAAGCACGGCTGGAGCAGGGATGGTTACTTGGCGGGATTCCTTATATGTCTCGGCGGGCACAGTAGTATTCAAGTATCTAGTAACCAACTTTGCCGAGATAGGCAGCATAGGGCTTGATAATGACGATGGTCTACCTGCTCTATATAGTGGGCAGATAGTTAAGTTCGTGCAAGGCCAAAGTGAATTCTTTGCCCTAGTCGATAGCACCCACGAGGGCACAACTAGCTATACTCAAGTTTTGTCCTATGATGGGAGGGGCTGGCGGGTCTACTATGTGGATGCTGCTGTCAACAAGAACATCTACGGAGGAATCGTTAGCTCAGTATATGCTTACCGACTTTGGTTCTCTACCAATGATGGCATCTACTGGATGTCTATACACACACATTTTATGAAGCCGAAGAAGCATAGTGCTCATACGTATCTAGCATCTGGGGCTCTCATTACCCCCTGGTTCGATGGAGACTGGCAGGTAGGTAGCAAAAACGCTATACGGCTTTCTGTAAGTGCTAGAGACATGACTACCACCGAAACCATCATAGTCAAATACCGTATTAACCATGCCACAACTGCTATAGGCGCTACCTGGACAACACTAGGCACAGTTAATACAACAGGACTCACTAGCTTTAACTTTGGGTCAAGCCTAGGAGTCCTTTTCCGAGCTATCCAGTTTCGGTTCGAGTTTGCCCGAACTACCACCAATACTCTCAGCCCTGTGTTAGAGTATGCTACATTAGCCTACGAGAAAGTCCTGCCTAAACGTTGGGGGTGGCAGTTTACGGTTGATTGCTCAAAGTCTTACCCTGCCGATGGAGCAGCCCTTTCCCCTGACCAGCTACTTGATGACCTAATAACTGCGACAGAGACAGAACTCCTTGTGCCCTTTGAATTCGATGAAACAACCTACTATGTAAGAATAGCAAGTGTTCAAGGGCAGAGACTAGCAGGGGAAGGTAGACAAGGGCAATACCAAGTAACAGTCGTAGAAATAATATAAGGAGATAATATGTGCTTTAGTAAAATATGGGAACAGCTTACCCAACCCGCTCCTCCCACCCCAGAACCTACTATCTACACGCCAGTAAGCAACAGGCCTATTGAGCTTCAGGAGATATATAATATTCTACTCGCCCAATTCCCTGGCATCGACTTCGATGTAATCAAACTTTCTGATTCTGTCTCAATATTGTGCAATATGGATGACGTAGCCTATTTCCTTGCCGAGCACGAAGCCAACAAGTTTCCCTATGTAGCAGAGTATTACGACTGCGATGACTATGCTCTCAAGATGGCGGGGGATTTTAGTATTCCGCAATGGGCAAATTTATGCATCGGTGAAATCTGGACTGATACCCATGCGTTTAATATCCTTATCAATGAGGACAAGGAAATCCTTTTTGTGGAACCTCAGACCAACGAAATTTCCACTGAGTTATTTGGTAGTGGAACCAAAATAACACTGGTGAAAGTATAAAGGAGAACAATGAAGTTTGCACCGCAGAACTGGAATGATATTTTGGCCCTCTTTGTTTTAGCGCTCATACCTGCCCTATGGGTGTTGCAGATAAACCTTGGGGGAGAAGTAAACGGCGCCCTGATTGCCACCTGGACTTTAGTAATCCAATATTACTTCAGAAAGGCGCCGCCTGGAGGGGCAGTTTAATGACAGATGATGCCGCCTACAACCAAATACTAATACTCTTAGGTGAAATCAAGCATCGGCTTTATGGTGAAAACGGATATACTGGGGACATACCAGAGATTAAGGCGCAAAACAAAGAGATTTGTGAAATGCAAGAGAAACATAAAGAACGCCTTAGAAGGTTGGAGATTACTGTTGTTATCCTTGCTGTCTTAGCTGGCACATCCTTGGGCATTGATAAGGTTCTTGCCGCTTTAATTAAGTAATCCTGCTGAATACAAAAAGAACCCCCTAGACTAATTATCTAGGGGGTTTTTGTGTTATTGGAATAGTTTTTCGTTAACAATTCGAAAGGTTACATACTCCCTTCCTACCAGTTCATTGGGCACCTTGAGTTCGGGAAACTTATGTACTGCCCAGACTCGTGCTATCACAGGTGGAAACTTCTTTTGTAGCCACTTGGGAAACCACCTAACCTTAAAAGCCTGCCACCAGTCGGCAGGATAATCTAGAACCTCTTCTTCCTGGGTAGCAACACTTACAAGGCCTCGTATTACAAAGTTACCCATCTGGTCAAACCATGTTCGAATCTTTAAACTATCAAGATTTACAACTAGGGCTGCCTCCTTTGTTGCTTGGAATCCTAGTACTCGCACCCGAAACTCGTTGGGCGGGCCCAAGTATTTTTCTAGTTCCTCTCTGTTCAAGCGCCTCCTTTTCCCTAAGCCATTTCTTGCGGGCATTTAGCCCGATTGGGACTCCTTTTTCGTCTACTTGTATTTTACCCATATTCCTCCTTAACCCTTCTCAAATAAAACTAGGTTACATTTTGCACATTGTCTCATTATGTAACTCCTTATGGGTGCCCACCCCAGGAAACTGTGCTACTGCACTGGGCACAATTAAGATTTCAGTGTCTGGCAAGGGTTTCCTGGGGCAAAAATCATAAAGTAGCAATGATGTGATTATACTATACGGAGCCACTTTAATACAAATGTCATTAACACGGCAGTACCGAAAATTATCCATGCAATGCTCATAGCGAATAAAATGCCCTTGAAATATCTCATTTCCCCTCACTTCTGTCCGAGTTGCTTCAAGAACTCGGACTCATTACTCAAAGTTATTTCAGTAATAAAGAAAGTAGTTTCCATTTGTCATCTGTTGAAAGCTCAATAGTAACAAGAGCCTCCCCGCAACTCTGGGCTTCAATAATCAACACGTCTTGAGACGGGCAAAACTCCCCAGCCTTTATCCTGTCCACCCTAAATCCAACAAGAGTGTCGTCTACTACGTGAGTTCTGGTGTCTTGCCTAATAATGATTTTTGCCATTTCAGTCTGGGCGCCTTTCAGATAATCCAAACCAAAGATAGTCCTTTTCAATGCCCTCTTCTACTTGTCCCATAAAGCCAAACCCACGCTTCCTGAGAGTTGCTATACTTGCCTTGTTGTCCCAATGGACACTCGCCTTAACTGCATTAAAACCTAACCTGTGAGCCTCTTTTACAAGTTCTTCTACTATTAAGTTACCATATCCTTTACCCCTGTGTTCAGGCCAGATGACATAGCCAATAGTAGGAGCACGAAAACCATCCCACTTTCTTATCATTCCGTAGCCCACATTGTAGTCGTCAACTACAAGACTGTAAAACCAGTGTTCGTTTATTGACGGTAATCGCTTAACTGTCTCTATATCAAAAGAATGAGGATTAAAATAGCGCAAGTCCTCTTTAGATAAAGATTGAAGCTTATCAGATAATTGTTTTGTCTCGTTTTCGGTCAACAATCTAATTGGCATACTAAATACCTCTAATTTAACTATCTGCCATATCATTCAATTCTTTTGGCAAACTCTTACGCCGTTCTCGCACAATAACACGAGCAATCTTTTTGTAGATATAATCATCTTGTAGGCGTTCTTCTACTCCCTCAACTTCTCCTTCATAGCCTTGGCTAATCATCCACATAGCAGCATCCCATTGTTTGAGGGCATAGATTAGTGCCACTACTTCGGGTTTGGCTGGGTTGAGGCCTGGGTAATTCGCTAAAATATTGCCCACACGGTAGAAATTACCTAACGGATTGCCGTTATGAGCATAATCTTTGTTTTTCTTAGAGTGCAGAATAAGTTCTTCTTGTGTTAAAGTTAGGTAATCAGGGTGCCCATGAAAAGAATCCGACTGAATATTATCCATTCACAACCTTCCTTACTTGTTTCCAACCCTTTACTCGCTCCATCCTGCCCGTGATATTTAGACAAGCCTTATTCCAAGGAGCATCAAAAAGCAATAGTCTCTTAACCTCCACAACCTTCTCCACCGCCATTAGCTTTGCTGGGGAGTCATCTACATAAACATGTACATAACTGGGCAGGGACTGATTGGTGCAGATATTCGAGTAGGGAATTTTATACTTGCCCAACCAGGTTTCTAATTCATCTTGGGTCATAAAATGCAGGCGATTGGAGTAGATACTTACCTGGTGACCCGCAGACAAGAATCCTTTTAGGGTATCTATAGCACCAAGAGCAAATACTGGCTTGGAGAAACACTCTTTCTCAAACATCCGCACAACATCTGAACTTGCTACTCCCAGGCTATCTTCAATGGAATAAGTATAGATGGCTTTATTAGGAATAGCTACCCCAAAGTGTTTCTTGGTTATCTTGGGGAAATCATACTCACAGACGACCCCATCAATATCAATTAGAATTACCAATGCGGCCTCACTATCTCATAGGGTATGTCCCCACCTTCAAGGCGGACAGCAAGCTGGCAGGCTAGACTAATGAATTCTTGCTCTACCATAATACAATATTGTTCCTGCCCGTATATTCTTAAAGGTTCCAGGAGCTCACGAACTTTAAATTGATATTGGCCGATTATTTTTGAAACCTCTTCCTCTGTTAGTTCGCTATTTGTTATCATTCGTATAACTTACCGCCAAAGATAAACTTGTAATTGATAATAGGAACTTGCTCGACCCAAAATCTGCCCGTGTTGGAAAAATGAACCACAGAAAACCCTTGAATCCAGTCAGGATTTGGTAGCCAGTCAGGGTCTAGTCGGCAAAGACAAAAATTTTCCCACCAACCATAGACGCCGAATCGGTCACGTTTGTAGTAGCTGCCCCCTCGGTGCGTATGGTTACAGAGTCCGTTGCCACCCTGCTTGTCATACTGGCGCTTGGCAGTATAACTTGAGTGTTGAGCCACAATGTCCCCATGAACAATAAGGAACACCCCATTAACAAGAATCCCCTGCTCATAGGGCACGTACTCAATATCATACTCCTTTAGCTTGTAGATTTCCTCTATCTTCGTGGCGTTTAACTTAGCTAGGGCAGGAGCATGCTGCTCAAGATAGTGAATCCACCTAACCTCATGGGTGCCCACCGAGAATATCTTCTTGGTATTAGGCAAAAGTTCAGCATGACGGGCAAACATACCAGTAGTAACATCAAAGTCCTGCTGAAGACTGCCTAACCTAGTTGGGTCTTTCGAGTAGACGGATACCTGGTAGAAGTCATTGATGTCCCCATTGTATACTAAGTAATCAGGTTGGCAATCAGCCAGGAACCTTTCCACTAGGGCAACTACTTTGTCATCCTGGTAAGGGTTATGGGTGTCCCCAAGAATAACCATTGTGGTCATAGGCTTAGGGGTTTTTAGCCCATAGGGGGCAGTAGAACTCTGAGGGGCCAATAGAATAATATTTGAAACTTTCTTGTAGTCTACTGGTGCATCAGAATAAAGATGTCTTGCAGACTCATATGTTACCCCCGCTTCTGAAGCAAGCAGTTGCTTCTCATTATGCGAAGCTATTTCCCATCTGTGGCACCATTCTTCTAGTAGAACGCCTTTTAATTTACTCAGTTGAAACCTCCTTATTGTGCGGGCAATAACCAAAATGCCCCAGACTAAAATTACAGTTCATACATAATATCCGAAATCCTGATGGATAATGATTTAATTTCATCCAACCATACAACGCATCACCTTTCCTTGGTTGACCACTCAATTTATCATAACCGTTGATATGGTCTACCGATAAGAATTCAACTCTTGTTTCTCCGCAACATGCACAAATTGCCCCACCATAATTATTATAAGCGTCTAACTTTAATTGTTTTCGGCGTTTATAAGATGCTATCTTGCGCTGGGGTCTGCACTTTAATTCAGACCGCACTCGAATTGCTTTGCGTTCTTCTTGATGTGCTTGTGTGTAGAGTCTTGATAATTCATTACGACAGTCCTTACATTGGCTTTCAATACCACCCTTTGACAAGTGATAGTATCTTTCAATCGGCTTCTCTTGGTCACATCGAGTGCATACTTTAGAAAGCCGATTAATGGTAAATCACCTCCACTTTTACTCCTCTTCGTATTTTACAGATATGACAATGCCTACAATCCATAGGGCAGATAATTCTACCTTGTGGATAGGGGGCGGCTATGAATTCATTGTGAATCATAAATCCACTACCGCAAACTGTCATGTTTTCATCGCATCTAGAAAAGTCTAGGTCTTTTCTAGCAGTATACCCGTAGACTTTTAGGTTATAGGCTGATAGTAAGTTACTTATCCTAGACATCTTATTAACATCCGCCTGGCAGCGAAAGTCTCCACCCTCACTATACCTGACCCAACGAATTCCTTTGTTCCAACCCGCTACCAATATTGCCCCAGCAATTTGCTCAGGAGTATCTAAGTCCCAAGCTTCTGCTTGTTGCCTTCGATAGGGCAAGCATTGCAGGTATCTTACCTCATCCCTTACGGCATAGCACTTATCGGGCAGGGCACACAAACCTAACGCCTTGCTGGGGCAATCAGTAGCTGAAGTCATGTTGAATATTAGGGTATCATGCCCTATTTTAGAATTTCCTTGGGTTAAACGCATCATGGTGGTATATCCTTTTTAATTCATTGTTTACTAGCGAATCCCAAATAATCCCCCATATAAAGAATACACATAAGAACGACATAATCACTATAATAAAAAGCGCTACAACATTAACAAGGTCTACTAGCATCATTTACTTGCCTCTTTCCAACTTGCCCCGACTCCTACCTCTACGGGGAATCTTACCCCATTCACCTCAGTTATTGTGGGCACGAATTCATATAACCATTGAGCGTAGTCTTTTGCTTCTTTCTTGGGCACCTCAAATAGTAGCTCATCATGTATCTGCAAGAGCATTCTTGCTCCTCGCTTGTCTAGCTCAATCATAGCTAGCTTAACTACTTCTCCCGACCCACCTTGAATAGGAGTATTTATAGCCTCTCTTTCACCCTCTTTTATGACACGCCAATCAGATGAGAACATAGCATCTAGGCGCCTAGTCCTGCCAAAGAGATTTGTTACTTTCTTTTCATTATGGGCTATAGCTCTTTGTTCTTCCATATACTTTTTGACTAGCGGAAACTTAGCGAAAAACTCTTCCTGAAATTGTCTCGCCTGTTCTATCGGGA
>ERZ1292632.387-Hain-H43-01um-R2-387-length-46114-cov-24_pt1 | contig 46114 bp, 67 predicted proteins | sample MGYA00564407_ERZ1292632 | MGnify/ENA primary metagenome ERZ1292632 (study PRJEB36523, sample SAMEA6512637) | groundwater metagenome | collected 2019-01-08 | study: AquaDiva: Metagenomics assemblies of 32 groundwater samples | reverse complement strand
CCTTGCTGGAATTGGATTTCAGCGAAACACCCCGATTGTATTGATGAAGACGAACAAAACCAATGGAGGAATAAGACCATGAAAACAATTGAAATACCTAAAAAGCACGAAACGCTAAATAATATTGCGTGGAATATCCGGGCAGCATTTCCGCCATCTGAGGAGATGCTTCCCCTCGATAATCTCAACCGTAAAAGTGGCAGGTTTTTGGTTTTTGACGACCAAAATATTTGGTATATAAAATTTACACCGATGCCAATCGGATGGAAACGCCAAATATCGGAATCGGAGAAAAGATATTTGCAGGATTTAAAATGATGCGGAGGCGTTGTTTGGATAGGGGAGATTGCAAAGGCGGGCTAATTACCCGCCTTTTTTATTTACTTTTCCACGTTACTGTATGGCAAATTCCACCAACGGAGGCGGAGTGTGTAAGGCAAATTCTTTAATCTATTGCAGTTATGGCAAGTTATACCTTATTTAATGGTTCTTTTGCCTCCTCAATAAGGCGGTGAAATGTCTTATAATACAATGGAATTATCCGATGTCCAAGTATTAATTCCATGCGTTTTAATTTCTTACTATTTTTGGACAGGGACAATTTACGCTGAAAGGTACGCCTGACGCATTCTAAAGAGGCTATTTCGGTTTCGGCGTCCCCCTGTGACACGGAGTCCCCAAAGATATTTGAAAATAACCCCGATTTACTTACGTATAGCCGTGACGAAACGGCAAAATAATTAACACCCATGACCGCCTGACCGATTGTTTCTGGATTATACCCCACTTTCAGGTAAAATTCCATATTCCCGAATAATAGAAATAAGTCCCCGATTTCATCCCGATAAAGATGCGGGCGGAGGCTTTCCAATGGCAAAACTTTATTATGCCAGATTGCTTTAAGCAAAAAAGGCTCTGCCCATTCCAAATAAACCTTTGTGGGCGATTGTTGTATGGCAGTATTCATTTCAGCACCTCTGATATAAGCAGATATAATATTAGTTTTGCTGATACTTCCATTATCTGTATTTTTTCATATTCACTATGCGGTGTTTGCATCATTTTCCCTCCGGCTTATTCCCGATTCCAACATTGGAATTGTATTTTTTTAATGTAATTTTATCTAACACATATAAATACCTGTATTGAAAATCAGTATTCTTTAAGTGTTTTATCCCTGGATATAACCGACTAATTACACTCCATTTTCTTGTTTTATGTCGATGGTACATTGACACCGAATGAACTCTTTCGCCATTTGGTAATTGATAAAAATCAACACCAATTTTACCCAAATAAATTGCATTTGTAGCTTTATAAATGGTGCCAATATTACCCGCTGAGCCATCTGCATAAGTAATAATAAATTTAATTTGTGGATACTTTATTTTTATAAACTCAATAAGCATTGAAATACACTGACTTTCGGCAAATTTGGGCAAGTCATCAGATAACCACATTCTATCAAATTCACAAAAGTTTTTATCTTTTATTAAATTTGATATTGTATGCTTCATTTTTGGTCTTATGCCATACCCTAATTGCATAAATCCATTATTGTCATTTATTAAAAATGACTTAAATCTATTCTTTGTCGCCTTGTGGCTATAATGATATTTTTTTACTAATTCGTCAACAACCGAATTATCGGCTTCTTGTAAAGTATATAACCCGTTTGTAATGCCAATAATTTCATTACCAAATAAGGTTTCGCGATAAATATATTTTCGTTTTCGTCTCATTTATTTCCGCTTATTCTCCGGCTTATTCCCGATCCCCGCTTCGGCGGCTGCCTGTGAATCCTGGCTGTTATGTTCGACTATCCATTTTATTCTTAGATGTGCCAGCATCATTGACTGATTTATTTCCCGCTTGCCGAAGCCGTTGAGTTCCATATCCATATCGCTGCGGCTTACCGTGATTGTAATTTCATCGCTCATTTTGCCTCCTTTAAAAGTCTACCCTGCCCGCGGGTACGAAATCCAACATGGTTGGAATCCCCAGAAACCAACCAATTTTGATTCATTCCATTATTCCATCAATTGTAGCATAGAGAACCTCCGTTGTTAATCGTGAGTGTTCCTGTTAGCTGCAGCGGGCAGGGTATTATATATTTTTATATTGCTTTCTCTTCCTTACAAAACCATTGACAGGTATCGGTGCTGGCGGTAAATTCCCCCCAAAATTGGGAATCAATGCAATCACATATACCATCCTTCCAATGGTCGCAAAATAAACATTTACATTCTGGCGGTTTCACATTCCCCTCCGGCTCTTGAACGCTGCTGAGCGAGTGTCACCGCCACGGGGCCGGCACTTCACGCCCCAAACGTGCAGATAAGTCCGCAGAGTCTGGTATCCAATTCGCTGCCCACAAGTCAAACTCGAAATCATTCCACACATTTGCCGGATTGAATATAGTTTGTTATATCTGCCTATCACCCATTCCCGATGCTCCACCAGCCAGCCTTGCCAATATTTACGCGGTATCTGCTTGCCACCTTTTGTCATTTCTCCCTCCGCTTGGCAAAACGTAAACGTGCAATATCCATCCACCATGCCCCATGCTTTGAGAACTGGAAAACATTCACACGATGTAAATCATCTCTATCGTTTTTAAGTTCAAGAATCATTCCATACCTCACATTGTTTCCTTCATCCCACTCCACTTGATCGCTAACCTCGAACGGTCTATCCTCGTCCTCGCTTTGCAAGTGGATAATTGGGCTAATTTCTTCTTCCCAATAAAACGAATTTGTGTCAGAATAATAAACCCACCGGTTTTTAAGCCAATCCACTCTTTTACATTTTACCAGCCGGTTGTTCTTGGATATAAACCATTCCCCCACCTTCACTTTTTGCGGAGGTCTCTCCGGCTCAGGCTCCGGCTCAACCATTGCGTCAATCAGTTCATCAAACCGTTCAATACATTTGGAGCATTGACAAAACTCGCCAATTCTGTAATTGTGTTTTAATGTATTGCCCTCCGGTCTTTTCATTTCTTCACCTCCTCATGTATGTGCCCGATGACTTCAATTTTACTGCCAATTATACTTCCCATATTCCACCATCCATTTCCATTCTTGTCCTCAAATCCAAATTCCCCATTCTTAAATTCCACGTGCCCACAAAAATCATCCGTTGTATACGGCTCAGTGATTCCATCGCCATCATTAACCACAGCATGAACAGCAATTTCATCCCCCTCAAAAATCTCCTTACCGTTCCGATCATGCTCGCCGGTAGAGGATTCAAGGATATTATCATCCAGGTCAATCCACTCATATTTCAACTCAGCTTTTGAGATTAATATCTGAGTTCCATAACCATCATCCTTCACATAGCCCAGCACCGGATAATACTTCTTATCCTTCACAATCCATACTCGAAATTCTGGTTTCATCGCTCCCTCCGCTTGGCAAAACGCAATGCACTCAATTCTAAATCCTCCGGATGCCCAGTATCAGTATTATATACCCTTGCCCCACCAGGAAACATTTCAACGATTATTCCATGCATAATTTTGTCACCTCTATCCCACTCCACCAAGTCCTGAACCTGAAATGGTCTATCCTCGTCCGTGCGCTGCAAGTGGATAATCGGGCTAATTTCTTCTTCCCAAAAAAACGAATTTGTGTCAGAATAATAAACCCACCGGTCTTTAAGCCAATCCACTCTTTTACATTTTACCAGTTTGTGCCACTGCATATGCAACTGTTTTAGGATTTCAGCTTCTTGTCTGGTCATAATCCCCTCTCTTCCATGTGTGCCCTATGGGCAAGTATCGACAGCACTGTATCCATATCCGGTTCAATGCTCTCCGGCATCCGCGCCTTTACTTTCGGTATTGTGAGCCAGTCCTGCGGCTCAAAAGTGAATGCGTTGGATTGCAGCAGTATACCGAACCCCAGATATGGCACGCCCGCAAACAGCGCCAACATATTGATGTATCCGATTGCCGTGAATAGCTCAATCATGTCTTCTCCTCCTCATGTATGTGCCCGATGATTTCTATTGCACCAGGAAACTCGCCAATTACAAATCTGTCAACTTCCGAGTCCTGATGGTCAATCCAAAAAGCTCCATTCTCAAAATATACAGTACATTTTTGCAAATCATCAGGATATATCATAGATTCAACCCTATCCCCTTCGAAAATCTCCTTGCCATTCCGATCATGCTCGCCAGTCAAGGATTCGAGAGTGCATTCAGAATGATCCTCTGGATGAAATGTTTTTGAATCAAATTCTGACATGGGTTTATCATAATCAATATGAATTTCGCCATTTGTGAGCCAGGATATTTCAGTCACCGGATAATGTTTCTTATCCTTCTTAATCCATACTCGATATTTAGGTTTCATGGCTTCTCCTCCAACATATATTTCAGTTCATTGCAACAAAATGTAAAACCTTCGTGTCCAGTGGCATTAATGCTTTGATTGTATGGATTCCGTTTCCGCAACTCTTTCACAATCTCGGCAAATAATTCAGGTAGGCGTTTCTCTACCTCTTCTAATCCTCTCCGATAACCTATTGCGTTCTCAGGTGTGCTATATGGATTAGCCGTCAGCAATTCCTCGATAAACTTTGCAATCATACCTGATGCCTCAAACATTTCCTTCGGCAGCGCATCCATAATTTGCTGTCCGGGTGATGGCTCAGGCTCGGCGACCGGTGTCCCGATTTCCTCGGCTTTGGTACAAGCGTCATTCCACCCACATCTGCACCCGCTCTCCATATAATTAATACAAACACCAGGCTTCACAGGATTCAGTTCCCGCAACTTCTCGATGTCAATTATTACTTTCATATTCCCTCCAATCTAAAATTTATGCCAGTGGTGGGATTCGAACCCACAGTATCAGTATTTTGTATGGGCAGATACTTACACCCCCAACGCTTAACGATCGAATGCAGTTTTGCACATAAAGCATTGAACCGGCATTTCCCGTCTGCCACACTGGCATAGCTCACGCTGCCCTTAGAGTTATCGACTCTCATTAGCTATACGGACAGGGGTTAATATTCTTTCCCTTTCAATCAATATTTTTTGGATCCGCTCCAGCTCCATAATCTGCAATGGAATTATTTCCACAGGATCCCCAATAAAAACTTGAACGTATTCCTCATCTTTGACATATCGCTTTATCGCCGTCACAATCGACACCTGATTGTCGTTGCCATAGATTACTTTCTGGCAACCGTCCTTGATTGCCTTCAAGAGATTATCGGTATCCTTGTTGCCAATTGTAAGAATCTGCTCTTTATTCACGTCCTTCCGTCGCCTGGATTTCGGCATGTCAAAACAGAAGATACACAACATGGCAAGCGGACCCTCCAGAAACTTCTCCGGTCGATGTTCCATCGCCACCGCGTAAATCCGTTCTTTCCAGCTTCGATACTTCGGCGGTGTAGTCGTCATAATCTTCCCCGCTTTCGGATTAAACCAAGTCCGGGCCCTCGCTGCCGATGTTATTTCCCCGTGAATCGTGAATTCAATCATGATGTTATACCTTTTAAATTCCGCATTCAACTCTCTTTTTGTGGTCTTCTTCTGCAATATCATGATACGAAATATCATCCATAAATAATCCACAATTAATGTTTATAAAAGCAATCAGTTTTTGTCTGCAATTTTTACATATATCAGACTGCTTTTTTGCTCTGAATTTATCACAAAATTCTTTATGAAGTTCTTCCCTTTTTAGTATCTTATAACTTCTCTCTCTTTCTACTCTGCCACAATTAGGGCTACGCAGTAAAGCTCTTTTTTCTATTAACTCTTTTTCAAGCCTTTCAATATCGTCCCTTAATCCGTTTGAGTAAATTTTATCACTAATTTCATTCTGCAATTCTTCGATTAATTCCTTAATTTCCTTTTCCATACAAACCGTCCTTTCTTTGTGTTTTTGTATCCACTTTTGTAGCCACCCTGTTTTTAGGCTATAAACTAATGTTTAAATACGATTTATAAAAACAATGGCTACATATATATATTAATAATGTTAGTTTTAAAGAGTGTATTTTCTTTCTGTATATATATAGGCTACAAGTTATAAGGTATTGTTTTATAATGTAGTAAATGCCAAAAATAAGCTGGCTACAGAAATGGCTACAATGGCTACAATTCATTAAATTGCCTCCCATTTTCGAGAAATCTTGTTCCATTGGATTTCTTTTGCCTTTACAAGGTTATCTCTGGCTGTTGTAAAAATCCAAATACCAGACCTATTGGCGTGTGTTTTTTGTTTTAATTCTCTATCCTGAAGCTGTCCTGTTGATACTGCCCTTCTTATCTTTTCTTCCATCCGTGCAATTCCACTTTCTGCGTCAATCGGATCGTGAATTCTCCTGACAGATAATTGCCAATCCATTAAAGCGCATACTTTCGTAACAACGTCAATATCAACTTTATTTTTAAATTCATTAACTGCCAATAATGCCATAAATCTCATTGCATACGTATCAAGTCTTTTAGCATGAACTGATTGTTCAAGTTTCATATACCACTTATGAAAATATACTTTTGCATCATCATCAATATTCAATACAATAGGTTCTCGAACTAATCTTAAAATTTGAATGGTCTGATCAATTAATTCTTTTTTTTCTGTATCGGGTATAACAATGGGAAGAGAGTGTTTCTTTTCGCCTGAATCTGGAATTATAAATATACGATTAACAAATCCTATATCAAGAAAAGAGCTGTCCCATACCTTCTCATATGTTGGCACTGTTGATGCTGCTAAAACACTAAGAAAGGCGTCATTTATTTTAAGGTCTGAGCTTTTTGTATGATTTGAATAGCAATTTGATTCGAAGAGAGTATTGACGCATGGCAGTAATACACTTGATTCGATCTTACATTTGGAAATGAATTGTTTCAACTCATCAAAGCACAATAGCAAACCTTTATCCTTTTCAAGCATTTTTTGTAATCCTTCGGCACTTCCTATACCATGACAAATAGGAAATTCCTGCATTGTTTTTCTAAAAAAATCAACGGTTTTCGCTATTGCTGTGCTTTTTCTGTCATCTGCACTTTCGCCTAATAAAACAACAAATAATCTTGGTTGAGGTTTTAATTCTGTATTCAGCGTTAATTTATGAGATAATATTGATCCCAAACAAGTCAAGTATGAGAAGTAAAAGAAAGTATCTGGTGATTCTAAATAGGAAGAATATATTTTAGCAAAATTTCCAGCCACTCCGTACAATACTTCTTTTGGAAAATCAAAGTGATTCTTTTCAATAACATCTTTTCCATATTTCGTTTCGTCTTTTATATATGGTCTTAATCTTGTTGGCAGTTCATCAATATCACCAGTATTATAAGCTATTTGAATAATTTGAAATATTTCTCTTTTCTTTTGCAACTCTAATAATTTTTGTAAGTGCCCTTCAATGTCTGCACTTGCTGCCCTGCGGGTACAATCATTAAAGAATGTTTCTAAATCTTGAACTTGTAATTTTTCTATTGTTGCACTATCATCAAATGATTCAAAGTTATCATGGCATTTTGAAATAAAGACATAAAGCCTTTGAGAGTTATTATCATAAAAGGTTTCTTTGGTTACTCCTTTTTCCACACCATTTTTGTAATCATCCTTAAAATTAACGCATGTTCCAAGCCAAGCCATTTCGCTGTCCAAACTATAAAATTTACCGTCATCAATAATAGCCATAGTCGCCAGAAATATAAAGGGGCAGCACAAATTAGCAAACAATCATAACCGGCTTTTGGCAGGAAACGATATTTGAGCCACCCCATTAATTGTCAGATATTCATTTTGGATTTCCAATTAGATTGTTTGCTATAATCAATATACGCCAACCTTCGCCGGTATGCAAGAAAAATCTGGATCATGCCGGAAAAGTTCCATTTATTTTAACCGTAACCGTAACCGTAACCGTAACCGTAACCGGAACCGTCACCGGAACCGTAACCGGAACCGTAACCGTAACCGGAACCGTCACCGTAACCGTAACCGGAACCGTCACCGGAACCGGAACCGTCACCGTAACCGTAACCGGAACCGGAACCGTAACCGGAACCGTGACCGGAATTTTTTACATCTTCCATATCGGCACCCCATCAATTGATTTTTTGGCAGTATCCGTGCAAGATAAAATTTCGATTGCCTGGAATAAATGCACACTATTTACCGGACAAGGGAATTTGCAGTTTTGAGGCTTTGACACCCCTTCCATTGCCAATTGGCTTAATGAGGCCGCTCCGTCCCAATACCACAACCGACGAGCATTTTTCATCTTCACTTCTTGGCCTTTTTGTGATACAATTTCTCCAAAAAACACTCCAGCAGAGTAGGTACGAACAATGTAACACTTTTTATTTTTGTTCATTTTGTAGCCTCCATTTATTTTATATCTGTTAAATCGTTTTCGACGAATCCTCTCCACCAATGTTTGCGGCCCTCTCGAATTAGCTTCTCGGTATTTCTGTTTCCCGATAATTCAGAGAATACATTTATGTGGGGCGTTTTGCGTTTTTTCCACTTCCCGTATAATCTCCACGTCTCTCTCCAGCAGATATTTTCATTGTCGACGGACGCTGTATACACCCGGCTTTCTTCTGTAAGTTTAATGTTTGTTAGCATTATTGTCCTCCCTTCGGCTGCTTCGCCGCCTGTCTTTTCTTCTCATCGTTATACACCAGCATCCGGCGTTTAAGGTCTTCGGCATCCTCCGGTTTCAGGTTCACCGGTAAGCCATTGATCACCACTGCCCACATTTCAATTACATCGATTCTTCGCATTGCTTTCCTCCTATTATTTTAAAATTCACGCTTCGGGATTTCCTTCTGGATAATCTCGATTTCCACGTCCAATTCATTTTTCATTGCAACCTTGAACGCTTCCAGAATATCGGCTATCGGGTATAGGTATTCTGTTCCGCCCGCTTTGAGAGCAAAACTTCTCACCATGTCGTCAAAGGTTAATTTGCGAAACTTTTTAGGTTTCGTTGATTTTTGATAGTTCATACCCCTCCAAATAGTTTACCTTGCTCGATAAGTGGATTCAATCGCTTATTTGCCATTTCCACATATTCGGGATTCTGCTCGATGAGAATGTAATTCCTGCCAAGTTTAAGAGCTACCACGCCAACCGTGCCGGAGCCTCCGAATGGGTCAAGCACCACGCCACCGGGCGGGCATCCTGCCTTAATCGGCGTTTCGCACAATGCTTCCGGGAATGTCGCAAAGTGTGCTTCCCTGTATCCCCGGGTATTGATTTGCCACACACACCGCATATTGCGCCCTTGGGGATTAGGAATACACTCCTTGGGGCGTGAATCCTTTGGGTCTGAATATCCGCCGCCTCGCTTATGAATACCATTACCAGCAATATTTCCACCGCATCCTTCCCAATTTCTTTTATGCGCCTCGAACTGCCTTTCAAACCAATACTTACCCGACTTGGTAAAGAAATAAACATACTCGAAGTCCACCGTGAACCTATCAGAAGCCGATGAAGGCATACAATTCCGCTTGTACCAGATGATGGTATTCCTGCGTATCCACCCGGAATCAGTCATGGCAATCACAAAGCGTTCGGGAATGCCGATGAGAGATTTGGAATATCTACCCCGGGTATGTCCAATTTTAGGCATCGAATCAAGCGTATTGTCGCCAAGACAAGACGATTTACCTTTAGCCTTAATTGCATAATCAACATTATTGGAACTTCCTCCGTACGAGTCCCCCAAATTCACCCAACACGTGCCATCCTTCCGCAACACCCGCTTAATTTCGTCAAATATCTGCATCAAATGCCGGATATAATCATGGAATTCCGGCTCCAGTCCAAGACAGCCGCGCCAAGCACCACAAAGGAAACAGAAGGCGGATTGCACCGGCTCATCTCTTCCAACGCTTCCGTTATTTGTGCGTTGTTTTTCACCGGCAGTTATATCATTATTCCGAACATAGCTTTTATCCTGCCACTCATGCCCACATCCTTCCTTCCCATCCCACACCACCGGCTCAAGTTTGTAATCGCGCAAGCTCCAATATGGCGGACTGGTCACAATGCAATTTACCGACTTATCCGGCATCCGCTTCATAACGTCCAGGCAATCACCCCAGATGATTTTATTAATCATGCGGTCAATGTTCATTCCTGCGCCTCAAAGGTAAGTTTCAATTGCCGGATACATTCCTGTTTATGGGTGATAATCCACGCCTCGATGAGCATGACTGCATTGCCTCTGGTTGGTCGCCAGCCATGCTCGATTCTCGATATGATTGCCGGGTCCAGTCTCAACTGCTTTGCCAGTCCTTTTTGGGATATGCCAAGCAATTCCCGGATATGTTTCAACTCGTCAAGTGACATGATCAGGTTTGTTTACTCCCACCATTTTTTATTTTCAATCAGTTCATTGGCAGCATCGAATGACAGTTGATTAATGCTGTCAACGCCATATTTTTCTTTGATCAGCTTCTGAAATGCCTCAGTCGCCTTCTTATCGGGTATCCGCTTAGAGAGTTTTACAATTTGCTCAGTCGTAATCCGGTTCGAGGCAGGAGCGGGGGCAGCCGGCTCGGTCGTACCTTCTGCCCCCGTTGTGGATTGTTCCGATGATGCGGGGCTATCCTGTCCTACGATTATTTTATTAAGCAAATCAAAAGCATCTTTTTCATCAATCGGCAAACCCTCGGCATTTTGCTGTTCCTGATATGCTATAAATTGAGATTTGAATAGTTCCAATATCCGCATTTTATCTTCCAGTCGTCCTAATTCCATAATCTCAATTGCTTTCCAAGATTTCGTTCCAAATACTTTCTCATAGACATTCGCTTTAAACGCCTTATCTTTTGCCCCCTGACCAGGATTGATTTGCATAAATGCGCCCTCAATTTCTTCAAGGAAAATCTGACGCTGTGTTTTCTTCTTCTCCCTTCCTTCATCATCATACCTTGAAAAATCTTCTGCACCCTGCTCAATCGGCGCACCATCATAATTCCCAGAAAGGATTACATTTATTACAGGTTCAAAGTCGGCAAACGTAGGATCAAAAAATTCTTTACCGTCAATCATATCAAAGCCATCTTTCACTACAACACATTTCCTGCGCACTACTTTATTGGTCTTGCCTTCCAGTTCACGTTCCTTGCTCATCGACAAAACAATGTCAGGCTCGAATTCAGTCTCTGCTTCCGCCTTCATTTTGATCCCAACTTTCTGTAATTCCATTTTTGGCTTTCCGCCGCTTGTTTTTTCGTCGGTTTCAAAATAATCATATTCCCAACCGGCACGTCCAGTAAAGATTATGTGCTTTGGAATGAGTTGAAATCGCTCTGAAAATTTCTTCTTCCATTCTGGCTTAAGAACCCCCCAATCACTGAAAGTTAATCGTGTTTTCGGTCTCTTTTCATCACGGAATTTATATTCCTCGATGAAGTTTTCCCACACATGAGTAATACTGTCGATAAGAATAATGTCTGCAGTATCATCATGCTCACACTTGTTGAAAAGAGTTACCAAATCCGCAAGGCTTCTGGATTCCCGGATTAATACCTGTATACCAGCATCATCAAAGGCTTGCTTCCTTGCCCTGAAACGCCTCTCCGTATCGTAAACAACAATCGGTTTATTGCTCTTAATTTTTTTGTGTAAACCCATAGCAATAAGCGATGCCGTAAACGTTTTACCATCACCCGCAAATCCCTCAATCGCCATCTTTAGGAACGGTCTTGTGTTTTGAAGTTCTTTGAAAAAGCTATCCATGTCTCACTCCTCCTTCTAATGAGGTAAAACTGCTGTCAGAAAATATATCAATGCAATTGCTATTGTTATCATACAGGCAATTTCAAGTAGTTCTTCGCCTTTTGGTCTTGGTGCTTCCATGTTTCACCCCTTTTGGATATTCATAACAAAGTGACTTTACCAGATTGATTGCATATTCTACATCTTGCTTTGTTATTGCCCCGCTCTTGCCTCCATCAATGGTAATAACGTGTTCTATCGTTTTCATCTTTCCATTTATTGTCTTATTTGGTCTGTAATTAACTGGCATCAATCCTCCCCTCTGGATATAACCGTTGCCGCCCATGCCTGCCAATCTTCAAGCGTCGCAGGTAGCTTCTTCTGGACTATGTTGAGTGCATTGGCAAGCTCCTCATCCTGCAAATGGGTATGATTCCACGAGGAAAAGTATTGAAGCACATCATTGGCTAATGATAATGTCCAGTTTATGTCCGACATTATTCGTTCTTCGTCATCATCTGGATATGTACCAAATGAAAAATCATGATATCTCGCATAATCCTCATTATCGGGGATTATCTTCGGCATCTTCGTATTCTCGGTCATTAGTCCCTCCATACTGATATACGGTTATCGGGATTTTTCCATTTTGGTTTGTAATGTACCGACATTACTTCCTCCCCTCTGAATATATGGTTGCCGCCCATTCCTGCCAATCTTTAAGTGTTGCAGGTAAGTATCTCTGGACTATGTTCAGGGCGTTACCAAGTCCCTCGTTTCCCAGATGAGTGTGATTCCACGATGAAAAATACTGGAGGATGTCATTGGCGTATTGTATGTCACAATTTAGATTTTGATATGGTGTTTCATCGCCTAAATATTGATTATAATCCTCATCATCGGGCATTATATTCGGCATCTTGGTATTCTCGGTCATCAGTCCCCCTCCTTTATTATCGAAATATTGTATAAAATATATGCTCTATACACTGAACAATCAAAGCTAACGCATACAACAAAACAAAACAATAAAAAATGTTATAACACATGGTTCTCATATCGCCTCACTTGGTAGATACCGGTTTCGGGCATCAGGCCCTCCTTAAACTAAATTCATCTTCTTTGACTCATATCCTACCTTCTTCTTCCAGTCCCGCTCGAACTTCTTGCGAAGCCAAGCGCAACGGTCAAGCACCTTGTACCCTCCCCTGCCATTCTTCTCATACTGGCAAAGGCTACCAGTAGAAATCCCCGCTATTCCCGCAGCTTGGGGAATGGTAATATGAAGATTTTGCCGCAGTTCCTTTAAACGCCCATAATTTGTCTGCATATTACTCCTTTATGTTTGGTGGTTGCTGTGTTAAATCAGATTCCTTTCGGCTTCTGAAATTTCCCGATATGCTGCCTCAAATACATCCGCAGGACTCCATGACATGTATCCATCGGGATATCTTATCCGATAGCCGTTGCGATTTAAAGGCAGATTTTTAGTTTCTGCATCATCAACCGTGTATCCACAATGTTCCCATTCTGTGCATGGTTCTGCCTGAATTATCTTTGTTCCGATATAAGTTTTCATAATATATTACTCCTTTGGGGTTAATTTCACACTAAAAATATAAACACAAAATTTGAACTTGTCAAGGGAAATTTGAAATTTATTTTAAATATTGTGGTATGATTATTGCAGAAAAGGAAAAGCCGACTGCTCAGGCAATCGGCGTCAATGAGGCTCAAGACCACATTGAGAAGCTGTTAAATAGCAATCACCGCCTTTAATGATAATTTTGACTTACCATTCTCTGCGATATTATCCTTCCGAGTCATTAGCACGGAATTGAAATAGAAATGCCCGCCGGTTTGGTGGCGGGCACTTCTTGGGAGAGAATCATGAAACACACACTATATTATATGGCACAATTGCGAAAAAGTTCCATTAATATTTATGCTAAATTTTCAACATAGAATTCATGCCCACTTGTTGACGACATCACCTTCTTGTATCGGGAGTCCTTTGCCCATTTCGGCTCTTTGCTGGGCGGCAACGCTTCGTAATGATCTGCACCGCTGACTATGTCTACACCTCTGCCGGCCATGTAAATAGTGGATATACCGATTGCCGTAATCATAATGGGGTCGAGTATGTCTGTTTCCATTATTGCCTGCAATCTCGGCAGTTCCTCAAAGCAAGAAAATTGCCAGCGCGTCAGCAAGACATCCTTTATAGCTGCGCCAAATCGTTTGGGTTTTTTGAGCCGGTTCATTATAACGCTTGCTATTTCCATCATACCGACTGTGCCCTGCCCTTCTGCTTCGCCCCATAAACACCGTGCGAAAACTTCCCAATCCGGCATGGCATTGAGTTTTACCCGCAATTCGTCTTTAATATTCATTTCCCGCCACTATTAACAGCTTGCGCCTTGCCCTTTCCGACGTCGGCAATACCCTGTCCCACCATATAGGACCCCAGTAAAACTTGTATAGCTTGCGTTATCTCTGCTGCCTGCGACTCGGAAAGCCCCACTATATTAATCAATACAGTGGTAATTATTCCGATCAACAAAGCCAATGCTTTTTTTGATTTAAGAAATTCCATGCCCAATTCCTTCCAAATGTTGTAAAGTTCGTAAAGGCGATATGCCAATTGCATCTTTTTTAGTATATTCATATTACTTGCCTTTCTTGTTTGCCATGATTGCGGCGTGCGCTTTCTTAGCTTTTGCTGCGCTGGAATAGGTACGCAGAACCTTACCTTTATCCTTACCGTGACAATGCTTTATTGTTTTGCCTTCACGCATAATACCTCCTATTGGCTATCCGCTATTTTAATGCTTTTTCTATTATTCTTACCAATCGTTCCCATTCATTATCAATCTCATCCTGATTTATAAATCTCTCTTTTGCCATGCCATGAAACCGAGCTAATAACAAGTGAATGACTTCATGCTTTGCCGAATTTATCACATCAGAATGTTGAAAAGAAAATTTACTTATCTCTTTATTTAAACTTATTGTTGCAACACAATCTCTGTAATCATATCGGCATTCAGCAAAATTTCCATTCAATCTGTCAAAAGAATAATAAACCTTCCAATCATTCATACCAAATTTCGTAAGCCATTTCTGACATTCGGATTTAAATAGTTCAAAATCCTTTTGAGTTAATTTCATTGGCTATCTGCTATTTTAATGAGTAAATCCTTGACAAATTCCATATCTGCTTTCAAATCCTGAATCTCAAATTCCATGTAATACCAGTTCCGAACTGCAAGAAGTAAAGTTCCCGCAATGGTAATAATCAGGACTACGTTCTGTAATGTTAAAAATTCATGCACCCTAAAGGTTAATTTCTTCTGTGTCATTTATCTACATCCTGTTTCCATTGATTGCAGCCGAAGGTGAATTTAGTTCTCAACCATTTGTCAAATATCCAATAAAGCAATTCATAATAAAATGGCGCAGCGATTTCATATTTAAAGTTCCTGCTGTATTCGCTTTCAAGGCATCTGCCAAATCTCGGCTTTTCGGGATACCATAATGACGCATCATCGGGAATCCACCATTTACAGGTTTCGCAAATTTGCTTTATCATATCTTGCCCAAGGCAAACATTAATGCCGTTGAAATTATTGCCCCTATGGCAGAGGAAATCCCCACGACTTTAAGGTATCCCCTGCTTTCGGATAATGTGTTATCAATGCGCCCTATTGTTTCCGAATGTCGCAAGCATTTATTGTCCATTTTATCATGCCGTTTTTCGTGGTCTTCCCGCCACTGATTGTGCCGCTCAATTTCTCGTTGAATATCCACCATCACTTTTCCAAAAGACTCGATGCCTATGCTCAATCGTCCAAGCTCCGCCCAAATATGCATCGAACTTTCTTGCCAGCTTTTCAGTTCATCTGTCACTTTCAGTCCCTCCATTTGGGTAGCCCTCCAGTTAATTACCTCTTAAAGCCTCAAGAATAAATTCGATGAATTTACCATGCTTGTTGCCCCTTTTACGCACATCATTCTTATCCCTGAACCGTAAATCAACATACCGGGCAATAGGCAAGAGTTTTACCGGTCTGAATCCCCACTGCGCTACCGCGCCAAGAGTATCCGCAATGGAAAGCCATTGTCCTGTTTGCATTCCGGCAGCATTCAAAGTATCCGATGCAACTGGATATGCCTTATCCACTAAATACCGTATTTCAGCTATTATGCAGGGTACGTGCCCGCTATCATACCAAGCACTGCCTACTGATAATGTCGTATCGGCAACCGTGTCAATCCTGAATAATATATGAGCAATCTTATTGCTGTCAGGTCTGTTAAAATCTATCATGGATATGTCAATATTCCGGTAATAAAGCGTATCCAGATATGCGCCGTCCGTTGTAGCCATTGAATCTTTGGCGGATTTTAGGCGTATTACCTCCTGTCCAAGACATATCATCGGAAGGATTATCATGATCACCACAACACATAAGATTAGTTTTTTCATTGTTATTTACCTCACCATTAATTTTTCTTTCGATCGTCGCCCTTGAAATAATTCGTTTAATCGTGCCGCATACTCCTTAAATTTCCGTACCTGCATTTCCGGCATATCTTTTTCATATACTTTCGTTCCTGTCAGCATTCGCAATGCCGTAACCGATGGCGGCAGGTCTACTAATTTCCCAATTTCAGAAATCGGCCGGCTGAATATCCCGCCTGTTATTGCATTAATAAGTTTCATTCGCTCGGGATCCGCTTTGTAGCGTATCTCCCCGCCGCCAAGCGGCTGCATTTCCTCGACACCTGCCATTGCCCCGACTATGTCTCCGGCAATTGGGATTTTCGCAAAAGGCAAATCCGGTCTGTATGGGTAATGAGTTTTGCCCTGTTCATCGGTGTATTTACCGCGTACGGGCCCACCCATGAACAGGTCTTTATTGAATCCTAATTCAAATAATGATTTTATCGTTGGATGCAGTCTTGATCCAAGCGTCTTTGCCACTCCCCGCCATCCCTGAAACAGCCCCATTTCATTGAGTTCGGATATGGGCAAGAAGTCGAATGACGTTAATAATCCAGTTGCCCCTGACGCTGCACGGTAAAGCGGAATAGCCACATCTTCCTGATAGAATTGTGGCAATGACTCTTTTTCTCTCTGTGTCAATGGCGTTGCTGTGAATCCCGCAGCGCCTAATGCCTGAGGTATAATTTCCCCTGCTGTATCCATGCCCCGAATAAATGCCGCTTGCTTTCCCGGGGAATCCACAAACCGCTTCACCATACCGATAGTATTGAGATATGACCACCGCCCAAAAGGGAAAAAGCCTAAACTTGTCTGTACAGCCTTTGGCAACAGTTTGTAATTATACAAATACTCATGCGTCAATTCCGCTGCCTTGTCAAAGTTCAATCCCTTCTGCCAGTCGGCTATGAAATTCACCATCTTGGAATGATTTTCAACATAGACATTCGACTTCCCAAGCCAGTTGAAGTATGTCCGCAATTGCCTGAGTCCCGGCGGCCCCTTCTGTCTCGATATTTCATTGGTGAATAACTTGACATCAAATCGCTGCAAATCAAATGATTGTAAGCCAGTCTTCTGAAATTCATCGGCAATATCCTTACCACTGACTATCTCGCCAAGTGAATTGGTATACATCTTCTTTGTTAAATCGACTTTTCGTCTGGTCAATGGGTCATAGCCGGTAAGAATCGTCATTGCATCATTATGTAATTTCGGATTTAGTGTTCTGATGGTATTGTCATAGAACGTCCGGGACATATCGGATAGCAAGTTCCGTGACATAAACACCATCTGCCCACCGCCGACGGTTGCCCAGTACTTGAATTTCTGTGTAGCGTAATTCCAGCCCTGCGCTGCCATCTGACGAAGCGGACCAGGAACATTACGAACAAGATTATCCTCGAAATCCTGCATATCTATTTGACGGCCTTCATAGGTTATACCATCAAATTCCTTTGTGGTATAGGCGCCCCCTGTCAATTCTTCTGCCCGCCGTATCTTGCCTTTCTTGTATGCTTTCGTCGCTGCGCCTTCTGAATTATATGTCAGCTGTCCCCATCGGCCACGCTCATCCAGCAACCGGAAATCATTCTTTCCAACCTGTATAACTGCCGGTCTTCCACCAAAGTCGTCAGCCAATCGAGACGAAAGATTTTTTATCTCAGTTCCATATTTCTGAAAATTATTCAACTTACCAACCAATTCTCCAGAAGATTGCATATAGTTAAAGTTTTCGATAAATTCATCAGCATTCATAGTCACTGGGTCGGGAATACGCTTCACAATACCCTTATCCAGCAACCGCCCAAGATAGTCCTTATTCGCCTTCATTCTTCGCGCTGCCGTCAATGCCGCGCCCCAAGCCTGAAATGGATTCAATTCTAATTTAGTTTTGAATTCCTCTTTGACTAAATAATCCCTATATTCTTGCAACGTATTAAATTCACGTTTATATGGAAATGTAATTTGAGATAGTTTTCCCTTGTCCATTATCTCAAAAGCCCCATGCAGTTTTGCGATATGGGGCACATAGAATCCGGCAAATTCATTGACATCGCCGCCAGCCTCTTTTATAATAGATTTTAGCTTTTCGCCCAGTTTTACATGCCCTTTAAATGAGTGAAGCAATTCATCCGGCGCCATGGCATATTTCTGTGCTATTGCGCTGAATTCGGGTCTCTTTTCCACTGTTTTCCAGTATTTATCCCATGCCACTGTTCCACGCGGCAATGCCTGCCCCAATTCCTCAAAGGCATCCATCGAAGCTTTTGCCGCTTCCTTTGTCGGGAATATGGACTTTCCGCCCTTTACAAATGCATCAGCAAGGTCGATTTGTGTATACGCATAAGCAAAGGCATCATCCCGCGCTTTCAATACCTTCGCCTCAAAGTGACCGGCTGCCCTGAATGCCGCCACCGTAAACGGCTGTGCTATGCGTTGTAAATAATGTTTCGCAGGCCCCATCATTTCTTCGACTATCGGAATATCCCCGACTTTCTTTATCCATGATTCAGGTACATTCCACGTAAACATCTTCTGATATATTTTTGTCATAGGAACATGAAGATACGCAGCCCTTGAATAGAACATATCGGGAGTTATGCTGGCATCTCCTGCATCAACTGCCATTCCCATACGCTCCCGTGCCGCTTTGGTAATATCATCGCTGGCTGCTCTTGCGCCACCCCCCATTGCCCTGATTGCGTCTTCGGTTAATCCTCGCTCTGCCATAACACTCTGTCGCAATCCAGCAAAGTATTTCATACCCTTTGGAAGTAATATCTTCTCTCCTGCTTTGGTTGCAATAGCTGTTCCCATCTTTGCCACACGAGCAAAGGGGAGAATATAGGTAGTTAGATCGGTAGCCACATCCCCGATAAAGCCAAGTCCGGTACGCGTCCATCCCTCTTCCATGCCTAATCCGCCAAGAATGTCTGACGTAGTGACTGTTTCTTTTTTCCCTAATTCCTCCTGCAATCCAAGTATCGGCACAATCACATTCTTTGCCATAAAGTTCCGCAGGTAGTCCATGCCATAGAGTACCTTGCTCAATGTCGATTCCTCTGTCTTGAAGGTCTCTTCCTGTATTCGCAGAGATTCCGCAGGGTCTATGGCGCGGGACATAGACATAGCACGCCGATACTGAGAAATAGTATTACGAAGATTCTCCCGCTCATCTCGTGTGGTATCGGGTAAAATGGTCTTCCGGAAATCAAGAAATTCACGATACTTATTCTTTAATGGACTATCGGATGCAGTTGATCCTCCCGCCCATCGCTGTACTATTGGATTCCCGGATTGCCGGTATTGTTGAATTACTTCATTTACAGTCATTGCCATACTTTAATCTTTATAAAGCCCCAATGGGCTAAATATTTTTAATAATTCAATTAATTCCTTATTAATAACTTTCCTCTTTCTGAGTTCATCTATCGGCCCGAAATCTTCAGATTCTTTTCTTCTTCTGCTTTCTTCAAGCCATTGTTCCGATGGCCTCTGCGGACCAATTAACCCCTCTGCTCTCTGCGTTGCTATTGTCCTGCCCAGTTCCTCAAGCGCTTTTGGCACAGAATCAGGATTTGACACAGCAAGCCTTCCTAATGAAGATAATTCCTGACCTACCACATGAGAACGACCCGTCTCATCCTGAATAAACTCCGGATTTGAGAAAGGACTCATATTCATTATTGAAGGCGAAATCGGCTCCGGTCTCGCCAGCCTCTTAGTGCTTGCATCTAAGTTGCGTATTTGAGCTTCACCGGCTTTAATGTCTTGAGACTGTTTTTGTTTATTCACACTATAATTTTGTTTTTCTGTTCCAAATGTATTCATAGCATTTATCCATTCTGGGGAATTTTGCTTAACACCTGCCTTTGCAAGATATGAATACATACTATCTATCGCCTTTCGTTTTTCACCCTGTGGGGCTTCCTCATATATCTGTGCGGCTAATTTCATTGCCCTGCCAATCTCGTCTGTTTTTACTGCAGCTAATTCAGCCTCAATTTTTTTAGCACTCATCGCGGCTCCGGATTCCGCTACCTTCAATTGCCTATCAGCAGTTTCTCCCGCTACCGTGTTTTGATAAGCATCCTGCGAAATCTTTACATTCTCGCGCTCCTCTATTGCGCTAAATTCTTTAATCCTTTGAGCAAAGTTCTTATCATTATTTTCCATTGTATTTAGAAGGGTCTGAAAATTAATTAGGTTATTGGAAGCCAGGTTTTTGACGTATGCATCAAATTCCTGGACCTTAAGACCATTAGTTTTAGCAAATTCTTCTTTTCTATTATCAAGTTCTGCTCTGGACAGTAGAATATTTTGGTCGAATTGATATTTAAATTCATCAAACTTATCTTTTTCTAACCCCATAGTCTGCCGAAATTGTTCATCTGCTGCCGCTGCTCTCTTCTCGTCAAAAAGCATTCGACGGTCAAATTGATTATTTGCTGTCTCGAGCTGACGCTCACTGAGTCCAAATTGTTTCGCAAATTTTTCCTTATCAAAAGCAAGGTATTCCCGCTTTATGGCTCTTTCTTCCTTCCCGCCTGCTATAGTCTCTGCCGCAACATCTTCCTCTACTTTGGTTTTCCGCTTATTCAATCCAAGCATTTCACGCTGTAACCATTCCTGAAAATCTTGTTGCCGTTGCCATTTTTCAGTATCTTCTTTTTCTTTTCTCTTTCTCTCTATCGTCTCGCCCACGTCTTTTAGTCCGGGAGCCAGACTTGAAAACAATGCGCCTATATTCATGCCGCCGCTCCTGCTAATTGACCGAATACCGTCTGCCAAATTTTGGTTGCATCTGCAAGTTCCATGCCATATACATTGACAAGCGTATCAAGGAAATTCTGTTTCATTTGCTGCTGAGTAGCACCCTGTTGGAATCCCTGCTGCTGTGACGCCATATCAGCATAACCCTGCTGCAACAATAAACTATCCTTCTGCTGCTTTTCCGCCAATGCTAAGTTGCCGCGCGCCAGTGCAGTCTGTGCTTCGGTGCCCATACGGTCATATTCGGTTCTCGTCGATTCTAATGCCACACGCTTCACGTCGTTGTTAATATTCGAGTTAGTCATTAATTCCTGTAGATTTGCCAGCTTCGTATCAATATCCAGTTCCCTCGATTTAAGGATTTTGTCAATTTCCAGCTTTGCTGCCTCAATGTCCTGCCCCTTGCCCGCTGTCGCCGCCTGCTGCATGGTATTGAGAACATTCGCCGATAATGTATTTCTCTGCACATTTATCCCCGCCGCTTCTGTTTCCATACCACCCATCGTTTTTGCCAGTTCTCCCGCCGTTCCATATCCTTCAAGCTGCATTCCGCGTTTGGATTGCGTCAACTCTTCCGCCTTCGGAAGAAGTTGTCCAAGTACATTCTGTATCACATTTGATTCCTGTCTTCCATATTCAGATGCAAGATCACCAAGAGAAGTCTCAACCATGCCGGTACGCCCCAACCCGCGGGACTGCAATTCCGCCAGTAATGTCTTTGTTGCAAGTTCCCTTTGCCGTGCAAGGTCGCTGAACGCACCCGAATACGTTGACCGTATCTGGTCTTCATTCCAATTGACGGGCGTTCTTGCCCAGCCTGCAAATTCATTGGGGTCGAATAACGACATCCGTTTCAGCATTTCATTGGTTAGATTTCCATATTGAAACGGTTGAGTTCCTTGGTCAAATACTCCCTGCCCCATAGTAATTAAACGCTTCTGTAGGTCGCTCATAGTCTGCGGAGCCGGTGTTGCCGGTGGTGTCGTTGTTTGTACTCCTTCCACTGGTGGAGTAGCTACTTGAATTGGTGGTCGTGTTGCTTGATAATTCTCTATATATTGTTGAGCTTCCTTTGAACCAGGGGGATGTGGAACCTGACCATACAGATTGCTGGCATATGATTGAGGATTAGGGTTATATCCCTTCACCTGTGGTTCGGCAGCCCCATATTGCCGTGCGGTTGCCAAATCGGGAAAGTTATTTGCCCACGAGATATTTGTGTCGCCAACAAAGGACACCTTGTTTGGGTCGGCTAAATATTGCGGCGATATTACCGTTTTGTCCTTATTGGCAGGTAACCGCATTTGTTGGATAATATCATAGGAACTTAATGCCATTTATCTTCTCCCAAAAATTCTTTCTATTTCCTTGCCCGCTTGGTCGGCTATCGGGGTTCCTGTCGGCGTTCTGTCAAAAGGCTTTCCACCCCATATCGATAAATTGTTTATCCCCGCTGCCAGTTGATTGGCAAATTGCCGTAAATAGTCTTTATTGAAAGTGAAGTCGTATTCATTTTCAGTGGTATTGCCGGGCGGCGGAGGAGGAGGCGGCGGAGGAGGAGGTGGTGCCGCCCCATTTCCCAAATCGATATCAGTCGGTTTTCTCCATCTGCTCGACGCTTTTGTATTCCATGATGAGGGGTCTGATATAATGGGCTTATCCGCCTGAAACTCATTAACCTGTTCGATAAAAGGCTTTTTATAGTCTGGTGTTCCTCCAAGACCCGTAAGCGGCTCATTAATATTTCCCTGTAATTGCTGGTTAATCATGCCCAAGCCAGGAACATTATAAAATTGCTGATATGGGGAAGCATTCTCCGGCATCTGCTGAAAAAGATTATCCACATTCATCATCCCGCCGGTGTAGTCGCCCATGATTCCCGAAAACAGTTCCGGTCTCTGTGACATAAGGTCAAGCAAGTATTGATACATGTAGGGAGCCTGTTCGAGAAAATTCTTCTCTTTCGGGTCGGTTATGTAGCCTGTATATGGATTTGCCATATCTGCCTCAATAATTAAATACGCTTCCTAAATTCTTGGGTATCTGTTTACTATATGGATTCACCGATAACATCATCTGCAATCCCTTTCGAGCCGCATCTTTAGTCTGTTGGTCTTTTGCAAGCCTGGTAATATATGCCTGTGTCATGGCATTATTAAGCCCAGCTTGCTTGTAATTCTGCATACGGTCTGGAATTGAAAATAACCCCGATAATATTTTAGCTGATACTTCAGGATTCTTTTTTATCCAGTCCCAAATGCCGCTCAATTTGCCTCCCGATTCCCCACCGCCCATGCCTGGCAATGACATTCCGCCAAGAATACCCGATAGATCTGGCATCTTACTTCCACCCACACCTGGCAATCCACCAAACCCACCCTGTCCTTTTGTTGGAAACATAGAATTTCCTGAATAATAAGTTGAAGGATCGACATCACCGGGACCAAGATTCTTCTTTTTCCCGAAGAAGCTATTGAACCACCCTTTTCCAATTTGTGTGGCAGCCCACACACCTACATCGTCTATTCCAAATGCCATATCTCACCTCTATGATAAATCCAATAAATAAGCGCTTGATTCTGTCGGAACTGTTTTGCTTTCCCATTCCTGCTCTATCTTCCCGCTTCCTTTAAGCGTAAAGTTATACTTGACCGTTGCCGCACCGTTAGTTAATAATGCCGTCGGAATTAAAGGTAATATCAGCAATCCGCTCTCGGTTTCAATGTTTGCCTTTGCCTTTATTGCCGGAATAACCGTTTTATATAAATATGTTACGGTTTTTACCGTACTCTCAACATCCATTGACGCTTCCAATGCATAAGAATCGTCTACATCAAGTCCAAGTGTTTTCACATAAAGCATTACATAACAACGGTCGGTAGAAGACTCATATTCTATATCCACCCCCACCCAGATTGAACTTACCGAACCGTTCGCCGGTGACGTAACCTTTTTAATTCTATATTTCCTGCCGGACGAGCCCGCCACATCCTGAAAGGTGCCGGTCGTGCCACTGATGGAAGATTGCAATATCTTCCCGCCATCTGATGCGAAATCCAGCCAGTCAGATTCAATTGGTTTTGTTGTTACGTCGGTATACTGAATGATATAATGCCCGCCGGAAAGCTCGCTATCGAGAGCCTTATCCCATTTCAGCTTGCCGTCATCCCTGTCCCATCTGAAGTTTGATGCGGGAGAAGGCGCTGAATACGGATTCGGAGCAGTGGTATCTTGTCCTACACCATGTTCTATATGTTCAGTAATCGACATTTATGGGTTTCCTAAACTGTCAAGATTAATTGCATGGACTCTGATTTTAATTGGCGTAACACCCGGAGTCCACTGTCCGCGCCTTACTTTATATGTGTCGCTCAGCGCTGCTACACTGCCTATCTTTCGTGATAATATGTATCCCAATGAATCAGGATGCATATAAACTTTGGTGCAATCTGCTGTTACTCGTGCGGAATCAATTACGAAATATCCGCTATTGAGGGGCATCTTGCCATGCTTTGTAATTGTCAATACAAATACAGTATCCCGCACCCATGACAGCGTTACGGAGGATACCTTTACCGCATAAGTCCGTGCTGAATCAACCGTGCTATAATACCACACATTACTTGAATCAGTAAGCCGGACTTTGGCATAATATTTTCTATTGAGAGAATCTACCGTGATCGTATCCCGATGAACTGTAGAAATAAAATTGATACTATCCCCCCAAGTCGTATCCGTGCCAACATATACGAATGGTCGCAATCGCTTCCCTGTGGCAAAGGTGTCCGAATCAAACATCACCCTGATTTTATTGGTATCAATGCCCGTAAACGCCACAGAATCAAATCCGACTGGTATCTGTAAGCTGTCATACTCCCACCCTGATTTATAGGTGCTATCGTCATTCTGTGCACGCACACCGAATATCCCCCATTGCCCACGAGTAAATCCGGTGACAGTTACAGTGCCCCATGTTGGACTTGTATAAAATCGTTCCGTAGCACTTGTATCCCCAGTTAAAGTTAAATATAACCGTTTGTTATATTCATCACTGGCAGAACTGTCATGTACTGATATTTTTGTAAGTGCAGGATTGAGTGGTCCCGCTTTCGGGTCAATACTAATAGATGTTGAGGTTAGTCCTGTGAACAAAAATGTTCCTGTATCTGGTCTTGTGTAAATAGTATCCAAGTTAGAACGTACTGAATCCGCAGGAGAAGTATAATAATTTCTTGTAAATATTATATATTTTGTATTGGGCAATAACCCACCAATTTTATTGCCAAAAAAGGTTGTTTTTGTTGTCCCTATCTTTATGCTATCAGTTCCTTCTCTTTTAAACATCCTTAATGAATCAATATTTGCCGTATCTGAGCCAAATGTACTTACTATTAATGTATCATATCTGCTTCCAACTGATAATGAACATGACAAAGAATAATTACTATACCATATATATAATCTTGGTTGATTCGGCGAATCTGTTGAAATTGCTAATAGAGACCATGCGGTTGGAGTTACGCTTCCTAAACTATCAATTGTATTAATCATAACTAATCTCAAGGTATCTGCATCATGAGTTTTTATCGTGTCAGTTGCCGAATTAATATTGAGCTTTATATTATAAAATGCAGTGCCTCCAATACTTGAGGATAAAATCCTACCTAATGTTTTAAATCCTGTATACGCACCTGATGCCGCTCTTCCAATAAATTTTATATACTGTGATGTTGCCAATTCGGTATGTTGTGCGGGACCAATCAAGAAACTTGAAGCAGTATCAATCGTTCCCCCTTGTTTTCTAAATCTATAATATGCTGAATCGACGATGATTCCTGCTGGTAAATTATAATAAAATTTACTGAAAAATCTAAAGACGGCAGTTGTTTGTGTTCCACCATAGCCAGGATTTGTTTCAATTGCATCACCGGTTGCTGAATTTCTTGCTGTAAGAAAAACAGCATCAGATTTTTCAATAGTGCCGGCATTAACGCCAACTGACGAATCGGAAATTGTTGGGTCAACCGTTATTGGGAACATTGCCCCTGCCGTATCCACATTCAATTTATACCACCATCCATTATCCCATGTAAACTGAACGGTTGTGGCAACAGAATCCCCATTCTTATCAACCGCCGTTGCCTTTTCAATCTTTAATGCTCCAATATTGATACTGCCATCCGGCTGAGGATATGGCATCTTATTTGCATCAACCAGCCATTTAAATTTAGTTTCTTTCTTTGTGGTAATGGTTTCTTTGACTTTATCATTAGATACAACCACTTCAACATCGTATTTCCCATCATTATTCTTCCAAATCCAGCCATCTTTTGTGCTCCGGAATTTAAAGCTGTCAGCAGCTACGACACCACCTTCAAAGGTAAAGGAAACATAATCTTCCCCATTATCTGCGGTTACTTTATAGGTAGGCGCATCCTCACTTGCCCGTGTCGTCTGGCGTTCCTTTATAACGTGTTCATAAATGCCCGATTGTTCGGCTTTGGATTCCCATTTCCCTAATTTTAATACACCATTCTTGCGGTATATTCTGGCATCACCTATGACCATGACATGCTTGCCATTGCCGAGATTCACGTCATACGTTCCCACGTCAACCAGAGTCGTATCCCCCGCAAACGCATCGTGATACCATGCGGAAGCCAGTATCATCAATATCATGATCAGGATTACAATAATGGTAAAAGACCAATTTTTATCTGTCGTATTTCTCATTGAAGCTCTCATATTAAAATATCTCGAATGATGCTGTCACATTTCCCATATTTGAGTAAATAGTTATCGTTTCTGAATTCCAGTCTGTTCTCCCAAATGATGCACCTGCTATGTCAACATCTACTATTCTCCATCCCCGCGGGGTATGAGACAAGCCATGCGCTATGGAATAAGTCTGCCCGGGAATCACAAATGTCTGTGTAACTACATTTCCGAACCGGTTTTGAAATTCGCGTTCCACATCGAGCCACGACTCTATTCGTTTGAGTAATTTCATTGACCACCAATTATTCCCCCTGGCGCGCCCTTAGCCTGCTGTGCCAGCATAATCTGCTGTTGCATTTGTGCCTGCTGCTGCTTCTGTAATGCCACCGTCTCAAGCGTCAAATGCCGTAAATGAATCTTTTGTATCTCCGGCGATAAATGCCAGAACTTTTCCGAATTGACATGTCTCGTTTCTATCTCCACATGGATTGCATGATTCTGATTTGGCAATAGCCCCATCGTCGGGTCGAAATTCGGATCATTAGCTGCTTCAGGGGCGTTGATGTCTTTCCCATAAAAGGATTTCGCATATTCGGCGCTAATGTCAATACCCTGATCCATTTGTATGATTTCCCGCTTTGCCGCAGATTGATGCACATTGAAGCTATTGTTTACTCCATCCTTATTGAATCCGAATTTCTCATAAACCAATGCCCGTATAAAATCATCCTGCGGACTTATAAATTGGTACTGCATTAATTCAATCATCATCTGCTTATCCGCCGCCCTGCTCTTCGGGTAAACGGAATCATAGTCTATCCTTACCAGTAATCCACCATTGTCAAATTTCGCGTCGCCTTCTAAATCGTCCCCCTTAAATGCCATAGTTTCATATTCATGTTCTTCGCCAATAATGGAAAATTGACGTTCCACCGGCATATTCCTGCGGCACATCGCCAGCCAGTTATAATAAACTTCAGTGTACCCTTCTGCAAGATTTATGCCAAAATCTGATAATTTGCTTGAATTCTGCTCAATCACCATTTCCACACTCGCGGCAGGGGTACGCGCCTCCGGCAATTTCCCGCTGAATATACTTGAAATCGTCACCCTGTCCGCATCCTCAATGGTGTTCTTTCTCTCTTCATATATTTGAATTGCAAGGGGTTTGGGCTCTATATATCCAATGCCTGCACTCTTTCCCGGAATCGGATTAATTATCCTGCCCAATCTGCCGTAAAATTCCTCGTTTTCGACTCCGGTATCAGTTTCGTTTGTCAATATCGGGTCAATGCTGGTATGCCTGTTCCATTCTATCATCTGGTCAATCTTATTGAGCCTTCTATTTATCGGCACCAACAAATTAATAAATGGTATCCCATAAAACTGATGCACTTCTTTTGCAAACCGTATATGAATTTCGTGCCACTTACCGTCTTTCCATGGGAAATCAAATTTCTTTACAAGTTGATCTCCGCCAATAATAACATATTCACCTTTGTCTTTATGGTCTTCCGGCTTCCGCCAGAATTCGATAAACGGAACGCCATCCTGCATGAAATGCTCTATGTATCTCGCATCGTCCTGTTCAAAGCTGAATCCGGTTGACTGCCATGAATTTATTTTATATTTATACCAGTATTCCTCTGACAGCGATGGATCCGGTTTGATCTTGGTTCCATACGTTTTATTAACCCATTTTGCCGACATTACACGGCGGCGCATCTTCCATCGCTGATGTTTCAGTTCATCTGCCAGCGGGTCAAACAACCATTCATAATATGAAGTAAGTTCACAGTCGGGATCGCCTATCGGAATCGTTTCCGTTTCGGGCTGTCCCGACTTATCTGTTAATGGCATTACCTGCCCGCCGCACATTAAACATGCCTGCACATCGGTGCTGAACTTTACCTGACATACCGGACATGCGGTTATCTGTTGTTCGATATATTTTCCGGTATCGAGGTTCCAATACGGGCGTAGAATACATCCACCTAAAAGTAAACACTGAAGCGATGCATCTCCAACCTGATGTTTAATCTGATTCTTTTCTTCATAATATTTCAGAAGCACATCTGAAAATCGCGCGCTCCGTTTTGCTATATCTGTTCCAACCCTGTTAGTTGCGTATGGACTTGGAAAACTCTTGCGAATATTCGATACTATAGTCTGAACTTTGTCATAAGTGATATTCGTTACGGGCGTCGGATACAGGACATCAATTTCATTATACCGGTACTTTGAGCTTTTCCATGACCTTGTATCCCCATCAATTTCAATCCATTGCTGCCCAAGATGAAAAAGGATATTCCTATCCCATATAATTCGCTGAAGTTCGTATAGCTCCTGTAGATTTTGTTCATAATCCTTTATTGTGGCAACCAGTGTTCTATCGGTTTCATTCATTCTCGTACCTGCGCTGTAACAACAATTTCCATTATTTCCCAATCTTGGGTTGCATCATTACAATCTATTCGTATGACCAACGACCGCCCATCAAGCGGCCCTATTGGCACATTAATTTTCTTCGCCCACCGTTTACGCAGAAAATGAGTAGTGCTTCTCATTGTGTCAAAATCATATATTGCGTGGGGATCACCCTGTCCTTCAATGGCAAAGCTTTCCATTAATCCATTACCGGGGTATTCATTGCCGTCAAAATCAGTCACAGCCATTACTTCAAATGTGCCACTGTATCTCGACCAGTACCATATTTCCAATTCCTGATATGTCTTGTTTGTAAATATGCATTTTGGTCCCAATTCCTGCCGCATGGCTATTGGAGAACTGATATATGATGCCGGAATAGCCTTGTTAATATCGGAGTTTCCGGTATAGAGTTGATATATCCATCCGTCTAAGTTTACACCATAAATTATTCCATTGCCGTTTGCGTCTTTGCCGTTCGCCAAAATTTCACAGGGAAGATTTGTATCATACCGCCATCCGCCCGACACATAATCATATACAAAAATATAGTTGTTTTGTGACTGCCCGGAACCAAGTGTCAGAGCGCATAAATATTGTTCAAACGATTTCAGCCCTCCCCAGTGTTTCAATCCCCATGCTTCATCAATTCGGCTATATTGCATATCGCTGAACATTTCGTCAAGCTGTGAAAACCGAACTGGCTTTCGTCCGTCTTCAAGCGTATAGAAACCAGCCCTGTCCAGCCATATTGGAACGCCATCACTGATTTGCAATACTTCCTGATTTATGCATCCCCTGCCCTTTGCCAGCGGGAACGGCGCAAAGTTGTTATATGCGCTCCCTGAAAGCGTAAACGCCTCTTCCTCACTAAATGAAAGACATCCGGTAAAATCATTAACCTTTTTAAATGCGGTCATCTTATCGAATTTCGACTCGGATAACAGTATTTGATAGGTTGACGGCCATGATGTAAATTTCTCATATGGTTCGGAAAATTTAATTTCCCATGCATTGCCATTAGTGCTTGCAAAGAGATGTCCGGTATAGCTTTCCATGAGATTTCCAATAGGAGCATTTGAAACCTGTCCGAATGTCGAACCGTCGAAATATATCGGCTTGTCAACGCCATTATACATGATAATATTATTATAATGTTTTACGAAATGCTGCTTATAGCCTGCGGTAATTGTCTGCCCGGAATCGGTAAAGACTCCGGTCGATGGATCGTAAAGATAGAGAGTAGTTCCGATTGTAACTAATAATTTCTTCGTGCTGTCATAATTGTATTCATACAATCCGGTAATCGGTTGAGTTACGCCGCCGGATTTAACAACATCTTTTGAATGCCGTGCATAGCCTTTACGGTTGGATATATATCTGCCATTGCGGATTGCCACATTTTTTAATTGTGTAGCAGCCCCCTCCGGCATATCAAGTATCGGAGCGCCAAGATGAACACCGGCCCCGAAATCATTTATTATTTCCTTTGCTAATGGCATTGATTACCATCAAAACATATAACTTCTGATTTGTTTGGGACCCTTGTGCTTTGTTCTTAATAAATGGTGAATATGCTCTGATATTCTCGCAAAATCCACATCAAATTCATTCACATAAGTTGCATCATGATTCTGGGACTGCCGGTATGTCCGGCACAGATATATGACATAAAACAGTTTATATGCCCTCACCTTATCAATAGAAGTGGTTAAAGACAATGCTGCCGTATCCTGTAATGTATCAATCCGCAGTCCATTGGTTACCGCCGTAAGGGGAACGCCTCGTATCACAAGTATTTTTTCATCCCTCAACGCCCAATTCGTTACGTCCCTTGCATCCGGGTCTGTCGGATTGTAGCTTTTGGATACTATACTTGGGTCATAGGCAATCGGATAATATTTGTCATTTTCCTTAAAGAACACTCTGGAAATATGATAAAATGGATTTGTCAGTGTATATTCCCATGTATTGGCAACGACATTGACATAAACAGGCGTTTCTTTCCAGCTTTCTCCGGCCTTGTGGCACAATATATCCAGCTCCGCATTTCCTTCATCAATCCACCCAAGAAACGTAGAATCCTTTGATGTTCCGGTTATGCCAAGCCGCGTCTTTGCGCTGTCGATAGCCTGCTGTGCCGTAAATGCCATTACACTGCAATCCCTTCAAGTTTTAAATCACGCTTACATTTGTCGCTAATCGAAATCATCTTCATTGTAGTCGGCTCTGTTATCCGCAGAACGTCATCATCGGGAACAGCGTTATGCCCTTTATTAATCCCGATTTCCGTTTTCTGTACAAGAAGGTGATATTTTAACTCGCCAACGGTATTGATAAAGGTTCTTTTACCTCTGATAATAGCCTCTTCTTTTGTTTCCCCGCCCTGTTCCGGCAACTTTGTTCCGTCCCAGTAAACAATGCCTTTAGGCGCATAATATTCCGCCATTGCTTTGAGTTTTGCCTTTGGGATCGGCATTGCCTCTCTCCTGCCCCTGGGCGGATACATATTGAGGATGTCCCCAGCTTTCATTGGCATATCCACTTTTGGCTGAAATTTTACAACGCCCGATTCATCGTTCGGATGCGGCTCAGGTTCGTAATTCAAAGTTACCGTTACCACAAGGTCAGGAACGGTTGCCATGAGTCCATACTGGTCTGATATTAGATTTTCATGCACTTCTAATTCCGCCAGTCTATTGAGCAATTCCTGTTTCTCTGCCTGCAACTCGTTGTACTTCTCATCATAATTCTGCTGAGATTCGTCCTGAGCCGATTCATGTTCCGGCTGAAATGCGCCTACATCATCGCCATCTTTAAATTCCTGTTCTGCCCGCTCTTCTTCGGGGTCAATTTCCAGCGTTGCTTTGCGACCTGCCATTAATACCTCCAATCTCTGATTGTTTTTTGTATGCCTTTTGCTGATATGGTTTTTCTATGTGAAACCGTTCACACAGTATTCCTTCAAGCTGTCGTCCATATTCTTTTTGCCAGTCCCAGAAATCCTCGTCTTTTTTCTTCTCGTGTCTCACTACAAATTCTGCGTACCGGTTATTCATCATGGTAATGTAATAATGAATATCCAGATTATTAAAATTTAACTCCGGCAATGACCGCTCATCGGCGGGTATATACTCTCCTTGCGGACCCTGTATTAATTCCGTCATCATCGGAAATGTGTCCTGCACTCTGAATATTCCCCCATTATACGGAACGGAATAATACACGCGGTGTTTGATGAATAATCCCCATCGCTGATATTTACCCACCCAATGGATAGATAAATCCGGTGAAATCGCTTTCAACTTTCTCACAAATCCGGGGTCGGGCTCGTGATAAGGCTGGTCTACCCGCTGTATTAACCATCGGTCATAAAGAAGCTGCATAGGCAGCCGTAATTGTAGCTGCCTATGCCACTCCGAGTCCACTTCGCTGGTATCCGGCAACCTCACACAATCTGTAAGCAGAGATAAGTAATCCGCATCTTCTTGTTCAGCGGTTACTACTTGTTTATTCTCAGAAGGTATAAAGGGTATCAACGCCGCTTATCCTGAAATTCGACCTGCGGTCGCCAATCATGAGTTCATAGAACCATGACAGGAAAAGGCTTACTGCGTCCTTTCCGGCATCACGCAATAATGTGTTCTTGAGTTGCGGAATTGCTGAATCCAGTCCAATTTCTTTTGTCGTGATTTTACCCATTGTTTTCCAGTTGATGCCGAACATATCACCGTCAAAAATACATTCGTCAACCGGGAATTTCTTTCCCTCGAATGAAATCGGATCGTCCTTCGGATTATAGGCAAGTTCGAGCGACTTTGGTCCCTGATATTGGATGGCAGGCATGATCACCATAAACAATTTATTTCTGGTCTGCCTGTTCACCCAGATTTCATTAACCACGCCTGAATTCCCGAACATTTCCGCATAATTGATTGCCTTGAACAGTTTCTCTCTGGAAATCGCCCCGCCATCACTGTCGTGATATGAGGTAAACTCAAGATAGGTTGAAGGATCAACATTCTGGAAATTTGCTGATGTATCGCTGGAAATCATCTGCCTGAGTCCTGTTCCCTCAAGCGGCGTGCCGGAATTGTATTGACCTACACGATAAATATACGAACCATTCGACCATGAACTTGAATCATCAATGGTACAAACTTTCGTCTGCCGGTTGATATTGGTAATTTTTGTTGATGTGCCGGTGATTTCGCCGGAACCCGCAGCCGTATAAATCTGAATATACATACCGACATGCAGATGACGGGTTGAGTTAACCGTCAAACTTGTGGAAGAAGAACCTGCTCCAACGCAAGTCGCTGCAACTCCATCCCCATTTCGCACTGCCCGCTCATTGGCGTATCGGTACATCTGCTGCCGTTTACGCTTGATTTGATTAGCGATATAGTCGGTAATCCAGCCGCCACCAGCCCGCGCCCGCGCCGCGATTTGTGCCGTCATTCTGATTGTTGCGTAATAATATTTATCCACAACATATCCCTGAATATACGTAGGGCGTTCTGGTGTTGCGATCGTTGAATCTTCGGCTTCTGCTGACAATCCTTTTTCGTCGTCTCTCGGCACGAGCAGGAAATAGAACCCGCTTCCTACGGACTTATAGTTCGGCCACTCTTTGAACCGCTTGAAAAGACCGAAATCGAGATTGTTCATCTCAATCAATTTAGGGTCATACTGCCGCTGTAATGAATTCGCTACATTAGTATCCCCGCCAAGATTTATGCCTGTTATTTCAGCCATGTTTTATATTCCTCCGTTAATAATATCCTCGTAATGCTTCAGTTGTTTTGTCAAATGCAGCCTCGGCATCGTCATAGGTTTTATATCCACCTTCTGGAATTGTTGCGACCGGCAACCCGCCTGAAATAATCTGCTGCCGCGTTTTCTCGGCAACTTCCTTTTCCAGTTTAGTTACCCGCTCATGACTTTTGCTGCTGAACTTATTTACCCAATCCCGCACAGCTTTTGGGCCGTCATTCATTCCAGCCCTGCTGATTTTAAGCAAAAGTCCCGGATAAAGCATTTCCCAGTCCTCATCTTCGATTTCAGAAAAATGTGTCTCGCGCAACTTATTGACACTGTCGGTGAATTCTCTTGTCTGCCGCGCCTGTTCCCTCTGGTCGAATTCTGTTCTCTGTTTTGTCAATTCGTCTTTGGCTGCCTTTACTTCGTTCTGCAATGCCGCAAAACGGCTGTCCACCTGTTTCATGATTTTCGAGGAAACGTCATCTTCACCCAATGGCATATCAGGATCAGTACCCTTTGGCAGTCCCAATGACTTTATCAATTCATCTTCATTTTTACCAAGCCATTGAGCAAGACCGGCTACTGTTGGTGCGCTTTTAACCACTTCATACGCTGCAATGATTTGATTTGCCTGAGCAAAAGCCTGCTGATTTTTGTCAAATGCAGTCCGGTACTCATCAATTTTAGTGGTTCGCTCATGCACTGCAGCGTTCAGGTTCTTCACCTGTGCCTGAAGTTTAGCAACTTCCTCTGCCGTTACGGATGCATTGGTGTTGCCATTATTACCTGCTTGCGCCCCCTTGTCTTCTTCGAAATACGGGTGTTGATTCATTTCCTTTCTCCTTGCATGGATACAGGCCATGCTCCGATTTATTTCTCTATGCTGACAGGGCATAGAACCGATTTATTACAATACGGCGATAACGCCTCGCCGCAGGGAATTATCACATACTTTCGAGTATTTTTGAATCTTTTTCCTTTTGATCCAACGCCTTTTTCCTCGCTTTATCTCTTGCGTCTTTCACGCGTTGAAGTAATATGGGGTCATCCCCATTTCCTGAATTCAGGTATTGCAATGTTTTTGTCTGATGCTGCATACCGGCTTCCCGAATATCCATCTGCCTGCGCTCCAGGTCGATGATTGCCAATTTTTCCTTTTCGGAAAGCGCAAAGGCTTTATCAAGTATGCGCTGCCGTTCGGCTTCCCATTCCAGTGTGCGGCGCATGTGCCATTCCCGGAAGGCTTTTATTTCCCGCATATAGAGAAGATCTTTCCCGAACGTATAAAGAATCAATACTCCGCTGAGTACCTGAAAGAGAAGTTCCTGGCTCATGCAACCTCCACATGCTTGCTTTGGCTTTCAACCCCTATCCACAATTCAATTCCGCACTCGTCACACACAACCAATGAAGCCGGTTTCATTTTAAAACATGACGGACATAGCGCCTTCTCATGTTTCGATTTTTTTATTCGTTTTTCTTTTAAGCTCTTTACCATAAAAGAGGAAAGGTCAAATGCCGAATTAAGATAGGTGCCTGCAAATCTTCCCTTTATGTCCCTCTGAACACCTTTGCCGGATGGGAATATCATTTGTGTCAGGTATCCGATGCCATCAAGAAGATGGTCTGGCATTCCTGCTGGTGTCGGTCTGCGCCATTCGGCATACTGTTTCAGGAAATCAGAATGCCGCTCATGCACATATATCCTATGCATTTCAAAGGCAATAGACGAACCTTCGATTCGGTCATACTTTGCCCCTGCCGTTGCCTTTCCCTTAATTGGTGAAATGGCTATTTTATATCCGCCGTAATTAACAATTTGCTGTATAAGATTACGATATTTGTTTTCCGCTCCAAATGCTTCCATATACCATTCATCTGGACGATACATATCGTAAATTCCACAAATCATATCCATAAGCCCCTTAGAAGTCATCCGTTTCTGAACAGCTTCTAAAAGCCATATAATTTTTGAACTATCGACACCGGCTGCGATAATTCCTACTTCATCCGATTTCACATCGAGACTTCCGCCGGAGGGATCAATTATGCAGATAATTCGCAAGTCTTCCCTCGCAGGTTGTCTTCCTACTGGAGTATTTTCCCCATAAAACACAAGCCATTCATCTTTAAACACCCTGTCGGTTTCCGGTATCATCTTAAGAAGGTATTGACTGTAGAAGAAACGCGGCGATGGTGATTCGGCATATTTTCTTCTGATCGTTCTTGGGTTGTGGCGTTCGGGGAATACTATTGCCTTTTCACCGATTTCGCGCTCAATCTTGTTTGCGGGATGAAGGATAAAGCGCAATAGTTTTTCCTCGTCAATGAAATTTCCATGTTCATCTTTTAATTCAAGAAGCGGCTGCCGGTAGTGTTTATAAATTCTTACGCCGAGCTTGTTTTTGTCTTCCTCTTCCTGTAGTTTTTGCAATACTGCTTTTTTACGCTGAAATACATCGAAATCGGAATAAGGGGTCTGGTCATATATAAAACATGCCTGCCATGAAGCGACATTAGACATTTCCGCAAGCCGTCCCCACATCCGGTCTTGAATTGGTTTGCTTGCATAGTTCTTTTCGGTTACGGCATCATCGACAACGACGATTCCGTTTTTATGTTTTCCGGTATAGACGACATCAAGTCCGATAGCTTCAAGATTCGGCTCAGGGGAATAAGTTCGTTTAATTGCGTATTCAACTTCTTCGGTAATGGTTTCGTCAACTGGCAGCCCGATAGCCTTCCGGGAAAACTGCAATTGCTTACGCTTAATTTCCCTGCGGTCTATTTTCAGATTCGGGAAAAATTTATGCAGCTCTCCATTATTAAGAAGATGGGAAGTTACAAAGCGGATTCCGTCATACGCATCCTCTGCTTTCGAGCGGATATATGCACTGTTCCAGTCGGGATATACCCCCAGTACGCGGATTAATCCGGCAAGAGCGGCCGTCGATTTAAATGTGTCCCTGCTGACTTCAATTATAAAATGGTCAGCATCTTTGAGTTTTTTTACTTCTTCTATTTCCCCAGACAGTTCATGGCGCCGGGCACATGCAGCTATAGCATCATCAACCATGCCAAATATTTCCCAATGCTTAACATAATTGATTTGTTTGCGCTGTGCTTCTGTGGTCATTAACAGGTCATGATAAAACCAGAATGTATTTATGGCATAGAGATAGTGATGTGCAGAGGGATACCGTCTTTTAAACTGCTTTCCAATATCGCCTCTGCATTTATTGTGATACTCTTTTTCAATTATCCGGCGGCGGAACGCAAATGCTTCTATATGTATTCCGTCCGGTTTCTTCGCTTTTTTCACTGGTTATTTCTTCTCCAGTCTCATCCATGCTTTGGTAGAGTCAAGCCATACTTTTTCAAGAGAGCGGCCCACAACTACCTGCGGCCACAAACTCAAGTATCCCTTTGGCATCCAGAAATATGACAGGGTATCGGTTGCCGCCGCAGCCGCAGCCGCACCGGTCGTCGATACCGCTATGAATATTAAGCTGTCATTCCAAAATGTTACGCCTCCAACCCATATCACGCTGTCGCCATTAGCAGAAGCGGCATACCTGTTTGAGCGTTGCGTAATAACCGGGTCCTGTCGTCTGGCGCCTTGCAAGTATTTCCTATGCGGATTAGCCGATGCAACGACGGTATCCATCTGCGGAATGTATGCCCTAATCGCCTTTCCGTAAGTTCCCACTGTCAGGAGGTCGCCTACTTCTATAGCCCGGGAATTTATTGCTCCTGACATATAGACCTGCACGTCCCCGGAAATAGTCATGTATCCGAACGAATCGGCGGCAACGCTGTCGGAAGTGGTCGCAGCTTTATAGGGAGTTCTGCCGTACAATACGCCTGCAACGTATGCTTCGTTGGAATCGGCCATTACAGCCGCGGCGTATGAGCGAATCAAAACGCGCACACAGTCTGTTCCAGCCGGTGAAGTTCTGATTTGCAGACTATCCAACTTTGTCCAGACATATTTTGATTCCTTTCCTGCGGCGGTTGCCGGGGTAATTGAATCAATTCTTGCACTGTCCGCGCTAAAACTATTAAAGGGGTCAATGAGATTTCGCCCATAGAGTATAACCGTATCTGCAGTAACTGTCGTATGCGCAATAACTTTCACTAAAAATGCCTGCCCCTTTTTGGTATGCAGAGAATCGGTAAAGACTCCCTTAATGCTGTCCCCATGGTTAGCACCTTTCCAGTATGTAGTTGCAGAGCCATAACCATATTGCGCCCGCCCGGATGTATCAATAACCCATACCCGCTTTAAGGTATCGAGGGCGGAATTGAACAGCATGTCCCATGCGGTATCCGGCTGCAGAATAGCCGCATTTTTAAGCGTAAGCGAACCACTATTAAAGAATTTTACCCGCTCGCCGGTCTGCCGTATCTGCGCATAAGCAGAAGAATTGCCGAAAATTATTGCGCCAGTTAAAAGCACAATTGCAAATATTCCAAATTTTTTCATTTTATTATTCTCCCAATCTTGTTTTTAAGGAGACGATTTCGTCCGATTTTTGTTTTATCTGTTTTTGGAGCTCCTGAATCTGCCCCTTAAGTTTATCGTGTTCAATGCTGATTGTTTTAAACTGAGAGCCAAGATCGGAAGCTATTCCGCTGTATTCAGGAAGAAGCTCTTCCATTTCCTGTGCAATTTTAAGAGTGTGGGGATCGTGTTTCAGTTTTCCGATTATTTCTATAAGCCGGTCTTTGGGATTGCCGTCGCCCGTAAATAATCTCTTGCCGTGAACATTTACTGCTGTCAGGTCAGCTAATTGCAGTTTCATACCCGCAACGATTTTATCCTTTGCCTGTTCATCACGCTCCAGTTGCGCTATACGTTCCTGCAATTCTTTCAATTCTTTGCTTTCCCCGGCGCTTATCTCTTTTCCTATATCTTTTTTGGACATTGGATTTTCTCCTTAACAGAAAAAGGTTACGTATGCATCATCTGGAATGCTTTCAAAGAATGTCAATGTTGCGTCGGCAGCTCCCGTATGCGATTGCAGAGTCCATGCCTGCCGGTCATGCTGCATAACCCCATTTACGAATACCCCGATTTCCCCATATTCTGGCCAGAAGTCAACAAAATCCATCTTATTATTGTTCACGTCAGAAACCGGTGTTCCGCCGCTCTGTCCCTTTCCGCATAATGATTCGAAATTCCACACATTATTTGTTTTCCCGCCACTGTCGCCAGTCGCCTGACTACCACGAAACGTAAAAAACCGGTTCGGGTTATCCGCCAACTGCTTATTGTTTTCCTGCGCACGAATAAGACTCATTGTTTTATCTCCTCTATAAGCTGTTGTTTAATGGAGTTTACCTGCTCCTTAAATTCTTTTTCCACGCGGTCTATCTCTTTCTTTTTCCACGATTCCGCCTTACTTAACGCTTTATTGTTTATTAAAGTATGAAGATTGCAAAAATGAGAACGAAATAGGTCTATAACCGGAGGTGTTTTAGTGGTGCCGCCGTATATCCATTTGAGAATTATTGCTTTACAGCCTGGCTCTTCACAAATAATATGAAGCATTATTACCCATTAATTTGTGAATATTATAACATTTATACAAAAATCAACAATTATGCTCATATTTACAACTACTATTGCGATACGATTCGCAAAATATCGCTTGATTATCTGTTTTTGGCATAGTATATTTATTTCCATGAAGGTAGAAAGATATTTAGAGAAGAAAATTATATCGAATTTTAGGAAATCAAATCCTGACAAAATTTTATGTATAAATTGCAAGTATTTTAAAAGAAAAAAAGATGAATCATATTGGGAAATAACAGAAAAAGATGCAATGAATTGTCCTTGTTATCATTGCACAAATCCATCATTAAAATATCGTAAACCATCAGTAGATTGCATTAAGTTTGCATTAAATTTTTCATGCAATAGATTCAAAAAATAATTAAATGGCGCATTATATTTGATTTCGGGACAGAATTTTTTCCACACACAAAAATAAGATACCGATAATGGACAATCCTATAATCATTTCAAAAGAACTTGCGAAAATACTTGCTTCATTAACAGGCATTGAGGGATATGACCCAGATGATTATCCTGATTGCCTTAAAATCAATGAACAAGAAAAGGATAAATACAAGGAATGGAACGGATATAAAGATTTGGACAAAAATAAAAAAGATGATGATAAAAAAGCTGCAAATGGATGACCCGTTTTATTGGTTTTGTCGCTCATTGTCCGAAGGTGCATTACCCGATAAATTTAAAAGGATACCATCTATGACCGGAAGTATAAGGAATCTTATGATCGCCACAAAGTACTATCACACCCTAACGCTCAAAACCAAAATCCTTAAGCGCTCATGCTGCCAACACGCCGTCATTGACGCCTTAAACCTCTTTGCCCATAAAATCATCGGACTCCTTGCAATGTCCAAAGACGATCGTTACCGGGAAATGAAGGAAATTAAGGAAAAGGCCGCCAGAACGTATTTAGAAACAGGGGAGCTTTGAACATGAACCGAAGCACCACAATAAATAACACTTGCCCGTATTGCTATGCCAAAAGCCAGTGCAAAATTGACGTCTCGAATTGGCAAGCATTGTTCGAATGCCCTAATTGTGGAGGCTTCTTCTATCCTCCAGACAAGCCGGAAGCAATAACCAAAGACAGGATAGGCATAGCCGCGCTTGTTGCGTTTACCTTCTGGGGACTCATCGCCCTCATCTGGTATATCTGGTGGATACTACAATGAACCGTCGAGCCTTCCTTGATAAATTTAATGACCTTGCGCAATTTAGCCACAGGATTTTGCCTATAATTATAGACCCTATAAAGTATAAATATATCCGCAACCCTTACAAGCATAAATGGGAATTGTATATCGTTCCACCAGAATATAGAAACTATATGGGGGTACTATGAACCGCCGAGCTTTCCTTGCACTCTTTACCGCCCCACTGATCTGGAAGCCTGTGCCCAAGACCAGCACCAGTGCCACATCCTTCCTTAACCGTAACCTATTATCCAACCTCAACCGATATGAACACGAATATATCTCACGCTCAGCCCAAATCTATAAACATTTTACCCCCTAAAATCATGTTACACCGATTTTACAAACACCCGCATCTTATTACTATACCAATACTTAAAAATCGCATGTACCACCTTTCACAATCCATTGAGCAGTTTCCCCTTGATTCTTTCCCAAAAATAGATTAAACTTTATCACGAGTTTTTTGAGCACTACCGAAGTAGGGGGGGAAAGATTCTTAAGAAAGGGGGGTTTATGAATTCCTTCCGGGCTTGGTACTACAAATACAAACAGTCCAAACACTGCCGCAACCTCGTTAAGGCAACCATTAAATACTATGATGCCACCTGCTGCCATTGTCAAAAAAAGTTTCCACCATCTGAACTCACTGTCCGACATCTCTCTTTTCAACATGTTGGTCACGAATCTATCGGTATTGACGTTATCTGCTGTTGTATGTCCTGTCTTAAATCTGTGTTCGTTCAGCCTGTTCCTCATGACTCTACCGTTAAACTTATTAAAGTGTCCATAAACGCCTTCTTTACTCAACCTAAATGGCATAACTTCTATGACATTGTCTCTTCTGATAAACTTCGCAATGTCTGTATATTGCAACCTAAATCAGAACTCGACCTAACTAAAATAGCTGTTGGATCGTTATGAAGGGTAATTTTAAAAATTGTAAAAAATTTTTCCCCTATATGAAAACATGGTCAAGGGATATAACAGAAAATTCCATCGGGGGGATGCCCCCCCTACCTGCGCCGGGGACATAGAATCGATCATGAATCATATGAGAATTGTAACCAATGATTACAACTATACATAACACTATGACAGATATAGAGATACAGCATAAATAACGTAAGGCGCATAATATGTATTATGTAAACCAATGAGGATAGCAATATGAATCTAAATAGCAATCCAGGCCCACAGATTAACACAGCGCAAGGCCAAATGAAGACTGGCTCTAACCGGTATCCACATCTTAAGAAGCCTAAGAAACCGAACATGTGGAAATTGCCGAACATAAGTAAACCACAATTAACGCTGTACAAAGCCATAATACCATTGAGTGCAGAACAACATCGACTTATATGTCTAACTCTCAACTCATTACAATTTACTGGGATTGGCCAATTGATAAGAAGCGCGCTACTTCATTATCTTCACTGCCCGGAAATTGACCCGGCCCATAGACGGAAAATAGATGAGCTTCTTGAGCTGCTCAAGGATCCATCCGGGATCTAAATCATAGATCCCGGATCTAAATCATAAATCCTTGTAACTGCCACTTGCAATATCCCTTACCCTTTATTAGTTCAATCCAATTTGCAATAGTGAACATTTGAATTAAATATCTTACAATATTTGAAAAGAATTTCAGATTTTACTTGACATTGACCAGGATATTATTATATTAGTATATGTAATTGATTGTTCATTGACAACTGAAGATTGAATCTGATTGAGTGACCACTCATAAACTTGACGTACCGAAAGTGGAAAGCTGCAAAACTGGGGATCAAGACCATAGAATGGCAGACCACTACCGAAAGAACTTGACACTTAATCAGATAAAAGAAATAGAGCTCTTGACGGGATATTACCTGGATTCGACTTCCAGGAAGAGCGCTAAGTAATTAACTGAAATATCCATATAAATAATAGGTGGCGCCATGACTAAGCAAGCAGCATTGAAATGCAGTGAGAAATTAAATCAATCCGGATTGCATAGCAGGACATTTTGTGATAGAAGCAGAATGACTGCCAAAAAATACTGGTGTGTGTCGTGGATCGATACTTTGGGAATTGAACGAAAAACAGCACAATCAAATGTAGTTACCACATTTTTAAATCAATAACACAATCAATAATAATCAAAAAGAAGTGGAAAACTGGAAGTGGCAATAACGCATAATCAATAGGGAGAATTGAACATGAAAACACAATACTTTATGGACTGTGAAAATCTTGATGATTTAAAATTAAGATTTCGGAAATTGTGCATTAAGCTTCATCCGGATCATGGAGGAAATAAAGAGGAATTTATAGAAATGTACAATCAGTATGAATTAATCTTGAAATCCGGTAAATTCCAATTTAAAAATGATTATGAAAAACAGCATGAATATTCATTCCTCGAATACCTTAAACCTATTCTTGCGAAAATTATCCATCTTGACAATATCCATGTAGAAATTATCGGTACATGGATATGGGTTTCCGGTGACACTTTCGAAAGGCGCGAATACTTTAAGGAATGCGGGTTTATGTTTTCGGGTGGAAAAAAGGCCTGGTATTATAACGGATCGACAAAGAAGCACAGAACTTTTAAAAAATACTCTATGGATAATCTAAGAAATATGTGGGGAACTGTGGACATTGAAACTAATCCAGCAGAAGCAGTGGCATAGCAATTTAAAATCTAATCATTAAGGGGAAAATCATGAAAAATATAAACGTACCTACAGCAGAAGAACTGGAGGAAATGCTTTCCTACGGAATTGCAATTACTGATTGCCCAGAAGGCTGTGAAGTGGAAATTGACGGTGAATGTCCCCATGGTTATCAATCGGTATTTATCACAATGGGATTAGTCTAAATTAAGGGGGAATCATGCACGATAAACAATATTATGACGATTGGACAGGGGCGGCGGATTACCGATCCGCCCTTGTAGACATAATGCAGAAGAAACAAATTAGCATGAACAAATTAGCGCAAACTTGCGAAATATCCCATGTAGCAATATCCAATGTTTTAAACCGTAAATGCCATTTGGGACTGGACACGCTCTTGAAAGTTTGTCATGCCATAAACATTGAATTGCGTATCAATGGGAAAATAGAAATAATTGATCTTGACGAAATGCCTGAACAAGATTTATACGATTTTAAAATCACGAAAAGCAATATTAACTTCTGTTTAGATTTGTTTTATAAGGCGAATGCGGATTTATTGAATTCCCCGGATCATAGAAATCTTGAATATACCTATGAATTGCAAGAGAATTTAATAGAACATGGTGCAATCCGGATCATGGCAAGCAATATGACAAGAGAAGAGAAAGCGCGTATTGAATCATTTTGCATAGGGCAAGAATTGAAAACTTTTGAAGAAAAAATCAGATATTGTCATTCAAAGAAATTTAGACTATTAGACGAGGAAAGGCTGCTGGAATTGGCCGCCAAAAATAACATTAGACGCCATATCGGTGACATGGCAAGTGAATTGAAACGATCAAATTTTCCTGAACCTTATAACTGGGGCATAATTTATGGAAAAATGCAGTCAACGCCATTTTAACCTGGACCCGGGACCGGCACATGGTCCCGAATCAAGAATTGTAATTGAGGATTACCAAAAGACACTGGAAAAGGATTTAAAAACCAAAAATTATAATCTATTTATCACGGATAAATTTAACGAAAATCAAACCAAATTATTTTAACCGCCCGGGAGGGCAGGAGGAATTATGAAATTTACAAAGGCTGAATTTAAATCAAAATGCCTTGATTGCCAGCGTGAGGCTGTCGAGGTATTTTTCGCAGAATCTGATATTTATTCTGATTCGGCAATCTGCTTGGATTGCCTTGAGAATGCGCAATCCAATTCCGATGAAATAGAAATAGTTGAATAGGCATTCTCTTCCCTGCTGGCACGGCCGTTCCGGATTCATTTCCGGGGCAGGGGCAAACCACGGGAACACCAACATAATAATAAAATAGAGGTGAGATCATGAAATTAATAGAATTGAATCAACTTATATCTGATCATCGGCTAACTACCGATGATTGGATTGCAGCGCAAACAAGCGGCGAATATTATGCCAAATACCGCATAACAACATTGGAAGTACAAGACAATCAGGCAATAAGCGCCTGGGGATATTGCAAGAATTATAAAATAATGGATAGCTATTATTCTGGAACTATGACCGGAAAAGAAGTGGAAAACTGGAAGTGGCAATAACGCATAATATCCACAATAAAATAGAGGTGAGAACATGAAAACAATCCAGCATACCTACGGAGTGCGGCAGGGATGGGAAAAGGGGCAGCCAAGATGGTTTGTAGTTTTAGACGGAAGTTCTACTCATTTACATTTCGCAAAAAAGGAATTTGCAATACAAAAATCATTGAACTTTGCGCGTAAATGTTACCACTGGAGTAAAGATTTTCAGGGTAATCCAATTCAGTTTGAATTTGTCCGGGAGGATATTTAAATCCATTGCCATAAAATTAACCGCCCGCGAGGGCAGGGAGGAATTATGAAATACAATATCACAGTACCGGCAGTCATACAAGATTTCCAGCGGCGGGACATTGCGCCAGACGATATAATTGTAACGCCAAGCGGGAACCTCGAAAGATGGCGCCTGTGTCAATCTTATATCGGCGCCGTCAGGAATGGAGATGTCACTGTTTACGCAGACAGTGAGTACTCCAATACGGTATCACCGGCTGCAATGGCGGCCGATATAATGGCGATCATAACGCCGGTAGAATTGGCGATGGTACAAAGTCTCTAATACGACACAACTAACCGGGGGGCTTCGGCCCCCCTTGAAAGGGGAATTATGAATAATCTATCAAGAATAAGCATTTTTCCAAAGCAGAACACGGCGGAGATAACACAAATTTTTCTGCACGTCGAAAATAAACAGATTTTTATCCTCTATAGCGGCGATAAAACAGTAAAACTTGACTGCGATATGTTGCGAATAACTGAAACGCTTGAAAATGGGGCGCAGTCAATAACTGAAATACCTACACAGGAGGCATAAATAACACACACGAACCGGGGGGAGCAATCCCCCCTTAAAACGGAGGCGTAAAATGGCAACACAACCATTATACATCGCAAAAATGCCAAATGAGCTGATGTACCGGCTCAGGCGGCATGTCAACGATCTGAACCGGATGCGGCTGAAAGGCGAGCGAGCCGCTTCCATGTCCAGCGTGGTACAAATGTTGCTGGAGGAGTATTTAGGGCAGGCGGAAACCATTAAATAGGAGAATTAATCATGGTAACAACCACAATATGCTGTCAAGGGTGCGGGCGAACATGGGATAATTTCAAGGATTACGAAGCTTCGCCTTGCTGGAATTGGATTTCAGCGAAACACCCCGATTGTATTGATGAAGACG
>ERZ1292632.386-Hain-H43-01um-R2-386-length-46133-cov-11_pt1 | contig 46133 bp, 69 predicted proteins | sample MGYA00564407_ERZ1292632 | MGnify/ENA primary metagenome ERZ1292632 (study PRJEB36523, sample SAMEA6512637) | groundwater metagenome | collected 2019-01-08 | study: AquaDiva: Metagenomics assemblies of 32 groundwater samples | reverse complement strand
TTGCTGTAGCTCAGGTCGCTGCCGCTCAGGTCGCTGCCGCGCAGGTCGCTGCCGCGCAAGTTGCTGCCGCTCAGGTCGCTCTTTTCTTTAACGGCAGCTTCTACGCAAATTTTTAGAGACGCACATTCCAAAGCGAATAGGACTTCCCCGCTGATTCGATGTTTAATCTCAAATTTCATCTTTCCCCCTATTTGAGCGCCAGCACGAGTAGCGCCACGCCATAGACTATGAATATGACCCCAGCAATAATAAGCAAGTACCCAAGAACGCACATCGCGCGCTCATTGGCGGTGCGGGCGCGGAAGCGGCGAAGGTCGGCAGGTAGGCTCATGGTGCGAATTCTCCGCTGTGGGTCAGGCGCGCGTCTAATACCGTTAACTGATGCGCCGATCAGGGCGGTTAATCCGCGCCCGCTTCGCGTTCCGGCGCATCGAGCGCGCAGCCTTTGGCCTTGGCGTAGGCAGCACGGATTTCGTTGCATAGCGCGTTCTCGCAGCGCGCCGAGCGCGGGGCGATGGCAGGCGGGCGCGGCGCGGCCGCGTTCAACCGCGCGGTCAGGTCACTTGGCAGGGGCTTGGCTGGCATTGTCGGTGATCCCCATGTAGGCACGATAGCAGGGGTCGCACTTGTCGCCGGTCCAGGTGTGTGCGCGCTGGCCGCAGGCGGCACAGGTGATGGCGGGGCGCAATGCGGTCCCATCGGCGACTGGCATTTCATCCTGCCAGCGTGCGCCGTGCAACCACGTCGCGGCGTGCGGAATGTACTTGGGATCGGTCCATGTCTTTCGCTGGCGTTCGACGGCTTGCTTGATGGCCGTGACAGCGGCATCTTCGGGTGCCAGTTTGCGCCATGCTTTCAGGGCAGCGGCACGACCTACCTTGCGCGGGTAGAGTTCCCAAAACTCGGCAAAGGCAGCATCTTGATAGGCATGGTCCTCGCCGTTGCCCTTGTGGGCCTTGCGTGAGCGGCGCTTACGCTCGCGGTCCTGTTCTCGGCGTTCCTCTTCGTTGCGCAATCCCCTATATCGCATGTAGTTCGGCACGCTGTATTGAAACTGGCCTTCGCGGATCATGCGGCGACCCTCATGGTCTGGCGTGCGGGAGTTCGGATCGGCGGCGCACAGGTACTCGATGGCGCTTTCCACATCAGCCGCCGTGGTGCCGATCTGCGCGGCGATCAGCACCGGGTTTAACTCGACGATGCCGGGCGGCTTGGTGTGGGCGACGACGTAGGCCCAGGTTGCAAACACGGTGGAGCCTTTGCCGACCATGCTGCCGGAGAAGGTTTGAGAGTACAACTTACCAAACATTAGGCGAACATCCTTTCCTGCCGCTGCGCGTTCGTGATGCGCTCGCAAGCGATCATTCGCACAGACCATAGCTTGACGAGCACTTTTCTACAGGCAAATCGGCGTGCAGTGATAGCTGCTTCCCGCCGTGAGATGTGCGAGACCATTGCACCACTTGCGCGATATTGCGGCCAACGCGATCCGCGCGACCGTCCTCTGGTGCAGGAAAGAAAGAGGATAATCCGCGCCATGAGGCTGATGCGACCAAGCTCTCCCATTCCGCAAGACGAACGACGTGTTCAGGGAAGCGCAGAGCCATATTTAGAATGTCGGCCTTTCCACTGTTGATGCATGGCATACAGCCGACGCGATCAAAGCCTAGCGAGTAGAGCGGATTGGGCTTCACGCCGCATGCGGCCATCGCTTCAAAGCAGTCTTGGGCCGTCCAGCGAACGATGGGGCGATGCACATACAGCCGCCCGCCGCGATCTTCAAACTCTGCGGCGAACGCACGCCGTCCGCCCTCGTCGCGCCGGATTCCCTGCCATGACCAGACGGCCTCGGCCTGCCCGCTGTCGATCAGATTCATCTGATATTCCACCAGTGGTTCAGTTTTCAAGAATTGAGTGCAGAACTGCGCGCGACGCGCAGGGAATCGACCTTTGACGATGCAAAGATCAAGATATGGATTGCCGGTCGGTGGCAGCGCGAACACGGCGGCGACTTTCGCAATCTGTTCCTCTGAATAGGCTTTGCGGTCTTTGCGATCTGTTCTCGGGGCTACTGAAGCTAACCATTCGCGCCGATGCTCCCATTCAGGCGTGAAATCGCGCCGCAACCGGGTAATCTTGATGTCAAGAACCACCTCAAGATAGTCGAGATATTCGTACACCAGATCGTGCTCGTTGCCAGTGTCGGCGAACACGGCGCGCACCATCTCACGCGGCTGCGTCTGTAATGCATAGCACAGTGTCGCTGTCGAGTCCTTACCGGAACTAACACTGACAACGTGCAGCGTCGCATTGCCGATCACTTCCCTGCGCTTCAAAGGATTCACGCGGCCACCTTCGCGGAGTAGGTGCGACGGCAGTAGCGGCAGGCGATCTCGTCGGGCAGGAAATTCTCGGGCACATTCGCGTCAGGCGGGTCCAGGATCAACCGCAGGCCAACGCTGGCGATCACGGTAGGCCCGTGGGCGGCGCACTCGCACATCGCCTCTATGCCGCATCCTTCGCAGGTGAGCAGGAGCGATCCCTTTTCCGCTGGCTCATTGCGCCATGCAACCGTGCGCCAAGTACGCATCGTGTGAGTCTATGTGACTTGCTGGACGGACTGGATCATAGCGCGGATAGCGTCGCGGCGCTTGGCAGCGTTGTCCTTGACGCAGGCGGTACAGGCGCTATTCAGCGTATAGCGTTCGCTCAGTCCATCGGCGTTGCCGTGGCCGTGGCGGCAGGCGCGTCCCAGGTAGGTGAGTCGCCCGAGGCGGGCGCACTCCATGCGGGAGAGATTAGGCATTGGTGGGATTGTATGCACAAGACACGGCGCAAGGCAAGGGACGCGAAAAGGGGCGCTTGGCAGGCGCCCCATAATCCCCCTTTCTCGCGTGGTTTATGGGTGAAATCCTACGTCGCGCATGGGTCCCTCAAAGCACTCGTAGACCAAGGCGTTGAATTCGTCCCCCGCAGCGTCCCCCGCAGCGTCCCCCGCAGCGGCCACCGCAGCGGCCCCCGCAGCGGCCCACGCAGCGGCCCACGCAGCGTCCCCCGCAGCGGCCACCGCAGCGGCCACCGCAGCGGCCACCGCAGCGGCCCTCGCAGCGGCCCACGCAGCGTCCCTAATTTCTTCACTGCCAGTTGCCAGATAATCAATTACGACATCCGGCGGCTTTTTTTGCCACCGATCAATGCACGAAATCGCTTGCAAGCGCGCGAAGTAACGCAGCATTTCTGTTACATCCATCTGCGCGATAGTGCGGCGTCGAGCGCAGACTATTTTGTCCGGCTGCTGTTTGCCAACCTCGGCGTATTCGACCAGCCGCAGGGTATCCCCAGGCGCGTATTGGAGCGCGTCCCACGGCGTAATACCAACGTGCAGACCGGATTGACACATCTTGAGCTTGCCGCTGTAGCGTTCCCATTTGCCGACCTCTGGCAGCGGAGAGCCGTCGCGCAGGGTTGATCCTGCAAAATGCCAGCCAAACAGGCGTTTACGTTTCATTGTGGTTCCTCGTGTGGTCAGTGGTCAGGCTTTGCAGCAGTCGATACCGCGCGTGTAGTGGTTAGGCGGCTTTGCTTTCCGATGGCGGGCAGAAAATGTTCCGGCTGTTCTCGATTGCCTGATCTCGGACTTTTTGACAATATTCCTTGTTAAAGCCGCGCTCGCCGCACTTGTGCAACCTGCCGACGATTTCCATTGTCTCAGGATCGACAACAAACGTACCGTTGTCCCCGTTGTCGCAGTCAAGTTCGCACAGTGGGCCAAGGCCGAGCGATAGTGCGCCACCCAAAAAGTTGCCGATGATCTGTACCAAGCGAGCGGGGCCATATTGGCCGTCTGGCCCGCGTCCCGCTTGCTTCATCAATTCCTTAGTGGCATAGAGAAATCCTTGCACGGATTCTCGGCCACCGTTCCAATGCAAGTAGATGCCGAAAGTCTGTTTCAGGTTGACGCTATCGGATGATTTTCCAAAGGCGATAACTGCTCTATTTCCCATTGTCCCCTCCGTGCTGGTGCCTTCCTGCTGCGGCAGACCGTGCCGCGCGGTCTAGCTTGGGCGCCACATAGCGCCCGTTTATCTGTATCTGGTATTCCATTCGGCGCAGGCGGCTTCGAAAAAGCTATCGTATTCGCGCGCTGCGTGGCATCCATCAATGTAATAACGTAGATCGCGTTTCGACATTTTTGAGAACATTGGTCAGACTCCTCTATGATCGGGCTAGCGCCCGCCACTGCGCCCCTTGAGGCGCAGGCGCGGGAGTTATTTGCCGATCGCGTTTCTGCCCTGGCTAGGGTTCGCCGAGGGTTTCGTATTCGGCAGCGCAATCTACTGCGGCATCGCGGGAGAAAAATCCGCCTTCGACGAGTTCACGAGTATCGGTGCGATAAACGCCCCAGTTGCGCGAACCGAATTCAGTCTGACGTTTGACGTAGAATCTCATGATGTAACCTCCTGAGTGATTAACCTACAGCACCAATTGAATCACAGTACAGGGCATAGTGCTAGCCCTAGAGTGTAAAGATTGATCGAGCGTGCAAATGAGCGAATAAGCCAGCCTAATCCCATGTCACAGAGGACAAAACAGGAATTCCACTTTCATCCGCCAGACTTCCACCACCGTCCACCAGTCACAGAGGAAGTCCGCCTAAGCAGAGGCAGAAGTATAGAATACAAAAACAACCCCCTACCCCCTAAAGCTGTGGATAACTTTCCTACCTGCCAGCTTGTCGAGACTTGAGGATAGCGATTAGCTCTCTGCGATATTCGACCGAAGAGCGCGTTACGCAATCAACGCACGCTGCTGAGCGAACATACCGCACCCCTGAGTGCCCATGCTTGCAGGGCTTACCTTGGTAGCGCGCATCGCCAGCTTCAGCAGCAGCACGAGCTGTAGTATGCAATGGTTTTGTCATAGTAGTAGATCAATAGCATAAATCTGCATTCTTGGGAAGCGAAACAGCACACCCTTGCAAACGAAAAAATCCGACCGTATAAGCACCTCATGCAAGCCGCCATCGACCCCATCGAGATCGCCACCCGATACGCTGCCGGCGAATCAATGCAAGCCCTGGCAGCCGAACACCGCGTACACCGCTCAAGCCTCTACCGCTGGCTCCTAGCCGCCCAAGGCGATAAAGACTACGCCGACCTCGTGACACATTGCCTCGTGCAACGGGTCGCTGAAGGCGATGAAATGCTGGAGAAAGCCGTCGAGAGCAGCGACATCGCGCGGGCGCGGGAGATTGCCAAGTTCGCCCGCATGGACCTGGAGCGACGCAGGCCGCAGCTCTACGGTGCCAAGCAAGAGACGCTGGCCATCAACATTGCGGTCCAGATCGTTGCCTTCTCGCAACACCCTGAAGAGCCGATGGTGCAGTGCTTAGAGGGAACAGGCGTTATGTCCAACCTCCCCGCACCGCAGCATGTGGCGCACCAGCAACACCTGTCAGCACTCGCCGCCCTCTCACCCGATGACCTGCGCGCCATGCAGGCTGAGGCGGAGCGCCGAATCGCCGAAGGTCGGGATGGGAGTCCCGTTGCTCCCGGCCTGGTCGATTCTGTGGGAGATCAATCCGCCTCCGTTGTTTCCGAAAGGGGATCGTGATGGGTCCCTTTTTTCTTTCGATGGGACTCCTCGGTTTTTCTGAAACGTGACGCAGCTCACGGTCAGGCTGCCGAACAATTGGGTGCCGAGGGCGTACCAGATGGCGGCGTGGGGGTACATGGAGAGGGGCGGTACGCACTGCGAGTTGGTGTGGCATAGGCGCGCGGGGAAGGACGAGTTGGCGCTGCACTATACGGCGGTGAGCATGTGGGGGAGGCGGGTGGGGAATTACTGGCACATGTTGCCGAAGGCGAATCAGGCGAGGAAGGCGTTGTGGGAGGCGGTGAATCCGCACACGGCGAAGAGGAGGATAGATGAGGCGTTTCCGGTGGAGTTGAGGGGGAGTGTGAACGATCATGAGATGCTGATCCGGATGAAGAACGGGAGCACGTGGCAGGTGGTGGGGAGCGACAATTTCGATTCACTGGTGGGGAGTCCTCCGGTGGGATTGACGTTTTCCGAGTGGGCGTTGTGTGATCCGAGTTCGTGGGCGTACATGCGGCCGATTCTTGCGGAGAATCATGGGTGGGCGATTTTCAACACGACGCCGAGGGGGAGGAACCATGCGTATCGGACCTTGGAGGCGAGCCGCCGGGAGATGATGGCGGGGAAGGATGCGTTTGCGCAGGTGTTGACGGCCCCAGAGACGGGGGTGTTTTCTCAAGAGCGGCTGGAGAGCGAGAAACGCCAGTTGATCGCCGAGTACGGCCGGGAGTACGGGTTGAGCATTTTCGAGCAGGAATACCTGTGCTCGTTCGATGCGGCGAACCTTGGGGCGATTCTTGCGCGGTATGTGGGCGATGCCGAACGTGAAGGCCGCGTAACGGACGAAGTGGAGTACGACCCGGATGGGGCCCCGATTGAGGTCAGTAGCGACATCGGGTTCAGGGACACTGCGAGCTGGTGGTTCTGGCAACCGAGGGCGGACGGCTTTGCGCTGGTCGCGCACGACTCCGACTCGGGTCTGGACGCAAGCGATTGGATCGAGCGGATCGCGCAAAAGGTCGATGCGCTGGGCGCGAAGTTGGGACGTATCTGGCTGCCGGTGGATGCAAAGGCAAAGACTTTCGCCACGCGCCACTCACCAATGGAACAGTTCCTCGAAGCCTACAGTTCTTCGGTTGTGGCCGTGGTCCCGGCGACGAAAAAGCTTGACCAGATCAACGCTGCCAGAAGCATCATGCAGCATTGCCGATTTGCCAAAACCGCCTGCGGCGAAGGCTTGGATGGCCTCTCCGCGTGGTCTTTCGAATACGACGAGGAAAAAAAGGATTTCGGCAAGGACCCGCTGCACGACTGGGCGAGCCATCATGGAGATGCCTTCGCCTACGGGGCACTTGTCATGCGAGAGCGCGCACCCGAAAAGAAAGTCGAAATCCCCTCGATTCGGGGCGTCGTCATGCACTACCCCGGCCTCGGGATGCAGACCGGACAATCGCTGGATGAGATGTGGCGCGATGTCCGAATCGCCCGCGTGGAAAGGATCTAGACGATGTTTCAAGCCCCCGCCATTGGCTCCACGCAACGCATCGTCGCCGCCGATACGACCGTCGTCGGCCGCGTATCGAGCACCGTGGCCGTGCAGCCCAATATCAATTTCTTGGGCGTCATGGTGCAGATGACGGTGGCCGACAAGACCACCTTCCAACTCTGGGCCGGGACCACGGCGACAGCGACTGCTGCGGGCGTGCCGATCACGGGGATCGTGACTTTCGCTACCGGAAGCGGTTTGGCGCGCTACATGCCGATCCCCGCCTACTGCTCGGGAGGTGCCTGCGTGAACATCACCGGACAGGCGGACGTGACCCTTTTCTGGAACCCTGCGGGGAGAGGCTGATGTACCTGAACAGCATGGTGGGAACCGCAACGCGCGTGACCGGCGCGGCGGCCGTCACGATTACCTCCTGCAACGCGAACCTGATCGGGGTGCTCTGTTGCGCCTCCGCGACCGCTACGGGCGGGATCGCCATCTTCCACGGCGTCACCGCTTCAAGCTCCGTGTGCGGGCTGGTCGTTTTCCCCTCGGGTAGCGCCGCAACCTACATCCCCGTGCCCGCCTACTGTTCAGGAGGGATCACCGTGGACCTGGGCGCTGCGGACAACCCCGACGTGACCCTATTCTGGAACCCTGCGGGCGGCCAGACCTAGAATGGCCGAGAAGAAAAAAACCGTTCCGACGAAAGTGCAGAAGTGGCTCAACCACTTCTCGGCCTACGACCGCGAGTACAAGCCTTGGGAAACGCGCGTCGAGAAAATCCTCCGGCGCTACCGCGACCGCGATAGCGACACACGGAAAAGCGGCGCTAAATTCAACATCCTGTGGTCGAACGTGGGCACGCTCGTCCCGGCGGTGTTCGCGCGAATGCCACGGCCGGAAGTCACACGGCGATTCAACGACCCGGACCCCGTTGGCCGCGTCGCAAGCCTACTCCTTGAGCGGGGGTTGGAATACGAAGTCACGCACTACCCCGATTTCCGCGCCACCATGAAACAGGCCGTGCAGGACCGCTTCTTGGGCGGACGCGGCACGGCATGGATCAGGTATGAGCCTCACATGCGCGCTGCGGCGCTCCAAGTGCCCGAGGACGGCACGCAAATAACCGAGGACTCCGACAAAGCCGCCGAGAAGGAGGAACTCGACTATGAGTGCGCTCCCGTGGATTACGTGCATTGGAAGGATTTTGGACACACTCTGGCGCGCACTTGGGAAGAAGTCACCGCCGTCTGGCGATGTGTGTATCTCACCCGAGCAAAGGCGGAAGAACGCTTTGGCAAGGAAGCTGCGAAAAAACTTGCCTACGACAAGCCCCCCGATGACCTGAAGGACGCCTATCGCTCGACGAACGAAGAGGAAAATCTCGCCCGCGTCTACGAAATCTGGGACAAGAGCACGAAAAAAGCCCTGTGGATTTCCAAGAGCGCGAAGGAAGTGCTCGACGAGCGCGACGACCCGCTCGGCTTGGAGGAATTCTTCCCCTGTCCGCGTCCGCTGTACGCAACTCTCACCAACGAATCGCTGATTCCGACGCCGGACTTTTCGCTCTATCAGGATCAGGCGAATCAACTCGACATCCTCTGCGAGCGGATCGACGGACTAGTGAAGGCGCTGAAAGTGCGCGGCGTCTACGACGCGGCGAACCCGGAACTGGGACGGCTTTTCAACGAAGGCGAAAATACGGACCTCATTCCGGTCAATAACTGGGCCGCGTTCTCGGAGAAAAACGGACTCAAGGGCGCGCTCGATCTCGTGGACCTCGATCCGATTGCGCGGGCGCTCAAGGAATGCTACCTCGCCTTCGACAAGATCATCAATTTCATCTACCAGTTGACGGGCATCGCCGACATCATTCGCGGCGATACCGACCCGAACGAGACGCTGGGCGCGCAGGAAATCAAGAAAACGTTTGTCGGCCTGCGACTCAAAAACATGCAGTCCGATGTCGCGCAGTTCGCCAGCGAACTGATCCAGTTGAAGGCGCAGGTGATCTGCAACCAGTTTGCGCCGCAGACCCTCGTGCAGATTTCAGCCGCCGAGCAACTGGCGCCCGAGGACCAGCAGGGCATCGCCCCTGCGCTCGGGCTGTTGCTGGGGCCGCGCTTGGATGATCCGGCTTCCACCGCACCGAACCCAATGCGCGCGTTCCGGGTGGAGGTCGCCGCCGACTCGATGATCCAGATCGACGAGGCCGAGGAAAAAAAATCCCGCAACGAGTTCCTGACCGCTACGGCCTCGTTCGTGAAGAACATGGAACCCGCGATGGCGCAGATGCCGATGCTCGCGCCGCTTCTGATGGAACTCCTGAAATTCACCGTGCAGGGCTACAAGGCGGGGCGCGTGATCGAGGGCAAGTTCGACCAGACCATCCAGCAGGTGACGAAAGCCGCGATGGCTCCGAAGCCCGACCCCGAGCAGCAGAAGATGCAGATGGAGCAGCAGGCCGAAGCCGCGAAGATGCAGGCAGAACTTCAGGCGAAACAGGCCGAGCAGCAGCAGACTTTGCAGTTCGAGCGCGAGAAGCACCAGCAAGAGATGCAGATGCGCCAGTCCGAAATGCAGCAACAGATGCAGATGAAGCAGGCCGAGATGCAGCAAGGTATGCAGATGCACGGCGCCGAAATGGGCATGAAGAAAGAGCAGCACGAAAATCAGATGACCTTCGAGCGCCAGAAACTTGCTGCTGCGAATCCTGAGACCGCACCCGTTAACGCCGAAGGCCAAGCCGCCGCCTCTCCAACGATGGCAATGGCCGAACAGATGGGCCAGATTGCGAAAACGATGGCCGAGATGATGCAGGCCATGATGCAGATGATGGCGCAGATGAACGCCACCATGAAACAGTCCAACGCGCCACGGCGCCTGACGCGCGACCCGCGCACGGGCGAAAAGATGGTCGTCCCGGTACAGATGCAATGAGCGATCTCAGAATTGACACGCTGGAAAGACAGATGCGTTCCGTTAGGCGTCAATTGCAGAGGCACGATGAGTACATAGACACGGTATCGAGCGCGCTGTGGAGGCGCATTCTCTGGTGGTTCCAAGGCTATTACTTCAGGAAAGTGGGGCGCTGGTACTAGGATGGCGACGACGCTATATCTACGAAATACCACCACCAACGGTATCACCGACACGGGCGATACCATCGTCTATGATATGGTCATCGCCGCTGGATCGGCTGTCGATAGCGATATCGTCACTCTGACCGATGGCGGAACGAACATCCAGTGGACGCAAAGCGCCGAAGGTTCCTCTATTGCATGGATTAGCGGGCGTGTTCCGGCCGGAGGCTTCACGTTAACCACGGGAACCTTTTCAGGCTGGTTCCTAGAATCGAACATGAACGATGAGGCGGGAGGCCGCGTTCGTCTCTACAAGTACACCCCGGGAATCCCCTTGATCGTGGAATTGGTGGGAAGCCCGTTCAATGATGGTGTTGAGTTCGGAACTACCATTACCGAAATGACATGGACGACAAACCCAACCGATACCGTATTTCTGGAAGATGAAAGAATTCTGCTTCGCGTGTTCGCGACGAATATCACCACAATGACCGCCGGGACCGCGACTCTCCAGTTCAATGCGGCTGCTGCAGCAACGGGGGATTCTTTCTGGCAGCTCGCGGAGAACGTTACCTTCAAGGCCGAGGAAGTCACCGGAGGTTGGGGACAGCTTCTGAATGGCAAGCGCAACGTCAGGGTAATCGCTTAGATGCCTACCTATCTCGGCGATTTCGCACCCACCGCCGTCTCGGTGCAGCACAAGTTCATGACGGTGAATGGGAGTGGTGTGCCGACGACGCTCGGAGATACGCCATCGCTCGTTCTCTATGTGAACGCAACCACTACGGGAATCGCAAGCGGCGTCAGCGGGACGTTCGACTTCGATGGCCGCACTGGTTTGAACCACGTCCGGTTTCTTGTGACAACGAGCGTGACGGGCGTGACTTCCGGCACCGAATGCCAACTGGTCATCGCCACGGGAAGCGTCTCGGGCGTGTCGCTGAACGGCTATCCGGTCGCCGCATTCAGTTTGATGAATCGCCCGGTGCAGGCCATTGCGACGAACGTAGGAGCAGTCGTTACCGCGTTCAATACCATCGCGCCCGCCAACGTGACGGCCATCAGTACGAACGTTGGCGCGGTGGTGACGGCGGTAAATACGATCACGCCAGCGAGAGTCACCGCCCAAGGCATAGACATCGGCGCTATCGTTACCGCCTCCAACACCAATGTTGGGGCTATCGTAACCGCTGTGAATACCATCACCCCAGCGCGCGTGACGGCGCAAGGAATTGATGTCGGAGCCATCGTGACCGCCGCGAATACGAATGTGGGAGCCGTGGTCACGGCCATCAACACGATTGCCCCTGCGCGCGTCACCGCTCAAGGGATCGACGTGGGTGCGATTGTCACCGTGATGAACACCGTGGCTCCCGCGCACGTCACTTCTATTGCGAACGGCATCATCTCCTTTGCTACGTTCGCGGCCGGAGCCATTGACGCCAACGCCCTTGCCACAGATGCCGTGACCGAAATCCAATCCGGGCTTGCCGAGGCTACGGCCCTGAGTGCGGTGGCGGCGAATGTCACGAACCTGCAATCGCGCATCCCTGCGGCCCTTTCTGGCGGGCGCATAGTTTCCGATGCCCAAGCCTTCGGCAGCGTGACCGTAATCGGCTCCGGCAGCGCAACCCAACTGTGGAGGGGCGCTTGAGTGACGCATTCAGCGATACTGCATTCGGCAAAAATACCGCCTTCAGCGACGACGCCTTCGCCTTTGGAACTGCGGCACCCGTCTCGGCAGGCGGACACTTCGGCGGACGCCGCAGGAAGCACCGCGAAGAAGATGTTTCCCACTCTCTGGAAAATCGGAACGCCCTTCGACGCGCCATTCGCACCGCCATCGACGGTCCAGAACACGTCTCCGAGGCCGTTGCCGAAGCCTTGGAGCCTTTCGCACGAGCGCAGAAAACAGACGCTCGCCTCGTTCCCCTGGATGAGCGAATCGACTGGGGAATGCTCGATTCGCGTTTTGCAGAAATCGACCGTATCCTATCCGCAGCAATCCGACAGGCTGAGGAAGATGACGATGACGAAGATTGGCTGCTCCTGAATGGCTGAAATCCGCGCCATCGTCACGGTTGCCTCCACCGCGAACTTCGCAGGGATCGGTGCGCCTACGGCGTGCGCGCCCCTGCTCTACGAAACGACCACGGGCGACCTGTACGCGCTGCTCTCACCCGATGCGGTGGTGCTGGTGGGGTCGGTGGCCGGTGGTGCCAGCCACACGCTCGCAGGACAGGCATTCGGCAAGCATCTCGTTCCTACGGTGCGTGACGAATCTAGCGAGCATCTGGCGATCAGAGCCTTCGACCGCGCCATTGTGCCGCCGCAAGCCCTGCTGGGCGATGCTTCCGACATCCTGCAAGCGCAGGTGTTCACGCACCGTCAACTGCCTTCCATGTGGATGTGACCGATGGCAACCTTCTCACGCCTGCTCCTGTCCGGTTCGACCAGCGGGAAACCGATTCCCGTGACCGCGAACGCCACTCCAGGCACCGTGCTTCACCTTGCGGTGGCCGGATCTTCGGCCTTCGACGAGGTGTACGTGTTCGCGTCCAACGTGACGGCGAGCGCGGCAACCCTCTACGTGCAGTGGGGAGGCACGACCGACCCAGGCGACATGCTGGTGAAGAACTATTCCATTGGCGCGAACTCCGGCCCCGTTCCGGTGGCCGTGGGCCAAGTGGTGAACGGCGCCGTGACCGTGATGGCGTTTTGCACTGCGGCTTCAGCGATCAACGTGACCGGATGGGTCAACAGGATCTCGTGATGAGACGACGCTACGTGCAGATTGACGGCGAACTGATCGAAGTCGGCATGGATTACGTGCAGGAACCGAAATCGGACTACCACATCATGCCAGACATCAAGCCCTACCGCTCGATGATCGACGGGCGCGAGATTTCAAGTCGCTCGACGCACCGCGAGCATCTGCGCGCCCACGGCTGCATCGAAGTGGGTAATGAAACCAAGCACCTGATGTCCAAGGTCAGACCCCTTGAATCGCCGCCGGGTCTGAAGGAAACCATCGCGGCGATAGCCAACGAAAAATTAAGGAGATAGTCATGGGACTCGCACGGCAAATCATGGGCGGCGGCTTTTCCGCCGGACAAGCCAAGGCGCTTGCAGGAAGCGTCGCCTCCGCAGTCAGCGCCGCAGGCACCACCATTTCGGATGCCACCGACCTCACCGCCAGCATCAATGTGGTCACTACGGCTGCCGCTGCTTCCGGGGTGCAATTGCCCTCGGCGGAGATCGGCGACGAAGTGGAAATCCTCAACCTGGGGGTCGGCGCGATGATCGTCTACCCGTACACGAGCGAGCAGATCAACGCGCTCTCAGCCAACACGGGCTTTGCGCTCGCTCCCAATACGGCGGTGCGCCTGAGGAAGTTCACCACGACCCGCTGGATCGGGTATCTGTCAGCCTAACCGGACACATTTTCCATGACTGAAGAAACGCAAACCACTTTGCGCGAAGATTACGCCGAAGCCCTGAAATCGGTTGAAGCGCCCGAAGTCGCGCCCGTCATCGAGACGAAGGCTCCGGCTGAGGCCGCTCCGCAGACCGAGGAAGCGAAGGCTGCCGAGCGCGCCCGCGACGAGGCGGGACGCTTTGCGAAAGAGCAAAAGGCGAAGGCGGACGCTGAACCGGCAAAAGCCTTGCCCGAGGCGTCGGTTACGCAGCGTCCGCCACGCCCCTCGTCATGGAAAAAGGACTACGAAAAGGACTGGGAAACCCTCGACCCGCGACTGGCTGCCTACATCAACCAGCGCGAATCCGAGTACGCGAAGGGCGTCTCCACCTACAAGCAGGAATGGGACCGCGCGAAACCGATCCTCGAAGCCCTGTCGCCCTATCAGCAGCACTTGCAGCAGTACGGCATCAAGCCGGAGCAATTCGTGCAGAACCTCGCCGCCGCCCATCAGGCGCTCGCGCTCGGTTCCCCGCAGGAAAAGCGCCAGCGTTTTGCCAAGCTCGCGCACGACTACGGCGTGGATCTGCGGGCGCTTCTGCCGCGTCCGCCGCAACTCGGCGAAGATGGACAACCGTTGCCGGTGCCGCCGCAGGTGGCGCTGCAACAATGGCTCCAGCAACAAATCGCGCCCGTGAGACAGGAATTGCAGCAGTTCAAGACCGCGCAGGCCGAACAGCAGGCCGCGCAAGTCTCACACGAAATCGAACGCTTCAAGGCTGGCCCGGAGCATGAACACTTCGAGGCCGTGAAGGAAACGATGGCGACGCTTCTCGAAAAAGGCGTCGTGCAGGATTTGGATAGTGCCTACAGCACTGCGTTGCGAATGCCGCAGCATGATGACATCTGGACTGCGATGCAGGACGAGAAACGCAAAACCGATGAAACGCGCCGCCAGCAGGAGGCCGCTGCCACCGCAGCCGCCGCGAGGAAAAAGGCCGTCAGCCTGAAATCCTCGGCTCCGGGCGCCCACACGGCGAACACGAACACCAGTGACCTTCGCGCGCAATACTCGGAAGCCCTCGCGGCTGCCGATGGCAGGGTCTAATCCAACGCAACCCAGGAGAATCGAATGGCATTCGCCAACTCCACGTATACCGACATGATCGCCACGACGATCCAGAATCGCTCTGGCAAACTTGCCGATAACGTGACGAACAACAATGCGCTACTGCGGCGCTTGAAAAAACGCGGAAATGTGCGGCCCTTCTCGGGCGGCACGGTCATCATGGAAGAAATCATGTACGGCGATTCGTCCACCGTCAACGTGAATTCCTACAGCGGCTATGAGACGATCAACATCACGCCGAATTCCCCCATCAGCTCGGCGGCGTTCGATATCAAGCAGTACGCCGGGTCGATCTCGATTTCGGGCCTTGAGATATTGCAGAACTCTGGCAAGGAACAGATCATCGACTTGCTGGAAGGACGCCACAAGGTTGCCGAAGCGCAGTTGCAGAACCGCATCTCGCAGGACATCTATACAGACGGCACGGGAAATTCCTCGAAGAACATCACGGGACTGGCCGCAGCGGTGCCCGATGACCCGACCACCGGCACCTATGGCGGGATTGCTCGCGGCACATGGAGCTTCTGGCAGCCGCAGTATTACCGTGGCGTGACCGATGGCGGTGCGGCCGTTTCGGCAACCAACATCCAGCAGTACATGACGACGCTTTCGTTGCGCTGTGTGCGCGGCACCGACAAGCCCGACCTGATCGTGGCCGATGGCACTTACTATGCCTTGTACGTGAACTCGTTGCAGGCGATCCAGCGCGTGACTTCAGAAGATGAAGCCGGTGCCGGTTTTGCCTCGCTCAAGTTCTATGGTGGCGGTACCTCTGCCGATGTCGTGATGGATGGCGGCGTCTACAAGGTGACAACCGGGGCGACTGCGGCGCATATGTGGTTCCTCAACACGAACTACATTTTCTTCCGTCCGCACTCCGAACGGAATTTTGTCCCGATTGGTGGCGAGCGCCAAAGCGTCAACCAGGATGCCATCGTGAAACTCATCGGCTGGGCTGGCAACATGACCACCTCTTGCAGTTTCCTGCAAGGCGTGCTGATCGCCTAACCGGAGAACACAATGGCCTTCTATGTGAGCAGTTCCAAACTCGGCGCCGATCTGAACACGACCAGCACCACGGCGTTGTTCGCGCTCGGTGAAACGGTTGAAGGCTCGGATGGCACACTTTGGGAGTACGTGAACGCATCGACTTCGGTTTCGGCCTACGCAATCGTCGCCATCAATGCCTCCGGCACGATGGCGATGGCAAGCGCGGCCGATGCCGTGGCTGGCCTGCAACTGGCGGTGGCACAGACGGCATTCGCGGCAAGCGAATACGGCTGGGTGCCGATCAGAGCGACGGGCGGGGCTACCAACCAGATGCGGGTGCTGTGCTCAGGCACGATGTCGGGCGGCAACGCGCTCTATGTGGGATCGAGAACCGGGGTTTGCAGTATTCAAGTCTCGTCCTCGGCGACCCTGCATGGGGTGATGGTCTACGGAGCGAGCGGCGCGGATCATGCGACGGTCACTTCGCTTGCCTGCATCGTGTCTTGGCCCAAGTGCAACTATTCGGGCGCTTAACGGGAGATCGACATGGCATTCTACGTAAACAGCAGCAAGCTGGGCGTCGATCTCAACAATGCGAGCGCGACGCAACAATTTTCACTAGGCGAAGTCTGCCGAGGCACGGACGGTTCCATCTGGCAGTACGTCTGCGCCGCCACCACGGTTTCTGCTTACAGCGTGGTGGTTGTGAATCAATCGGGCACGATGCAGATGGCCGTGCTGGGCGATGTCAACGCGGGAGCGGGTAATTTCATCGCGGTGGCGCAAAACGCCTTTGCCCCGAGTGACTATGGCTGGGTTCCCATTCACGGGGGCGCGGCTGCTGGCACGGTCATGAAGGTGAAGGTGTCGGCGTCGGTGACGCTCGGCGTGACGCTGTACTTGGCGACTTCCTCGGGGAACCTTTCCTCGACGGCGGCTGCCAGCGCCACGCTGAAAGGCATCACGCTCGCCACGGCTTCGGCGGTTGCAGGGGTGACGTATTACGCCTGCATTCTGACGTGGCCCAAAGTCAACACACTGGGAGCCTGACATGGCCTTCTACGTCAACAGCAGCATGATCGGCGTCGATCTGACGCAATCCCAGTCGAGCGTGGCCCCGACTTTCGGCATCGGCAACATCGTGCATGGAAACGACGGCTCGATCTGGCAGTACGTGCAGGCGGCAACGACCGTATCGGCTTACTCGGTGATTGCCATCAGCGCGAGCGGCACGGCCAACATGGCGACTCTGACCGCGCTGGATAACTCCAGTGGCGGTTATCAGTTGGCCGTCTCGCAGTTTGCTTTCGCGCCCAGCGAGTACGGCTGGGTCCCGGTGCATGGTGTCGGGGGTCCCGGCGGGACCTTCAAGGTGAAAGTCTCCGGTAGCGTTTCCGCTGGTTTGATGCTCTACATCGGGACCGCTTCAGGAAACCTCTCCATCACGGCAGCCACGAGCGGCACCATCGCGGGTATTGCGGTAGTGACGGCGATGGACACGGCAAGTACCGCCGTGACCGCAGCGCCGTGCATTTTGACGTGGCCGAAAGCCCGGTCGTTGGGGCAATGATGGCCGAAGAAGCGAATCAGGAAGCGAGTTTCAAGCCTTCGCTGCCTCTCTTGGCGACGGGGGGGGACAATCCCCTCGTCCCGCTTCTGCTTTCAATGGAGGGTTGCGCCACCGAAGAGGAAATGAACGGCAACGTTGAGGCGACCTTGGCGCGTGGGTACACGCCCATCAACGAATACCTCGACGCCTACTCCGGTAGCGTTTCCATCGTGGGCGCAGCGCCTTCCATTCGCAATACCTACATGGAATTGCAAGGCGATGTCATGACCTGCAATTCCGCGCTTGGCTTCTTGCTGGAATGCGGCATCGTGCCTAAGTTCCAGATGATGTGGGATGCGCACCAGCTCGTTTCCACCTTTGCCATCCCGCATCCGGACATCACTTACCTAGTCGGAGCACGCTGTCACCCGGACGTATTCAAGCGCCTCGAAGGCTGCAAGGTGGTGGTGTGGCACGCCGGGGGCGATCACAACATTTCCGAATTCCTCGGCAAACGCGGCATCAACGAGCCGATGATTAACGGCGGCTCGGCTGCGGTGACTCGCGCCATGTACCTCGTCTACGCGCTTGGCTACAGGGATCTGCACATTTTTGGCGCCGACTCGTCCTATTCCGAAGAGGGCGATACGCACGTTAATGGGAGTGTAGTGCCCGAGAAGGACATGCGCGTTTGGGTCGGCAATGGCGAAGGCAACAAGTGCTTTCGCACCACGCCGGAATGGTGCGCGCAGATCGAGGAATTCAAGATGATCTACCAGAACTTCCACAACTACTGCGGCGCGCAGATCCATGTCTACGGCGATGGTATGTTGCAGCATGTGGCTCGCATCATGGCGACGTTCAAGATTCCGCAGGACGAGTACCTGAAACAGTTTGAGAAAGACGGGGTGACTCCCGAATTCCAACCCATCACAGCCCAAACACTTGAGGCCCAATATGCTCGCGTCTGATGTCAACAACCCCGCCTTTGCCGGTGCCATCAATCCCGATTCGATCCTCTCGGTGTGGTTCTTGTCCAAGCCCATCCAGAACAACTTTCGCACCGTGAAGGAAGGGCGACCCATTTTCGAGGACGTGATCTACATCCATATCGAGGCGCCGGGGGATCGCGCTTCGATCATTGAGCGTCCGATCTACGACCAGGATAAGGAGCGTTTCCCGTTGCAGTGGGCTGCTTGGCAGAATAAGCACGGGGAGGATGCCCGCGAAATGGGCACGCCGCTTTCGGCTTGGCCGATTCTGACGGCGGCGCAGGCCGAGGAACTGAAGGCGATCAAGTTCCGCACCGTGGAGTCCATTGCGGGGGCGTCGGACGCCGCCTTACAGAAGATAGGCATGGTTGCCGGGATGGCGCCGCACGCCTTCAGGCAGAGAGCGCAGAACTTCCTTGCCGTGGCGCAAGATAGCGCCTTTGCCGAGAAAAAGGACGCAGAACTCAAGGCCGCGCAGGAGCGCGAGGGAAAGATGGCAGCCGAGATGCAGGCGCTCAAGGAACAAGTCGCGCGTCTCACCGAGATCGCCACGGCCCCCGAAGAACAGTCTAGGAAACGCATGGGTTGGCCGAAGGGTAAAAAACGCAAAGTCCAAGCCGAGGCGACGACCTAAATGGCCTCCACGCTCCTGCAACTGGTGCAGTCCGCGACCGGCGAGATGGGTCTGGCGGTCCCCTCGTCGGTGATCTCGAACACCAATCAGGACGTGGTGCAGATGCTCTATCTTACGAACGCCATTGGGACGGAGCTGGTGCGCGAGCATCAGTGGCAGCGGATCACGAAGGAGTACCGCTTTACCACCGTTTATTACACCTACACGGCGACGACAACGAGCGGTTCGACCACCCTTTCGGTGCTATCGAGCACCACGGGCTTGACTTCGACGCCGACGTACTTCTCGGTGAGCGGCACCGGAATCCCGCAGGATACCTACCTCGTGAGCGTGAATGCAGGGGCTGCAACTGCCGTACTTTCGCAAGCGGCGACGGCCTCCGGTGCGCTCGTGTCGATCACCTTCGCGCAGACGCTCTATGCGCTGCCAAACGATTATGACCGGCAGGTGGATGCAACCCACTGGGACAAGAGCGCGCATTGGAGCGTAATGGGACCGGAGACAGCGCAGCAGTGGCAGTGGTTGAAATCGGGTTGGATTGCGAGCGGCCCCCGCATCCGCTATCGGCTGCTCGGGGGCTTCTTCCAGATTTACCCGGCGCTCGCCTCGAATGATTACCTCGGCTTCGAGTACGTCTCGAACCAGTGGGTGCTTGCCACAGCCGATGTGGTGACGCCGACCAAAGCCTCGTTCACCGTCGATACCGATACCTGCATTTATCCGGATCGGTTGATGGTGCTCGGGGTCAAGAAAAAGTATTTCGAGATTAAGGGCTTCGACACCACCGCCTTCTACCGCGACTACCAATCGGAACTCTCCAAGGCGAAGGCGATGGAAGCCGGGAGCGCCACTTTGAGCATGGCGCCGCGCCCCTCGTCCAACCTGATCGGCTGGGAGAACATACCGGACGCCGGATATGGCCCTTAATCTCGCTGCCGTTCGCGCCCGCATTCCCAAGCCGGTTGCGCAGCAATTCTCCATTCCTGCGCCCACCGGAGGGTGGAACGCGCGCGATGGTTTGGCCGACATGGACAAGCGCGACGCGGTGATCCTCACCAATTTCTTTCCGCTCACGACCGATGTGATGGTGCGACAGGGCTATACCGAATTCTGTACCGGCCTTGGCGGACAGGCTGAATCGCTCATGGTGTATGCGGGCGGTGCAACCACGAAGCTCTTTGTCGCCACAGCCACAGTCGGTAACATCAAGGCCGTAGTTTCTGGAACGGTAACGGCAAGCGCATCTGTAACCGGCATCACCAATGCGCGCTATCAGTACATCAATTTTGCCACTGCGGCCGGAAACTATCTCGTTGTGGTCAATGGCGCCGACAAGACGCGCTATTACACGGGGAGCACTTGGGCGCAGGATGGCGATGGCGCTCCCTACGATGTGACCGTACTGAATACGGCAAATGCGACGAACATCAACGCCCACAAGGGGCGCATCTGGTACACCGAATCGAACACACTGAAAGCGTACTACCTGCCCACTGGATCGCTCGGCGGGGCGGCGGCGGTGCTCGATCTGTCGTCGGTCGCCAGTCTGGGCGGCTCGCTCATGGCGATGGGGACGTGGACGATTGATGCAGGGTACGGCGTGGACGATCTCGCCGTGTGGATCACGACCGAGGGCGAAGTCATCGTCTATCGCGGGAGCGACCCATCGAGTGCTGCGACGTGGGCGCTCGTGGGCGTGTGGCGCGTTGGCTCGCCGGTTGGGCGACGATGCTTTTTCAAGTACGCAGGCGACCTGTTGCTGATCTGTCAGGATGGCGTACTGCCTCTTTCGGCGGCTTTGCAATCCTCACGCACGAACCCAAGGGTTGCAGTGACCAACAAGATTCAATCGGCGGTATCCGAGGCGGTGACTGCCTACGGCGCCAACTTCGGCTGGGAAATCATCGACTATCCAAAGGCGAATCAGCTCTATCTCAATGTGCCGGTTCAGGCCGGAAGCCAGCAGCAGCAGTACGTGATGAACACGATCTCAAAAGCATGGTGCAACTTCACCGGCTGGACGGCGAACTGCTGGGCGCTCCACAACGATGAACTGTACTTCGGCGCAAGCGGTGTGGTTTGCAAGGGCTGGAACGGCTATCAGGACGGCGTGGCCTCCATTCAGGGCGATGGCTTGCAGGCGTTTGGCTACTTTGGTTCACCGGGACGCGTCAAACGCGCGACGATGATCCGTCCGATGATTCTGGCAACTGGAACTCCGGTAACGAGTGCGAACATGGTAGCGGATTTCGATTTGCAGGACACGACTTCGGCGATTTCGGTGGTGGCAGCTTCGCAGGCAACCTGGGACTCTGCAACGTGGGATTCCGGTTTGTGGGGTTTGGGCTTGACGCCCTACAAGACATGGCAATCCGCCAACGGTATCGGCACGGCGCTTGCGCCGCGAGTCAAAGTGGCGGTGAATGGCTTTATCGGAAAATGGGCGGCAACTGACGTGGTGATCGAACGCGGAGGAGTGCTCTGATGGCTGATCTGACCGTACCGAATTTTACGGGCGCCGCAGAACAACAGGCGGCAGGAAATCTGACGGGAGCGCAAACCGCTACCACTGCGAATCGGATCAATCAATACAACCCGTTCGGGTCGTTGACCTACGGGCAAGATCCGAGCGGCCAATGGTCACAGACCATGAACCTGTCGCCAGAGATGCAGGCGCTCTACGGACAGTATGCGCAAAGCGGCCAGCAGTTCGGGCAGGCAGGGCAACAGGCGCTCGGCCAATGGGATCAGATCGACCCGACCGGAGGCGTGCAGCCGAATGTGGCCGGGTTTCAGGACGTGGCGGATCAGCTTTACGGGGCTGCGACTTCGCGCCTTGATCCTCAGTGGGCGCAGCGGCGCTCGGCAGCGGATACGGCTCTCTACAACCAAGGATTGCGGCCGGGCGGCGAAGCCTATACGAACGCCCAGCGCGACGTAGGCTTTCAGCAAAATGATGCCTATCGGCAGGCACGGGCCGATGCCCTGCGCACGGCACAGGAGGCGCAGCAGGGCGTGTTCGGCATGGGACAGCAGGCGAGCAATACGGCGATGAATCAGGCGCTCGCCGCACGCGGCCAGACGCAGCCGAATCAGCCATCTTTCCAGAACTACTATCAGCAGCAGGCCACCGCTGGCCCGAACTATCTCGGGGCGCTCGGCGAGCAGTACGGCGGGCAACTGGACATCTACAACGCCGATGTGGCGCGGCAGAATGCGATGATTCAGGGCTTGTACGGCTTGGGAAGCGGAATTCTCGGCTTGCCTACGGGTAGCGGATCGACGGTGGGTGGGCAGTTGCTCGGGCCGATGGCGACGAGCGCAAGCAACTGGTTGACTGGTTTGATGAGCAACAGCGCGCCGTTGATTCAAGAAATGGTGCCAGGGCAATTCAGTCTGGATAACCCGGCTTACGGTTAACTGACATGGCAACTCCAGCGACACAAACTGACGCAAACCGCTACGCGGCCCTGGACGCTGCGAATCAGCTTGGGGATTACGAATCGCTCTACGGGGAGTATCCGGAGGCCGATCCGTGGGCTTGGTTCACGCAAGCACAGGCTGGCGGCGATGCCACGCAGGCGCAACAGGCTGCGGCCGATGACGACTGGGGTCTCGGCCAGTGGCTCGCTCTCGCCGGGGCGCTCTATGGCGGCTACAACTTGCTTGGCGGACTGGGTGGCCTTGGGTCTGCGGCAGGTGCTGCAGAAGCTGGGGCTGGCATGACATTAGGAGACGCTTCGCTCGGAGCAATGGCTGGACTTGGCGATGTTGGCATGGAGGGCGCATTCTTAGGGGCCGGTATTGATCCTGTGGTCGGGGCAGATGCCGCAGCCGGTGTCCCGATGTATGGTGCTGCCGAAGCGCCCTTCATGGGCGCGGGGGTCGATCCGGTTGTGGCGGCTGATGCGGCGCAGGGTACGCCGATGTACGGCGCGTCCGCAGGAGGCTTGCCATCCGTAGTGACACCATCGAACGCCCTCAAGGCCGCGCAGCTTGCCAAGGGTCTGACGGCGGGCGCGAACCAGCTCCCCAACCTCTTTGGCGGTGGGCAATCCTTCGGTGCTCAAGGCGGATCACCCGGCGGGTCGAGTTTCATGCGCAAGTCCCGCGCGCCGCTACAGCAACCCGCATTCCTAGGCAGCGGCGAGCAGCAGTACCTTGGCAGCGCCGAGGATGCCGCGTTCAACCAAGCAAGCGGCGACCGGCGTGAGGATGTGATGAATCGGGCGAAGCAGATGGCCTCGCAGCTACGCGGGCGACCCGCGACTTTCTGGAGCGGATGATGCCTCAATCCATGCAGATGGGCGGTGAGTATGGCGCAGAACTTGAGGATCTTGCACTCAGACGCAAATACGCCGAGATGCTGCGTATGCAGGCCCAGCAGCCTCCGCAGAGCGCCGGGATGGCGGGGCGCACGGTCGCGCCGATCCACTGGACGCAGGCGCTTGCGGGGGCGCTGAAGGGCGTCTCCGGCGACTTGGAGAGCCAGAACATCAGCCGCGAGAGAAAAGATGTGGGGAGGCGCTACGAGGCCGATTCGCAGCGGCGCTTGCAGCAGGCGCTTGCGATGGCGCGCGGTACGCCGATGCAGGCAAGCGAGGATGCGGCTGGCAATGTGGACGTGCAGCGGCAGGCGGTAAAGCCCGATCTGATGGGTGCTGCGACACAGTTGGCCGGATCGCCGAACCCAATGCAGGCGCAAGCGGGCTATGGCGCTTTGGGTCATGCCTTGACGCCGAAGATGTTGACTCCCGATGCGCAACTGCGCGCGCAGACAGAAATGCTCAAACATCAAACGCCGAGCGCCAGCGCACAGTTGCAGGAAACAGGGCGTGGCCAGAGGCATCAAACGCCGAGTGGTGGTGACATTTTGCAGAACCAAGGAGCAATGCAAAGGCACCAAATCCCAAGTGGGTCAGCAGTCCTTGGCGAGCAGGGCGCGATGGCGCGGCACGGTGCGCCCAGTGGAAGCGCACTTACTGCTGCGGAGACTGCGCGCCGTGGACAGGATTTGACTGATGTGAGAGCGCGCCAGACAAATGCCTTGAGCGCGGAAACCGTGCGCTTAAAGCAGGAAGAACTGACGAACAAGCTCCAGCAGCAAGGCGTTGCCAATGCTGGCGTGGTGGCGTCATATCAGATCGCCACTGAGACTTTGGACAGACTCAAGACGCATCCGGGTCTTGGCGAGGCAGTAGGTGTGGGCTGGGAGAAAACTGCGATCCCGTTCGTCGGTCCTGTTATTCCGGGAACCGACCGCGCAAACTTCGTCGCCGAACTTGAAGCGTTCAAGTCGCAAGTATTCCTGCCGATGGTGCAGAACCTTCGCGGGATGGGCGCGTTGTCCGATGCGGAGGGCAAGAAACTCACCGCAGCAGTCGGGGCGCTTGAGACGAACATGGACGAAAAGGCGTTCTTGGCGTCCATCGAGAACATCAAGAAGGATCTGGCAGCCGCGCAGACTAGGGTGCTTTCTCCGCAACGTAGAACGACGGACAAGCCCGGAGCAGTTCTGCGCTTTGATGTACAAGGCAATCCAGTCCAATGACAATCACTGCCGAACTCGCTGACGGCAGACGGCTCGAATTCCCTGATGGCACCGATCCGTCCGTGGTGCAAGCGACCGTGAAGAAAATGCTTGCGCCAAAGGTTGCGCCCATGCCCGAACCCGCCTTCGAGCGCGAGGCGCGCGATCCAGCCTCCGGTTACAACGCTGGCGAACAGTTTTTCGCGGGCATGGGTAAGGGCATGACCGATGTGGGTCGCGGGGTAGCGCAACTGACCCCGTGGGGGCCGAGCAGACAGGATATCGACGAGATCCGGCGCCGTGATGCATCCTTGATGCAGTCCGGTGCGGGCGCTGCCGGAGATGTCGTTGGCACGATGGCCGCGTATGCTCCTGCGGCTTTAATCCCAGGTGCTGGATCAATCCTTGGTAGCGCAGCGATTGGCGGCGGATTGGGGGCGATTGCGCCGGTCGGAGAGCAGGATTCGCGTGCTCAAAACGCGGCTGTTGGAAGCGCTTTGGGAGGTGGTTTATCCGCAGGCATAAAGGCCGCAAGCCCTGCGGTGTCTTTTGTTGGTAAGGGGGTAAGGAACCTTGCAGACATGGTTCGCAAAGGGGGGGAGAAAAATATCCTCTCCAGATATCAGACAACCATCACAGGAGAACAAAATATCCCAGCCGTCGTCAACGCGCTTCGCACCAAGTCGCCGTTGGTCACTGGTGGCAAACCAACAGCAGCAGAACTTCTGCATGACATTCCTGAAGGCTCACCACTGGCCGCCCATCAAAAGATTACTGCATCTACTCCCGGCGGGACTTCAGCGCAATTCGGCAGAAGGATTCAGGAGCAGGACCAAGCGATCAAGGGCGCAGAACAAATCCGCGACGCAGTAACAGGGCAGATGCGCGCTGCGTCACTCAAATCGACTGGCAACGTGAATACGACAGGCATCGTACAGCGCATCGACGGCATCGTGAGCGACCCAACTACGCCCACGCTGACGCAGAGAGTTCTGCGGGACATGAAGGATGAAATACTAGATCGCTCCAAGGGGCAAAGCGCCATTGATGCGGAGGCCCTTTATACCGTTCGCAAGCAGATTGGGCTGATGATCGACAAGCACTTGCCCACGAACGCCCAATGGGACAAAAGCGTTACCGCCAAGCATGAAAAGTCCATCCAAAGGTTGATCGACGATGCCATTGAATCCTCTGGTGGTTCGGGCTGGCGGCAATACCTGAAGGAATACTCGAATCGCACCAAGGCCATAGAGGGGTTCCAGGAAAGGCGCGAGTTGGCCTACAAGCCAGATCAGAAAACGAATCTACGGGGCGGCATCAACATCGGTGAGGAAGTACGGCTGCATTCTCCGCAGATGTTGTCTAGGCCGATGATGCTCACCAACTATTTAATGAAGAAGCTCGGAAGTGGGGTGGAGCCTAGAATTGATGTCGAGGCAGCAGCGCGGTATCTTGAACCACAGCAGCTTGCAGATGCATTGGCGAAAGCGCAAGCACAGGGACAGAACAGGAAGCAAATTGCCGATATGCTGCGTCGCTACGCGGTGCCAGCAACAATGGCTACACAAGAAGGAGTCTCACAATGAGCTACTCGGGCGCAGGCGTATTCAATATAAATAGTGCCGGACAACCTGTAGTCGCGGCGACCACCATTTCCTCGACGGTGTTCAACGCCTTCACCGCCGACATTGCTACGGGCCTATCCACCGCCATCTGCAAGGATGGGCAGACGACGACCACGGCGAGCATTCCGTTCGTAGTGGGGATTGCTGTGACTACGGGGATCACGACACCCTCGACCACGTTTGCGCTCGTCAACACCACCGCTACGACGGTCAACTTTGCGGGCGCTGCGAGTGTTGCGATCAACGCAGGACACGCGAGCGGCACGACGACATGGCTAGGCGCATTCACGCTTTCTTCTACTTTTACGCTCTCTGGCACCGCCGCGAACATCGCGCTCGGCTCGAACTTCATCAGCTACGGCGGCACGGACGCCGGGTTCAGCTTGGATGCGAGCAATAACGCAACATTCTCTGCCAATGTGGCTATTGGTGCCTCGGCTTGTACTTTCAACGGAACTAACGGCAACTCAGTCATCGGCGGAACTCTGCAAGTCGGCTCGACCGTTACCTTTACGACCGGCAATATCAATCTGACTTCTTCTGCCTCCATTCTGGTATTCAATCCCGGAGGTACGGCGGTCAGAACTGGGCAGATGTATCGCTCCAATAATTCCGAAGTGCTGCACATGGATACTTCAGGGGTAGGCGATTGGCTATCGGTTGATTTGAACTCACGCATCGTCACGATGGCTGTCTATGGGGCTGGGGCAGCGACCTTCAGCGCGGCTGGGGTCATCAGTTCGGTCTCGGACGAGAATTTCAAGATCAAGGATGGGACAATTTCCGATCCGATCCCTATGCTGATGGCGCTGGAACCGGGCTATTTCTACGGCAAGCCCGAGGCGCACTTGGGACCGGACAGACAACTGGGGTTCTATGCGCAGAACGTGCGTAAAGCCATCGGACCGGAAGCCGCTCCCGATCCCGTGGGCGGTAGGCCGTGGGGCTACTTTGACCGCTCAGTGCTGGCGGTTGTTGTCGAAGCAGTAAAACGTCACGAATCCCGCTTTGCGGCACTGGAAGCGAGGCACTGATATGCACGGCGACATGAATAAGGCACTGCTGATCGCTAACCCGATGGCGTGGTTCCTCGCGCTAGGAATTCAGGTATGACCGACCGAATTCTTTGGATGCGCTTCTGGTTGTTACTCGTGTTCTCGGTGTTGATAGTAGTGCTAATTGGCTGCACTACAATGATTGACCAGCATCGTGCGCCCCCGAGCGACTGGCCTTCTCTAGCCATCATGGCGCACATTGTGCCTGCAGTAGAGATGCGCAATACCTGCTTGCCAATCGTGACGCAGAAACACCCATGCGCCCAGCCATTGAACGCGTTTGCCATCATCGAAGCCTGCGCTTTGGTGGACTTCAGGAACAAGACTTGCAACATCTGGCTTGCAGACATCGCCCCGGGACACCGCGAGCACGAGGAATTGCATTGCCAAGGATACGATCATACGGACGATAATACGCTTGCATGCTACTGGACTGCGTGGAAAACAGAGGTTGATAAATGAACGAGCAATTGGATGCTAATGCAGTCATTGACGAGTACCGTGGCATTGTTATGAACTTCGTGCATCAAGCCGCATTGAACGGCGCACTTATCACTAAGCTGCGAGCCGACATCGAATCCCTCAAAAAGAAAGGTGCCGACCATGAGCAAACTGCTGGGATTGCTGCTGCTGGTGAACTCGCAGGTTAGCGTGCCTGCGATCATTAATGCGCTCATCATCGCTGGGGTCACTGCGAGCGTGACTTCTTGGGCGACCGTGCAGCGCGTTGATAAACGCATGGAAGAAATCGTACATGACGTGCGCGAGATCAAGATGGAGCACACGCAGATCAGGGAGCGCGTCGTCAAGATCGAAACGCGCATCGATAGTGGCAAAGCCGCGCCCATCGCACATTGAAAACCGGCGCTCGCCGCTACGCCGCGACCTGAACGATCTGGTGCGCGATGAAAGCGGGAACTTATCGCCCACCAAGATCGGAACACTAGTGGGACAATGGCTCTCAGTGAAGCTGATCCTTGAGAACGGTGCGGCGATTATCGCTAATTGGGATTCGCTGCTGGTCCTCTTCTCTGTGCTGATCGCGCCAGAATTGGCGAAGAAAATGATAAATATGCGCTACGGCAAAAACAATCAAAATGGCAAATGACGTTTAACGTAGCGAAAATTCTTCTTTGGGTTTAACACATCGGCAATCGGCCAACCGTTCCGTAGACGATGACAAATAGTTGCCCGACACAAATTAAGAAGTTGCGACCATGCCGCAATGCACATTGTCTTTTTATCATTGGTGAGCATATGATTCCGTCGTGTGTTCCGCAACTGTTCTTGTTGAGTTGTCCAGCGACAATTTGTTGGTTCATAGTTGCCATCGTTGTTGATGCGATCAAGAGTATGTTTAGACGATGGGCATTCACCCATAGCAGCAATGAAGTTTTCAAACTTTGCCCACGCTGGATCGAATCGAATGCCACGTCCCCCATAATGATGGAAAGTCGGGAAATTAGGATTCCTGCACCGTGAAAGCATATTCGCCCAAGCATGATGTGTACGCGAGTGCCATTGACCGTGTGTTTTCATTTCTGACGCTCCGTATTAGGGTTAGTAAACATTATAACCACGAATACGGAAATGGGCACGCGGCCAAGTGAAAACTTCGCCTGCTGGACTCGCTCTGATCGCCGAGTTTGAGGGCTGCAAACTGAAAGCCTACCAAGACGGGGGCGGTGTCTGGACCATTGGGATCGGCCACACTGGCCCGGAAGTGAAAGAAGGGCTGGAATGGACCGAGCAGCAGGCCGATGCGATGCTGGAACGCGATGTGTTGATCGCCGAGCGGTGCGTCAACGACTGCGTGACGACACCGCTCGTGCAGGGAGAATACGATGCCTTGGTATCGTTTGTGTTCAATCTGGGGTGCGGCGCTCTACGTCGGAGCACTCTACTTCGCAAGTTGCTGGATCACGACTATGACGGGGCGAGCGAAGAGTTCCTCAAGTGGGACCACGATAACGGCGTCAAGGTTGCTGGACTAACCCGGCGCCGCAAGGCAGAACAGGCCCTGTTCGAGAGCGTATGACTTTCCTACTTGCGAATTGGCGGCTTGTGGTGCTCGCAGTGCTGCTGGCAACCATAGGGGTACAGACATGGCGTCTGGATCGCTGTAGCCGCGCCTACGAGGCTTATAGGATCGAAGTCAAGGCATTGGGAGCCGCCCAAGAAGCCGAAAACGCACGGAAACAGGCAGAAAGAGAGAAAATAGCCCATGAAACCAATGCTGCGCTGCAAAAACGCCTGTCTGATCTTGGCGCTCGGTACAAGCGCCTGCGCGACAACCCCGGTGGCGGTTCAGTGCCCTCTGAACCCCCTGCCCCCGCCCTCGCTAGCGCCTGCCAGCCCTCCGGTGAACATATTGGACGCTTGGCTGGACTTGAAGCGGCGCTTCTTGACGCCCTAGAACGAGCCGACGCCGAGATGATTAAGTTCCGAGAGCTATGGGAATGGTTACACCGGGTCCCATAGGCCCCGGCTGGCGCTTCGCCCTGAAGTTGAATGACTCCTGCGGCCTGACGAGCGGCATCCTCTGCACGTAGGCTTTCTCCGCCAAGTCAAGCAGCCGCAGGTCGCGCTTGGCGACGATTTCCTGTAGGCCGAGCAGTTCCAGTCCAGTGAAGTTCTGCGAGATCGTCCCCGTTATCTTGGTGGCGTCGCCCAGATCCTTGACGTAAGCCTCAAGATCGCCTGCGTATTGGCTGCGAATGGATTCCTTGTAGGCGTAGTACCACTCGCTTCCGGGGTAAGCGGTGGCGAAGTGTGGTTTGGCGTGGATGCCGAGCCGGATGAGGGCAGTGATCGTGTTTCTGACACTGGCGAAAGTCTCCTCCGGGAAACCTAGAATGATGTTCGGGATCGGGATGATACCGCTGCCAAGCGTATCGCCTATCGACTGGATGTTGTTCTCGCGCGTGGTGCCCTTGCCGAGCCGCTTGAGGATGCCCGGATCGAACGATTCCAAGCCGTAGACGAGGTGCGTGCAGCCCGCTTCGTACATCCGGTCAAGAAGCGGGCGCTTGTAAAGGGATGCGTGGGAGGTGCCTGCCCAATGGACTCCGCCGTTGGTGGTGTGGGGGGAGCGGCGGGCCGGGACAAGACCTTGTTTTTCCCACGCATCGCAAACTTGGTAGAGCCATTTTCCGCCCGATGAAGTGTGCATCGTCATCAGGTTCTCGTCGAGAAAATTGGCAAAGTCGATGTTGTATCGCTTCTTCAGTTCGGCCACCATGCCGACGATGTACTCCGGTGAGTGATAACGTAGATTCCGCCCGTAGGTGAAAACCACATCTCGGCCCCCAGCGGGAGCAGTCTCAATGAGCATATCGCCTGTCGTTCCGAGATGCCAGCAGTAGCGGCAAATGAGCGAGCAACCGAAAGACCCGTTGATGTCAATTCTCCGTTTGCAGGCATAGGCTTCCTCGGAAAAAAGACTGCTGCTGTTCTTGAAGTAGACTTCTTCTAGCGGGAACAACTCCCACGCGGGCCAGGGCAGCGTATCAAGGTCGTGGATCACGGGTCGCGTCGCATTCAGCACTGGCTCTCCCTGATCGCGCCAGATCACGCCAAGCGTGTGCCTGAAGTCGTAATCGTGTTCATCCACTATCCGCAACAGTTCTGGGAAGGTAACGAACGCCTCCCCCACCACGCCCACGTCGATCTCGGGTATCCACTGCATGATCTCCTGTGGCATCGACGTGAGAAAGCCTCCTCCTGCCACAAGCAAGGAAGAAGGGGAGGCTTCCTTGGCGATGCGGCAGGCTTGCTTGATAAATCCGTAGGTGGTCGTCAATCCGCCGATGGCGATCACGTCCCAGTCGTCAGCGCGGCATACGTCCCCCACCTTGCTGATCGGCTGGCGCATCGCATTGGCATCGTAGACCGCGACTTGGTGGCCTTCCTTCATGGCGATGGTCGCAAGAAGTGCCTCGCCCATCGGTATATGTCTTGGACAATCTTCTTCCCGCACCACAGGATTTATGAAGAGTACGCGAGCCATTGGTCGAGTGTGGTGCAGAGAATGTCGTCGCCGAAGAGCAATCCAGCCTCGCTTGCGTTCACAATGCGCGCCTTGTTCGCCTTGAGCAGATCGAGGAAGTTTGACCTGTACCAAAAATATGTTGGGTCAGTGTACGCCTCACCCCATGGCCCCGTATAGTGCGGGTACATCTCGTGCAGGTTCGGGTAGTCCTTCAGCATGTTGTAGGACTGCGTTTCCTTGAATGGCGTGTCCATCGCGTAGCCCATGTCCATTCCGACCACGCCGATCAAGGGTGACTTCAGGATGGAGTGCGCGAACACCCATGCGGCTGTCCCGACCGTGCCGCCCGTGTTCATCGCTGGAAGATCGGTCAGGCGGACCATGTTGCGCGTCAGGCTCGTCTCATTTTGCGGCGCATCAACAAGTGGAACGAACCAGAAGCAAGCCGCTTCGATAGCCTGGAGGCGGGCCACCACGGCAGGCGGGGTCGTGGTGGCAACGATAAACTGCGTCTTATCCGCCCAACGGTTGACGAGCGCAATGTTCTGAGCGTTTGTTGCCAATGCGTTTTCTCGAAACGCGACATCAAGATCCTGCCTCTCAAAGTAATCATCACCTTCCATGTTCCTTTCGATGTCAGGGTCGCCGAACCAGCGCACCATGCGGGTCGGGTGAGGGTCGAGCGTCAGCACGTAATCGGGGATCACTCCTGCCTTGAGGCATTGGATATAGGCGCCATCGGTGGCGATTATGGTGCCATGAAACTTGCCATTCAGTCGTGCGAGGATGTTCTGCTTGTAGAGGCTCGGCCCCGCGCTCACCACGAGAATGGGCTTCGCATCGGCTGCGATCTCGCGGATCGAATGCCGGATATGCTGAACGTTCTGCTTCGTGTGCGTGATGATCCGCTCGCGGTGCCAGTCGTAGCCGCGCCGCGTGAGCGTGTTGCAGAGTTCTTCAAACTTCACTTATCGCCATCCCAGATCAGTTGCTCGCGCTCGACGAACACCATACTGCCGCCGATGTTCTCGATGGCCTTCTTCTTGAATTCTACCTTCGGGTCAGGCTGCTGTTCGTCTGGTTTCACGGTTTCCTTGGGCTGAAAGTTGCCTTTGATGAGCGAGTCCATTTCTCAATTCTCCTATCGTGTGCTGGTTGTAGTGGAGCACAGACGCCATTGCAACGGCATCGGCTTTGCCCTCATGGAGCACTTCCCACAGGTGTTCGGGCGCACCCATCCCGCCACATGCGATCACTGGGACCGAGAGCGCCGGGGCGAGCGTTTTGACGAGCGCGACATCAAAGCCTTTGCGCGTACCCTCACAATCAACGGAAGTGAGCAGAATTTCCCCCGCGCCCCTCTCGACGGCTTCCCGTGCCCAGGCGCAGGCGTCACGCCCGGACTTTTCTCGCCCGTTGTCCGTGTAGGCTTCCCAGCCGTGTGAGTTCCTTTTGGCTTCGATTGAGACAGTAATGGCCTGTGAACCGTATCGACACGCAATATCATCAATGAGGTCGGGATGGCGGATGGCGGCGGTGTTGATCGCCACCTTGTCAGCTCCAGCGTCCAGAACTCGCTGTACCTCCGCGAGCGATCCAATGCCGCCTGCGACTGTAACCGGGACGAAAACTTCCCGTGTAGTTCGATCAAGGAGAGAGGCCAGTTGATTACGCCCATAAAGGCTGGCAACAATGTCAACGTACAGGAGTTCATCGGCACCCTCTTCGGCGTATTTGGGGGCTAGTTCCTCTGGCTTGCCGACCACGCGCAAGCCTTCCAAGTGGATACCCTTCACCACGTTCGGCCCCTTGATGTCGAGGCGCGCGATTAGCCTAAGTAACGACATGGCGCAGTTCATCGCGCAAGGCGGTTGTGGAGAGCCATTGTGCATCTTTCGAGCACATTTCGTCATTCATCCATTCATGAAGCTGCTCTCCGGGTCGCAGGCCAACTACCGTATACGGGCGATGCATCGCCTCAGCCAAGTCCACGACGCGGAAAGCTGGCAGTTTGGGAATGGTCAGTTCGCCGCCTTCCATCGTGGCGAGCGCCTTGAGCACGATCCCCACGGCCTGCGATTTTGTCATCCAGAAGCGCGTGCAGTCCGGGTGCGTGATCGGCACTGGCCCCTTCACCGCTCGCCACATCTGGATCACGCTACCCCGGCTGCCGGCAAAGTTCCCGAACCGGCAGGCGGCGAAGCGCGGCCCATGCAAGCCGCGTCCATTGTTGGCGGCAATGATGATGCGCTCCATCATCAGTTTCGACGCCCCATAGGCATTCATCGGGCGGCACGCTTTGTCGGATGAGATAGCGAGCACCTTCTGCACTCCGGCATCGTGCGCGGCTTCGATCAGGTTCATCGTGCCGACTACGTTCGTCTTGACGATCTCGCCGGGGTTGAATTCTCCGGCCTCCACGCGCTTCAGGGCCGCAGCATGAATGACGGCATCGACATCCTCCAAGGCGCGACGCAGACGCTCCTGATCGCGCACGTCGCCCAAGAACCAGCGATACCGCAGACTGTCGCCAAGTTCTTCGCGCATAACCGCCTGTTTGTACTCGTCGCGGGAGTAGATACAGACGCGCTCGGCAGTGATCGCCTCGGCCAAGGCGCGGCCTAGCGACCCGGTGCCTCCGGTAATCAGGACACTACGCATCGCAGCTTGTCGCCATCCCAGAGATGTGGCGAGCGAAACTTGTCAGCCAGAGCGTAGAGCCAGCTACGTGTTGCTGGAACAAAACCCGGCACGGATAAGTACCGCAGCACTTCATCCTCGAAGCGCGTAGGGTATTCACCATCAAAGCGCCGCACAAGGGCAACGCCTTCCTCGCGGGTAATGTCGCCGGAGCGGATTTCCTGCGCGGCATCATACGTCGCTCGACCGATGCCGAACTTGATGTAGGTCGTCCAGTAGTGGAGGTCGTCGAGCTTGTCATCTATCGAGTTGTACTTGGAGTACGTCCCCGGAGTGCGCTCGGGAGATGCCTCGAAACCACCATGCTCGCACGCATAGTAGTACGCCGATTGCGGGTGCCAGCGGAGGTAGTAGCCGAGGTAGTGGACTTGGACGCCCACGGCTTCCAGCGCCGCTGGGTCCGCTGGGAGGTATGGCGCAAGGTCGCATGATTGAAGGCCGTAGGTAGTTCTAAGAACTTCGATGGACGTGCCTCCCAAGTGTATATTCCCTGTGTATGAGTGGTAGTCCGCTTGTCGAATGGCTGTAACGGTACGGTCAATGGGATCGCCATATTCAGCCTCATTTTCTCCGTAGAACACTAGGGGAATTCCGTACATCGCAGCTAGTTTCGGCGCTAACGCTTTCTGCCCATAAATGAAACAGGCGAACGGATGAAACAGGTTCTCAAGCGACAGGCGCACAAGCAGGCGATTCACCTCTCGATTTGGCGTGTGCAATTGGTGCGTGGATATGTTCTGCCAGCGCACGAGATTGCGCCAACCCCAATCAGTGTAAATCGAGGGTGCCCAAGTCACAAGGAGTGGGTGCATACCGTATTTGTGCTTAAGAACGTGTGCGGCTACGAAACTGTCTTTGCCGCCGCTACCCGGAACAACGATGTCGGGGCTTCCGTCTTTGCTGCGATGTCTGTCCAATAGTTTAACAAGCTGGCGCTCGCGCTCAGTCCAGTCTATGGACAGTTTCCCCTCTGCAACGCGGCAGGCATCGCATATTCCTTCGGCGTCGAATGCGATTGTTTCCTTCAAGCTTTCTGTTGTGTGGGAAAATTCAACGCAACTATTAGGGCGTTGGTTAGAAATGCAGCACCTACGGCAAAACAACACTTGTTCAGGGAGACCAAAAAGAGTTTTCAAGCGTGGCGCCTGAGATACGAAATCTTCCGGCAGGTCGATATCTAGGCTGCGCTCTAGCGGCATGACGTACTTGGTATGCGTTGCAGTGAAGTCGTACAGCAGGAGCCATTTGGCGTTGGCGACGTAGACCGCGCCGTTCTTCGAGAGGTTAGGGCGATAACTAACGCAAGCCCCGTCGATCTGTGACGCCACGATTACGGCATCAATGTCCTCTGCCGTGCGCAAGGGAGAGGTGGGTTGCAGCAGCACCACCATGTCAGCGGGGTGCGCTTGCAGCACATGGCGCAGCACGTCCTCGTTGGTAGCGTCGTCGGTAGCGAGTTCCGGTGGCCGGAACATGACCGTGCCGCCGTGCATCTCTGCGACCGCGCCGATCTCGGCATCCTCGGTCGAGACGAAGCACATGTCGATGTACTTGGACTTCTCGGCCGCGTCGATGCTCCACGCGATCAGCGGCTTACCACGGAAGTCTCTGATGTTCTTCCTCGGCGTGCGCTTGGAACCGCCGCGCGCGGGAATCACGGCGAGTACAGTTTTGCCGTTAACCATTTTTGCTTTCCACTTTGCTCTCGAGCGCAATAACTCGTATGAGCAACTTGTCGAGAATTTCAAGGATGTTGCCAATACAATCAGCCCCGGTGCAAACGCTGTAGGGCAAGCCTGCTTTCGCAAATAAAGCATTTATTTTCTCGGTGTTTGTCACTGGGGCCTCCATTGTTGGAACAGCAGTTGTTCGCACGGCTGCACGTACTTCTCGCGGCTCCCGCGCATCATCTCGACCAGCCTGATCTGCTTGACCATGAGCGCGAACTGATCCGGTTCAATGCTCGCCTTGTGATCGGGCCCCACGGAGTTGCGGTTGAGTGTCAGGTGCTTCTCGATCACTTCGGCGCCCATCGCTACGGCAGCGACCGATGCCAGAATGCCGTCCGTGTGATCGGAGTAGCCTACCGGGCAGCCAAAGTGTCGCATCGCCTCCATCGCGCGTAGGTTGAGCTGGTCGGGCGGTGCCGGATAGGCTGACGTGCAATGCAGAAGTGTGGTGCGCTCGTCACCAATGATGGCAAGCGCCTCGCGGATGTCGTTATAAGTCGCCATGCCAGTCGAGAGGATGATGGGTAAGCCGGTTGCATCCGTCGCGCGCAGCAAATCGTACTTGGCGATACAGCCAGAAGCGATCTTGATGGTCGAGCAGTGCTTCTTGACCCATCCCAATGACTCGATGCTGAAAGGGGTACATAGAAATTCAATGCCGACTTGGATGCAACGATCATAGACTTCGCCCATCTGATCGGTTGTAAATTCCAAGTGTCTAATGCGGTCGTCTCTCCACAGGTCTTTGCTGCTGAACAACTGAAACTTGACCGCATCGGCCCCTGCGGCTTTGGCGGTGTCCACGAGCCTTTGGGCGCGCTCATACGAGCCGCCATGATTGACCCCGGCTTCTGCGATGATGAAGGTCATTTGAACCACGGGAATCCAATTATGAATTCCGCCTTCGTCTTGATATTGAGTTTTCTCGCATTGCGGTTCATCCTCCATAGCATCAAAACAGCCGACAGAAAACCACGATAGCCCGAGCGAATCATAGGCGCCCCATGAGGGAAAAAATTGTTCATCATGCGCAATACCGCAGGATTTTGGCGATGCGCTCGCTCGCGTTCCCATCGCCCCACGGGATCACGCGCCCCCGCTGGCGCTTGCCGATCATGCGTGTCCTGACGCCGAGTTCTGGGGCTTCGTAGAGCATGGCGCTACTGTTGCCGATGAATTCCTCACAGTGCACGAGCAGGTTCAGGAATTCGTCGTGAGTGAACTGTTCCCCCTTCGGGAGTTGATCACTCCCCGCATCGTGGTTCTGGCTGCACCAGACGGCGCGTCGGCCTGCAATAGCTGCTTCTACCGCCGGCAGGTCTACTATGCCGTCGATGGTTTCAGGGTAGTAGGCGACGAGCACATAGGGTTCGGCGATGGGTCTTTCCTTGCGCCAATGTGCATGCTTGATGCAGTCGATGCCGGTCGAGCCGATAAGGTGGACGTTGCGGTAGCCCATGTGCGTGAGGCGCGCCATGGCAGAGGTGCTGGTAACGAAGTGGATGCTTGCCATGCGGCTGATGGCGTCGCGCATGGCGTCGTCGTAGCTGCCCTCGGACACGTCGCCGCCGCATAGGTGCGCTATCGGGACGCGCCGCAGGTGCGCCGCAGTAGCAGCCGCAAGGATTTCGTAGCGATCACCTAGCAACATCACAAGATCGGGCATAGTGTTGTCCAAATGCGTCTGAACTGTGCTGTAGGCGAGATCAACGCTCGCGCCCCATATCTTCAACAGGTCAACCTCAAAGCCGCTATCAAGTAGCACCTTGATGGGCCACTCCAGCATCCCGTAGTCTGCCCGGCTACCGGATACCACAAGGATGCGCTTTATCGCCATGTCTCTGCGAAGCGCGAGAGGTCAGGGTAAGTCTGCACCTTGTCCGCGTTGTGCTTTGGAAGATGGTGCAATCGCAACAACCCTTGTGCCGCGATGCTCGGCAGCATGATGCAGTGAAGCGCGACCAGATCGAATGTGTCCTCCATCGGATCAACGCCCTCTGTGCGACCATCAAAGCGCATCCTGCGGAGCCAAGCATCGGCTGCTGCGTTGTCGTGCAGAATGGCGCCACCCTGTTCGATGCCGAGGATCTTGGCAGCCGCGAAACTCACACATTGGAATTGACCTGTGCGGTACATGTCACTCGTGAAGCGCAGCGCACAGTCAAACACTGGCACAGGCCATAACTGGTATATGCCGTGCCAATCTTCGTCTCTCCATGTTACCGAATAACCTGCACGAGAGATTGCATTCGGCACCGACACATAGGTACGTCGCGGGATTTCGACGTAACTCAATCCTTGGCCCGACATCGTCCACATCACGGCGAGCTGCAAGGCGACGGTGCCTGAATTGACGCAGACCACATAGGGGGCGCCCGTATATTCGGCTATCGTTTGCTCGAAGTCTCTCGTTACCTGATAGGGATTTTGCACTTGGCGACGCTCCCTGCTTTAACGAGACTCCACGCCGGGATTTTGGCCCCCGGAATAGCCACAGCACCCACCCCTACCAACGCTCCTTCGCCGACCTCTACGCAACCGCACAAATGCGCACCAGGCGCGATATGAGCGAAATCGCCGATCAGACACTCGTGGTCAACGGTAGCCCCCGTATTCACGATCACATGTTTCCCGATGCGCGCCTCTGGTTGGATCACGGCACCAGCCATGACGATAGTGCCCTCACCTAGAATAGCGTTTGGGGCAACATAGGCGCGCGGATGAATGAGCACCGCGAAATAGCCGCCAGCATTGAGTTCGGCTTCCTTCTTGCGGGATTCATTGTTACCCACAGCAATGAAGTGCGTGCCGCTGATTTGTGTCATGGCGGCAATTACATCACGCACGACTTTGGTATGTCCTCCGTCGCCAATGACTTTAAGCATGAAGTGAAAGGGTAAAGCCGCATACACATCTGTTTGACCACAATGCGGCACTAGGTACATATCTATTGCATGGTTCGGAGCGCGCAGGCGGCTTACTGTCGCCAGCGGGCGGCGCTGACTTGCTAACCTGCGGCTCCGAATGGGGTGCAGCGGGGACAGATTGGGCTGGCGGTGTACCCACTACGCGACCTTTAACGCCAGAAGGCGCATTACCAGCATCCCCGCGCGTCATCGCATCGTTCGACCCCTGCGGATCATCTGCTGAATGGGCTAACGTCCTTGCGCTCAGTTCCAGGTCCGATGCCGCCAGATCTGAGTTACGGCCACCAATCTGCCCCGCTGCATTGGTCTGTTCGAGTGCGCGGAGGGCGAGACTATGCCACTCACGCACTGGCATGACTATGACATGGCCACCACAATCTATTCCTATGCCGCCTCTCTCAGTGACGTGGATGCTGTCGGCGTAGTAGTCGCCATCTCGTTCACGCCACACCTCTCTATCTGTGTTCTGCTGCGCTTGTTCAGCCATTGCCGCCTCCCTTCGCTTGCTGCATTCTGGCGACGCATTCGCATATCGCGCGGTTGAGGTCACTTGCTCTGGCACAATCTAGATTCACTGACCAGTCGCCTCCCTTTCTGCGGACGATTACCTTGGCAAATCTCTTCACCAGCGCCATCGCCTGTGCGTCGTCGTGGAGAGGGTCGTATAGGGAATGCTCGGACTGTGTTCGTGGAAACCTCCACTCACCAAGCTGCATGACAACCGTCAGGCCCATCGCCTCGGCGCACAGCCGCGTAATGTCGAGGTCGTTCATGTGCCGCCTCCCTCGCGCTTGAGGGTGCGGATTGCTGGTTCGCAATCAATTGCATCAATTAACCGATCCATAGCATCTGCTGTATTTTTCCCTTGCCAAATCGGGTTTGCGCGGAGAATTGGAAGGTGCAGAGCTAGACAGTCAAAGGAAATGAACTTTCTCCAACGCATCGCATCTTGCTCATTGAGCAGCGCATCGTTCCGCGCCGTGGCGAGTTCGGCGCGCAGGCGCTCGTTCTCGGCCTTCATTTCGTGGAAGCGCCTTGCAATCTCTGTAGCCGCGTCCTTAATCTCATCCTCATTGTTCGGGTCGAAGGATATGAGTTCATCGGCAAACAACTTCCAGCCTGCAAGCTCGGCCTCCAGCGCGTCAAGGCGTTCGGCGTGGCGAAGGGCAACCGGCTTCAGCGCCAGTGATGTATACTTAAGAGCCTCGTTCACTTCGCTAACCGCGCTCATTTGTATTTCTCCTCGAAGGCTTGGAATGCGGCGAGGACAGCACCAGATAGCCTGCGTATGCGGAGATTTGCCACATCTAAGCTTGCACAATTGTCATCAGTAAGATTGCATTGCGAGAACTCTTTTAGCGCCTCGGCCATCTGCCGCGCCACGCGCTCAAGGTCGCGGGCATATTCTCGCATCTTATTTGCTTCGTCCATTGATCTATCAATCGGCGCGTGAATACCGAACCATTGCATCGCATGTTTGTTTTGTACGTTGTCCGTCAGCGGCGTATCACTTGCCATGTTTCCTCCCTTTCCTCGCCGCAGCGTCGGCGGCACAGGCTTGATGTGGCGGATATGGGTTTGCGCGAGTACGTTGGATAACCTCTCCGCAGCGCATACACATAAACGAATTTCCATCGTCGTGCCACCTTAAATCAGCAGCGAGGATGCGCTTCTCGGTGGGGGTGGTCATGGCATTTCTCCGAGAATTTCAGCAACGAGCCAGCACGCCAAATCACCGTAGACTGGCGGCATGTCAATGTGATCTAGGGCTATGCGTTTCCGTTCGGCGGCGCAGAAACCGCAGGTTCGCATCGTAAAGAATTCGCCATCACTCTTTCCGACGATGACTTGATGCCTCTCACCTTTGGGAATGGCGTCGCTGCACTCCGCACACTTGTAATCTTTTCTGCCACTCACAAATCGTTCAACAGTGAACTCGCACGATTCACCTTCGTATGGCTCACAGACGCACTCAAAATTGTTCACGGCGCCTCCCTGCCATTTCGATCCCAATAGATTCTAGGGGAACGGATGTACTCGCTTTCCAGCATGTATTTATCAGGATCATCGCGTCCAAACGTGACGCCGTAAGCGACGCCGCCCCAAGCGTTTGTGTACTCAACGATGCGTTTAGGATCGTCATCGTTGTAGCGACCCGAAACGATGGCGTCTGCAATATTCTTCGATACAGTTCCCATTACGCCTCCCTGCGTCACGACTTCTGCCAGCAACTTAGTACCCAGCCAATCGGGATACCGATACAGATACCTGCAACAACGCCGAACCATGCCATGAACACGAGTGCTTCCATGACGGTCATGGCTTGTCCATTCTGGCGCGGATGTCTATCGCTACTTCAATGAGCACATATCCAGCCCCACCGGAAGTTGTGCGCACGTCGCATATCTTTGCGCACGCCTCGTTTTCCTCGCGTCGGATCTCGGCGGCGAGTTGGCGCAGCACAGCAGAATCAAAGCCCGGTGGCGCACCGTAGCCGGGATGCGCCTGCTCGTGCAGCGAACAGTATCTGCTCACTGGGTCAATCATCGTATCGCTCCAATCGCTTGCAGGGCTTCGCCCACGCTCTTGACAACATACACTGGCGCGGGACACGAGTTGATAAATTCTTCTTCTAGCGGCGTTAGTTTTCTTTCTGACGGCGATTTCGTTCCGTCTTTCACTTCGAGCACGAACCACTCGCCCCGGAATCCTGCGAGCAGATCGGGCACGCCATTGCCGAGTGCTGCCATCGAGACTACTCGTGCGCCGCACTTGCGTAGCGCCTTGACTACGGCGCTTTGGTTTGCGTCAGTGCGAGCGGCGCGGCGTTTCATGGGAATACGCAACCCATTGCTTCGATCTTCCTGAAGCAATTGCTTTTCAGGCTAGTTCGATTTCCAAGGCGACCGTATCGTGGCCTAGACGCTTCGGTAGCGTAGCCTTGTTCGTGTCGATACCCTAGCCGAGTTCGACTGGCGCCGGGTTGCGAGTAGAGCGCCCTGTTTTCTTCCGCGCGGCCCATGAGGCCCTTGCTATCGTGCGGAGTACGGCGCGTATGCTGTCCTTTTAGGCAGCGCCCCTTGGATAGGCAAGCCCTTTGCGCGACTCGTGGGACACGTTCAGGACCGGGACGCTGCCTGAAAAGACAGCTTTTGATCCACGAGTTGCACTTGGCTTGCCGGCCAAGGTGCTTACGCACGATCAGGATTCTTGATCCGTTCATCTGATTTGTCAATAGCGTACTCGAAAGCCTCACGAGCCTCCTGATCGTACTTCCTTGCCAAGCGCCTTTGCTTTCGCTCAAGCCGCTTGTAGATCATTCGCCGTTTGGATCGCCGCCGCATTTGAAACCAGTCGATATGAGGCCCAATGTTTGCGATGATTCCGCACGATGCGCGTGTCAATGGCGTGGCCTGCCTGCCGCAGCGCCATGATCCGGGCAGCTAGGCGCAGAATGCCGTACTGCTGAAGCGCGAAGAATGGAGTGAGTTCAGCGCCAGATTGCAAGTGCTGAAGTACGTTCCACTCCTGCGAGCCTTCGAGGATGCGACCGCGCTTCATGGCGTCACGTCAGAGTCCCGCGCCCGCGACCGCCTGCGCCCAGAGGAGGGAGTAGCGCAGGCTTGGACATGGCCGGGGCGGGGGAAGAGTTAGAGCGCATCAACGCCGCTCATCAGTCCAGTTTCAGGCGTAAAAACCGCGCTCGGCGCCCAACCACCTTGCGCCACGCGCAGCCAGCCTTCGTAGGTAGCGGCTTGGCCGCCGAAGGCGCTCGCCTTGGTATCAGTAAGCCATCTGGCCAATTCTTCCGGTGTGGCAAAGATTGGGCTGATCGGCGTGCCCTCGCTGGTGTCCTCGTACATCATGTAGTGTGTCCGCTCATTCTCTGGCCAATTCGGCATGAAGTCGTTCTTATCTGGAGCTTGGCCGCACCAATCAATTGCCGCCTGTAGACCGTCAGCGTTCGCCTTCTCCATAAACTCGGCCGCGCTCGTCACATATCTCTCGCCAAGATACAAGGGTTTGTAGTGTCCAGTCCTCTCGTCTCTCGGGTGTTTCCAATCGGCGGGTACTCGTCTTACTTCTCGGCCCATGTCAGTTCCTTTACTAGTAAGAGGCGATCCGCAGCCGCGTTGCTATGCGCCGACCCCATGGGAGGAGCCTCGAATGGCGCAGGGAGTTCGCGGTGCGGACCGTTGTCATGTTTTCCGTGTGCGCGCTTTGGTAATGCGGATGACGGCGCAGCGAGCACAAATACGGTATTGCTTCGATTCGATCAGCGGAAGAATCGGGCTAATTTTCTCGCCCTTGTGCAGCCTGCGCCAATGATGGCGACGAAGCAGCCAGCAAATGATGCGCCAGAGGTTCATTTCTTTGCCGTCCAATTCCGGTTGAACGGCGAGCGTGGCGTGATCGCCTTGTGCTTCACTGGCGACTTGCGCTCATGGGTCCGCACTGTGAGCTTGGCGGCGAGGCGCACGGCGGCGGCGGGTATGTCGCCTCTCACGGCTGCGGCCTGTAGCCCGTCTTGGCTTGATGGTAGGCAAGAAGCGCCTTGAAGCACTCCCAGCCCTTTGCCAAATCGGCCTGATTCCAAGCAAATACATGGGACAAGCCGGGTACGGTGGTACTCACAAAGACGTTGGCACAATCCGCTGCTGGCATCCCAAGGCCCACGCGGTAGGCGGCAAGTTGCATCGCCTGTTCATCCCAGCCCTTCGGCAGCTTATCGGCTGAGAATTCCTTGGTCTTGAAGTCGATCACGAATCCCTCGCAGGACAGATCCACCTTGCCGCCATAGCCAGCAGTGTCGGCAAAGGACCGCTCCGCCGTCCACAGCTTCACGCCAAACGCGGCCTTGACCGCATCGCAGGCACCAACCACATGGGCGAGCATGTCATCGGACGCCCGCTTGCCCTCATACTGACCTTGGATGGCAGCATGGATGGCAGTACCCTTCTCCATCGCCTTCTTTGCCTGTTCGCGGCTATCGGCGAGGATACGGGCAAGATAGGCATCCTCGGATTCGAGGTCAATCTTCGGCAGCGTGAGCGCGGCAAGCAATACCTGCTGCTGCTTCCAGAGTTCCAAGCCTGGCGACGCAGCCATGCGCGTGATCGTGGTAACGCTCGGGTATAGGCCAAGCTTGCGGGCATCGCGCAGCGTGGTCGGGCGTGGATCGCCATTCTTGGCGATAATCTCGTAGGCTGGAGAACCATCGGCCTTGTACCAATGGCCGCTTTCGGCGGCGTGGGTGGCGTGAATGATTTGCATGGTTCAGAACGGAATGTCGTCTGCCATGTCGTCAAAATGCCCGCCGGTCGCGGCAGGCGCGGCTTGTGCGGTTTTCATCTTGATCGGCAATTTCACGCGCAAGCCACCGACTAGCTTTCCGCCAAACGAGACGTTGGGATCGGCATAGATCGTTACCTTCTTACCGATCCATTCCTCGGACTGTTCTGATCCGCAGGCTTTTGCGAGCAACTGAATGTTGGTGCTGTTCAGAACCATCGGCTTCGGCAGTTCCTTCAACTTCATCGCCCATTTCATTTCGGGTTGTTCATCTTCCCGAGCAACGTTGATCTGACCGATCTTGATGATCGTAACTTCGACCTCGCCGTCAACATCGGCTTGCTTGAGATATTTCGATTCGATCATCTGATTGATATTTGGCATTGGATTCTTTTCCTCTCGTTGGTAATCATCGACCCACGCTTGCTGCTCAAGCGTCAGGGTCACTTTGCTCAAGTAATCGCTGATCTTGTTCATCCAACCACGCTTCGTATTCGGCAATCTCTTGTTGGCCGATCTGTTGCCACCACATCAAGCCGCCGTCATCGTCCATCGGATTCCAGCGTGATGCCATACTTTTCCTCGACGCGCTGCCCGTGCCCCTTGTTCCAGTAATCGTTGCAGCACTCGTTCACGGCGATCTGCAATTCACTGCGAAGGTCGGCAACCTCGTCGCGCAAGGCTTTCATGGCGCGCTCGCTCTCAATGCGTCCAATCTCCTGTCCCGAGCGCATCCCCTGTAGCGCGACGTTCTGCACCGCTGTCATCACGTCGAAAAGTTCGCTCACGGCTTCCTCGCTTTCAGTGGAGTAACCTTCTTGGCTTGCTCCTCTTGCGCCTTGCGCTGCTCGGCGCGCACTCTGGCGAACGTGCGCCTGATGTCGGTCGCTGCGTGTGGCGTGTAGCCGTGCGGGTATTTCTCGGCATCGGTATAGCGCGGAGTTTTCATCATCGCCCCAACATAATTTCAGCAACCCACGAAAGCGATCCGAAACTTCCGATATTTTGAGCGGTGCTCTTGCTCGCAATAGCGTCGAAATGCGGATTCGCACGACTCGCCGGGAAACATGTTTGTGCCGTGGCCGAGCACGCCGCCTTTCCACGATCCTTTCTCTGGCCCGACTTCGGAACTGAACTTCAGGTCTAGCATCCGTTGAATTCGCGGTCTACGAAACAAGCTCAGCCACTTGAACCAGCCCGTGCCGAACCTCCATTCACGTTCTTCGATGTGGCACATTGCCGTGATGCGCTCGCCGTCGAAATCATCGAACTGGAAGGCGATTTTCGGACACGCTTCCTCGGCTTTTCTCTGTTCGTCGTATTTCTCAATGCCCGGCGTATCGTGCTTAGTCCAGAAATGCGAGCCGTCTAGACGGTAGAGGCTGAAGCGAACATGCCGCCACTGCGTCCACGGCAAATGCATGCACCAGTCTTTCGTCGTCATGCTGTCGTGCGTTTGTGGCCCTAGGAATAGTTGCAGGAATCCGTCGCAGAGAGAAAAGCCATACTTGCGCGGGAAGGTCTCGAAATACCAATCGCGCCCCAGCTTATCGACAGTCGCCGCGTCCCAATTGGCTTTGTGCCGAATTCGCCACGGCTGCAACACGTTCGGCAATCGCACTTGCGCAACCCAGCCGAGCGCGTAGGCAGTCAGGGTATTGGCGGTCTTGTCGCAATCGCCATCGCCGCCGCTACTCCATACCAGACGCCACGGGCACCAGCTAGCAGTGCGCCCTACGGTCAGAGGCCCAAATTGCTTATCGTCATCAGTAAGCATACTCATGCACCGATTCCTCACTGGAAAACATCAGCGCCCCCAAAGAATTGCGCTCGCCACACCAGCCGCAAACGCAAGCACGATCCAGCCAAGGACGGGCAGGCTCGGATCGGGCGCACGGCGGCGTTCAAGATGGCGCGGGAGGGTCATTCTTGCTTCCATCCGCGCAATTTGCCGATGGCCTCTGCGTAGTCCAGCGCAGCCAATACTTCGTGCCTGTTCTCTTTGCCAGCCCAATAAGCGCGAGCTTTGGCGATAGAGAATTCTCGGCACCCGACACGAACCAGTTGTTTACCGGCAATGACTAATGTGAGCGCATACCACCCATCAGGATTTCCAAGAGCAAACAAATCGCCACTGCTGTAGCTCAGGTTGCTGCCGCTCAGGTTGCTGCCGCGCAGGTTGCTGTCGCGCAGGTCGCTGCCGCTCAGGTTGCTGTCGCTCAGGTCGCTGCCGCTCAGGTCGCTGCCGCGCAAGTTGCTGCCGCTCAGGTTGCTGTCGCGCAGGTTGCTGTAGCTCAGGTCGCTGCCGCGCAAGTTGCTGCCGCGCAGGTTGCTGTAGCTCAGGTTGCTGCCGCGCAAGTTGCTGCCGCTCAGGTTGCTGTCGCGCAGGTTGCTGTAGCTC